>Ga0181352_1000168_pt1 | contig 31370 bp, 48 predicted proteins | sample Fa13VDMLBSN_FD_130103 | JGI IMG/M metagenome (GOLD analysis project Ga0181352, IMG submission 130103) | Freshwater viral communities from Lake Michigan, USA - Fa13.VD.MLB.S.N | ecosystem: Environmental > Aquatic > Freshwater > Lake | place: USA: Michigan | collected 2013-09-23 | reverse complement strand
GATCCGGAATTGGTAACAGAAACAGTTGCAGAAATCGTGCGCTATGGTGCGGAGCGCAAGGCGTGGCTGGTCTTTGCTTGCGGTGTCAATCACGCCGAGTTGCTCCGTGCCGAGTTCGAGACGCATGGCATCGAGGCGGATGTCGTGACGGGTGCCGATGGCATGAGCGCACGCGCCGACAAGATCGAGCGGTTCCGGCATGGCGGAAGCAAGTGTTTGATCAACGTCAACGTCTTGACCACCGGCTTCAATGTCCCGCATGTCGATCTTGTAGCAATCGTGAGGGCAACCGAAAGCACCGGTCTCTACATTCAGATTGTTGGACGCGGCACACGCATTGCGCCGGGGAAAGAGAACTGCTTAGTGCTGGACTACGGCGACAACGTGATGCGCCACGGATTCATTGATGAGGTCAAGCCAAAGATCAAAGGGCAATCACAAAATGGCGAAGCACCGAGAAAGAAATGTCCAGCGTGTTTGACTATAAACAATGCTTCCGCTAAAGCATGTACCGAGTGTTTAACTCCATTCCCGCCTCCGCAGTTCAACCACGGAACGAAGGCATATTCTGGCGCGATGATCTCCACACAGGTACAGGCCGAATGGGTTGACGTTGACGATGTGGGCTATTCCCGCTGGCGCAAGGAAGGCAAGCCAGACAGCATCCGCGTCACCTATTATTGCGGCCTGATCAAGGTCTCCGAGTGGCTATGCCCTGATCACGGAGGCTATGCTTCGGAGCGATACCAGAAGCGGATGCCATCGCTAGGAGCGTCTGCCATGACCACCGAAGACGCCATGCAAGAGTGCGACCACTGGATCAAGCCGCGCAGGATAAAGGTGAAGCCGAATGACAAGTTCCACGACATTGTACAACTCGACTATAGCCAGCCCAAGCGCCTCACCGCCGCAGAATTGGCAGAACTCCAAGAGCCGCTGTTCTGATTGCGTGAGCCTGTACGATGCTCGATATTGCACTCATTGGCGTGACGTTGTACCTGACGAGGTACAGAAAGAAGGCTGCGATGCGTTCAACGGTTTCCCTCCCTTCTGAACATGATGAACAAGCCGGATTCGTTCAATGGTTCCGCGCCAAGTGGCCTCGTGTATTGATATTTGCAATACCTAATGGCGGCAAGCGCAACATCTCGACGGCAAAGAAGCTGAAGGCTGAAGGTGTCGTTCCTGGCGTGCCAGACCTGTTCATTCCGGCATGGGGAATCTGGATCGAGATGAAACGCCAGAAAGGCGGGCGCACATCATCCGATCAGGATGACATGATTTCATACTTGGAGAACGTGGGCCATCGCGTTATTGTTGGTTATGGTGCAACCGATGCCAGCGACAAGCTGCTGTCTTTGTTGAATATGAGCGGGGCGGCGACTAAAGGAGGATAGCCACCGCCCCTAGCACCCGGGGGAGCAAACCGGATGCTTACATTAACGATTGATTGAGAACTCTAGTCTAGGCTTGCCATAGTTTCAAGGAGGAACATCATGGCTAAATACGAATACGATGCCACACAAGACCAGTGGCTTCATGGTGATCCGGGCGTGCTGTCCGGTTCAGTGGCCGCTGCTGATCAGCGGTATGCCAAGCCTACCCAGATCAGGGAGAGCTGTGCCCCTCGGCTCTCCCTGACAGACTGGCTGATCTGCGGCCCTATAATGGTCGGACTTGGTTTCCTCATGGGAGTTTACTGGCCGTGATGAGGTATCTTGTTCTGATCGCCGCGATGACGGCTGGAAGTGTCTTGGCTCATGCTTCGGATGCGACTCGATTGGTTACATCGGAGGCTAGACGGCAAGGCGTGCCGGTCGGATTCGCGTTGAAGATGGCAAAGATTGAGAGCGGTGTTCGATGCCACAACCACAACAAGCGAAGCAGTGCATCAGGCCCCTTGCAAGTGCTGCGTGGCACAGCGCGGGCTATGGGCTACCGAGGCGACATCCGGCGCGCATCGTGCGCTACGCAGACGCATTACGGCATGAAACACTTGGCTATGTGCTGGCGCGGAGCACGAGGCAATGCGGCCTTGGCGAAACGATGCCACCAAGTTGGCGTGTCTGTGTTGTACGGCAAAAAGAAGAGGAGGCGTTAATGACCAGAGAACCTGATCTTGAAACCGTCAATCGCGCATTGGGCGAGACGGTGAGGAAATTGCAGCAAGACTTGGCCGATGCTGACAGAAGAATCCGGCGGCTTCGAGAGGAGTTGGCAGAGGCGCATAGAGCAGCAGCACTAGCATCTGGGAGGGATTGGTGAGTGAAGGAATGGATGATGATCAATTTGCCCACATGCTCAAGCTCTCAATTGTTTATATCTCAGTGCTCAAGAGCCGATGTCTGTTTGATGATCTGCGAAAGATGGACAGTTCAGAAGAACACAACGCCTTGAACTGTCTGGAGATCGTGGCTGACACCTTCGTGGAGATGCAACGCAGACTGAGCGCGAAACCGAAGTTTAGGGTCAAAGCCCGCGCCGCACTCTCAGGAGACAAGCAATGATCAAGGCTGAGCAAATACCAGACGAGGTGGTGGAGGCTTTTGTAGATGTCTACTACACCAAAGATATGACCCGCAAAGCCGCCATCGCCGCCGCTCTCAATGCGTGGCCGGGGGCTTGGCATGTTGATGCCGCTGACTTCGAGGAGAAGCTAATCCTCCCGCTGACACAGGAGAAGCCATGAGGCGGTTTCGCCACATGCCTATCCCGCAGCACGCGCACCCGCTGGTGCGCCGTCTGTACGCGGAGATGAACAGCCAGCGGATCGGCGTCACCGACATGGCCGAGCGGACGGGCATCGCACGGAACACGTTCAAGGGCTGGCGAACGCGGCACTGCCCGCGCGTCGCGGAACTGGAGGCATGCTATAACGTCCTTGGAATGAAACTGACGGTAAAGGTGGTGAGAGATGACTGACATCCTAGACGAACGCGAGAAGACCCACGGCGACTATTACCGTGTCGCCATGATGGCGCAATCGATCAAAGAAGCAATGTGCGTTGGCGACAACTGGGAAGAACTCGACCATCTGCAACGCGAGTCTCTAGAGATGATCGCCAGCAAGATTGGCCGCATCCTGTCAGGCAACCCGCACGAGGTCGATCACTGGCGGGACATCGCTGGCTACGCCACGCTGATCGAGCGGTGGCTTACACCACCGGCTGACCTCGAAACCAAGCTTGACCGTTGATGACGCGGCAGAACTCTGGCTCCAGCAACATGCCACTAGGTGCGAAATGCAATACAGTAAAGCCCTGTGACCAGTTCACGGGGTTATCCTCCGCATAGGCAAACTTGTCGTTATCAGGTCCGTAATCCGAAAGCGTTCCGCATTCGACGCCCCAGCGAAGGCCATTGTAATCCGCAAACATGGTAGCCTGGAGCCGATGCGTGTGGCCGGTCACAATAGACTTGCCGCTCTTCAATGTGTTGTTATAGGCCCCATGCACGCCTTGGTGAATGCGATGCTTTACAACCGTATGCTCGTTCAGCCATAGGCTTGTGCAGAACTGCCACGCAGGAAAGTGGTCTGCGATGTCGAATCCTTGCACCTGTACATATTCCGGCGCTGCTTGAGCCAGCCTCGCCATGAAGCGATTGTCGTGATTGCCATCGGTCCACATGAGATAGCAGCCGGGAGGTGCATAAGCCTCAATCTCTGCATGACGTTCCTTGACGGCTTCTAGTTCTTCAGCCACGCTTGGCGTCTGGACACGCGCGCCTGGCGGATGACGGCTGATCTTCGCACCGTCGAAACTGTCGCCGTTCATGATGACCATCGACGGTTGCAAGTCCTTGATGATTTCAATCATGGCCGCAAACGCCTTGCTGCGCTCGCCCGGCCAGAAATGTCCGTCGCTGCCGATGATGACGGGGCCGACAACATTCTCTTTTAGCGCGCGAAAACCTTTTGTCGGCACCTCGATCTTGACCCGCTGGGCGGGCTGCGAGATCGTGTTCAGAATGATTCCATGCTTGCGCTCAAGGCTATCCCGTCGAGCGTTAACGCCGCGCAAGTTGAGGCCCAATTCTTTGGATACGGCAGACGGTGATCCAAGACGCTTCCATGCGTCAATGAATTCTTGATCGGAGTATTTCTGGACCATTTGCTACTCCTGCGCGCGGCGGAAGTTGAGCCGCCAGATCACATCTGCAACTTGCTTGCCGAGATTGTCGATCTGCTTTTCTTCTGCTTCTGGAAAGACAAGATGCGCCACTTCGTGAGCGGCAATCTCCAAGAGCAGCTTCGGCTTCTGGAGAAGACGCGGGTCTAGCTGGATATGATCTTCGCCAATATAGGCCCAGCCCCAAGCACGCTCACAGGTCTTCCATTCGATGGTGATCTTGCGGCGTGCCATAGTGTTACCTCTTGCATCGCTTCCGGCGGTGATCCCATTCGCCGCCACGGCGGATGCAGTCACGCCATTCTTTTTCTTTCTCGGGCGGCATTCGTTTCATTAGGAACGGCAACGATGCCTTGAACATAACAACGCCAAGGCCGAACCAAAAGGATGGCCTTTGAGCGACGAGAAAGCCGCCAGCGCCAATGCCGATGAACAGCACGACGATGGCGGCAATCTCGATCCAGTTCACTTCTTGGCCCAGATAGACCAGCCAGCGGCGAAAATGACGCCGAGCGCACCGATGATCTCGTTCATGGCGGTGGCGTCAATAACTCCGGTTCCGACAACATAGCCGCCACCAGCCGCGAGAACGGCGCGAACAACGCCCCAGACCATTTCTTTTGTCATCACTTACTTCCTTTTGTTGTGCCGGGATACTGCTTCCACGGCAGTTGAAAATGTGGCCCGTCCTTGAACGAAACCCAGTCACCGCCCCACTCTAGCAACACGTTCTCAGCCTTTGCCGCTGCCTTCATTCGCTTGGCAAGGCTATCGTATAAAGGCCAGTCCCAGCGCACCTGGCCTTTGATCGTGCAAGCCAAATCAACAGCGTGTGAAAAACCATTTGCCGCAGGAATATGGCGAGACCGTAACGTCTTGGATGCGCGCTTGGCCTTGAGGATTTTTTGCTCCTCAAGAGTGCGAACGCCGCAGGTGACTATGAAGCCTGTGTCGGCATCCTTCCAATCACCAGCGCATCGATTTACCACACGCACCAGATCGGGATGAACGCCTTTCAGTTTGACAAAGGACACGCTGTTCAATTTCATTTCCTCAAGGCCTCCTCGATGCTGTCGAGCTTCGCCATGATGGCGCGGCTTGTCTCACGAATCTCCTTGATCTCTCGATCATGCGCTGTACGAGATGTTTCGGTCTGCGCTTGCAGAACTGCGATGGCTGTCTCGTGCGCCTGTTGCTGGCGGTAGATAACCCAGACAAACGCGGCCACTGGCGCGATGATCCATTGCATGATGGCCCCGAGCACCTTGAAGGTCTGATCGTCAATCATGGAACACCATTCATATCTTGACTGCGTATTGGTTGAGCATGAAGTCAATCGCCAAGCCGCTGTCTCCAAATAAAAGCATCTCGGTAGGAGGCAGTGGTTGCCGCGCAATGCTGACCGTTCCGCTTCCAATGATAAGCGAAAGCGATTGCGTAGGTTGCTCTTGGTTCATGTCCAGGCTGATGGTCTGAGCCGGATTGTTGACGATTAGCGAAACAGTCATGTCGTGATGTCCTCGCGCACATCAATCTTGAATGTTTCGGTGCTTTCAACGCCACCACTTGTGAACTGTATGTCGCAATACATGATACTGTCGTTGTCTTCGTCAGACACCGGCCACAATGCGGTGTTCGCTGCCGTCTGCGAGAGCGTGAAGCTACCAGTTGCAGGTGCGCTAATCGTCACCGTCAAGGATTGCGAAAAGCCGCCGTTCCGCACCATTGCCGCAACCGTGTAACCGATAAGGCTAAACGATGCCGGAACTGCGGTGAGACGTTGGCATGACAACGAAAGAGTATCGCCGCGCTTGAATGTGATCGTTTTGGTGATTGGCGTTGCCATTGCTTTATTCCTTTATGGCAGTGAAGCATATTCGCGGCGGCGGAACATCCAGACTTTTCCGGCAGCTATGCTGTCGCCAGTGAACGATATGCGAGCGCGCAATATTTTCTGTGCTGGCGTGTCATACATGGCTGAATCTACGTCAATCTGACCGCTAAATGCGCCATTCCTGTAGGTCATTGTCATGACAAAATGAGAAGTACTCTCAAGTCTTGGGAAATAAAATTCTGCATGATATCCAAAGTCTTGAGTATTGGTTCCCTGCTCTGACTGTCTGACCAATCGATATGCTGCATCTGTTTGCTTGAATGCTTCCAACTGAAGCCGACGGTCAGTTCCGATTAAAGCAGCGTTATGCCTTAATCCCAAAGCCAAAACGCGGTATTCGTAGCCATCTACGAAATCAGGCGTCACAACACTAGGGACTGTTCCAGTCACTGCGTGATCATAGATCAACCCAGTCTTGCCATCGCCAATCGTCACCTTGTCGTAGGGATGCCAGCCAGAAACCATGACAGGCGCACCAGAAGATGCTTCTGCAATAGCCGAAGGATTGTCGCGCAATGCTGTCACGGTAGTGCTAGACGGAATACCGCCGACAGCAACCGCTGCGTTTGAGATGCTGGTCCATGTCGTCATCAAAGCCACCTATACGGTTGAGGAGTCCCGCTCAAATCATTACCACTATCATCGAGCCAACGCCACGGCTGGGCAACGCCATTGCCGTCAAGCCCCGCATCGGTCAGCCAAGACCAAATCACGCCGCCCTTCTCGTTATCTTCCGCCGTGAAGCGATATGTCAGGCCGTTGCGGGCTACCTCTGCCGAGGTGATAAGCCATTCGCCATCGCGCGGCGCACCTGTGAAATCGACATCTAGATAATGCCGTATCTGCACAACCGATCCGGTCCAGATATTCGCGGCATCCTTGGCCGATAGATCGAAGGTGATTTCCTTGCGGACATCCGAGAAGCGGTCAAGATAGGTCTGGGCGAGGGAGTTGGCGATTGCCTGTGTGCTAATGAACCGGCAGAACAGTTCTCTAATCTGCGGCTCGCCGCCATACTGCACTTGCTTGAGAACATCGATAAAGACAGAGACGCGGGAATAGTTGCTCTTCTCTGTCACGCTGGGGATCGGCGTGCGTTGCAAATAGTAAACATGCGTCTGAGATGCGCGCTCTTCCGGCTTCTCTTCGATTGAGAAGCTGCCAGCAATGATCGCATCGTCGTCAGACAAAATGATAGGAGACGGCTGCGGCCTCACAGGCTCCATGAGAATCTTCTGGACTCGCTCGTCCCACCACAGGTTGGAGACTGCTTGGAGGCATACCTCGGCTAGGAGTTCTTCGATCTTGTCAGGATCGGTGATCCAAGCTGTGAAATTGTAGTCTGGCCGATAGGTGGTCTTTGCAGTCGCCCAATCCGCGAAGTTGATGTATTTCGCAGGGATGCCGCCCCAGTTGACAAGAAGGTCATAGAGGATTTCATGGAATGGCGTGGCGTTGTAATAGATCACACGCTGCACGCGGTCGTTCTGACTTTGAGCCGCTGCCGTTGTTCCTGCCAGGCCTCGTGTCAGTCCGTCGAAATAGATGTTGCCGCCGGTTGTTTCATAACGCTGGGCATATTGGATCACCTCGCTATTGATCCTGACATAACCAGTTTCAGGATAGTCGCTCAATGTTGCGCCAGCCACGGTCATGGCCGTTGCTACGTTCGTGATGTTCGAGGCCAGTTCGCCACGGCTCAGATATGGTGCCGTCAGGTTGGTGTCGGTGATCTTTCTCAGGATGTCCTTAGCCGTGATCGAAACGCCATTGCGACCTGCGTCGATCTTCTCGATCACATACTCCCGCTGCGTCATGACCGAAAGCGGTTCGCCTATCAGCCCTTCGTAGATATTGAGCGTGTATCCGATGTGGTACGGATTGCGGGCAAGCCACTTGCTCCAGAAGCTGCCGATCTGGTCTGGATCATAAGCCCTCGTGGAGACGTAAGGATCGGTGCCTACGTCATTCCAAGGAAAGTCCTTAATACGGACACTGCTAACGGCGCGATAGCCCAGCGGGCTTTTATTGCGCGATCCTGATGCCACGTTGAGGACGGTAGGAGCCGTCTGATAGTTCTGCATTGCCGGGATGGCGAGTGCGGGCTGGTAGATGTAATCGATCAGGAACGGATCGCCCGCTTCCGTGGTGAGCGTGTTGCCATTCTCGGTCAGCAGATTGGTGTTGTTATCTTGCCACTCGTATACATCATCGTTTACGAACCGAAGCGTCAATGACTTGCTTAGATCGAGAGCGGATAAGAACTTGCATGTCTTGTCTGTGTTCCAACAGGCATCGCCAGTCGCATTGCAAGGCGAGACACCGAACGTGCGTGAGCAGAGCGGCTGGATGATCTCGACAATCTCGACGGGACGCGCTGCAAAAGTCATCAGTAATATCCCGTGACGCCGAGGCTGACAGAGCGATAAGCCTTGATGCCCATATTCACTGGTTCAACGTCTCGGTCGGTCCAGACGAAGCCGACATCGGTTGTGATCTTGGATGGATTGCCAGCGATGCAGAACGGCTGCAATGGCAGCGTCTTGGCGAACGGCTCGAAGTAGGTATCGTACCAAGCCGTTGTCAGATATTCCCAATCGTAAGATGTGGTGACGGCACGCCTTTTGATGATGCGCCCAAGCCATTGGCCGGTCTCGGAGAACTGTTGCTGTGCTTCGGTGACGCGGTTGAGGTTGAGCGGCCTATGCCCTCCGTAGATCGGGATTGGCATTTGCAATGCAGCGCCCGCTCGGATGATGCCGATTGCAATGTCCGTGCCATCGTTCACGTTCACCCGCACTTCACGGACGGTGTAGAGCACCCCAGCGTTATTGAAGAACACCGCGATGGTCGAATTGTCGGTTGGCGATATTGTTGCACGAGTGGTGTGACCACCGCCGACTGTTGCTGCCGTGGAAATCGTGACTGTCTTGCCAGATAGGTTATGCGCTGCGATAAAGACGCAATCGATAGATACGTCTGCCGCTGCCACAAGCGTCCAGTTGTTTGAGCCTGGCGCAAGTTCCCACCGCTGCGATGTGTAGTCATTGGCAGCATAAGCCGGATTGGTTCCATCTCCAGAGACAGTGCCGGTCATCATGTCCCACAAGATGCGGGCATGGTTTAGCGGCTCATTCGTGGAGACGGTATAGTTGCTCGTGGAGATGGTCATTATGGAATTGTTCCTGCGGCCACTATGATCCACGTTGAGCCATCACAAACAAGTTCCGCCCATGCGCCACCACCTGCAACAACCGGGAGTATAGCCGATGTGGCACCGCCACCCTTCTGCGTCACATTTCCTGATGCAGATATTACCGCTTGATTGGTACGTGTCATCACCTTCAGAATGCGCCCTGAACTTGTAGCAACAGCAGGAAGCGTGATTGTATTAGTAGAAGCACGATTAGAGATGATGAATGTTACACCAGCCGCGACCGTGTAGTCTGTCGTGACAGTCACTGGAGCAGTAAGGGCAAACGATCCGTTCACCTGTAGCTTCGCAGTCGGCGTTGCCGTGCCGATGCCTACGCGATCCGTGGATGCGTCCACGAAGACAAGGTTGGCGTCTGTGTCGCCCTCGATGCGTTGGTCTACGTCAGCGCCAGCATCGTTGAAGACGTTGGCCCCTGCGAATGATGCAGCCGGGACATTCTGAAACAACTCCGCGCGCGTCTGCTTCTTGGTCTCTGGGACACTTGTGTCCACCACCACATAAAGGTCATCGGTGGCCGTGTTGGCCCCGGTCAGTGATGATAGTGCGCTGATCTTGATGTCTGCCATCAGGCTATCACTCCGCGAATTGTGCCGCCGTTGCGCTGCGTGCTGTTAAGCTGGTCGATGAACTGTCTGGCGAACTTCTCGCCAAAGCCCATCGGATCATTCATCATTGTAAACTGGAACGTGGTCGTTGGCGATGCCGCTGCCGGGGCTGCGGCTGCACCACCGCCACCGCCTCTACGTCCACCACCACCACCACCGCCTCCACCACCGCCGCCGCCGCCTTCCGAGACGCCCTTGATAGCTGCCACGGCGCTCATGCCCTTGGCAAAGACAAGAGCATAAGCAGCAAACTTGTCGGCAGGAGTAAGACCAACCTTCATTGCGTCAACGGCTGCTACAATTGTAGAAACAATGGCCTGTGCTGCTCCCATAGCTTTGGATACTTTAAGGAACTTTTTTCCGCCCGCTTGAGCTGCCGCTTGAAGTGATGCAAAACCATCCTGAACACTTGTAAGGTCATCTTTGACCTGCATCAATCGAATGTTGTGTAGATCAGCAGAATGTTGCTCTGCACGCTGCCGCATTAGTTCTTTGAACTCTGCGTCTAGTTCATCCTTGCCTGTCAGGTGCGCTCGCAGCAATTCCATATCTGCCGCATATTCGGCTTCAAGAATTTCCCGCTCAGACTTAAAGCCTTCGCGGATCGACTCAAGCCTAGACATATAGAATGCATCCACCTCTTGCGATGGCGAAACGCCCGGGACTACAGATGTTTTATCAGCGACTTCTTTCATCTGCTCTCCCGCACGAGAAAGCGATGGAGCTTTTTGTTTTGGAAGGCTTACTTTTTCTTCGCGGTTAACCGTTTGTGGATTGAAGGCGTCAATGCTGGCGAGTGATCCGGTCGGGTCTGGATCAAAGTTTTCTGGAAATGATCCAAAAAATCCATTTTGTGCTGCACTAGAAAATGGACCGTATACTTTTACAAAGTCATCAATTGCCTTGTACCAATCACGCAATGTTTCAATGCCACTAGATGAAGCAGTAACAACGCGCGCAAGGTCTTGAAATTCTGTTTTTATCCCAGCTACAGCACCAGCGATGCTGTCTCCGTTAGAAACATATTCAAGGAAAATCTCAAGAATATCATTTAGCGGCGGGACAAGATCATTTACTAGGCTTTGAGCCAAGCCTTCTGAGATCGTTTTTAATCTTGTCAGATTGTCGTTGAAATCTTCTGCGCTTTTGGCGGCAGTGTTTGTGACAACAACTCCAAATCGCTGGGCTTCATCGCCCATTTCCGCCAAGCCATCACGCCCAGCGTTCAGCATTGGAATTAGTTGAGTGCCGGAACGGCCAAAAATATTCATGGCAATGGCAGTCTTGCCAGCACCATCTTCCATTCCAGCGAATGCCTCTGCTATTTCTGCAAAGACTTCATTTGTAGAACGAAGATTTCCACTTGCATCGGTTGCACTAATGCCGAGCGCAAATAATCCTTCAGAGCCAGCTTCCATATTTTTTGAAAGCTGCTGAACTCCTACTTGCAATTCACCAAGTGATACATCGGAAAGTTTTGCGGCATAGGTCAACTTGGACAACTCTTCAGTTGTCATGCCGACTTTCTGAGCCATCTTTCCAATGTTGTCAGAAAAATCGATAGCTGCCTTGCCAGCCGCTATAAAAACACCAGCGGAAAGCGCCCCAGCAATAGAGGCCGCAGCCCCTCTAGCAAATCCAGAAATAGCACCTTCAGCCTTGCCTAATGCTCGATCAAGGCCGGTTGTATTGCCGGTGATGTTGACTTCGATTCCGCTAACTTGAGCCATGCAACAGTTCCTTCAATTCCTCTACATCGGCCCTAGTCAGTTTCCCGGCGTATGTTTCGCCTGGCTCTTTCGGCTTCTTCAACTCGTATTCCAACCACCACTCGGGAATGGTCATCTCCCAGAACTCGCTAGGCTGAATTCCCCATTCCCTCGCCCATAGATACATCCCGTTCCAGTCTAGTTCTCCATACTCTCCATGATCTTCGCCCTCGCCTTCGACTGGCTTTCGGTCTGGGCGTCTGGATTTTTTGACTTGTCTTCAGTCGGAGAGAACGATGTGAGCACAAGGCTGATCAAGGAAGTGATGCTCTCCTGATCGCCCGTTACAAGTTCCTCATAGACTTGTTCGTCCGTGACCTTGGCACCTGCCGACTGCAACATCTTGGACAGAACGAAAGCGATGTGACTGACAGGCGGGCGACCTTGGCTTGTGCGAACGGCAATGTCCGTAAAGGATATGTCGCCCATCTCGATGGATCGCATTAGTTTCATGGAAGGTACGAAGCGATACTCTTCACCCTTCCACTTGATTGTTAGCTCCCGAAAGATTGCCATGATTACGATGCCGTGAACGTAATCGTGCCAGAGGACTGGATCGAGGCTGTGAAGGTCGTGGCATCTGCCTGTTCGCCGGTGACGGCAAAGCTGGCAAGGAAGAAGTTGCCGCTGAACGATCCAAGGCCAAGCAGTTCGATGGTGTAGGCTTCGAGCAGAGCCGAGGCGCTGCCAACGGCAAGCGCCAGGAACGTGGTGTCCTCAAGGATGCCCTCAACTTCGGCATCGATGGAGCGAACACCAACATCGGCAAGATACTTGCGCCAGCCGTTGTCATCCTTTTCGGTGATGTCAATCGGCTCGTTGTTGATGGTGAAACTATCGGCACGAGCGCCAGCCACGGCAGTCGAGCCGCGCTTGATACGGACTTTGCGTCCAGCGATTGCGGGCATGTTTCAGTTCCTTTCTTAGGTCACGGGTCCACGGATGTTGGAGAAGGCCACCGTAGACCCTACGCTATTGGTGGCGGTTACACGGCACCGGATATACTTTCCGGTGTCGGAGCCTGTGAGTGTGTATGTCGTTCCGGTCGCAGATGCGATGTTGGACCATGACGGGTCATTGGGATCAGCAGCATTGGCGTGCTGCCACTGGCGGGCGAAAGTGATCGTGGCATCGCCAGCCCATGTGCCATTCGTGGTGGTCTGGACGTTCGTTCCGGAGAGCGTTCCGGTGATCGCCGGGAGCACTGTATTGTATGGACCAATGGTGGCCGTCATGTTCTCGCCGCTTTCTAGGGTGGCGGTGAATGTGGTGACATCAGCTTGCTCCGCGCCGATCTGAAGGCCCTGGAGCATGAAATCACCGGTCAATGTGCCGATGCCGCTGATCGTGACCACGCACTCCTTGAGTAGCGCCGTGGTGGCCGTGCCGACGGAATCCGCCAAGAGGACGGTATCCTTGAGCACGCCTTCGATCTCGCAAGAGACGGACCGCAAGCCGACATCGGTCAGCATGGTGCGCCAACCAGCATCATCCTTGTCCGTGATGTCGAGCGGCTCATTATTGATCGTCACGCTGTCAGCACGAGCGCCCACGATGTTGGAGCCGTTGCGGCTTATGCGAACTGATCGGCCAGAAATAGCCATGCAAGAACCTCTTGTTTGGCCGTGATTATATCACGGAAACTATGCAATCCACAATACACGGTACAAGATGAGGCCGCGCTTGGTCTTGCCATCAGGATCGCGCGAGAAATTGCAACTATCCAATTCCGTGGTGATGTGCGTCACGCCCGCAATGGAAAGCGGCTGGCGGCGCATCCGGCCATCGACGGCATCGACTACGGTCTTGAGATCGAGCATGGATGCGGCACGATCCCATACGTCGATCTGCACGATTGCCGATCCGCCAAGGTCATCCTTGCTGTCGAAGGGATTGATAGTGTCAGCACCGATGGTGATGAACGGGAAGGCCGATTCCAATTCACTGTCAGCCGCCTGTGGGACATCGGTAAAGATCGCCACGAGCGGGCTGTAGTAGGTGCTGAGAAGACTGGTGACGGCGCTATCGTTAAGCCGATTGTAGACTGCCGTCTGGAGGTCATCGGATTTCATTTCGTTGTCTTCTCCGCGCGTGCTTTGGCCTTGGCGATTGCAATGTTAACCAATTCTAGCATCCGTGGGATTGCTCGCTCAACAGCAGGTATCCATGCAGGACGTTTGCCCATTTTGAAGGTACCGAACTCAAGGTGATAGGCATATGGCAACCGGCTTCCGATTGCGCGTCCATATTTGCCTCGGTTTTCAATGTAGGTTGATGTCAGCAAAGCGCCTCCATCAGTGGCCGGGGCTTCGCCTTCTTTTGACGCCTGATGCTTGATGTCTCTGTTTTTTCCCTTGTAATAAATCCGACCTGTTTTCGGCGGGTTCTCAATAGCGTTTCTAACGTCTCTAAGAGCGTTTTGTGCGGTTGCTTTGACAATCAGCTCTAGATTGTTGCCAAGGTCTTTCCCATAGGCTTGCAAGGCCGCGTTGACCTCTTTCAGCCCCTTGATCTCGACCTTGACATCAGGATACGCCATCAGGCCGCGACCCCGCCATCAACGTCGATCTGAAGCCACTTGTTGGCGAACTCCATGTTATCGAGGAACCGGATGTTGTGGATCTTGTTCCTGATCTGCACTCGGTCGGAATCCAGCAATGCGGAGGTGTAGCGCACCACAAGACGCAACCGAACGGTTGCCTCGGTGCGGTCATGGGCAAATCGCTCCGAGCCGCCAACCGGCACCACATAGGCGCGGGTCGGTGCGCCGGAAACGGTAGCCCAGGATTCCGTCTGGCCTCCTGCTCCGTCGCTGGTCAAGGTGCGGCGCTGGAACGTCACCGGCTCTTTCAGCTTGCCGGAATTCATGTCGCAACATTTCATCATCGGGTGGTGAACTCTATAATATCCATGTTGACGGCAACATCGACGGTGCTGGCCGATACGTTGGCGAGGAAGCCAAAGTCGCACAGCGGCGGGAAGTAGAGCGGCGGGTTGAAAACAACATCGATTAGGCCGGAACTCTGTGGATATTCAGTCACCATGAGCATAGAACTATATGGTGCCGCCGTCTCAAGGATGTTCTCGCGTTTGTACAGGACGATGTTCGCCTTCTTGTCGGCATCGCTTGAGATGGTCACGTTGCGGAGTGCCGCACTCCGGTCACGCGGAGTAGTGTAGACAGCCATCTCTGTCTTTCCGCGTCCTAGCGTACCATCGACAATAACTGCCCAGTCTTCTCCTCCTGCGGCATTCTCAATGGTTATCGTCCCGGCGTGCGATCTAGCGGTCTGCGTTGAATACGTTCCAGACTTGGACACATAGACATCGAACAGGCGGATAAATGACTTCGACGTTTGCGCGCTTGCGGATGCTCCTGCTGTTGCCAGCGCTTGAGTGGTATAGTCACCGAACTCATCAATGCCGATTAAAACAATTTCTCTCGCCCCGGAACCGTTGGCCGTGTCGTTGGCATTGCCACCGGCCTTGATGCGGAGATGAACATGGGCATTTGCTTGCGGCGTGCGATAGAAGCCGGAGCGAGATACAGGCACGAAGCTGGAACCGACAGATGTGTTCCGGCCAAACTTGTTGAATGACCGACAACCCGAAGCCAGTCCGCGCGCAATGTCGAGACTGCTGGGATATGTCATACCTTCATGGCCTTATATTGAGCCATAATGACCGAAGCGCCGGATGCGTCATAGGCATCACTTGCATCGCAGTCATCGCCACGGTTGCTATAGAGGAAAGCCGCAAGCTGCTTGACAGCACGCTTCATCGGAGATGGCACTGCTGCTGCATTGGCGAATCCAGATACATAGATGATCTGGATGGCGTTATTGGCACGCAGAGCAACCGGCCAAGTCTGGCCTCGCTTGAGTGTCAACCTTCCAGGCGTCTGATATGTGTCAACGTCGAAGACATTGGCAACCGTGATTGCCGTTGCATTGCTGCCTTCATCGTAGACCGTTACCGATGTGATCGATTGAAGAGGCCATCGCGGGATAACAAGGCTTTGAATGGTGCTGGTGCGCGCCAGTTCTGTGATCGACATCTCTCGCACGCCATCCCACCAGGCCTCGCCACCAGCGGGCCAGCGATCAAGCGAGAGCCGCCATGACTGCGTGATGAACGCAAGGCCGGTCATGTTCTCGATCTCGGTTCGAGCATCCGTGATAAGCGTATTTGCCTCCGCGTCAGGAAGTTCCGTCGAGTCAGTGCGAAGATGCGTGCGGAGTTCCGCAGCCGTCACCGGCTCGGATGCAGGGGCGGACGTAAGAACCGAACCCCGAAACTGATAAAGCGGAACGGCGGCGCGAAGGCTCATGGATTAACCTTTCCTGGCTTTCTTCTTTGGCGTCTCGATCTTGGTCTCGAGCGGCGGCATCTCTGCCACTTCAATAGCAGCACCTTCCTCCATCGCCAAGACGGCAAGGTTGCCTTCGAGGATCGAACCAGCATCGAATCGCACAACCGTGTGGCCTTCTGGCGCACAAGAGAACTGGCGAATAAGTTTAACCTTCATTTGATTGCTCCGATGCAATTGGCGTGTAGTAATTCATTTCGCCAGCCCAGATGCGCCGAGGATTGTTCACAGTTGCCGGATCAATCCACTCAACGCCGGGGCCACCTTGAGCCAGCACAGCCGGATCGTGGCCTTGCGGCACGTAGTCTTCTGGCAGCGGATCAGGACGCGGCCCTGCGATCTGTGTCAGGCGTACGTTCACATGATAGCGGTCATCCATGACGGCGGACGTGATGATCTCGCCATCGGGGCCAACAACAGCCGGAGTGACAACCACAGGGCCGATCTCGTCAATGTAGCAGCCGTTGGGGCGGTCATCATAGGTGAGGCTGACGATAGCCGCCCACGCATCCCATGTGGCTTTGTCGGCGGCGCGGTACATGAGATCACTGCCCATTATGCGGTCCTTGCTTGAAGTTCGGCGTTGGTCAGGCGGCGCGGAATGTAGATTACATTCTCAATCCACCCAGATAACAAAGCTCCTCCGCCTGTATTTCCAATTCCAAGCGTAATGACGCCAGAAGGAACCAGAACAGAAGTATCTGTTTCTACAGCACCTCCGTTCAATGATGTTGCAAAATCGTTGTTTGCGATGGCTGCATACCGATTTGCCCTCTGACCCGTAGTTACACCGGAAGTAATATTCACGTCAAGAATACCGGAATTGAAAACGGCCACGTTTCCAAAAAGATTAACCTGAATACGGTTTGAAAATGGAGATGCGTTAAATAGGCACAAAGCAATCGCCGGAGCAGCCGTGCTCATCGAAATGAACTTTATGCCAAGTGTAAACGCAGTGCTGCTGGCTGGAAACTGACTCACGCCAACGGAAGCGACATCGGCGTTTCGGGTTGCAGAAGCGGCAGCCGTGGGAATGTAGGAGGTGGCGAAGGCTCCGGCTTCAAGCTGTGCGTTGCTCACAGTTCCTGTAACCGTAAGTGTCAGCGTTCCAGCGGTTGGTGTAAAAGTAAGTGTTACGCGGTTAGGATATACTCCCGTTCCAATTAACGGTCCGGCACTTGATGCGCCCGAAAGTGTAATCGTTCCTGTTCCATAAAACGACAGTGTATGTGCTGTTGCTGTAACAGTGACGCTTTGCGTTGAAAGTGTTGCACTGTTTAACAGCAAATTCGTCCGCTGCTCCTCCACCAGCAGCCCCTTTGCCGCCAGCGTTGACGGATCGTAGTCAAGGCGCGGGCCATGTGCTGCTGCCGCGCTCGGAGCCGCGCCAAAGTTAGGCGTGTAAGGGTCAAGTGACGCGCTGTCGGAGAGTTGCGCGCCCCATGCGTAGACGGCATCACCAAATGTTACAATGCGGATGCCTGGTGTTCTAGTTCCCGCCGTTGGCGTCAGTGTGGTGCTAAACCTTTGCCAGTCCGCAGTTACCGCCGCAGTAACATAGGTCGTGCCGTCTACAGTAATCTCCACAGTGCCCGTGCCCGTTTTGCGGCGCAGCCAGATAGAGAATGTGTAGGGGCTGGCAAGAAGGCTTAAAGACGCCAGCAGCGTGCCGTTGCCAGCCGTGGCCGCTACATCAATGGAATTGGCAGACCCATTCGGCGCGGCGATAGCAACTTGCGTATCGGTGGTGTTGGTGTTGGTCCAACCCGTAGTTAAGAGTTCTGTAAACCCTAACAGATTCTTCAGCGTGCTAGGGTCATAATAAGGATACGCGGAGGCGTTGGCTTGCATCCCGCCGAGGTCGGAACGATAGAGGTGTGCGCCCCATGCGTAGACTTCATCGCCGTTGGTGACGATACGGATGCCCGCGCTCTTCGTGCCAGCCGTCGGGGTCTGCGTGACAGTGTAGAGCGCCCAATCATTGGTGATCGTAACGGTCGTGTATGTGCCGTTGTCGGCAGCAATCTGAATATTGCCCGTGCCTGTTTTGCGGCGAAGCCACACGCCAAAAACATAGGGTATAGCGACAGCAGTGTAGGACTGCAAAACCGTGCCGTTTGCGCCCGAAGCAACGATAGTGTCTGCCGTAATCGCACTATCGGGGGCGGCGATTGAATTTGCTGCTATCGTCGTAGACGTTTTTGTCCAACTAGAAGTGTCTAGCTGCTCACTCGCCAGCAGCAGGTTATGCTGTGCCCACTTGATATAGCCGTCACTGTCCGTAACGGTGGCGAGGCTTCCGCGCGAGAACGTGATGAGGTCAGTTGCGAAACCAGTTGTCGTCGGCATCAGCCCTGCATCCTTACGGCGCGATCATTGTGAACAAATCAATTGCAGATTTTACGATGAGAGAAGCGGCCCCATTGAAGGAGCCGCCCCTTAATCAAGTTTAGGTAGCAGCCACGTTGCTGCCGACGAACGTGGTGGCAGCGCGATGCGGCTTGTTAAGGATGCCGTAGACCTTGACGGTCGCATCGGTGCCGGTGGTGCCAACGCCGTTCATGCGAACATAACGCTTGGAACCCTTGTAGCCAATGCCGCCGATGATCTTGTTGTCATCGCCATCGGCAGTGACAGACAGAGCAATCGTGCCATTGACTGAATCAGCCGCGACGATGGACGCAGCGTCACCAGCAACGGTCGTGTCGGAGTGCTGAACCGTGAAGGTGAAGCCAGCGGCAGCGCCAGCATCGGTCACGGTGTCGGTGGCAAGCATGAGCGTCACGGCGTCGAAGCCACGAGTATCAACCCAAGAAGTAGCACCGGCAGTGGTGCCAGAGAGGGTCACGGTGCCAAGCAGAACAACCTGCTTGTTAGAAAGCATATCACGCATCTCAAGAATCCTTCTTATCGGCGTGGTTGCGGAGCGGCGTTATTGCCGCCCCGCGTTAGTGCTTTAGGCAGTGAACTCGATCAGCTTGAGAGCCTCGAAGTTCACGACATCGCCGCCCACACGCTTCGTGGTGTAGAACTCAACGTAGGGCTTGGCAGAGTAGGGATCGCGCAGAGTGCGGATGCCGAGGCGGTCCACGATCTGATAAGCTTCGCGCATATCGCCAACGGCGATGGAAAGCGAATCCGTGGCCGGATCCGGCATGTCCTCGAAGGACGCGACCGGATAGCCGAGCAGCGATGCGGGCTGACCGGCAGCGATGCCGGGAGACCACAGGTAAGCGCCATCCGAGTCCTTGAGTTTACGCGTCAGCTTGAGCGTGGCGCGGTTCATGAACCAGGTTGCGTTGGCGCGGTACTGCTGCTTGAGGCCATAGAGCGCGTTGATGAGAACATCGCCACCGTTGGGAGCGGCGGCAAATGCGCCGTTCACGCCGGTATCGAAACGCTCGATGGTGCCGGGAAGCGTGGTGCCAGACGAGAATGTCAGGAAGCCACGGGGCTTGTTGACGCCGTTGCCGACAACGAAAGCGTTGGCTTCGTCACGGGCGAACTTCTCGGCAACCTTGGAGGCAAGCCATGCTTCCATGTTGATCGAGGCGTCATCGAGCAGCTTCTGCGTAGCCTTGGGCTTCGCATAGAGTTCGTGGGCAGGAATGCGCCACTTGCCAAGCTGCGGCGTGTTGGTCTCAGGACGGCTGTCCGTTTCTCCAACCCAGCCCGAAGAGGCTTCGTTGAGATCGAACAGGCCTTCGAGGGCATCCGAAGAGATGACCTGGATCGAGGCGTATGCACGCATCTGGCTGCTCTCGAAGACCTTCATCACGATACGGCCAGAGAGGTCGGGATTGACCACATAGCCGCCATCGGGATCGGTGCCGACCGAGAGAGCCTTGCGCTCTTCCGGCCCCATGACTTCTTCGCCCTTGCGGAGGAAGGTGTCGAACGCGGCCTTGTAGCCGTCCATGTCGGCAGCGCCGAAGGAACCAGCAACAGCGCCACGGCGGCGGGCGTTCATGGAAGCCCACTCCTGGGCCTTGCGGTCGAGATCGACCACTTCGCCACGCTCGTCGGTGACGATGCGGGACTGACGCTTGGAAGCCAGAACGGCCTCGTCAGCGATCTTCTGGGCCTTCTCAAGATCGGCTTCGATCTTCTGAAGCTTGGCCTCGGTCACGACATCGGCGCTGCCCTTCTTTTCGATCTGGGCAAGGCGCTCGTCGTTGGCCTTCTTGAACTCTTCGAATCCGGCGTGCAGCGCGTCAACCGCGCCGATGGCCTTCTTGATTTCCTCTGACATGCAGGGATTCCTTTAGCTTTGACAGTGACTGTAAAAGGGCATCGACGCCCTCGGTTACGGCCTCTTCATCGCCAGCGTCCCGCTGTCTCTGTAGGGCTTTGAATCCGTGGAGAGTGAGAGCCACGGCCTCTTTGCGGGAGTATCCTGCATCACGCAGGAAACGCTCGAAATCTCTTTCGGTGGTGATCGACTTGACGTTCGTCACCTTTGCATCCGGCAGCATCGGGAACGTCACAAGGCTGATCTCGAACAGGTCCACTTCCATCAGCTTGCGAACACGACCATCGCCCTCTGGGATGGCTTCCATTGTGCGATAGCCGATGGACATGGAATCGATGGCCCCGGCGCGAAGGAGCGCCATTGCCTCGCGGCCTTTTTCTACTTCTTTGAGCAGACGGCCACGGACAAACAGGCCACGCTCGTCCTCGTAGATGTCATCCCAAACGCCGATGGGCTGGCTCATATCGTGCTGCCATAGCATCTTGACTTTACGAGAGCCGAGCGATTTGCGGAATGCGCCGCGTTCGACCACATCCATTCCCTGATCGACAACGCCGAAGACGGAGGCATAGCCCTCGAAGACGCCATCTTGATCCGGTTCGCGCTTGAGCGTGAGGGATACGTTCTTATGCTGGATCGGTTCGGACATGAACTTGTCGCCCTCTTCTCTGCGAACTATTGCGTTGGCCCATGAGCGGCCAGGATCACCGCCCCACAAGGCCCAGGCTATGCGGCCAGCGGATGGATAGCCATCCTCGCCGGGGGAGAATCCTTGGCCTTGCTTGTCCACCTCATGGCGGGCGAAGTAGGACACCATCCGCTTGACGGTATCGAGCGAAAGATTGCGGCGATTCTTGATGTCGCGTGCGCGGGCAACGCCGATCTCGGTTCCGCCACGGTTGAACTCATCACGCCATTCGAGGCCGCGTGTGGCTTCTCGTGCCATTGCCTCGTTTGGTGAATATCCATCGGCCTTGCCTTCCCACTTGGAAATGCAGACGGCATAACGCTGATCTTCATCGGGAAAATCAGACATTGCCTCCTCGTCGCTCATGCAACGGGAGATGAACTCGTCTTCGTTTTCGGTCGGGCCGGGGCTAGGCATGAGGGGAATATATCATTGCTTGATTGAAATCACAACATGGCCTCAAGGGCGGCTTCGTCCACGATGTAACCAACGGCGCAACGGCAGTTGATGACCTCATCGCCGGGGCCTTCTGGATCACCGGGAAACATGAGTTCGGCATCGCCAACCTTGAACTTCTCGTCCATTCCGACAACCTGACCGTTTGCTTCTCGATGCGTCTCTCTGGTGCGGTCATCGGCAGCGGCCAGCCACTCTCGGGACAATGGCAAGCCAGTCTGCTTTGCGGCCTCCTGGGAGCCGTAATTGGCAGCGCCGTGCGTCTCGGTGCGGGCAATCGTGTCGGCCCTGTAGGACGAAATCTGCGGCACCAGATCGAGGATGTAGGAAGCGGTGCCGCGTTGGCCCAAGCCATCCTCGTAGCCTTTCCGAACCGCCCGGATGATTTGGTCGCGGGTTGTTTCCGTGACCTCTGTGATGCGGCGGCGGATCGCCTCTTGCTCAATAAAGCGCAACGCCCTGCGCGTCATGATCTGAGCGAAGCTTTCCTTGGTCTCCAGCTTCAAGCCTCGCGCCTTGGCTTGGTCCATAATGCGTGAGCCGAACATGGTGATCGAGGCAATTGCCATCTGGCGATAGGTCGCCTCGATGCGGTCCCGGAAATCGCGCGGCAAGGTGACGTTCCCGGTCTGCTCCCAATGCTCGACCATCTCACGCATGGCGGTTGCTATCTCGCGCTGAAGACGGCCACGGAATTGGACGGTCAGCCTATCGAGCAATGCGCCTTGACGGCGCACCTCGCGGCGCGTGTTTGAATCAACCAGCCTTCGAGCCATAGGCCAGTGCTTTCACAAGATCGGGGCTGAGTGGTTCCGGCATCGGTTCGTTTGCCATGCTCAAGGGGATTTCGGCGGAAGAAACGAACAGGACATCACCGCCTTCGATTGGCCCATAGCCCTTCAAGGCGCGGCGCTCATTGATAGTGAGGTCTTGTGACTGGTCAGCCATCTGCCACATCGAAAGTCGCTTCTCGGCAATGGCCGGGATGCTGTCGATGTCTGGCTTGATCTCGACACCGTAGATCGAGCCGAGCCAATTGTTCCAATCGTTCACGATCATCTGGAGCAACGGCAATGCCGTGTCTTCCCAGAACGCCAGACGGGCCTCGGCATAGTTGGAATAGGTGTTATCGCCAGGAATGCCGAGAAGCTGCGGCGGCACGCCGAAGGCCAAGGCAACGTCACGGGCCGAGGAGAACTTGACCTCAATGATGCCCATGTCAGTCGGGCTTAGGCCCATCTGCTGCCAGTCAAGACCACCTTCGAGGAGCATCGGGCGACCGGCGTTCGAGGAGCCGGAATATTGCTCTTCGATCTGGGCCTTGAGGCGGTTGAAGTTCTCGTCGGAAAGCGTGCCGGAATCCTTGACGGTCAATGCACCAGACGGACGCGCCGAGTTCTGGAGCAAGGCTTGCATCCAGTTCATGGCTTCGTTGTTCTGGTCGATGGCGTAGGAACCTGCCTCGATTGGACTCATGCCGTACCAATCGTTCAACGGGTTGAACAGCTTCAAGTGCCGCACATCGCATTCGAGCGTGCGCGGGTCCATCTCCCATCGCACCTTGTTCTGGCCGAGCGTATATTCGTATGCAGACGGGATGCCGTTGGATGATGGAACGATCTTCATGCGGTCTGGTCGAAGCTGGTAAAGCTCCTTGACCTCGCGGCCTACCATGAACCGCTCTTCGTAGCCGTTGCCCGCGATCATCAGGAACGACACCTTGGCGCGAACGTAATCGGAATAGGACTGAAGCGGATTCGGGCGCTCGAGCAGGGTGATCAACGGGTGGTCGACCAGTTCTGTCTCACCACGGTAGACGCCAAGATTGACGGATGCGATGGCATCCGCGATCCGGTTGATGGCCTGATATGCCACCACGTTCTTGCCATAGGCTTCCTTGGCGAAGGATTCGTAGTTGCGTGGAGACCACACGGCTTGGCCGGGATTGATCACCATAAGCTTGGCGGCAGCGGATTCCTTGCGCTCTTGCGGGCGGCGGAAACGGTCAAAAAGTCCCATCGATAACCTCACAAGGCGCGAACCGCAGGAGCAGACTGCGGCGCTGTCATATCGGAAATTGCACTCATTGCGGTGTCTATCATATCATCATGTGTGCCGTTGGGAAAGACCGAGGCCTCGGACATGAAATCGGCCAGGTGATCAATGTTGGACATGATGTAGACATTGCCGGATTGAATATAGGGCGCGGCATCGAATGCGCGTGTCACTTTGTCGGTATTGCGCTGGATCGGGATGATCGGAATGCCTTCACGTTTCAGCTTCTGGATCAGGCCGGTGCCGCTCACCTTGTCTTCGACCTTGAAGGCTCGAAGCGGCCCATGATACGGCTGGGAATGATGCTTCTGCCAAAACGCGCGGGCCATCGTCTCAAGTTCCGGAGCCTCCCACTTGCCGCGTGCCATATCGAGCAGCACGATCTGTCCGGTTTGCGTTTGGCCCCAGCATTGGAAGACGGAATAGTCATTCTGTTCCTTTGTCTTTTGCGCCGTGTCGGCATATATCGCACGCCACTTGAGCGGCGGCATAGCATCGTAGAATCGCCACCATTCATCTTTGAAGATGCCACCGCCAAGCGGTGCGGGGCGTTGCATGTATTGACCAGCGAAAACGTATGGGCTGGATTGCTCGAGTCGGTCGAGCATCTCGGGCGGGAATTGTTCCGGCCAGAACGATGATCCATCGGGATCACGGGCAGGGATGACGAGGCTGTCCCACTTCTCTCCAGAGCCGCCGCCTAGAAGCCAGCCGGAAAGATCATCTTCGTGGAGCCGCTGCATGATGACGATGATTGGCGTGTCTGTCTTGTTGAGGCGTGATTGTATCGTGGTCTGATACCAGTCGATCACGTTCTGGCGCATGATGGGCGAGGTTGCCTCACCTGCCTTGTGCGGGTCATCGATGATGATGGCACCGCCGAAGCCGTCTCGCATCTTGCCAGCGCCATAGCCTGTGATGGTTCCTTCTGCGCCGGTTGCGTAGACGATGCCGCCGTGTGATGTGCGGAACTCATCCTTTGCCTTGCTATCGTCTTGAAGCGAGACCCACGGGAAGATCGATCGATAGGTCTCGTGCTGCATCATGGCGCGGATGTCGTATGCGTTGGATGTGGCGAGTCTCTTGGAATAGCTGGCGTGGATGAATTCAGCATCAGGCACGAGGCCGATGGTCCAGGCAATGAATGCCTTGACGGCAATCTCGGTCTTGCCGGATCGAGGCGGCACGTTGATGATGAGCCGCTTGATGCGGTGAGCGAATACCTGTTCGAGGCTGCGGCAGATCGCCCGCTGATGCTGGTTCGGCAGCATATCCTGATTGGTGCGGGCGCGGTAGATCGTGCGGGCGAACTTATAGAGCCGTTGATGGTTGGCGGCTCGATGCTCACTCGGCGTCATCGTAAATCTTGTTGAGCGCGGCAAGAACGGCGGCAGCGACTGGCTCTGGCCTCAGTGATCCATCCTCGTTCGAGATGTCCACGGTTTCGCGCCAGCGTGCGCGCGTCTTGAGCCAGAAGATCATTGCGGTGGTATCGCCAGCCTTGGCCTTGTTGAATAGCGCACCGCCGATAGTTGCATTTGCCTTGTCCCTGGCTTGCTTCAGTTCAGCGGAATAATACTTGTAGAGCGTCTCTTTGTGGATGCCGAGGATTTCGGCAATGCTCTCATGCGTGGTGCCGACCGTTGCGTGGAGCGAGACCAGCTGGCGCTGCGCGTCTGTCGGTGCATGAGGCTTGCGGCCCAGCTTGCCTTTGGTTTCTTCGGTCATGTCGATGCCTCGAGTTTCTTGCGTTTTTCAGCTATGGCAACATCATATGATGCGGCGCTGTCTTTCTTCCAATCGTATCGGTTCGAAGCGACATCCTCAAATGTCTGGCCGGTGGATTCGAGCGTTGCCTTGTTGCCGGTGAATTCCTGCCAGCGTTTGACGATAACGTCGCAGTAATCAGGTGACATCTCCATGCCAAAACATACGCGGCTAGTTTTTTCGCATGCGATCAAAGTGCTTCCAGACCCAAGAAACAGGTCCAAGACCGACGCGCCTTTTTCCGTGTAATTAGATATTCCCCATTCACATAATGCGATAGGCTTTTGTGTCGGGTGAACGCGTTTGTCGCGCTCTCCTTCGCGAATCATGCCGTTCCATAGTTGCTTATAAATTCGTGCCGGGCCGGTCATGTTCGACCAAGCCAATTCGCAGTCCGCAAATGTGTTCACGATGCCTGTGTCGCCTCTTTTATCCCATACCAGCCAGCACGAAGAAGGCGGCAGCCGGTCGGCAAAATAATTTCCACCCCACAACACAATTTTCTTTGCCCCGATAGCTACGCATGCGTTGTATGCCTCGATGGCCGTGTCGGTGGTTTCATCGCCAATAATAGGTTTGTAACTGCCCTTTTTTGCCACTCCAAAGTCAGCGCCCACCATGCCGCTTTTGACCACGGCAACGCCATAGGGTGGGTCCGTAAAAACGAAATCGACGCCATTTCCTTTGGTAAGTGTCTCTGCTTGCTCAATGCTGGTCGAGTCTCCACACATCAGCCGATGCTTGCCCATCAGCCAAACATCACCCAGCACAGTCACCGGATTGGCTGGCGTTTCCGGCACCGCATCCGGGTCTGTCAGGCCCTCAGTCTTCTCTGCGAGGAAGTTCTCAAGTTCGCCGGGATCGAAGCCGGTGAGGGCCAGATCGAAGTCCAGGCCCTGCAAGTCACCGAGTTCAACCTTCAACAGATCAATGTCCCATCCGGCATCGAGCGCCATCCGGTTGTCGGCAATGACATAGGCGCGCTTCTGGGCCTCCGTGAGGTGGCTTGCCTCAACGCACGGCACTTCCTTCAGTCCCAGCTTGTTCGCCGCCAGGACGCGTCCGTGGCCCGCCACGATGCCGTTCTTGCCGTCCGTCACCACCGGGTTGATGAACCCGAACTCCTTGATCGAGGACGCGATCTTTGTGACCTGGGCCTCGGAGTGCGTCCGGCTGTTGCGGGCGTACGGGATGAGGTCGGCGGTTGGAATCAGCTTATAGGTCAGCATTGCTGTCCTTTTTATTGTCGGTTTTCTGGACTGCCTTAACGGCAAGTTCGATGTATCGCGGAATCGGCTGCTTGCCGGTTTCATAGGCTCGGAACGTATTGCGGGCGAGGCCAAGGGCTTCTGCTGCCTTGCGCTTCGATAGGGCGACCGAGGTGCGCCATTGGATGAGTTCGTCTGCTGTCATTTTAAATGCTGATCCTTGTGGCACAGTCTGCATATGGCAATCAAGTCTTCAAGCGGCTCATTTCCTATGTTTTCATAAGTCAAATGATGCACTTCCGTGGCTTCGCCTCCGCAGTATTGGCACATATGATTGTCTCGCGCCATGACGGCACTCCGTCTTGTCTTCCACTGTTCAGACAACAGATAACATTGATACCAGTATTTTCTTGCTTCCTTGTTCAAATCGCGAGTTTGGTCTTGTTTCCTATCTATTTCTTCTGTGTTTACAGTCAGATCAACATCAATTGCGCGTTGGCATTCCTCTTTTGTCTTTCCCCATTCGAGCATGGCTCGCCGCAATCCCAGCATTGGGTGGCGTTTGCTGCCGCAATCTTGGCACTCGTAAAGGTACCGAATTGTATCGTCTGAAAACTTGTATTGACGAAACTCCAGATGAACGTGTTCGCATTCAACCCTTATCCTTTCGGGTTGCGGAACTTCATACGGAGCGAACAGCGTTATCGTCATGCGGCGCAATATAGAGCAAAAAAAACCCCGCCACAAGGGCGGGGCTGAGTTACTGCGGCGGGAGGAGTAAACCGCAGGGGGATCAGTATCGATATGGATGCTTTGGCACGGCGACACCTAATCGTCTAGCCTTTTCCCTCATCTCGCGGAAGGCCTTCAATTCGTTCTGCCGGATGCGTTCGCGGGTGACGCCATAGTCCTTGGCGATCTCTTCGAGCGTTCTTTCCGGTTCTCCGGTGAGGCCGAAGCGGGCTTCGATCATGGCGCGGCGCTTTGGGTGAGTGATGGCCGCGACCAGCTTGGCGAGAAGCGGCTTGTCCACTTCCAGGCTCGACGGTGCGGCGATCTGGGCGAGTTGCTCTGCGTCGATCTCGGCCTCGATGGAGTTGCGGGCGGTTAGCAGGTCTCGCATGTGGTGCGGCCAGAGTTCTTCCGGCTCGATGCGGAGTGCGGAGGAGATGTCCATTGCGAGTTCTGACCAGTCGCCGTTGGCGATGGGCTTTTCGCGGAAATTTATAATCGCGTTGATGTGTTGCGGCGACTTCCCCATGAAGCGGGCGAGATCGGCTTGTGTGGCAAACCCTGCGGCCTTGATGGCGCGGAGGAGTCTGGCGTTGCGAACGGTGACTTTGACGGCGAAGTCGGTCATGGGGTGGCCTCTGCTAGTTCGAGCCATGCCTTTGCTTTGGTACGGCTATATCCCATATCTTTGCGTCTATAGGATCGGCGGCGTTTCATTGCGGCGAATGCTTCCCATGTTCCAATTTCTTCGGCCTCGCGTTCTTCTTGGCGTCTGATCTTGAGTTCTTGCACAGCCCAATCGATGGTCATTCTGTCCTCGTGACTTTGGTGCCGATGATGCCTTTGAGGCTGATCTTGCGGCAAGTGTAGCGGCGGGGGCGATAGTAGCGGGCGGCATCGTGCTGGAGTGATTTGGAACTCCGACCGGGAGCGAAGAAGGATTCTCCGATCTCAATGGTGCGCCACGGGTACTTGGGCGGGCGTCCTGTCGGCTTGGGCTGACTAGTCACTTGGAAGCCTCCTCTGCCCGATAAACAATCCAGATCGAACGTGCGCGGGGCGTCAAGTTGCCGATGCTGATTGCCATGTCGGCCATCTTGATGCGGGCGGCTTTGGACTTGGTGCGGCGGCGCATCTCCTCGATGACGAGGATGGCTTCCTCGCCTGTCTGAGGCGGCTTGCGTGGGCGGGTGGCGAGTTCGGCCATTGCGGCGTGGCCTTTGGCGATGATGTCGTTTGCGGTGGTCATTGGTTCCTCCTATTGAGTGGGTGGGTGGGTGAGGGGCGCTAGGCACCTTTTTGTCATTGGCAGATAGACTTGATGAACACCTCGGCTTGCGCGCGGGTGCCAAACGTACGCGGGCCGCCATAGACGGCGGGGAAGGCGGCATATGGCGCGTTGGGCACAATTGCTACGGCCCAACCGTACTGGTCTTGATAGGCGTAGAACATGCTGGTCTTGAGGGTCATTGGTAGCTCCTGTTGGGTGGGTGGGTGAGGGGCGCGTGGCCCCTCGGTTAGGCGACCAGAAGGCCGCGCTTTGTGAAGTTATTGCGCCAGTAGGTGAGGCGGGCCTTCGCGCCGCGCTCGGTGCGGATGTTCATGTCGAGGCACTCTTCAAAGCCGCTTTCATGAGTGGCGACGATGTGCCAGTTGCCGCTTGCTTCGCTGTGCTTGATTTGCATCTTGATGGTCATCTGCGTCTCTCCCTTGTTGATGTCCATTCATCCCACATCTTGCAGAAACTTGCAAGCGTTATGTTGCAGAAAAGTGCAGGAAAGTGCCACCCCCCATAAACGCCAATCCTAAGCCTTTGAAATTGCTAGTCTTTTAATTAACGGTCTATATAGCCGTAAGCACCAAAAACGCCAAAGAATGGCAGATTGGCTTGTGCTTTCAATGGCTTAGGCATTTCACGGCATTAAAGGCAATTAAATGATTTATGGGTGAAGGCGGAAGGGGAGACCCGGACGGGTGGCGTCTGTCCTGTGTGTGGTGTGTGTACTGTAAATGATAATAATATTATAAATCTACTCTCTCTCACAGTACACTAGCAACATCAAGCACTTGCACTGTCCATTTAAGGGTGACGCCTACTCACAGAAATAGCCCCGCTAAATGAAAAGCCCGGATCACTCCGGGCTCTGTTTTTCGTTTCTGTATTGCGTCTTCTTTACTTTATCCTCCATATATGCATGACGCCATCAATCTTTTTTGTTTTGAACTTTTTGTTAGTCTTGGTTGCATAGACATGACAGTAACCTTGCGCCTTGGTCATCAAGGCGAACTCGTGAACCTTGACGCAATCCCCCACTTCCATTTTATTAAATGGCCAGTTGCTCTCATCATTGGCCGGAATCTTAATATTTTTTTCAATCTGTAGCATTTATTTAATCTCCATCGGTTGTGGCGTGTTCTATATATATAGATACACAACCACTGTCAATCTTCCGTGGCCTCCGGTGCCGGGATGAACCACGCCATGCGAGGCCTACCGCGCTGGCCCTTGTTCGTGTGGCGGCATTGGATGCCGTAGTCGGCAACCAGCTTGTCCATCACCTGGCCCCGGTCTCGGAGCGTCAGGGCGTCGAACGCCGAGATGCGGTTGCCCAGTTCTGCCTCCGTCAGCCCCTTGAGACCTGATGCCCGAAGCTTGGCAATGACTGCCTTGCAGATCGCCTGATGGCTGCTCTCGGCCATGTTGTCCCTAAACATGGCGATTGCACGGCGGTTGTAGAACCTGACATAATCAATCGCCCACTGCATAGGCTCCGGTCCGATCTCGGTCTCGAGCAATGACCTAGCGACAATCAGGCTGATCCGCATGGCAATCTCGCGGCTGCGGTTGTACATCGCCTCAAGGCCGGTTTCGCCCTCGCTCTTGATCGCTCCGACCAGTTCTGCCTCGTAGTCCCGCAAGATGTCCATTGCTGGCCTTGTAAAGGGCACCTCGACGGGATCTGGCGGCATGTCATAGGTATTGGTGCCGGTAAGGTTTCCGCCGCCAGAGTGCGCCTGTGCCTGTTCCTTGAGCCAGCCGATGATCCGGTCGCCAATCGGCACGATCCGCCGCTCCTGGCTCATCTGAACGCCGATCTCAGACTTGACGATGAGGAAGCGGTTAAGGAGACCAGATGCGATGTCACCGCCTGAGATGGCCCCATAGAACTCTGATGGCGTAGACATGCCTAGGAGCGTCAAGGACGGCCTTCTGATGACCTTCTCGAAGGCTTCTGCCTGTTCCTTGGTCAAGCCGATGGTGGCGTATCCTTGTGGCCGCAAGACGCCATCCTGACGCCCGAAGCATTCCATGATGGCGGTCAAGGAATCAGCCTTGTGCTGCATCGAGCGATTAGCGGCAGACTTGAGCGTTCGGCCTAACTCATCGATCACGGAAACGTGAATGGGCCGGGAGATGAGCGCCGAGAAGACGCCGCTGGCGGATGTGTAACCGGCTGGCCCTAGCAGATGCCCTAACTGGGCTGCATCAAGCATGGCCTCGATGACTGTCTTGGCGTGTTCCTTGCCGCAACCAGTCTCGCCAATATTGAGCAGATACAGATTGCTGAAGTTGCGTTGGCTGGTTGTCCATCGCCGCCCCATTGCAACGGCACCAAGGGCAATGGCGGCTTGCACGGCAAACTGCGGCTGCGTCTTGATGGCGGTCGTCTCATAGTACCGCACAACGTCTTGGAGCACGCCAGGGATCGAAAGCAGGTGCGCCGGGATAGATGCCAGCGGATTGTCTGGCGTGACAGTGGTGGTGCGTTTGGAAGGCAGCACGCCGGGGGTTGCCGCCTTGCCGTGATCGATCTGAACCTTCGCCTCGGGCGTCCACTCATGGCTCGGATCGGTCGTGATGTTCAGGAAGGCAGCTGCGTTCTTGATCGCCGCATTCATGTTCCCGGCGTGCTCGAACTGGAGGTACAATTCAAAGCAATCGAAGGCGTGTTCGTTGCCGAACGGATCGGAACCGTGATGGCTGAAGGCGGTGTTATTGTCGAAGACGTTGCAACCGGCCAGCTTGGTGCCGCTGTTCGGGCTTAGATACCGATTCGGTGCGGTGCGGCGATAGCCATACTTGACCAGCAACTCTCCGATATTGTGAGCTGCATTATAGGCGTCGATCACCGATGTGCCGGGATTGGGCGCGCGAACCCGAACCGGGGCCTGATATTCCGGCCTGATCTTCCACGGGCACAAGTCAAGCATCTGTGGGCGGAACTTG
>Ga0181352_1000167_pt1 | contig 31408 bp, 28 predicted proteins | sample Fa13VDMLBSN_FD_130103 | JGI IMG/M metagenome (GOLD analysis project Ga0181352, IMG submission 130103) | Freshwater viral communities from Lake Michigan, USA - Fa13.VD.MLB.S.N | ecosystem: Environmental > Aquatic > Freshwater > Lake | place: USA: Michigan | collected 2013-09-23 | reverse complement strand
GGGATTATACAGTTTTTTAATAGTGATAGAAAAGGTGAAAGAATTGATGGTGATATTGCACAAGCATTATCTATTAATTCGGAATGGAAAGTAACACCTTATATTGGTGAAAATTACCCAAACAATTTTACATATATTGGTGAAGACGCAACAAGTGACGCAAGACCTGTCTTTGGTATTTTCTTTTCATCCTCAACCGAAGAATATAGATATAGAAGAAATGTAACACCGGGTATTGATACAATTAGTAGTAATTGTGGTGGTGTATTTAATTTTTATGGTTACTCATCAGATCAGGTTGTACCACATTATAGATGGACAATTACTGGACCAACAAATAGTATTTTTGGTACTGAAAATAATAATTGGAATACAAATGTTTTATTAAATGGCGGTTTCTTCGCAAAACATTACCAAGATTTAGATTTCAATACGGATCCTTATTTTAAAAAATCAAATAATTCTGAAAATTTTGGATTTGTAACAAATTTTGATTCAAATGGTAACCCAGAAATACCATCAACAGATGTTGTAAACGGTCTACCAGGTCAGAGCATATTAGTCGGTGCTCCATTCCATTTTTATTTTGGTTTAAATAACGGAAATACCGCAATTGATAAATTCATAAAACTTTATGTAAACACAGAAGGTTAATGCCAATAGATAGTCCAGATAGAATAATAAAGAGTACGTCAAGATATCAAGGCGCTGCAAAATTAGATGCGTCAGAAAAGATAGTATTAGAACAAACTTCACATGAATTTGTTGAATATGAAAGATATATTGATGTTGATTTAGAGGAAACTTTCACAAGAGAAAGGGAAGGTTCTGAAATATTTAGACCATCAACAAAATTGAATTTAATTTTTAAAAACAAATATTCTGGTGGTACCAAATATCAACCATATTTTAACTATTTAGCATATACAAATTTAGAAGAATCCGCAGAACAAGTTGCTTGTAATTTACAACCTGTAACTTGGTTTGGGTTTCCGCAGTATAATGAAATTGATTTTATCAGAACTGACAATAACAATGTTGGTTACACTTCTGGTCCCGGAAACCATCAAATATTTGTAAATAAAAGCGCTACAACATATAATTGGACACACTATATGTCATACCCATATTCAAATGACTTTAGTAAACAAATGTATGTTCATGACCCAGAAACCTCAACTGTTTGGTATTTTAGCGCTTCAGACGGTATACCATATTTAATAACAAGTAGGGCAAACAATTTAATAACATTTAAATGTCCTATGAAGCATGGTTTAGAATTAAACCAATATGTTAAATTACCTTTTTCATATAATGGTACTGATATATTCCAGATTGATTCTTTAGGTGATGGTGGTTCTGGGAGTGAAGAATATATATTTAATATATTTGATATTGGTTATTTAACAACAGATTTTAATGCTGGCAACATTGGTACTTGTAAAAAAGTTTTAGACCCAAATAATTCTGGTGAAACAATGTCAAAATATTATGTTAGAAAACATAAAATAATAACAGATGTTGAAGACGCAATATTAGTTAGGTCAGGATATGAACAAAATATTTTTAATTTAAAAACACAATTTGAAAAAGTTTTATCAGGTGGTACACCAACACAAGTTTTAACACCACCTACTTGCCCTAGAACCTCAACAATTGAAGGTTCACAGTGTTATACACTTTCGTTTAATCGTGATATAAATTTAAAAGGTTTAACTGACAATCAAAAAAGACCGGTTAGTGAAATATTTTTTACAACAATATGGAAAGGGTATTGGGGTTGGACAAACAAATTAAAAGAAGGTTTTGAATTTAATACACCATTACAAAATAATCAACCTTCGTTTTGGTGGGATATAAATAATTTACAATCTGATACAAATATAGCAAATATTTCCTACACATCAAATGTTGGTTTAGGACCGTTTTTTTATATGGGCGATTTAAAATCCGGTGATATAATTGATGGGGATTTTTGTGAGTGGAATGATTACGAACAAAAAGAGAGAGTAATATCAAGAAAAACACACAAATTCACCTTTAACCAAAATTGGTTCCAACAGTATGAAATATTCTCATTAACAAATCAACTTGGATATTATTACTACCCATTAAATCCAATGACAATTAAAGTATTTTCAGAATATATTGAAGAAGGTAGTGATGATTCTGTGGTTGGAATTCCTGATTACGCTTTCTTTTCTAATATGTCAAACGGTTTTAGATGGAGAGATATTTATCCAATTGGTTTTGTTGATACCGCAGGATTGGGTGTTGATTATCCATTTACTAATGGAAAACATTATCCATTTAATACAACAATATTTAGAATTTTCTACGAAGGAATTGGTCAACCAGACATAACACAAATTGAAGACCCAACTGAAGATGGCTGTGAGTAAATATAAAATAGTAAAATCAACAATTGATAAAGAAATTGATATACCTATTGAAGTAAAGTGGGACTTTACCGAAAGGGATCAAGCAATTGACACTTATCAAGGTGAGGTTTTAGATGAGTTAATTGGATTACCAAATGATTTTGAATTAGCAAGATTTTCACATAATGATTATGTTGGAAAAAACAACATAGATATATTAACAAAAATAAATTATGAATTTAATTTTTTTGATACCGGCTCAACAATTAATAACCCAGCAGCCTGGGACACAACATACTTAAATGAGGGCTTTACAAAAAATGATGTTTATTATTTTTCAAAACCATTTACAAAATCATTTTTTAAACTTGATTTTTATGATACAAAATTAGAGTCAGACCAAAAAAATTATTTTAGTATAATATTACCGGTACAACAAGGCGATTTTGAAACTGTGACAATATCAACATTTTTAACAAATGTTCTAATTAGAAAACCAAAAATGGGTTTAGATTTTATCGGTGACAAGGAAGGATTTTTTATTTATTGGTTAAGAGAAAAATTTTACATAAATATAGATGAATTTTATATGTCGGCTAAATTTTTTAATGCCAGACTTGGGGTTTTTGTTACTATGATGAATAGACCACAATCTATATTTTCTGGTTCTGGTAATTACTATACTTTTAATAGAGCTGATTATTTTTATTATAGGGTTAAATTAGATTATGACTCAAAAACATATGAAGTTTTTGATACCGCAACTAACAATAGAGTTGGGACTGATGCTACGGCAATAAAATGGTATGAATATTTAAACCCATAATATGGAAGAGCAAAAGTATTATTTTAAAATTTCTAGAGAAAGTATATTGGGTGATATTATTAATGTACCTTATACCGGAGAAACCGATATTACAATCTCAATAGACCCATGCTGTCCTTTAACATCAACAACCGTTAATACCTTAACTGGTGATACTGGATATTATTTACCAATGAACTTCCTTTTATCCGGAGGAACAAACGGGCAATCACTACTTCAATGTCTAACGGTACCATTATTATTTACACAAACAGCAATTGACATAGGGTATTATACACCTTTTGATGGTGCTATTTTACAAAAAGATGTTATTACAAATTTTATATGGTCAGCGGACACATTAAACCCATACACAATAACGTTTTTAAATACATCTGAAAAAGAAGTTAAGAAATTCTTATCACTTAGTACATTTAAATTAGATTGGGGTGACGGATCACCACAAGTTACACTACAAAGTGCTAGTCCATTGGTACATAATTATCCGGCAACACCTAATAATTATATAATTAAATTAACATCTTCATCACCTTGGGGTGTTTCTGTTGTTGAAAAACCACTTAAATTACCATATACTGGTATTACAATTGACAATCAATTAGGTACTGCATACTTCACACCAGTTGGTTGTACCTGGACTGGAACGCCGGTAAGTTATGATTATATATTTAGTGGAGATTCAAATACAATACTTAGTGATTTTGATACATCAAATTATACAACAACACCTTTTTTAATTACCGGTCTAACACAAAGTAGTCTAAATGATTTATCACAATATGGTCCAAAATTTAACTTACTTGGTGGTAAATTTAAATTAAACATTCCTGTTACTGGTAATTCCGGAACTCAAGGTATTGTTTATGGTCCGGACCCAACAAACACATATACTGCATACACAATAAATGACATTTTATATTGGGATTTATCAGATGGAACTACAATTTATTTTATTTCTTCTTATGGTATAGATACCGATGAATATGTTTTATCAGCATTAACAAAAAACGAAGCCTTATTAAATGTCATCGATGAACCAGCAATTGAATCTGAGTTGTTTATTGAACGAGGTAAGGTTTCAGGTTTAGAAACAATGCAAAGATTAGGTGAAATTGACAATTTAGGTGATATAACTAAATACGGATATGGATTTTTTAAAGTCAAAAAATTCTAAAAATTGTGTATTTATTTAATGATAAACTTTTATAAATAAAAAAAAGTGGCTACAGGAAATTACGGAACAATAAGACCAGCTGATGTTAGTCCAGAAGATGTTGAAATTATATTAAATTATACACCTTCTAGAGATGATACAGATAATTTTTTATTAACAAAACTAGATGCAAGGTCAGTACTTAGACCTTATTTCCATAATATTGATACTGGTGGGAACGCCAATGTTGAAATATTAGGTGGTTTGTATAACTTAAAATTACCAGCGGATCAATTTAATAAATTAGGGATTTATACTTTATATATTAGACCAGCAGAAATTAGAACAAAAATAACTGATTGTGGTGTTTTATCTTCATTACCAAATGTTAGAGGTATTGTTATTGACATTAATAATGTACCAACTGATTTTAGGAATAAATTTACAAATCAGGGATTAATTGGTTTTAGAGTTGAATATTTAAATAGTGATGGGTCAAAAATACCAAACTTTTTTAGATTAATTACATCATCTTTTTATTGTGAACCGGTTTATACCAACTTAACAAATACATCACAAAAATCTATTAGATATAGGTATGTTGAAGGTGTTACAAATTTAATTTTTTGTACATTATCACCATCAGCATCACCAACAAATAAACCTAACGCAACACCTTTTATTGGACAACCAGACCAAAGTATTGTAATAACAAATACATTTTTCAATCCAATAACAACTGAAGTTGAAATTGTTGAACACGACATATCAACATTAGCAATTGCTCTATATGGTAATCAAACAAAATCAATTGATGATGGTATTTACACAATCTACGATAGTCAAAATAACATCTATAAACAATACAATCTATATGAAATTAAAGATCAATTTAATGAACTTCTTTATGAGGTTAGACAAGATAGAGGGACTAATATAGATTTTAGTAAAGCATTTAATAACATAACTGGATAATGGCGATAAACAAATTTACTTGTCCACCACAAGCATCCGGCCAAGGATCCTTTTCTGACAACCTAGTTGGTTTCCAACTGGTTGATGGTGGTGGTTTTACACAAGGAAACTTTGAGTTTACATCTTCAATCACAGAGAAACAAGATAGAAATTTTGAAATTGGTACTTTCTCGGACCCAATGTCATTAGATTCTATGAACATTTCTAGTGTTGAAGAATCAAAAATGATTATTGCAAACAATTTCCAGGTATATCCAAATTATGATTTATCACAAGTAACAAACTTTACACTTTATGGTTCGTTAGTTTTAAGAGTTTCTGGTTCGATTAAAAAAATAATAAATTATTTTCCAGCAGGTCTTGAAATTACATCAACAAGACCAGACTTCTTAACTGGTTCTACTGCGGTAAATATTGTTTATAATTCGGTTGAAAATGAAACAAAATTTGATATTGAGATTGATACAATTAGAAATCCATTTGGTATTGATTTTTCATCAAATGCGGATAAAAATACTGCAGCGTCTGAATTAACATTGTCACCATTAAGAAATTTAAAAACAAACTTTTCAAGCTACGGTGTTTTTGTTAATCAAAAGTCTTACCAAATAAATGAAGTTGTACCAACAAATAGTGGTGATCAATATTTTACAATATACGTACAAGGCAATCCATTTTCTGGACAAACAACATCTTTTGATGATATCATTGTTAGACCAACTGATTTTTATGTAAATAAAGTTTTTAATGAAGATTTTGATGCTGTTGAAAACTTCCTTTTAAATAGAAAAAATGTACCAATATATACATCATATTTCCAAGTACCAATTGAAAATGAAGACGGTAGTTTTACATTTTCATATAAAACATTGAGATTTCCAAAATCAGGTGAATGGAATATTGATATACAAACTAAAGCTTTTGATAGGTATCTTACCGATTTAAGTAGTTTTGCAACTAGTCTAGATAACTATAAAACTAATTTAATTTCTAGATTTTTAACAACTGCGGCTATAACTGAATTTGATACTTCAGATAGGAAAGTTGAAAAAGTATTACAAATTTATGGTAGAAGCTTTGACCAATCAAAGATGTTTATTGATGCTTTAGCGACAATGAATAGTATTCGTTATAATGTAAAAAATGACATACCATCACAATTATTAAAAAATTTAGCATTAACGCTAGGGTGGAAAACAAATATGTCACCAATATCTGAAACAGATTTTTTAGATTCTGTTTTTAGTTCTAGTGAAAGTAATTTTAGTGGTGTACCGGTTGGTCAAACACCAGAAGAACTTAACTACCAATATTTTAGAAATTTAATTTTAAATTCTGCCTTTTTATTTAAATCAAAAGGAACAAGAAAATCAATTGAAATTTTGTTGAGGTTAATTGGTGCTCCAGAATTTTTGATAGATTTTAATGAATATATTTATATTGCCGACCAAAGAATAAACATAAATGAATTTAATAGTAAATTCGTTTCAATATCCGGAGGTACATATGTTGAATCGATACCAGTTTTAGATACAACTGACATTTATTCTTTTATGGGTCAACAATATACTGGTGTTACACTGTCAAGTACAACTAGAGATATAAATTTTACTGCCGCTGAATACCCAATAGACCAATTTGGTTGCCCTAGTATGCCAGTTGATAGTGTAAGTTACTACTTCCAAATCGGAGGTGGTTGGTTTGAATCAACACCTCAACATAGAATGCCAGAACAGATAAATTTAACATCATCTGTGTTTACTGGTTCAAATCCAAGTTATCAAACAAATTTATTACCATTTAATTATGGTGAAGAATATCTTGATAGATTTAGAAAATTTCCATATATGGACCTTGGATTTAGATTAAGAAGTAGTATTGATAATAAGAAAAGTTGGTATGATAATGAGTCTGATTTAAGAAGAAGTTCTGATGGTAATTTTAACGCATATTACTATGCACCGGATGAATGTTTGGTAATAAATGTAAAGAATGTTGACATAATGTTAAACCCAAGTTTTGGTTTGGTTTACGATGTTTGGTCAATGTCAAGACAATACAATTACCCAATACCAAATCAAGGTTTGAGTTATGTTGAACCTACTTATTGTAATCCAAATCCAAATACACCATACCCAAGAAGAGGTGGTATTGACTGGACCGAGATTATACCAAAACCAAAAGAAACTACATTTTTTGAATTTGCCCAAACTTTTTGGCGAAATATGATAAATGTTAGAAATAGACAATTTATTACTGACGGAAAAACTGGAGGTTACCCAACACTACAATCAATTTATTGGAAATACTTAGAATCTTTAGAAATTGCAGGTATTAAAAATGATAATTTTAATTATCAAACAATGATTGATTACGTAAATGGACTTGGTGATTATTGGATTAGACTTGTAGAACAAATGGTTCCAGCAACAACAATTTGGAATACCGGAGTTAGATTAGAAAATTCTATATTCCATAGACAAAAATTTGTTTGGAGAAGACAATTTGGTTGTAAAATTGTACCAATACCTTGTAAACCTTGTTCATTAACAACACAATTATTTTCTTATGATTGTCCAGTACAATTTATTGAATGTCCTTTATATCCTTGTAACAAAACCAAAGGAAGTGTTATTTCAAATGTCGAAATAAATTTAAATTGTAATTTTGGATTTATATTATTACAACTATTAAATGAGTACATTTTAACTCAAAATTTATCTAGTTTGAATGATTGCCAATTAAATACTGTTTATGCTCAATGGTATGTTTTATTAAAATATAATGGTGATTTGGTTTCGGATTATTTGTTTAAAGAAACTTATGGTTATCAAAATTACCCAACAAATGCCGAGTGGGTTTCAGGTTTAAACATAGCTTTAAGTAATTTACAAAATGAAGGGTTTGATTATGATATAAATACAAATAATGAAACTGTAACAGTATATAATGTTAATTGTACACCGTTTGCTGTTACTGATACATTTACCATTGAATTGGGAATAAACTTTACAATATTATGTAATTAAAATGGGTTTTATTGATTTTCCATTTAGGTCTGTAACTGGTGATTGCCAAAATTTAAATCTTGGTTCTTTTGAAATTGAGCTTGACGGTAGTTTTGGTCCCTGGGTTATATATGAAGGACCAATTGTTACCGGTTTATTACCAACATCAGCTATTACAACATCTGGTGAAATTTACTTTGTTGATAATCTACCAAGTGGTAATTACACATTAACAGTTGTCGACTCGGATTCCCCAACAACAACAGTATTTGTGCCTTTTAGTATTTCATCTGGTGTCACATTAACAGTTTCATCTACCGGTACAACTTGCGGTCTTAATAACGGTTCTGTAACCGGATATACTGATAGTTATTCATTACCAGTTGACATATATTTGTATGACATATCAAATAATTTTATTGATAGTGGATCAACAACTACTGTTGACAATTTCGTCACCTTCAATAATCTACAAGACGGTACATATTATGTTAATGGATACGATATTGGTGGTTGTTCAGGTACTAGTGAATCTTGTGTAGTTAAACCATCAACTAATTTTACTTTTGGTTACTATGCTGTCGATAATGCTAGCTGTGTTAGTGGTAGTGGTAGTGGAAAAATATTTATAACCGGATTAACAACACCAACTAGTGCCTATACAATAAATTGGTTATCTAATGTTAACGGACAAACTGGAACAACAGTTACCGGTTTAACACAAGGTTTATATAGTGTTGAAATCACAAATCAAGAAGGTTGTACAAATGTCGATTATATTCAAATAAATGACGTACAACCAATTCAGATACTCTCAACAATTGTACAACCAGCAGGTTGTTTTCAACCAGACGGTGAAGTCACAGTTTTAATTGGAAACGGAACCGCACCATATTATTATAGTGGTAGTAATAATTCTTCGGAAATCACATTTAATACAACACATACGTTTACCGGCTTATCCGCCGGACTATTTTCATATTCTGTAACAGATTCTGGATTATGTACGGTAATAGGTCAAGAAACATTAACAACACCAAATTCATTTTCTTCTGTTGATTTAATAGTAACAAACTCAAATTGTAGTACTAACAATGGTATTATTGACGTTTATATTAATAATGGTGTTGGTAATAATACGTATACATTTACACTATCCGGAACAAGTGGTACTTATATCTCAAATGTTGTTGGTGGTGTTTATAAACAATTTGCATCACTTGGTAATGGTAATTATGTAATATTTGTAGATGATAATTCTGGTTGTGTTTACACAGGAACAACAACAATTATATCAACAGACAAGTTTATAATAACACCAATAATAGTTGGAACAACTTGTGGTCGTAACGATGGAAGTCTTAGTGTTTCAGTATCATCAGGTGCAACATTTCCGGTAAATTACATATTAACCGGACCAACATATGACCCATTAACAATTGGACAACCTAATGGTAATTTTACAAATTTAAAACCTGGTAATTATACACTTACTGTAAATGATTTTAATGGTTGTCAACAAAGTATACCAATTTTTATTGCATCATCAAATCCATTATATTTTGATTTTATTGTTACAAATCCGGTTTTTGGTAATGATGGTGAAATCGATGTATTAATAACAACAGGCGAACCACCATTTACATTTGGTTGGTCACCTAATGTTTCTGGTCAAACTGGTCTTGTTGTTACCGGTTTAACAAATGATGTTTATAGTCTTACTATTACAGATTCAAATGGTTGTACATATACAAGAACTGCAAAATTAAATGGAACACAACTACTTGGTAATTTCTCAACTTATACAATATGTGAAAAATTATTTAAAGATTCTGGAACTGTTAGTAAAAGAGGTATAAAACAAATGTATAATGAAGGTTTTTATGATTTAACATCTGGTGATACAAACTGTATTGTTGATAATGCAACATTTATACTTGAAGTTACAATTGGTGAAGAAACAAAACAAGATAATTTTTACACATCAACTGGTTTATTAGATTTTCCAACAGATCAATTATGGGGTGACACATTAAAAGCTTTACTTGAGACATTTGTTGGTGTTGGAGAGGTCATTGTTGACTTTGTTAATAATAAAGTAACAATAACAAATGATTGTGATGAAATTGAAAAAAATTGTAGAAAAGAAACATATAATCTTTTAAACGACACAAGGGTAGTTGTGAATTTAATAATTCAATATAATATTGCTTGTGTTGAATGTGGATAATAACTAATAAATGGGACAATTATTAATAAGTAATTTAACTGGTCTTGTACCACCATATAGTGGTTATGTTTGTGATGTTTATGGAAATCAATGTGTTTATATTGGTGAAATAGTACCACCAACAACAATAACATTACCAAGTCAGTTTGATACAGCACCAGCAATTGGTGTTAGAATTTTAAGTAATCCGAACTGCGATAAATTAACAATATTATATTGTAATCCACCAGAACAAAAACAATTCCAAGACGGTGAATTTTTCTTCTTTATGGACAATGAAGTTTTCCAATTCCAATAATAAAAGTTAATGTATTTATAAATAAAAAGATAGATGGCATTTCTTACTGACAGAACATTAGCGACAGGTGTAACATTACAAGATTTAATTCATATTGTAATAACTGGTGATACCTCTCAAAATCCAGCTGGATCATCATATAAAGCAACAATACAACAAGTATCTGATGCAATTTTTTCTGGTTTTACAGGTGCAACTTCATTATATGAAATTGGTTCTGGAACTGATTCGACACAAAGAGTTGGTGTTGGAGCTGATGCTAGCGGTGATTATTCTATTGTTGGTGGAGGTACTGGAAATACGGCTTCTGGAAATTATTCTTTTGTTGGTGGTGGTATTAACAATACATCAAGTTGTGGAAATTCTTTTGTTGGTGGTGGTTATTATAATACAGCAAATGGGTCTACTAATACAATTAGTGGTGGTCGTAATAATAAAACATTTAGTGATTTTTCACCAACAATAGGTGGTGGAGAATGTAACGAAGTTTTTGCTGAATACTCAACAATTAGTGGTGGTAAATTAAACTCAATATACGAGGATTACTCGTCTATTGGTGGTGGAAAAAATAACACAACATATTCTACTTACCCAGGTGGCTCAACGATAGGTGGTGGCGAGTGTAATATAGCATTAGCAAATTATTCAACGATAGGGGGAGGTTACTGTAACACAGCAAGTGGTTATGGTTCTGTAGTTGGTGGTGGGGCTTCTAAAATTGGTAATTCCGCAAACGGTGACTACTCAACAATCAGTGGTGGATATGGAAACAGAGCAAACAAAGACGGTTCTTTTATTGGTGGTGGACAAAACAACACAACTTCAGGGTACAATTCAGTAGTAGGTGGAGGGTATTGTAATACAGCGTCTTCCTACTATTCTTTAATTGGTGGTGGATATTTTAACGTTTCATCATGTGGTGGATCTGTTGTTATAGGTGGATATTGCAATACCGCTTCAGACTATTCATCTACTGTAAGTGGTGGGTATAAAAATACATCAAGTGGTGGTTACTCAACCGTAAATGGTGGGTATAAAAATACATCAAGTGGTGATTATTCATTTATTGGTGGTGGTTCTGGAAATACAACAAGTTGTATATTTACAACCGTAAGTGGTGGATATAAAAACACATCAAATTGTTGTTATTCGTTTATCGGTGGAGGTTGGCTTAACACAGCTTCAGGTTATTCAACAACCATTAGCGGTGGAAAATGTAATAGAGGATTATGTTGTGGGTCAACAATTTCTGGTGGTGAAAGAAACACTGCAAATGGTGACTTTACATTTATAGGTGGTGGTGTATTAAACACGGTAAGTTGTAATTATTCATCAATTAATACTGGATTTAAAAATACAACTTTAAACACGTATGCCACTATAAGTGGTGGGTATTGTAATAAAACACTTGGTTGTCATACTTTAGTTGGTAATGGTAGACTAAATACAGCAAATTGTACATTTGCAACAATTGTTAATGGTTCTGGAAATACGGTAAACGCTTGTTATTCGATAATTGGAGATGGTTGTGGTAATACAACAACTGGTCAATATTCGTTTATTGGTAATGGTTTAAATAATACCACATCAGGTAATTATGCAACTGTAAATAATGGTACTTGTAATACGGCAAACCTTAGTTGGTCAACTATTAATAATGGGTTTTCTAATAAAACATTGTGTACAAATTATACAACTGTAAATAATGGTACTTATAATACAGTATTAGGGTTTAAATCATCAATCAATAATGGTAATTGCAATACGGCATCTGGCGTTTATTCATTTATTAATAATGGTGATAGAAATACGGCAGTTGACTGCTTTAGTACTATAAACAATGGAAGATTAAATACTGCTTCTGGATGTTACTCAATTATAGGTAACGGTCAAAATAATACAACATGTTGTAATTATTCTCTTATTGGTGGTGGACGTTTAAATACAGCATCTTGTTTATATTCTGTTGTTGTTGGTGGGTGTGCAAATAAATCAGCAGGTTTTTGTAATTTTGTTGGTGGAGGAGGTCAGAATACCGCATGTGGTTGGAGAACAACAATTGTTGGTGGTAGATCAAATACCACATGCTCAACATATAGTACTATAGGTGGTGGTTGGGATAATAAAGCTATGTGTACTACAACTGTTATTGCTGGTGGCAGAAATAATACCGCTATTGGTGACATTTCGTCAATATTAGGTGGTCTAAATAACACCATAACATCAAATTATGGGTCAATATTAGGTGGTAGTGGAAATACGGTTAATCACCAACTTTCTGGTGCTTTTGGTAAAGACATAATTTCAAAATCAGCAAATACATTCCACGTAAATTATTTGGCACTACAAGATGTGCCAGAAACAGATGTTCAAGCATACACACAATATCTAACAAGAGATAGTGCAACCGGTGTTGTAAAAACAAAATTAAATCCTGGACCAACAGTTTATGGTTTATTTGCACAAACTGGTAATAGTACAACTGTAAGTGCAACAACTGTTGAATCAACACTTATTGATGGTGGTGTTGGTACATTAACAGTTCCAGCAAGTGGTTTTACTATTGGTGATAGTTTTAGAGCCGACTTTGGTGGATTATTATCTGCAAAAAATGGTGATGACATTAGAATTAGAGTTAAAACGTTAACAGGTGTTGTTTTAGCCGACAGTGGACTTCAAAATATGAACGGTAGTGTCGATGACGTATGGCAACTTTCAATAAACTTTACAGTTAGGAAAACTGGTATTGCAACTGTAGCTGAAATTGTTTCACTAGGTGTTTTTCATTTGGTAAAACAATCTAATGGTTCTCAAGAAGGATTTGCCTTTAATACGGTGAATAATTCAACATTCGATACGACAATTTCAAATACCCTTAATGTTACTGTTGAATTTAGTTCTAATAGTCCACTTAATAGTATTTATTCTGATATATTTGTATTAAATAAAATCTATTAAATTCACTTTATAATTTTTGACAATATATTTTCAATATGAAAGATATTGTATTTGTAACAGCACAACCGGATGTCCCGTATTTTCATTGGCAAATTAAACTTTATGTTCATAATTTTATAGAAAAAGGAATTAACCCAGATCAAATTCACGTAATATTAGCATTAGTTCACGGAGTTAAAGAACCGAGTAAAGGTGCTTTAGAGTTAAATGAATTAGGTGTTAATATACATTTTTATGAGGATAATAGGGATAAAAAAACATATATCCCAAGTATTAAACCATATTTAGTTTCTAAATTATTGGAAGAAAAACCAGAACTAGGTAAAGTAATTTTTTTACATGATGCCGATATTATTTTTAGGGAATTACCAGATTTTGATAAATTATTAAATGACGATGTTTCATACTTATCAGACACAATTGGTTACATTGGTTACAACTATATTATGGATTGCTGTGATAGATATGAGAAAAGACACCCCAATTCAAGAAAAGGACAATTAATTGAAGAAATGGCCGACGTTGTTGGTATTGATGTAAATAAAATAAAGGATAACCAAGAAAATTCTGGTGGTGGGCAATATATTATTAAAAATACTGACTATAGGTTTTGGTCCAAAGTTTATGACGACTCAACACCACTATATGACCAAATGCTAGATTATCAAAAAAGATTCCCAATAAACCCAGGACAGATTCAATTCTGGACAGCAGAAATGTGGTCATTATTATGGAATTTATGGTTATTTGAACATAAAACAAAAATAACAAATGAATTGGATTTTTCTTGGGCGACCGACAACATAAATAAATATGAAAAAATGCCAATACTACATATGGCTGGAGTTACTGATAATTTAAAAGCAACAAAATTTTATAAAGGTGACTATATAAATGTTGACCCAATAAAAAAATTAGAAGAAGACCCAAAACATTTTGACTATGTTGATAAGAATAGCTCAACTATAAAATATATAGATGTTATGAAATCTTTTATTAAAAAAACAAAAAACTAATTATTTATTATTTAAATGCCATCAATTTGTTTAAATAACTGCAGAATAGCTACCGTCACTAATATTGGCCCGGTTGAAACTGACCTAACTTTTGTTGACTGTTCTGGAAATACAATAACAACACAAATAACACCAAATGAACAATCACTAATAAATTTTTGTAATACGTATTCATTTAGTGGTAGTACACTCGAAGATTTAAAATTTAGTGATTTTTTTAAACCATTTAGTACCTACTACTTTAGTTCTTGTTGTGAGTCTAATGAGACTTATACAATATATGGTAATGAAAATTTCATATCTCTTGGAGATTCTTTATTTGGTGATAGCTACATTCTTAGTGAAACTGGTGAAGAATTGGATTTGAGATGTACTTTGGTAACTGGTAAATCATTTAGTAAAGTATTACCACCACCGACTAATAATTATATTTCATTTATTCATAATTTTAATTCGTATTCTGAATTAGGTTGTCAACAATGTTTACCAAATAATCCTTGTATTTCTGATTGTTATAAATTGTATTCTTGTGATGGAAATATCACACCTTTTACAACAAACAACCCAAGTATGTCTGGATATGTTGACGATTATGTTGTTCTTACAATTTATGATCCGGAACCAAATGAAAACTTATGTTTTTTTGTAAAATATGTTGGAAAAGAAGTTTGTGAGGAAACTTATGAATATGATATAACAGAAGGTGAGTGTAACTGTAAAGATTGTGAGTGTTATTCATTTTCTTTACCGGAAGCTGTAATTGAAACAACATATATTACTTGTGATAATGAAGAATTTTTTGGTTATTTACCAACTGGTAAGACCATAAATATTTGTAGTAAGGTTAGACCTTATTTTGGAACAAGAACACCAATTGGTATTAGACTTGGTGGTTTATGTCAAAATGGAGAATGCCCTTTAGATCAAACAACAATTGAACCTAGAAACGAGTGTGACGTACTAACAATCTTTCCAATGGAAGTAAATTGTTCTGTAATACATCCAACAAGTAATGATTCTTTTAATGGTGCTGCAACACTATTAATTACCGGAGGAACATCACCATATCAAATAACTTGGAGTAACGGTAGTGTTGCACCATTAATTTATAATTTAAATTCTGGTGAATATAATGCAACTGTTATTGATTATTATGGTGATTTTACAGCTTATACGACTTGTGTTTTAACAGCTGAAACAACAACAACTACAACATCAACAACAACTTTACCACCGGTAGTATATCCAGACTTATGTATGACTTTAAGAATTTTTAAAGGTAAAGGTAAAGAAATTGTTGTTACATTAGAACAGATACAATTTGAATATTACATAACAATAAATGGACAACCAAGTTGGTTATCAGAAAGTGGCGATAGTTTAATTTATTGGAATACCGGATCAACACAAAATCAATGGACCGTTTCAGCATCAACAACAACTGTAGGATTAATTATTAATAACAACCCTAGCGTACCACCATTAACCGGTTGGCAAGTACTCGGAAATCCAAATATAAACAGTGTTACTGTTGTCACCGGTGATTGTCAAACTAAAAAAGAAATTTTAGTAAATGTTTCTAAGAGTAATGTAATTTGCGAAGAATTGGGAACTATCATAATACAAGCAAATGGAGGTGTGACACCATATCAGTATTCTATAGATAACGGTTTAACATTTAACACGATAAATACATTCCAGAATCTACAACCTGGATCATATTCTGTTGTTGTAAAAGATTCATTAAATAATGAATCAACACCACAGATTGTTACAATTTTACAACAACAAGCACAAGGTTATTCAATTACATTAACACTCGATACTACAAATAAAACATTCCAAATACAACCGTCTAGTAATTTACCGGTAGATGAAGAAATAACTTTTACATTAGCGCAAGATAGTGTATTAAAATATTATCCACAAAATTTAACAACAGTACCGACATATAATAATGTTGTAACATTAAATGGTGGTTTAGGCGGATTGACTTTGAATTCAACAGTTAATAATCAAAATGTTTTAAGTTTAAATTGTTCTAATGCACCAGTTATTGAAAATGAACAAGATAAGTATTACACAAAAACATTAACAATATCTGGTGGACAAATAATAACCGGTTCCTATACTGATATTATAAACAATACACCAAGTGGTAATTGTGAATTAGCAACTAAAATATTTAAATTGTATATGTTAAATGGTGCGACATTAAAAAATTGTAAATGTTGTAGTTTAAAAATAATTAACCCAGTTAGTTTAGCAATATTAAAAGGATAATAAAAAAATATATTAAATATTTATATACAAATGAGTTACATAATTAAAAATACTTCTGGTTTAGTAAATACAAGAATTACCGATGCCGGTAGACAAAAACTATCACAAGGTAATTTTAAAATATCTTATTTCCAAATTGGAGATAGTGAAGTATCATACGATAAACTACCAAGTACCTATAATCAAAGTAATTCTTTTGTTTTGGAACCTGGGTTTAATAGTCAAAATATTAGTGGAGTTCCACAGTCAAATAAACAATATGTTAAATACCCATATTTTGCAGACTCAAACCAATCAAACACATATGGAATACCATTTATGGATTCAATTGTTGAACCAGTATTTAATAGAGCACCATTAAGAGGTTTTTTTGGTGGTATAACAACTGCAACAACAATAAATTGGGAAGTTTTGACAGGTAATCAATACGCATTAAGTGGTAATTATGTTGTTGATATGGCAACATTAAATGGAACAAATACAATAAATTTAATATATTCTGGGTGTAACACACCAAATGTTGTTAAACCACAAATTGGTGATATTATTACAATTTTTTACGATGGTAAGGCTGACTATAATTGTGAGTGTATAAATTTACCAACACCCACACCCACACCAACAGGAACAACTACAACGACTACTAGTACAACAACCGTTATACCAACAATACCTTGTGCTAGTCCATCACCAACACCAACACCATCTAAAACACCTTGTTTAACACCAACACCTAGTCCACAATGTCCATTACCACCACCACCACAATGTTTTATGTCAATTGATAGTTGTACTACTATGTTAACATATAAGATTGTTGATGTATGCTACAATACAATAACATTAGATAGGAATACACCGGATTATACTTGTTTTCATAATGATTGTTATTCTAGGGTTATTTTATATCCATCTAGTATGACACAATTATATGATAGTATAACACCAATGCCACATTGGGGTGAACAAGTGATTGATTTTGAATCTATTTGTGATACTGACCAATTTGATGTTAAAGTTTGGAATATGAATATTCCTTGGACTGAAAGTCCGGCTGGTTTAGTTGAAAGTCAATATCAAGGCTATACTAATTTTGGGTCTATAAACTACATTGGTAGTAAAGAATATTTTGGTTACAACTCAAGTAAGGGTCAAACAGATACTAGTTATGTTTACTATTATAATTCATTTGATGAAATTATACAAGTAAAACCAGAAGAACAAAAAGCAATTGCAATTATTCACTACACAAATCAAACTATTGATTTTTTCTACGGTGAAAAATTTGCATTAGAACCTTATGACCCAACAAATCCAAGTAATACTTCCGGACAAGCGAGAAACTTTAAATTACATATTCCTTGGTTAATGTGGCACAAAAATCCAAATTGTTGTAACGGACAAACATTTTGGGTTGACCCACCAGGATTTGATGGTAAAGATTTATTTACACCATATTATTTAAAGTCAACAAAAAATGAAGCGATGAACCAACCAGGAATTAGGTATTATCATCTTTGGGATACAAACCCAAATTCAGATGGTTTACCAAATAGAATTGGTAAGGTATTTCCAGACAATAAATTGATTATAATTGATGATGAAGAAATTGTTGCTGCGATGTCGTATAAAGCAAATAGAAACTGGACATTACCGGCACCTCAAGTTTCTTTAATCACACCAAATACTTGTGATACAACAACAACTTCTCAAGGTATTTTAACTGGTAATTCACAAACTATGTATATTACCTATAGAATAGGAGACAGCGATTGTTTTACAGAATCATTACACTGTAACTACTACTCAAAAATCGAAGGGAATAACAATGAGTGTAGTCCGGACGTTTCAAAAAATGTTGCGGTTAGATTTGGTGGTGAATTTGGATGTTTGATACAACCAAACACATATACAACAACTACAACAACATTATTACCGGTTTGCCCACCTTGTGAAATACCTAAAGGTTATTTTGGTAATAATTTTGAAATTTTAGCACAAAAAGTAACAACAGGGGAAAGACCAAATCCAGCATTGTGGAAAAAAATAGATTTTACAAGTCAAATTAATAGTCAATTTGTTAATGGTTATTTAACCCAAAATTCATTAACTGGATCAACATTTATAATTTCACCTGATAATTATAATTCAGCACCATTTTATAATTTAAATGATTATATTTCTTTAACACCGGTTGGATATACTGGTAATTCATTAAATTTTGGTGATGAGTATTATTTTTATGGTGCACTTGAAACCGACATACAAGCTACAATTTATGAAATGAAATACAAGATTAATTTAAGTTCTAGTGAGTTTCAGGTTTCAACAAACCCATCTTGGACACCCGGTACAAAATCTTATGTTACAGAAATTGCACTTCTTGATGATAATAAAGATATTTTGGTGATGTCAAAATTACAATCACCAACATTAAGACAAGGTATTCAACAGTATGTTGTCAAAATAGATATCTAAAACTTTAATTTTTGTTAAGTTCACTTATTTTCTAAATAAAAGAAATTTTATGGGAAAACAAATTAAAAATTCACCAAAGGTTTTAGGTCTTGATATCTCAACAAAAACTATTGGTTGGGCATTATTCGATATTCAATCACAAGAACTTTTAGAACTTACACATATTTCACCAAGACCAAAAATGGGTAAAGATGAGGATGATAAATTAAAAGAGTTATTGTTGAAATCTGAAATATTTGCCGAAAAATTAAAACAATATTTAAATCTTGGCATAGTTAAAGTTATAATCGAAGAACCGCTTTTAAATTCAAATAATGTATACACAATACAAACTTTATTAAGGTTTAATAGTTTTGTATTTAAAGAAATATATAATATTTTAGGTATAGTACCAGAGTTCATTTCGACGTACAACTCAAGAAAGTATGCTTGGCCAGACCTTGTTCAAGAAAATGATAAAGGTAAGTACGTATTATTTGGTGGATTACCAAAAGACATCGATAAGAAAATGTTAATTTGGGAAAAAGTTGCAAAAAGAGAACCACAAATTACTTGGCACTACACAAAAAACAACACTCTTAAAAAAGAAAATTTTGACCAGACCGATGCTTATACTTGTGCTTTGGGTTATATGAGGTCAAAAGAGATTTGGAAATAATATCGTTTAAAATACCGATAATTTGAAATATCGTCTTTTTAGACGATATTTTTGTTTTTAACAAATAATACCCAAATTCTCAATTTGTGCTGAACCAGAAACTATTGGTGTTGTTGCTGAACATACAATTTTTGTTGCATAATTACCAGGTAATATATCATTAATTGTATTACCATTACAATCACTATATTTAAATTCGGCAACTAATAAACTATTATTTGTTATTAAGTATTGAGTTAGTTGACAAGGAGGGATAGTTGTTGTGGTTGTTGTTGGACAAATACCAACAAGTGCTTGAGTTTGAAATGCACTATCATCACCAAGACAAGAAACTGGTTGTTCAGCATTAATCCATTCTGATACTGAACCAACAGGTGCTGAAATATCGGCCTCAAGATAAGCACCGGCAATTCCTGTCGTTACATTTTCTGCTACCCATCTAATATTTACATCATCCCAGTACATTCTAAAGTTAGACCAAGAATATGTTGGTCTACCATTTAAAAATGGTCCAGCGCTAACATTAACATTAAAACATTCTGATATTGCATTAATACATTCGGTTACTGGATATGGTGGTGGTGGAGGATCTGGAATACATTGTAAACAAGAACCTTCATTTTCAGGACCCAAAGTCTCAACAATTGATATGGTATCAATACCACTTATTGTATCAACCAAACCAACAAATGTTGCACAAATTGATAAACCATTTATTGTTGTTTTATAAACATATCCCTGAACTAAGGTGTTACCAGATTCGTTAAATAGTAACTCATTAGAGTAATATTCAAAACCAGTTAAACAATCTCTGAATTTTTTACTATTACCACAAAGAATAAATTCGTCAAATATGTTAAACTTAACAGTACCACTAAACTCACAAGGTCTAATAACTTCTGTTGTTGTGGTTGTTGTAACTGGAACCGTTGTTGTGGTTGTTGTATAAGCCGTTATTGAAGCATTTACAGAAACACCAGTACAAGGATCAAAAGGTGGTATTGTTGTGGTTGTTGTGGTTGTTGATGTTGAAGTTGTTGTAGTTGTTGTTGGAACAAGACAATCAAAAATTGCGTCAAATGAAAATACATCACAGGGTGATGTTGTTGTGGTTGTTGTTGAACAAGTACCGGTAACAAAAAAACTTTCATCAAAGTCTGGACAATCCGAACCAATACCAATCTGACCAAATTGTAAACAAGGGTTATCTAAAATGTCTGATAAACACCATCTATTTTCCGTTAACGAATAGTATATTACATAAGAATTTGTGGTACCACTATAATAATCAAAACCATTATGTGTACCAGCAAAATCATACTGATCATCATATATATTACCTATGGAAACACAAAATGTTGAAAATATACAAGCCATTATACTGTTAAAATTTCATTTATTATACAATCATTATCATCGATGATTCTTAAATTTACACCCTCAACATTTGAAAATGGTATTGGAACCTCAAATGTATAAGGTAATTCAGAACTATCTATTGTTGCCGCATAAACACAATATGTTTGATCTGTGTAGCAAACATAAATATCAAAAGGTGTTTGACCGGTAATATTATTAATTGTAATATCTATTGGCATATAGAATAAATATAGAAAATAAAAAAATCTTTTGAAGTTGTTTAATTAAAATATTTTACTTATATTTGTTTTTAAAATTAAAATTTATGGGATTAGATGTTAAAGAATATTTTAATAAAAATCGTAGAGACCACTATTGGAATGAAAATAAAGAAAAATATCAAAAGTTTTTTAGAAGACATTTAATTAATTTAAAAAATGCTATTGATTTAGATACACCAGAAACAGACCTTAAATTAGACACATATCGTTGGTTAGGATATATGGGTATTGGAACACAAGCCGGATTAAGTCTTGCAATTAGAACTGAAAAATCAAAAGAAACGAATAAAAAACTAGGTGATCATGTTATTGGTACTGTTGAAATTGGTAGACACGTACATAGAGAATGTGAAAAGTATAATTGGGATTATGACTATATGGTTAATACCTGGTTATATGAAAATCTTTGGATTTGGTCAACAATTATGGTTTCAAAATGTGAACACAAGGATGAAAATATTGCGATAGATGCAAATAAAATAGAAGATAAAAGATTTCTAAAACATTATATTAATGTTTCAGATTTTTATGAATCAAAAAGAAACGGTAAAAAATTAATATTTGATTAAATAATATTTTTCATTTATATTATAGTGAATGGAAGATACAACAGAAGCATTGGTTGAATTATTGGAAGAAGTTTTAGGTGATCACGGATTACATTACCCAAATCGGGGTCAAATTTCTTTTAATTGTCCAGTTTGTGATGAGGATAGAAATAAACATAACCTTGAGGTAAATTACTTCAACGACGTTTATAAATGTTGGGCCTGTGGCGATAGTGAAGGAACACACGGATCTTTAGGGAAGTTATTTGGTAAATTTGGAACCAAAAAACAAAAAAAACTATACAACATTTTAAGACCGGATGAAACAGAGAAAGTTGTAAAAACAAAAAAACCAAAAGTAGTTCTTCCGGAAAATTTCACATTATTTAAAGATTCCCACCCAATATACCCGGTTAGAAAACAAGCATATAATTACCTTAAAAGTCGTGGAATAACCGATGAAATAATTGAAAGGTTTGGTATTGGATTTTGTGATAAAGGAAGTCACGCTGGAAGAATTGTAATACCATCTTATGATAAAAACGGTAAACTCAACTATTATGTTGGGAGAAGTTGGGATGTTAATAGTAGAGCCAAATACCGTAATCCGGAAGCTGAAAAAGACCAAATTATATTTTGGGAAAATTTGATTGATTGGAATAAGGATATATATTTAGTTGAAGGTGCTTTTGATGGGATGTTTTTGGACAATCCGGTTGTGATGCTTGGAAAACATATGTCGGAACTTCTTTTTGAAACAATCTACAATAATGCAAAAAGAAATGTTATAATTTGTCTTGATGGTGATGCTTGGGAAAATGCGGTAAGATTATATCACGAATTAAATGGTGGTGAACTGTGGGGTAAAGTTAAAATTGTAAGACTTCCAAATGATAGGGATGTCTGTGACTTAAAAGGTCAAATAAATGATTATTATTATGAAATAAGAGACTAATGGATTTATATAAAGTAGCTGAGGAAATAAGAGAAATTTTAAATAACAAAAGAGAAGAACTTCAATTAACATTTGAAGAAGAGACACATAAATACACAATGCTCAGTTTGGGTGGAGAATTAACATCCGATTTCCCATCAGTATCAAAAGTAATGAAACTTTTCTATGATGAATTCCCAAGTGAACAAAAAGCATATGAGATGTCTGGAGGAAATCCAGAAGAAACCGAAAAACTTTTAGCTGAATGGGCCGAAAAAGGTGTAAGATCAACAAATATGGGTTCTCGTGTTCATTATTTTTTAGAAGAACACGTATTAAAAGAATTTAGTATTAATAAAAATGTTAGACAACCAATTTTTAATTGTGATGCGGAACAGATTGTTATAAGTGACACAATGATTGTTGCTGGTAAAAATTATGTTGATTTACTAAAACAAAGGGGGTGTGTTCTAATTGATACTGAAATTGTATTAGGACATCCAGAACTTGGATACACCGGTCAACCAGATAAAGTGTGGTTAGTAATTAGCACAAAAGGTGAAATTGGTATTTTAATAACAGACTGGAAAACAAACCAGGAGAAAAATTTTATAGTTCAAAAATATATAAAACCAATGAGAACACCATTTCACTATCTACCAAATAATGCCCTTGGTCACTATAAAATACAATTACCACTTTATGGTAAATTAATTTTAAAAATGCTTGAAGGGTCCAAGTATGAAGATATAAAATTATTAGGTTGTATTATTGTAAGATTAACTGAAGATAGAGAATATGTTGAGTATAGGGTTGATAAAAACACAATTGACACAATAATCCAAATGGACATAAAATCAGAATTGACAAAACTTAAAAAATAAACTATTTTTAAATAAAAAAATTATGGAAGATATTATTAAACCTAGAATTGATTTAAAACAACAAGAAACCGTTAAATGTGAAAAATGTGAGTCAAAGTACTTCAAAGAAGTAACAATGTTAAAAAAAGTCCCAAAACTTTTAACGGGAAGTTCTGAAGACACATTGGTACCGTTTCCAACATATATGTGTAATGACTGTGGACACGTAAATAAAGATTTTGAACTTTTTATTGACTAATATGGAAATAGGTAAAATGACAATAAGTGAAGCTTACCCACATTTAAAAGTGATTGCAAACGTATATGGTCTAAAATTAAACAGAGTAAAAGAATTTAAGTTTGCTAGAATTATTTTAGCAAATCTTTATAATAGAGAATTAATTTAATAATTATGGGAAAAAAATTAGTATGGTACGAGTCATATACAACAATTTGTAAATACTCGGCAGATTTAACAGATGAAGAAGCTAAACTTTTTGAGGAAGATGAAGATAAATTTTATGATGAATTTGACTATCAAGGAGAAAAAGAATTAGTTTGGGATGAAATTAAAGATGAAGATGAATATGATTTTAGTATAGAATGGGAGTAATTATGACACACAAAGAGTTTTATTATTGGTTAGAAGGTTATTTACACGAAAAAAAGATTTCATCCTATGATGAAGCGGCAACTTTTTTATTAGTAATTAAAGAAAAAATGAATGAAGTTAAAGAGGTTAGTCCGTTTTTTCCAAATTCAAGAACCACAATACCAATTCAGATACCAACACCACATAACCCATTTAAGGAAGATGGGTATGATGATTTAGGAACACCACCAAAAATTGTAATGTAATGATAAAAAAACTTGTACATTTTTCTGATTTGCACATCAGATTATTTAAAGACCACGACCTATATCGGTCTATAATGGAAGATGCTATTAATCAATGGAAGGAAATTAAACCAGATAGGATTGTTTTTACCGGCGATTTAGTACATTCAAAAAATCAAATGACACCAGAACTTATTGAGATGGTTTCTTGGATTTTAACTGAATGTTCTTTTGTTGCTAAAACAATTATTATACCTGGAAACCACGACTTTTTAGTGAACAACACAGAAAGACTAGATGCTTTAACACCAATTATAAACTCGTTAAATAATGATGACATTGTTTATTATAGGGACCGTGGTGTGTATGAAGATGAAAATATTAGTTGGTGTGTATATTCACAATACCAAGGAAATATTCCACCAGACCTAAATGTTGCAACTGGTGTTAAAGTTGGATTATTCCACGGACCAATCTCCGGGTTAAAAACAGACCTTGGATTTGAGTTTGGTGAAGAAGCTTATGATGTTGAAAAGTTTGACGGACTTGATGTTGTATTATGTGGCGATATTCACAAAAGAGCCGAATTTAAGTTTAAAACAGGAAAAGGTTATATGATTGGATCAACCATCCAAAATAACATCGGTGAAAGTATTGGAAGACACGGTTACGGTGTTTATGATGTCGAAACAAAAGAATATACATATACAGATTTATTCAACCCAAAACCATTTTTAAAGTTTTCCATAAAATCATTTGAAGATATTGAAAATGGAACCGAAGTACTCAAAAATTTTTAGTAAAAGTGCTGAAAGTTATTGTAAACTAAATAACATTGAAGATGTTGATGGGTTTATTAAAAAATGTTTTGACACTGGGTTTAATATTGAAAAGTACGGACTTTTAGGAAAATCACTTAATGATGGTGAAAAAGACTTAAAAACGGGTATAATTGATGAAAAACAGGTAATAAAAGAAGTTATTGTTGAAAAACGAGTGGAAATACCAGTTGAGGTGATAAAAGAGGTAATTGTTGAAAAAGAGATAATCAAGGAAGTGCCGGTAGAAAAAGTTGTCACAAAAATTGAATATATTAGTAACAAGACAGGTGAAGATGAAATGACAGAAAAAATTTTCCAATTAAACAAAGAATTAGAGTTAGAAAGGAAAAATTTTTCCACTAAGACCGAAGAAATGGAAAATAATTTCCATTATGAAATGTCTAAAAAAGATGAAGAGTTAGACGAACTTAGACGTAATTTAGACATAAAGTCAGACGACAAACAAACAAAAATGCTCCAGGAAACACTCCAAAAATTAAGAAAGGAGATATTGGATCGAGATGAAAAAATAAAAGAATTAGAAAGAATAAACCAAGAACTGAAAGTAACTAAAAATCCATTAAAAGGGTTTTTTATGAGAGGTTCAAATTTAAATGATACAATATGATAGAGTTATTAATTTTTATGATTGCAGCTTATGGAATGACAACAATACTTGTTTATGGGTCCATATTTAACGGATTACGACAAAAAATCCATAATTGGGCTAATAGTGAAAATACACCATTTAATTTCTTAGGTAAATTTATATCTGAACTAATACAGTGTATGTTATGTACCGGGACCTGGGTTGGATTTTTTTTATCATTAACAATGTTCTCACCAATTCATAATTTTATTGGACTTAATGAATATTATTCCGTATTTTTTGATGGAATGTTTTCGGCAGGTTCAGTTTGGGCAATAAATGCAATCATTGAATGGTTTGAAGAGAATAGACCAGTTAAACAACAAGTTTACATAGAAGAAACAGAAGAGCAAATTTTAAACGATTAAATATAAATAAAAATGGGAAAAGCAGCAAAAGCTCATAGAGCAAAAGTAGAAAAAAGAAACCGTAGAGTTGCACAAGAAAGATATGCAATGCAAAACGCACTAAACAAGATGATGAAACAAATGGCAGAACAAAAAGATACAGAAAATCTTGAACAACAATTAAATGTTAAAGTTGGTGATAAAGAAATGCCATTTAGTGTTGTTGATGAGACAGAATTAAACTCAATTGTTGAATTTAAAGAAAATAACCAAGAAATGTTTCAGATAGAAGAACCAGAATTCGATAGTGCCGGATTTACAATTGAAGATAGGGAAATTGATATCAATGTTGACGGTGCCTTTATTGAATCAAAAATTGAAACGGAACAAGAAGAAGAATAAATATGGATTTATTTAATCCACCAAGATTATACAATTACAATATTATGATAAAAGATTTGGACTTTTCAAAGTTTGAAAACCCATCTATACAAGTTGTATGGGAAGATTTCCAAGAAAATTTTACACAAGATAAAATTAAAAGTGTTAAACATTATTTCCAAAAGAAATACAACACAACCAATGTTAATGTATTAACAAAAGTTAAGAATGTGGACCAGGAAACAATGCAAACGGTAGATGTGTCGGTTAATATTACTGATACCAATTACCAATTGGATTTGTTAAAGAGATTTTTGGAATCAAAAGGTAACGAAAAAAGTCTTGATAAAGTTTTGGAGTTAAACCGAATGGTTGAAAACAAAATGGAAGAAGGTGATGTTGATATAACACAATTTAAAAAGTGGTATATTAGAAACATTGAGTTCTCAAATTTTTTATCATATGGTGAAAATCAAAGGTTAGATTTTGACAAACTAAATGGTTTAGTTGTTGTTGAATCTAACCCACCTAATTTTGGTGGTAAGACAGTTCTTACGGTGGATTTATTGATGTTCTTATTTTTTAATGAGACAACAAAGACATCAAAAGCTGAAGAAATCTTTAACCGATTTACCGATAAAGACTCGGTAGTTGTTAAAGGTGAAATCACAATTGATGGTGAGGATTATATTATCTTGAGAAAGATTGAAAGAAAAAAATCTAAAAAAGGTGATTGGAATGTAAAAACAGAATTAGACTTCTTTAAAAAATTACACGACGGATCACTACAAAACTTCACCGGGGAACAAAGAAGGGAAACTGAAGCGTTCATTAAAAATTCCATTGGAACAAAGGAGGATTTCTTAATGACCATTCTAACAACAGCAACAAATCTTGAAGATTTATTGGAGTCAAAACCAACAGCCAGAGGACAAGTCCTTTCAAGATTTATGGGTCTTGAGTTTTTAAAACGGAAAGAGGAGGTTGCAAAAGAAATTTATTCGGACTTTAATAAATCAAAACTATCAAATCTTTATAGTTCTGAACAGTTAAAATCGGATATTAAAACTTATGAGGACCAAATCGTTAGTTATAATGAATCAATTGTTGGGTATAAGAATGAGTTAAAGGATATCGAACAAAAATTAAGTAAGGGTAAAGAATATCGTGATGATATGTTAAAGAAAAAACATACAGACATTGATAAGGAAATTGCTCTTATGAACCCACAAGAAACTCAAATTGAAATCCAGAATTTAAATGGTCAAAAAGAATCATTCCAAGAAAAATTAAAAGAATTAAATGTTGTTGAACCGGAAAACTATTATTATGAAGATAAACATGATGACGTTAAGGAAGAATACAAAAAAGTTAATACCGAAAAGATTACACTTGATACAAAAATAACTGAAATTGAAAAATTAAAAAGTTCGGTTAAAGGTGGAATTAAGTGTGAACACTGTGGAATTGAACTAATGAACGCTGCAATTACCCAACAAAAAATTTCGGAACTTGCAGGACTTATCACTCAAAAAGCACATAAAGAAGTATTGTTGAATGAGTTATCAGTCAAAGAAAAAGAATTTGTTGAAACTAAAAGACAGTTTGACGAGTATGAAAAAAACAAACTTATCAAAGAAAAATATGATTTAAGTATTGAAAGTTGTGATTTAAAAATTTCCGGGTTAAATAGTAAGTTGGAAAGATGGAATGAAGTACAGGATAAAATCAAATCTAATTTGAAGATTGACGAAATGTTAATTAAAGCTGACATTAGAATTGACGAACTTGAACAAATGAAAAAAAATAAGAACCAACAAATTTCTTCAACCGAGTACAGTATTAAAACAACCGAGGAAAAAATTGACCACAATAAAAAAATGATTGTGAAAATCCAGGAAGAAGAAGATAAAGATAAAATTTACAAAATATATCTTGAATCTTATGGTAAGAATGGTGTTGGTAAGATTATTATGAAAACAATGATGCCTTTAATTAACTCTGAATTACAAAGATTAATGGAAGACAGTAGTTATTTTAAACTTGAAATTAGAATTAATGATAAAAGTGAAGTTGAGTTTCTTATGATTGATAATGGGACCGGTGTTGAAAAACTTATGGTTTCAGGGTCTGGATATGAAAAAACAATCGCTTCACTCGCTTTAAGATCGGTATTGAGTAAGATTTGTTCACTACCAAAACCGAATCTGGTTGTATTTGATGAGGTTTTTGGAAAAATTAGTAATGATAATTTGGAAATGGTATTTGAGTTTTTTGTTAAAATTAAAGATTATTTTGATAAAGTTTTCCTTATCTCGCATTCGCCTCTAGTGAATCAATGGGCAGATACATCGGTTAAGATTAGAAAAGAAGATAATGTTTCAAAAGTTTTGGTAGATTAAAATATTTTTTGTAAGTTTGTTGTTATGGACAAAACATTAATAACAATAAAAAATTTAACTAGAACTTGGTTTGAAAAAATCAACCTTGGTAAGAAATATAACACACCAATTTCTATTGGTTTTTCTGATGATGAGTTTGAATTACTAACATGTATTGAACACAACATAAAAGGTACTGGTTCGATATCCCATGGATATGATCACGACAATAAAGATGAGACTAAAGCTACATCATTGGTACAACCAAAAAAGTGTACTAATTGTGGTGGAAAATTACATTTTTTTGCTGAAAAATGTTTATGTAACTCAACAGATTTTGAATATATTTCGGATTCGCGATGGTCAATAGATAGTAAGGCTCATTTTGAATATGGAATACCACTATATCATTTATGGGTTTTATATCCGGAAAAAAATTCTTATGATTGTAATAAATTTTATTTAAAACAATATGTTATTGATGCCAATAATGAACATTTTATTCAAATATTAAAAACACAAAATGAACTTGGCAAAAGTAAAAATAAAAATTTTTTACCTTTTTCTGCGGATTTTTACGCATCAAACCCAATTGAAACTACATCAATTATAATAAAATTTGATCAAGATTTTGGTATTGTTGTCGAAAGAAATGAAACTAAAACAATCGAGTATGATGAAAAAATTTTAAAAAAAATGTCCAAGGTATTAAATAAAAATTTTAAAATAAATAAAGATATTTATCAATACAATGAAATATTTGAATTTATTGATATAAAAAATAAAAAAACAACACATGGAAAAGAAAGAGGAAAGACAGTTCGTAGAACTAAATAAAATATATAATCAAGATTGTGTTGAATTTTTAAAAAATTTACCAGATGAGTGTGTTGACTCTTGTATAACAGATCCACCATATTGGGGTGTTGTTGATGAAGAATGGGATAAACAATGGAAAACAATTGATGAATATAAAAATTGGTGTTCAGAGTGGATTGTTGAAATATCTAGAGTAACAAAAAAAAGTGCTTCATTTTTTATTTTTGGTTACAGTTATCAATTAGCTAATTTATTACCAATAATTGAGGAAAATGGTTTTAAATTTAGACAACAAATTGTTATTTGGAAAGGTATGAAGAGTGCTGCCGGTAGGATATCCCCAAAATTAAAAATGTTCCCAACAACTACTGAACATATTTACTATTTTGTTAAAGATAGTAATGATTATATTAGAGACTTATTACAATTAAAAGCTAATGAAAAGGGATTAAACGCAAAGGAAATTAATACTTTTTTAGGTAAAGCAACTAATGGTGGTGGAACATGGTCATCAATTGCAGGTAAAAAACAAAAAAAATTACAAGAACCAACTAAAGAGGATTGGGATAAATTAAGTATTTTATTTGGTGGTCTACCAAAATATGAAGACATTGTTTATACTTTTAATTTACCTATGGGACTAACAGATGTTTTTGACGATATAAATTTTTATACACCAAAAGAAGAAAAAATTCACCCAACAGAAAAACCATTAAAATTAATTGAAAGATTAGTCAATGTATGTTCAAATAAGGGTGATATAATTTTAGACCCATTTATGGGTGGAGGTTCGACAGCTATTTCTTGTATTAATAATGGAAGAAATTTTATAGGTTGTGAATTAGATAAAAATTATTTTGATTTAACACAGAAAAGAATAAAAAATTTAATCTAAAAAAAAACCAAAATATCAGAAACTTTTTC
>Ga0181352_1000166_pt1 | contig 31459 bp, 37 predicted proteins | sample Fa13VDMLBSN_FD_130103 | JGI IMG/M metagenome (GOLD analysis project Ga0181352, IMG submission 130103) | Freshwater viral communities from Lake Michigan, USA - Fa13.VD.MLB.S.N | ecosystem: Environmental > Aquatic > Freshwater > Lake | place: USA: Michigan | collected 2013-09-23 | reverse complement strand
CTACCTGCTAAAATTTGTGTTAGATAAGACGTAAATGTCTTTATCTTTCACCCGATAAAAACATCGACACTGGAGGATAAACCAAGGTGTTTATTGATAGCTAGTTCAGATCCTGGTAGGTATTTCCTTTCAAGATTTGGTAAATAGCTCCGTGATTACAGTCAAACTTTTCGGCAATTTTTCTATAAGAAAGACCAGCCTTTTTTAAAGATTTGATTTGAATTACGTCATCCGAAGAAAACTTTCTCAAAGAGTTCTTCGGTCTTCCTTTACTGGCAAATCCATTGTTTTTATAACAACCGTTTTTCCAGGCTCTTGTTAAATTTTCTTGTTTGGTAACGATCTCAAGATTGTCAAGTTGATTATTTCTCTTGTCATTGTCCTTGTGATCAACTTGTAAGGAAAAGTTATTTGTTCCATGAGAACGAAGATCTAATCCTAAAAAAACTACGGCCATCAAGACATGAAGATGAAATCGTTTTCTTTTTCCATTTACAAGAACTGAGATACGGTCATAAACACTGGTTGAACTGATGGGTAATTCTCGAAAATACTCTTGATTGTCGGGATCAAGACGTTTCTCAAAAGCTTTACCTTCCTCAGTTAAGTAAAGATTACCAAATCCAGGAACAAGTTTTGGTTCCATGTTGTTCATGAACAAGTTTCCAAAGCGTAGCATGCCTCAACTGAACGCTCAACGTTGTCACCTCATCAAGTAATTGACGAGTGCAAACTGGATGAATTCAGGGAAGCCCTAACGTAAAGACGAGGGTAATCCTGAGCCAAGCCAATCAAGTCGTGATTGGAAGGTGCAGAGACTACTGGGTGTAACACGACCTTGTTACGTAATACCAGATTTAGCGTCCGGCATCCCACAGGGATGAAGAGATAGTCCACCCCTCTAAGAAACTAGAGACCAGGAGAACGATTTTCCAAAAATCTTGGGTGCGGAACTTTACCGTCCCCACCCTGCGTATATCGCAGAAATGGCAGTCGAGCCTGTGGTCGTTCACGACTTCACTCGTCAGCCTGGCCAAACTGTTCAGTTAGACCGCTATAAGTTCTGGGGTACCCCTGGTACTAAGGACAGCCGTGAGCGCATTGCCGACCAAACAATCGGTACTGCCAACAGCCGTAACATCACCAAGGAAAAAGTTCTGGTGGTGCTTAAGGAATACACGGGTCCTGCGGATCCGGGTGATCCGACCCAGCCTAGCACTTTTAAGATTGCCCGAGAGACTTTAATCACGGCTCAGCGCCTGCTGCTGGACTCTGGGAACCTTAATATGTTCCACCAGTCCATCGGTAGCCTGACGCTGCTTGATGACTACCGTCGTTGGCGCGACCGCGTCTTCATTGACGAACTTGCCAAAGCCGAAGCTAACGGTGCTGCTTCTACAACCCAAGGTGGTTACTACTTCCCTGGCGGCAAAACCAAAGATTCCCCTGGTCGCATTGGCTATACCGCCACTGAGTATGGCAACGATCTGCAACAGTTCCAGGTGCGTACTGACCTGCTGACCGTTGTTAAGGACCTGCGTAAGCGTAATACCCCAACGTTTGCCGATGGTCTGTATCGCTGCATCTGCGATCCTACTTTCATGATGCACCTGCGTCGTGACCCAGACTTCCGCGAAATTGCTCGCTACGCTGGTAATCCTGGCCAAGGCATGTACATGGGCAATCCCATGATGCCTAACAACGCCAGCTTCTACATGGGTCCCCAGGCTGGCCAAGGTTATTTCCTGGCTGGCGAACCTGTGATGCCTACAGGCGTGCAGTTTGAAGGTGTGAAGTTCTACGAATCGACCAACTTCCCGATCAAGAACGTCACTGCTGCCTTTGATGCTGGCACCGGCAACAACTATACTTCCAAGGAAGTGGCACAAGGCTTCTTCTTTGGTCCTCAGTCGGTTGGTGTTGGTATTGGCGGCCCGAATGCGCAGGTTCTGATCAACAATAACGACGATTTCAGCCGTTTTATCATCCTGATTTGGCAACTGTACGCTGGTTTCGAAATCCTGAACAAAGATTTCGTCACGACCGCATACAGCTTTGTGCAAGATGACGGCACAATCTGATAATTAACCTATTAGCAAAACATAGGAAAAGATAAATGACCTATCTGTCTTCAAAAAAAATCTACCCAGGCAACTGGGCAGAGCCGCTTAACGGTTGGTACAAAAATATTGATGCCGACTATGCTGGTGTTGTTGACGGTTCCAAGGGTGGCCCTACTTCGGTTCTGGCTATCCCTGGTTACCGCTACTTCCAGCAGCGTGGTTACGTACCTGTCACCGCTACTTCTGGTGCCGGCGCCGTTTCTTCGGGTAATGTGATTGTTCCTTCCCCTTATCGGCAGGATGACACTCGCCCTGACATCACCGGTATGGTGATCTCCGGTAGCAGCGCACTTCCTGCATACGTGTATCGTGCCACCATCTCGGTTGCTTCTGGCTGGGGCGACGGTCGTGTTGCTTCTGGTATCTATGCTGCCACTGGTAATGTTATTACCTTCTGCACAGGCCTGACTTCGACTGGCACTGTTGGCGAAGCAGTTGCACAAGCAAACCTGGTTAGCACTACTTCTGGCGAACAAGCTGGCGAAATCTTCTTCGTTGGTAGCACTGCTGGTTACAGCTCCAACCCCTTTATTACGGTGACTGGTGCTACGGGTGTTACTCCGGACGTAGCTTACAAATCCCTGACAAGTGCTGCCACCTATAAGGTGCTGGCCCGTGGGTCGCAAACTGCTACAACCTCTTCCGGTGGCTGGTACATCTCCAGTGGTGATGCCAATGCCGGCCGCACTGGTTACTTCGTGGTTGAAGTGTGCTACATCCAACCTGATGTTGCACCTGGCTACGAAGATATCGATGGCTACCTCCTTGGTCGCACTGTTAGCTGATTGAGTTAAACTAGGACCAGACAATAACTGGTCCTATGACAACTCTTTCCCATGCGCTGCTTTATCAGCACAAAAAAACAGGTGCACGCGTCAAGGTTGTAAGCGAGTGGGATAATGGCGATTGGTACATGGTCGAAGATCAAGACGGTCGCCTTTTCACTGCTTACAAAACTGAACTTGCCCCTGATGAAGATGCAACCAAAAAGGTTAAAACTCTTCAAGTAAAAGATAAAGCAGCACAAGAAGAGCCGCGTACATTCCCGCCCGATCACCGTTTGAATATCAACTCAGCTACCGCACAGATGATCGCTGATCATATTAAAGGTATTGGGTTGAAAACGGCACGAGAGATTAAAGATCTTCAGATGTCCTTATCGGGTGAAAGGTTTAATAATCTCGAACAACTCAAACAAATCAAACGAGTTGATTGGGACTCGGTAATGGCGGCAGATTTGATTCGTGTATAATTACTTCGGTAGAAGAAGGTATGACCCCTGGGAAACCAGGGGTTTTTATTTTAGAATTGTAAATAAAACTATACATGGCCGAAAGATCAATTGTTGATATTGGTAAGTTCCTACAAAAGTATGGTTTAAACGTTGGCGAAAATCCTCAGTTCGGTGGTGTTACAGGAGGACACTCTCCTACTGGATACCACCCAACCGGGGAAGCAATTGATGTGCGTGATTGGCGGCCCGATAATGCACCCGCTTATGCAGGAGGTAAGCCAATCCCCTGGAAACAGCGCACAGGTGAACTATCGTGGCGTGCAAAAAAACTTGGTTTATTTAATGAGGCGTTGGGCCCTGGGGATCCAGGGCATGACACTCACGTACACTTGGCACTATCTGGTAAAAAATTCATTACAGATCCCCAGCTAGAGTGGTTAGCTACAGGTAGAACAAAAAATACAGAAGGCCAGTTAACTGACGTAATGCCTGGCGCCATGCAGCCAGTACCTCCGCAACAAACTAATGCAGCAAACCTGTCTGTGAATAATTTGCTTAATGCAGTTGCATTAGGGATGCAACTTAATTATCAACAGCAACCAAGTGTAGAAGATCAAATGCGATCAAAGTTTCTTGGTGAACTGCTTGCGCCACGCCAAAGTTTGGCAAAGCAATTCCTTGGAAGTTATCTTGCTAAAGAATTAGTTTAATTTATTGCATTTATAATGAAAACACTAGGCGATTTGGAGTAAAACGTGCACCTCTCTGATTTCGATAAGAGCCGTGTGCGTTACCACCTTGGCTACTTCACCGTTTCTGTTCCAGCGGGCGATTATGCTCGCCTGGAAGAAGCGATGAATACAGTCCCTGATTCGTACTTTTACGACAAGATTATTATTCAAATCGGTCGTTGCGATACAGCGGAAAAGAAAACAGAAGTTGCCACTTCTCCTTCTACTCGTTTGGAAAGCATTGCTGGTGACGTTGATCGTACAATTAGATCTAGCAATGCCAAAGAAGCGCTAAAAGTTTGGGATGAGATTTATCTCTACGAAACCAATCGTTTAGCTGGCATCCTTTACGTTCCCAACTACAAGGATCCACTCCAGGCAAGGTATCGTTACGAGCGTTCTGGCGCTGAATTTATCCAGGCATTACCTGGACCCGCTGATACTGCAGTGGGATCACGCATTTATTTACATCAGGTTTGGCGGTAATCATGCTTCCTTTTCTTGGACCGGCTTTACAAGGTGCTCGTGTAATTGGCGGTGCATCTCAATTGGGTCGTTATGCTTTGGGATTAGGCTCTTTACTTGGGGCTGGCTTAACTGCTGATACGGCTCGTCGTTCAAATAGCGTAGGTAGTATTCCCCCCAGGGATAAAACGGGCGAATCTTATCGAGATGCTGAGCTTCGTTTGAGTGCTGCTGCTCGTGCTGCTGGTGGCCCAGCTGCTGGTGGTGGATTTGGAGGAGGTAATGCAGCTAGTTTCATTCCTTATGCAAGCAGCGGTTTTTCTGGCGGCGGCACCCCAGCGGCAGAGCGTGCATACCAATCGGAAGCATCTCGTGTTGCTCAGATGACAGCGCAAAACCCAGATCTTCAGCGTTACGAAACTGCACGTGCAGCTGCTGCAAAGTCTGGTGATCAAAGCAAAATGGATTCTGCACGGGACATTGGTATGCAGATCTGGGCCCAACGCAATCCAACCCTTGCTGCAAAAGTTAAGTCCGGTCAATCTGGATATGATGCAATCCAAGGTGTACTAAATGCAGGGCAAATGGGTGCCCCCATTGACTTGCCATTCAATACATCAAATCCATTAAGCACTACACCAGTACCAGCAACAGCTGAATATGGCAGCACCAGACCAGCGCAATTACCCTCTGGTGCAGCATTGCCAACTAATACATTTGGTAACGTGCGTCCAGGTATGTTTCAAACCTTTTTAAACCAAACACCACTGCAAGTTTCTCCACTTGGTGACACTGGTTCTTTGGGTCAAGTTGGTTACGGCGGATCTGTTGCACCTATTGGTGGCCTGTTAACAGACGAGGCATTTAAAACAGATAAAGCACGCCAAATGGCTGAGATGTACAAAAATGCATTACTAAGTGGAGTAAAATAAAAAATCCTGGCATTGCATTGCATTGCATGTAAGCCCAGCCAGCTGGATAACAGATCAATGATCTATGGAGACCAGCGCTGTTGCTTTAAACCAATGATTCTCTGCCCTAAATTTGTTAAACGAACCTTGACGCACTTGGCAGCTGCGTTAACGCTGCAAACAGTATTTATCCCTGGTCTCAAGGCAAGTTCAAATTGGGTAGGAGAAAACTAAACCAGACGCTATGGCTACGCCTAAAGTTGGTATCCTTCCAAATGAAGAGCGGATGGCAATCATCCGGGGCGCCAAAGAGCTTGGCTTGCATCCGTATGAGTTCGGTGCACTCCTTTCTCTTGAGTCAGGTCCTAACATGGACTCCAATATTGTTGGGGGTGCAGGTGGCCGCCATAGGGGCTTAATTCAATTCGGTCAAAACGAACAACAGGTCTACGGCATTTCTGGCCCACAGACCAGGGCTGCTCAAATGCCTAAAGTTCTTCAATACTTTAAAGACCGTGGATTCAAGCCTGGTCAAATGGGAATTGATCGTGCGTATGCCACGGTTCTTGGTGGTAATCCAAGTGTTTCTTTGAACGCAAAAGATTCTTTTGGTACATCAGTTGCAGGTGTTTTGCCTCGTTTCAAACAAGGTGGGGATCTTTACAAGAATGCGCAACGTGTACTTGGAGATATTCCAACTGATGCGTCTAAAGCTCCAACTCCCACACAGCAACCATCTACGGAAATATCAACAAACGCCGTATTAAATCAAATTTCTGCAATGTTACGACCAGCTCAGCCAACGCCACAAGAATTTGTTGGTAACTATTTAATGCAAGAAATGTTCAGGCCAAGGCAGTCTATTCTTTCAAACATAATCCCTGGTTTGCTCAATCAAGGTTTATAATAAATAAAAACAGGACATAGAACATTGGCATCGACATCTACAAATAAACAACCAATGCTGGTTGACCGCCCATTGTTTGATGCTGTAAGAGTCACAACGCAGACAGTGGGTAGTGCCTCATCCAACACACTATTTGTGCAGGGGGGCCAGGTACCATCGATCTTGGTGGATATGGATGCCAACTTACAAGAAGATAACAATAATGGCGGTGTTGTTGATTCCATCACAATTACACGGAATGATTTTTACAGGGCCGCAGATTACACGGTTAATGCTTCAACTTCTGGTACTGTTGTATCTCTTGTCAGTGGTCAGATTGTTTTTGTTGCTGCCACTGGGGTCCTAGGCACTGCTGCTGCAAGTGGTTATGGCTACTACGCATACACTGGTGCGACAACATTAACAGGCATTAACACTGCACTGCTTTACTCTGGTGGCACTGCAACAGGCTTTGATTACAAGGGTGTTGCGTACGGTGCACAACCTGCTGCAACTTTTGTTTTTTATCACACACGCAATACAACAGTACCTATTCCAGCTTCTGGTGATTACAAGGTGTTGTTCGCTAAAACCATTCCTGCCGGTAGTGGTACTGTTGACTGTTCTGATGTGATGCCACAATTAGCAACTCCGGTTGTTAGTGCAGGTAATACCAATGGTCTTGGGCCAACTTCTCCATTACGTAATAAAGGTATTTATTTAGAACGTGGCGATCGTATTTACGTTGGTGTTTTCCCAGATGCTGTTAATTCAGCTGGTTACGCTCCTGGCGTTCACGTGATTGCAGAAGGCGGATTCTTCTGATCATGGCAACAAAGGGTGGAAACTCCTTTGGCACTTTTCAAAGTAATACTCCATATAAGGTCAATGGACTAAAACCAATCACCACTGAGTTTTCAACGGGTTCAGTACCAAACTCTCTGTATGCAATTAACAGAGAATCAGCTTGGACAAGGTGGCGACGAGGTTATGAGCTGGCTACGGCTACGTCATACAGCAATAATTACGTTTATCCATTTCAATATGCAGTACCTTTTGAGGAGGGGTTCCTGCCCGCTGGTACGTCATACCCAGACATCCTTGGAGTATTCCAGGGTTTCCCTACCCTAAACAAGGAATTTCGTGTTCATTGGGCAGCAAAAAAAACAGAAGGTAGCGTACGTTCAGATCAAATTGGTCCTGCATCACGTTTAGTTAGTGACGATTGGATTGATGCTGGATTTAAGGATTATGAGAATATTGGATATTGGTTAGACGAAGATACCCTGGCATATGACTCAGATTTATACGTTGAATCTGTTACTGAAGATGCTAGTTATTGGTACGTGAAATTACATGGTACTTGGTCCCCAGCCAACAAGCTTCCTCCACCTTTTTATATTGACATGGGGGGATCACTGGAAGGACTCAAACCATTAAATGGCGAAATTCTGGAAGACCGGATTCTTACTAAGAATGGTGCCATCATTGACCGGGATACAGTTAACCCACTCACGCAAAAACGCTACGGTTACGTTCAAGCTGTTCTTGTTGATACCAATGAAGAAACTGGTATATTGAAATTAAAAAAGGCGGGTTCTGTTGAGGCCACTCCTGATCGTGCTCTTGTTACTCCTGCGACCAGGCCACCACTTATTGGTAGGTATTTAATTACAGGCCCGCGATACTGTTGTACTTGCCAGGATTTTACAAGGCGGCAGTACAGTTATATGCGTAACTTAGGCGCATCTAACAAACGCGCTTTCCCACGTGCTGGTCTTGGTAGTATCAAGCCAGGTCGTTACGAAATACTAAAACGTCTCGGCATTGTCGATAACTCTTCAATGACAGATGCAGATGTGAATCGCATTCTGCAAATCATTTCTCCTGGCTCACAATTTGTTTTACCTGATTCCATCACCACAGAATCAGTCATTGATTTAAATGCAGGACGAGACAATCCTGGTGTTTATTCAGAATTTGGTTATATCTATTTGCGTTCCACGGACAATCCAGGCATAACTGGATCCTCTGCTGAGGGTATGCCAAGCTACGAAGATTACACATCTTTGATCACAAACCCAGACTCTCAATCAATACCACAAAAAGAAATCACATCCCTTAACGACTTCTGGTCCCCAGTTCTAGATGAGATGCGTTACTGCAAACACATTTATGCGATGCGGTTTCAAGATGATGTATTCCCGCCTGAGCCTTCTGATTTCCCCGTGGAAAACAGCAGCATGGTGAATTGGGAGCAAAACTTAGTTGATAAAACAGAGAATGATCAAGAGAAAGCATCTCGTTCATTATCGACAGAAGCTTTGTCTTATATGGATGTACCTCCCTATAACTGTCAAGCACAAGCTATGCAACCAATGCTGCAACGCTTATTCAACATACCTTTGACGTATATCAAGATTGACGGATTTACCATGTATGACAAAAACGGATTACCTTATGTGCCAGCACTTGGAGAGAAGCCCAGCACTTGAGCTTTTTCCACTAAAATGATTTAAATGAGTAATTGGCGCAATAAGTACGAATGCTCCTCCTAACTTCAACCACAGATGTTATTCAGATTGTTGCAACAGATGCAACTAAGTTAGAGATCCATGCGTCTTATGCAGACAACGCATCGGGTGTTGTTACTCCTGGCCGTCAGAACATCGTTGTTACCACAAGTGGTACTGCAACAGTTGTTACTGCACCAGGGGAAGGCGTTGAGCGCAATATTCGCACAATGGTCGTTCGTAATGACGATCCATCTAGTTCTAATAACGTACGTGTTGATCATACAAATGGCATAGCGACTGTCACGCTGTGGTACGGAAACCTATCTGCTGGTGAAGAAGCAATCCTTTCTCAGGAAGGTACCTGGCATTCTTATGACCTGTCTGGTTTAGAAAAGAACTACAACATGATTGGTCCTACGGGACCAGCAGGTAGTCCAGGCGGTGCAACCGGAGCAACAGGTATTCAAGGTTCAACAGGACCTACGGGGGCACAAGGTATTACGGGTGCCACTGGGATTGCAGGCCCCACTGGTGCCACAGGTGCAGTAGGTGTTACCGGAAGTATCGGCATTACAGGTGCTACAGGCACACAAGGAACCACTGGTGCTACAGGTGTTGCAGGTCCTACTGGTGCCATTGGTACTACAGGTGCTACAGGTGTAGGCATTACCGGTGCTACGGGCGCAGCAGGTACAGACGGTGCTACTGGTGCAACAGGCGTTACAGGTGTCCAGGGGGCTACTGGTGCGCAAGGTACGACAGGTCCTACCGGTGCTACAGGTGCCAGAGGATCTACTGGAGCAACAGGCATTCAAGGATTAACAGGTGCCACTGGCGTAACTGGGCCTCAAGGTGATGTTGGCGCTACAGGCCCAAGTGGCGCTACTGGTCTTCAAGGCCTTACTGGGGTAACCGGAGCCACAGGTATTCAAGGTCCTTCTGGCCCTACAGGTGCCACTGGTATCCAGGGTCCAACAGGAGCTACTGGCACACAAGGAACAACTGGACCCCAAGGAACAACAGGTGCGACTGGCGTTCAAGGCCCAACTGGTCCTCAAGGTTCAACTGGCGCGACAGGAGCCACTGGTATAGAAGGCCCAACTGGTGTAACAGGTGTTCAAGGTGCTACCGGTATCCAAGGCATTACTGGACCCACAGGTGTAACAGGAGCCACAGGTATTCAAGGTTCAACTGGACCGACCGGTGCTACAGGCATTCAAGGTTCAACAGGAGCAGTAGGTATCACAGGCGCCACTGGCGTTGGTATCACCGGAGCAACAGGTGCCACTGGCATTCAAGGCCCTTCTGGTGCAACAGGGCCACAAGGATTCTCTTCTAGTATTTTTAAGTACACTGCAAAAACTACAATTACCTCTGGTGATCCAGGCACTGGGTTTTTAATTTGGAACAACAGCACACAAACAAGTGCAACCCAAATCAACATCAACCATACAACTAATGATTCAGTTGATATTGATATTTTTCTTGCGCAGATTACACAAACCGAAACGATTACAATTCAAGATCAAGCCGCAAGCGCTAATTACCAACTTTGGCGCGTATCGGGAACTCCCACCAACGTCAACCCAGGTGCGTCAAATAGTTATTGGACATATCCGGTAACTTTAGTTGGCTCCGGTGGTACTGGATCAACTAACTTTGCGAACAATTTAAGTTTATTCTTGGCTCTTGTAAACGGAGCGGAAGGTGCTACTGGCCCCACTGGAGCCACGGGGGTGGGTATTACAGGTGCTACTGGCATTCAAGGCCCAACAGGTGCGACAGGTATTCAAGGCATTACTGGTCCTACTGGCGTTACTGGTGCGACAGGCATACAAGGCGCAACTGGTGTAACTGGGGCGACAGGAGTTCAAGGCACAACTGGTCCCACTGGTATCCAAGGATTGACAGGTGTTACCGGCGCTACTGGCGTTATAGGTATTACTGGTGCTACAGGAGTTCAGGGCACAACGGGTCCAACAGGTGCGACGGGATTACAGGGCACTACTGGTCCAACAGGCATTCAGGGGATTACAGGAGCTACAGGTGCTACTGGAGTTGAAGGTCCTACGGGTGCATCTGGACCAACTGGGCCAACTGGTGCCACTGGCGTACAAGGACCATCTGGTGCAACTGGTATTATTGCGGATGGAGATAAAGGAGACATTACAGTTTCTGCTGCGGGTTTAACTTGGACAATCGACAACAACGTTGTTTCAAACGCTAAACTGGCAACAGTTTCAACCGCAACATTTAAAGGCAGAACAACTGCGGGAACAGGAGATGTAGAAGATTTAACCAGCACTCAAGCCACTGCCCTTCTCGACTTGTTTACTTCAAGCCTGAAGGGATTGACTCCATCCTCTGGTGGAGGTACCACAAACTTTTTACGTGCAGACGGAACATGGGCGGTGCCTACTGGCGGTGGTGGCAATCTTACTTACGGTAAAGTCCTAGCTGCCCAGTATGGTGCAGCAATGCCCTAACACTTATGTTTACCTAAAATGGCCGCCAACACTTCCCCAATCTGGACGCTGACACCAAACGTCAGTCATGCAGACATCTTGACTACAGCCACAAACGTCAATACCACTGCTCCCGGTACAATCGGGACCAACTGCTTCGTGGCATTTACATCTGGCGTAGACGGCTCTTACATACAAAAGTTTCGCTTTTCGTTCGTCTCAACTACAAGTGTTATCAGCTCTGTTGCTACGACATTGCAGGTATACTCTTCCACCGTCAACACTGGTGCCACAACTACAGCCAATACCGACTTGCTTGCGATAGTTCAGGCCGCAGCACAGACTGTTTCAGCAGTAACGACTGCGCCCTACCAAATCGAGATTCCATTTAACTTTGCAATTCCAGCTAACAGATACTTGCTTGTGGCACAGTCCGTTGCACAAAACACCAACTCCAACTGGCAAGGATTGGCAATTGGAGGCAACTACTGATGCTTAACGTATTTGACATTCCAAAGCCGCAAAACGGTTTTGTAAGCGTTTTCCCTGGCTTTGCAAACGCCAACACTCAATGGGTGCCTTGGGAAAAGCCTGCCGGCACTAACATGATCCGCCTTGTGTGCATCGGCGGTGGGGCTGGTGGTGGTGGCGGCTTCCCTAGTGCAACCGTAACTGCGCGAGGCGGCGGCGGTGGTGGCGGGAGTGGCGGCATCTCAACAGTAGAGATTCCCGCTGCCTTATTGCCTGACTTGTTATATGTCTCAGCGGGCATTGGCGGTAACGGCGGCGCGTCTTCAACCTCGGTCGGCACCCTTGGGACCAACGGAATCGGCTCCTACGTTTCAATCGCTCCAGCTACTGCCGCTATCTACACCGTCTGCTTTGCTAACCCTGGAGCAGCGGTTACTACAGCGGCTTCGGCAACAGTTGTAGGTAATGCTGGTAACGCTGGTGCAGTTGCAACAACTGCCGCCTCTTTGCTTAGCGCATTGGGAACTATCTTCTTCCTTGCAGGCCAGAACGGTGCTGCTGGCGGTGCAGTTGCCAACGGAGCAGGCGGCAACATCACCTACCCCACAACTGGATTACTCCTATCTGGTGGAGCAGGCGGCGGCGGTGGCTCAACAGGCGTAGGCGGCAACATCAACGCCCCTGCCTCGCAGACAGCCGTTCTAAACCTTTTTGCAACCCTAGGCGGTGGTGCCGCTGGTGCAACTGCAGGCAACGGCTCTCCTGGAGTGCAGCGCTCAACTCCGCTACTTAATACAGGAGGTTCAGGCGGCGGCTGTAACAGCGGTAACGCACTTGGTGGTTATGGGGGCAATGGCGGTCTTGGTTCGGGTGGTGGCGGCGGTGGAGCAGGCGGTACGACAGGTGGTTCAGGTGCTGGCGGTAACGGTGGCCCTGGTTTGGTTTTGATCTATTCTTGGTAGACACTGTTAAAACTTTCGTCAGCTATGACAAAACCTCGGTTGCATCTAATTGGCATCTTTCACACGCAAGCAACGAGTGCGTACTCACACTGTGCCTTCACGGGAAAAGCAATGCGTTTTCCCAAGATGATGCAAGCATATAGTTATGACGTTATTGAATACAGCAACGAAGGTAGCGAGGCTGGCGCAACTGAACACGTACCCATTCTGAGTAAGCAAGAATTTCAAGAGTTATATGGAGAGCGGAAGAAAACTGATTTTCATGGCGACGACGCAACCATTGGCAGCAAAGGTCATCAGATTTTTGAAGAACGTCTGATTGTTGAAATGCGGAAACGCCTTGAACCAGAGGACATCATCTGTCATCCATTTGGCCATGCCCATCAAATCTTGATGGAAAAATTCCCACAACATCACCATGTTGAGACTGGGATTGGTTATCCGACCTTAATGCCAAATAGCTTTCGCATCTTTGAGTCGTACGCCTGGATGCATTACCACCAGGGCAAAGAGGATCGCCAGGGCAGAAACTACGAGTGGGTTGTGCCCAATTACTTTGATCTGTCTGACTGGGAACCTTGTTACGAGGAAGGAGAATACCTGGCATTCCTTGGTCGCATTTGTTCTGTCAAAGGAATGGATACGATTAAAGAGCTGGCTAACCACAGCCCCTGGCCCATTGTTATCCACGGGCAGGGCGACCCAACCCCCTGGAGCCATCCAAACATTCAGTACGGTGGCCCCCTGACGGGCGGTGAGCGCTCTGATTTCTTGCGTAAAGCACGCGCAGCTTTAATGCCAACGAACTTCACAGAGCCGTTTGGTGGCAGTGGTGTGGAAGCAATGTTGTGTGGCACTCCGTTAATTGCGGTTGACTACGGTGCATTTACTGAGACCATTATCGATGGTTCAACAGGATTTCGTTGTCACACGTTGCAGGATTGGATTGACGCCATTGAGCAAGCCGGTAATCTTAATCGTCAGTTCATTGCTGGAATCACAAGATTGCGCTATAGCCTTTCAACTTGTGGCGAACAATACGACAGAATTTTCAAGGCGATCAACGACCTGAACCGTGCAGGTTGGTATCAGTTGCGTGAACCCTCCGAAATTAACTACGATGACCTCGACATGGAAGAACGCCCGTTTGCCAAACGTTTAGCAAGTTGGATTAACGACAATCTCTATCCATCGCACGTACTAGATATTGGATGCGGACCAGGTACTTATGTTGATTGTTTTGCTGAGCTTGGAGTTGATTGCATTGGTTACGACACTGATCTTCGTGTCGAAGGTAAAGATCGCCTTCTTTGCAAAAGTCTTTTTGATCTTGAGCATTCTGCACCTGTCGTCCTTTGCATGGAAGTGGCAGAGCACATTAATGGAAGTAAGAACCAGCAAATTGTTGACACAATGCATCAAGCATTGGAACCTGATGGCCTGTTAATTTGGACTGCCGCCAAACCTGGCCAGGGAGGTGTTGGTCACATCAACTGCCAAACCAAAGAATATTGGGCAGAGATGCTAGACAACACTGGATTGATTCGCGAACCAGAGATTGAAACTGAACTGATCTCGTTTATCGAAAAGGGTTATCACATGGGTTGGTTTATTCAAAACCTTTTGGTTTATCGCAAATAAAAAACGGCCTTGCAAACACAAGACCGTTTAGTTCCCTCAATTCCCATCGTAAACCAATTGGTTCAGACGGTAACTTCCGCTTGCAGTTGCTGTTTACGCAGATGCTTCCTCACTGCTGCTACATTCCAGCAGTAGCTGTCCCTGGAGCGAGTCTCAGGAAATGCGGCATAATGGGGCCCCAGCTTAAGGGTGCCATCATCCCGGTACTTAAACAGGGTCTTTTTGTCAATGCCGAGAAGTTCTTCGGCTTGCTGGATGGAGACCCAGCCGGGATGCTTCGCCATAGGTAAGCATTGTGTACTTGCATACCCTATAGCCCGTCAACATCTTGTCAAGGGATTTAAGAAAAGCTTTATCTCTTTGTTTATGCAAGGAAACATGAAGTGAAATTAGAATAAATTAACGGCAACCCAGAGTATGTTTTGCAGCCAGCATGAGCCTCTCGCCCTGCTAGTTGAATTAAAACCAAGTCTTGCCAAGAAACGATTTCGTGAAGAAATATATAAAGCCTGGGACCATAAATGTGGATATTGCGAAAGTGCCGCCACAAGTTTGGACCACATTATTCCCAGGTTTAAATCAGGGTCCTCTAATCGGAATAATCTAATTCCTTGCTGTAGGAGATGCAATGTAAACAAAGCATCTAATGCAATGGAAGCATGGTACAAACAACAAGAGTTCTTTACAGAAGAAAAATTTGCTAAAATAAAAAACTGGGTAGAAAATGAAATCATCGATCTATCTAGTTTCATTTTTTATCACGTTGCTTGATAATGGCCTCTTTTAATATCGCAGTTACTGACCAGAAGCCATTATTAACTTACGTCGAAACAGAAGACACGGAAGAAAATGCAATAGCCTCTGAACTTGTATCACGTTTAAATAATTCGACCCCTGGTACATACAAACAAATTTTGTCAAGCATTCAAAATAAGTATGGAGAAGAAGCAGTTAAAAAATATGTTGATACCGGTGCACTAAACACGCTCAATCAGTTTTACAAACAAAAGAATGTATCGGTTAAATGGGACCCGTCCCAGGCGGCAAAGCCCCCTGCCGGCGAATTTGATTCAACTTATTACGGACAGCAGGCGCCACAAGTTGTACAAAGTTGGAATGACGCACAAAAATCAGTAAAATTTGGCGGCCAAGAGTTGCCTGATTTAGATATTACGGAACGGTATGATCCAAGTACATACCTCCAATACCATTACACAACAACTGGAAAATACGATGGGCTAAGAGCGAATCCGGCGCAGGAAACCACAGCAGCTAAAGCATATAAAGAAAACTGGGTACCAACAGACCGTGAACAACAGTTGATGCGTGATGCATTGGCTCGACCCACAGAAACAGGGGCGTCCCTTTTGGAACAAAGTGTCCAGCAATACGTAAACGAATCAGGAGAAGTACGTTTTCGTTCACTCGTCTCTGACTCGTTAAAAGAAACGATCAAGGAATTAAAAAAAGCAAAAGCAAAAGAAACGCAATATGACATGCTCAAAACCATGCCTGAATTTTCTGAGATTTATAACCTCAATACTTCATTGACTGACTCCATCATGGGAGATTCAGGCATTGGAGGTTATTTAAACCTAACTGGAGGGGCAGAATCTGAGCAAAAATTTAAAACCAGTATTTCAAAAGCAATTGGATTTGGCAATAACGTTGAGTACAACTGGCAACAATGGTTTGACAACGCATTGGCAAAACGATATGAAACCATGGAGTCAATTGCGGATCCTGGAGATGTCAATACTCAATACAAACTCGATAAAGAATTTGCAACTAAATATGTCAATGACTACCTAAGGCCTAGGTTTAATACATCAAAATCCATGTCGGAGTTCATAAGCTACATGGATGTACAAACAAACGAAGAGAACGTTTTACAAACACAAACAGTGTCAAACAAATTGAAAGAACTTGCGACAATAAAAGCGGAGTCATATATTGGCAACTTAGGCGCACAGGGTTCGTTACGTTATTTTGATCCAGAGTTTTATTTCAATCCCACTGGGAATCCAAATAAACAAGATGCGTATTCTCGGCAAGCGCAAGATGTTAACACAGCATGGGAAAAAGCAAAAACAAATCCCGATACTTTGGTTAATACAGGTACAGAAGCATCAAGAGAAGATGGGCGCACTTGGGGACAGTTGGCATATCAATATGGAATTGACTTGAATAATAAAGATCAATTTGCCAAGTTACACTATGAAACACTAGGTAAAACTCAAAATTATGACGGTGCTTCTGACACTGTTACAGGTGATGATTTAGTCAATTTTATCCAAGGGGATTTGGCAACTGCATTAACAGCGGCAGATCAAACATACGGCTCAAATGTATTTTTGGAATTTGTTACTCCAGAGCAGATTGCAGAAGGGTTACTTGGAAATATAGACCCAGTTAAAACACCCGAACAATGGAAAGAAACTTTAAAAAAATACAACATCAGCGATGTGGGGCAGCCTGTGGAAGAAGTGAAAAAACTTCTTATCCAAACAGTGCGTACTGCCCCAGCGGAAACCATCCGTTCTTCAATTGAAGAGTTAAACAAACAAAAGAAAAAACCTACACAGAAATTGTTGGGTATTGAATATATCCAACGACCTGAAGACTACAAAACAATAGATGCCAAAGGAGAAACGCAACTATATTCAGTATTTAAAAATGCAGGATATGGCGGTACGGAAGATGAATTTTATACTGAGTTTTTCCCAGATATTGACAGGAAAGAACAAGTTACTTTAACGCAAGCAGCTACGAGTGGAAAAATAGGAACAAAAATTGACACCTCTGATCCCTTTGCAGCTGTAACAAGTTTTTCCGGTTTGCTTGAGGATGAAGAAGAAACAAAACCTAAAACAAAAAAAGCAACAACAGAAGAAGAAGAGGATACAACGGATTCTTATTTTAGACTATTTGGAGATGAAACTACGACAAAATCCAAGTCAGGGCAAAACATCTTGGATGAGTTCACATCTATGTTTAGTGGTTTTAAATAATGTCTGATAAAGCACGTAAAGCATCAAAAGCCGCAAAAATACACAAAGACTCAATGTCTTGCAATAAGCCCAGGCGTACCCCTGGGCACCCAACCAAATCGCATGTTGTTAAAGCGTGTAAAGGTGGGGAGGAAAAAATTATCCGTTTTGGACAGCAGGGTGTAGAAGGCGCTGGCAAAAATCCACAGAGCGCCAAAGATAAAGCAAGAAAAAAATCGTACTATGCCAGGCATAATGCCCAAGATTCAAACCCAAGCATCATGTCTGCCAGATACTGGAGTCACCGTGTAAAGTGGTAGGGCTAATCATCTAGATTCATGGCAAAACCCAAGTCATCCTCATCAATTAAAATTGAGTCCAAGCCTAAGCTCACGAGACAGGGAGACGGCAAGCACTCAAAAGCAAGCCATGGCCGCAAATTAAGTCGCGGTCAAGGTAAATAAATTGTGTATGATTGGAAGTAATTACAGTTACTTCCATGTCGGATTTTTCTGCAGCTATTAACATCATTCGTAAATACGAAGGATTTAACGAGAAGGCTTACGCAGATTCGACCACAGGTGCAGAACCTTATACCATCGGGTATGGAAGCCAATTCTATCCCGATGGTTCTCCCGTTAAAAAAGGACAGTGTTGTAGTAAACAAAAAGCACTGGAGTATTTATTCCACGAAGTCAGTGTCATTGACACTCAACTCTTAAAACTCAATTTGGGGTTAGATGTTTCCATGAGGCAAGCATTGATCTCTTTTGTTCATTCCATCGGCTGGGAATCTTTCCTTTACAGCCATGTTATTGATGCGATTGAACACGAAGATTTTTGTAATGTAACTGAAGAAATGGGACGTTGGATATTTAACGCAGAACACAGGGTTGTTGGCGGTCTTTTGGACCGTCGTCGCGAAGAAATTAGCTTGTTCCTCCAGGAAATTGATGCTAATCCTTGGTCCTCAACCGAAATTTTGCTGACGGCATTCCGCAATTACACCGCAGCGCCACACGAAGTACGTGCCATCAGACAGTTGGAAGAAAGCATCAGTCCTTATATCCTGTCGCAATTTGCCAACGATTTTTGTATTGACGAAAACCCCTGGTCTGATTTCAGCCACGATGACGCAGATCTTGTATTTAGCGGCTAGGCTTAGAATAATTGCATTTAGAACATGCAGAGCGGAATGGAGCGTTCAGTAGAGCCAAGGGAATTTGAGCTTCCATTAGAACTGCAGTTCTCAATGCGTAAGGCAGAACTTTCTGCTCAAGAGATGACATGGGAGGAACTTTACTGCGCACTCCTCAATCTGTACCACCAGCGGCTGATGGAATGGTACGCAATTAAATCTTTGATGGAAGATGAGAACATCTCCATTGATTTTGATATCCCAACAGAAATTGAGTTAGCGGAACTCGCCGCCGCCTGTATTGACGACGACGAGGACGAAGATGAAGATGAGCTTCAACCTTTTTGAATCTCATCTAAATCAATAAGGCGGTTGAGGTACCACTGTGCTTTTTTGAGTGATTCTGTCCCGCCTTTATGCGACTCACGCCAAATATACTTTATGCAATTTCCTTTGCAGTAACCACGGAATTCTTCAGTGGTTAAAGCCGCTTCAATTGCTTCGATGCATTCAATGCTTCCATCTGTGTAGTGCGATGGATGATTAACCACGTCTTCCTGGAGCACAGGAGCCTCTTCTTTTGTTAGCCAGGGTACCGGACAAACACCGTCCTTGCAACCGGAATCTTCTTCTACCGGTTTGAAAAACGGCATTGGCACTGGTTCTACCGAGTCAAAACACGACGTTTGCGTGATTGTTCCAGCATCCCTTCGTTGGGACCCTCCAGGTCCAGTACTAACGCCCTGGGCTTCGGTGACGCCCCCATCTGTAAGCCCTGCTCCATCGAAGGAATGTAACCCGTCATTCCGGGCCGTGCCCCCTCTAGATTCAGTGGATTCCTCTCCAGTCCTTGTTCGCATGCAACTAACCCGCGATTATACATATCGTACAGCGGCACATCGTTTTCTGCATTGTCTAATGGTGCGCCAAAGCTGTCTTCCATGAGACAACGACAATCAATTTCATCTTGCACAAAAGAATCTAAAAACCCGGCAGCGGAATGCATCACAGCTAATACAACGATTTATTGCTTCTACAATAATAAGATGGCAAACATATATAGACCTAATTACGATCCCAGCATTAACGCTGGTACCTCTGGAGCTGAAGTATCAGATCTTCGTCCGGAACAAGCTTATGACACAGACTTAAGGCGTTTAGATCCAGAAGAACGTTCATCTGCTGAATCTGTAAACGACAATCAAGAGCGTGTCGGTAAATTTATGCGTGCAGCCAAGACCGCTGGCGCATATAAACAACGTGCAAGTATTGATGAGCCAATGATTAACGGCAGGACGCCGCGTGCTGGTGCTCAGATTGACGGAGTTGAATTACCTACTCGCGGAGATTCTGGAGGGCGTACGGGCACTGTTGGATATGCACGCAGCCCTAAGCCACAATTTGGTAAACCCTTCGTTTAAACCTGGGAAAACACAACATTGTTAGGTTGGTCTTGATACTTGCCCTTCCGGTCCTGGTAAGTAACCTCACAAGGATTTCCCGAATGAAACAAGAGTTGTGTAATACCTTCATTCGCATAAATGCGATTAAATAAACCAGTACAATTACTGATTTCAAGCGTAAGGTATCCTTCCCAGCCAGCTTCTGCTGGTGTGATATTAACCATAATTCCCGATCGTGCATACGTAGATTTCCCAACGGCAACAACACTAACGTTGCCAGGCAAATTCAATCGTTCATAAGCAACGCCAAGACAATAGCCATACGGAGGAAGCAAAAAGTATTGCCCACGCTTGTCTTCTTGAAGCTCAGCTGGCTTTAAGATTTCAGGATCGAAGTTCTTTGGATCACAATCCCCAGCTTGCACACGACCAAAAATCAAGCACTGGCTGGGAGATAAACGAATGTCATAACCGTATGAGCTAAGACCATAGCTCAGAAGTTTACGTCCGTTTTCTTTGCTGACCAGGTGATCAACAAATGGCTCGATCATGCCATCCCCAAGTGCCCGCTCGCGAATTTCCCAGTCTGCAAGGATGCTCATGATTGCCTGTAATCGTTTTTCAGTATACAGAAATCAACAGAGGATACGACCTTTTTCTGAGTAGATGTCTACAAATCGATCAATCGCATTTGCGGTATCGCTTGTGGGCGGCAGGTATACCTAGATTGACGTACAGGTTTTATGGTTTTTTACCTCGTCATTAACACGACGCAACAAAATAGGTGCAATCTTAAGAATGCATAAAGGAAGATCAAAGATTTTTTGTTCGTATCGAATCATGTCAGGACAATTGGAGAAATATAAACCTTGTTCAATTTCACCAGCCATCCACTCTCGGTAAAGACGCCGAAACCACACAGCATGTGATGATGTCAAAGTGTTAGATGATGACCGTGTCATCTTCCACCTCTGGTTCTTCTCTTCCCAAAAATAACAACCACTGGGCGGAAACAAATAAACCTTTCCATACCATGGCTGTACGTTCAAGCCATCATCCGATGGTGTGTAAAACGCTTTTGCGCCAACATACTTGTTTGCCAGCGCAGAACTTGCCACATCTAAATCAATACCCTCCATTAAGGCATTGGCTGAATTGACAAGATCTGTACTGGTAATCAATTCAGAGTTTTCATTACGTAAACCAGCGCTAAATACTGTCATTTACCTTGTTATAGTCCACTTCAAAATAACGCATCCCGTCAGAATCGTTAATAACATATCCAGCTTTTTCTTGTGGATCAATTTTTTGCGCTGCTCCCAGGATGCGCCTAAAGCTTTCCGCCATGTCACCATCATTGGTCCGTTCACATTCTTCTTGTGCCGCATGCAACTCTTTTAGCGTCAGGAAAAACATGGAACGCCCCCCGCTTTCTGGTTGGAACACCATCACACCTGGACCTTCCAGTTCCCAAAACTTACAGTATTGTTGTCCCATGTCACCAAGAACGAGCTTTACGGTGGCATCAAGCATCTTGGCTTTGGTTTGATCCATTTTGGGACCAATGACAGATGCAATTAACTGTTCGCGACGACTCATCGTTCAATCAATCCTTGCTTATAAAGTGCTTCCATGAGTTTAGCGGTTGGCTGATACATCACAACTAACTTGCCAAGCACGCCACGCTTTTTAACCAACTTCCCACTTTCATCGCGCACCTTGCTAAATTCACCAGATCTGATTAAATACTCAGCAACACAACGCAATCTCCTCTTCAAGGGCAATTCAGCCTGGGGGAATTTACCACAGATCGTGTCCGGTTCCATATCGCGAAATGCTAAACGCAATCGATTGGCCAATGTCATACCAGAATTTTCATCTTCCTCCTCAAAAGCCTTAAGGTTTTCTAAATATCTCCGCAAGCAATCATCATCAAACGAACCTTCAGGTGGTAAAAACATTTCCACCTGTAAGCATAAGGATTTAGGCAACACCTCCCCTTGGTTTTCAATTGTCACATTCGATATTTCAAACCCTTTAAAACGATGTGCCATTACTCTAAACGTCCAAATGGCTTGGTCTGATACTGTTTATCATTACGATTTTCTTTACCCCTAAGGTCAGTCAGGTCCGTTTCCTTGTTCCTGGCAAAAGAACGCACCAACATATTCCACGGAATCCTGATAACCGCCTTACGTTTGTGGTCAGGCGAGATATTGACATAATGAATGCCTTCTACCCAGCCTTTGTCCGGTGATTTCCTACCAATAGCAATCCAGTTACGCACGGTTTGATCAGATACACCTAAACGTCTGCCGCATTCTTCTGTCGAAACATATTCGTCGGCAAATGCTTCCGGGTTTAAAACGTCAGTTTCACCATCCGCATAACGACTGTGCCACATAGATGCAAGGATATTTTTGATACCCTTCAGCTCATGGGCGACATCTTCAAATCCTTTCCGTATTCCGTACTGCATAACAACAACGTTTTTTAAATGCTAATGTGTGAGAAAATCATTTGCGATTATGGAAGAACAACAAGTGCCCCCCAGCCAGCCCGCTTATCAAGCCCCCCTGGAACCCCAGATCACGCCTGAGCAACTTGCAGAGATGAAGGCAAGAGCGCGAGAGCTGGCAGTTCGGCAAACAGTCCAGCAGAACCTGGCACAACAAACGCAAATGCTGCAACCAGTCCAGCAGCCTCGGATTGTTTACGTGCGACGTAACCTGACTGTCGCAGAATTACTGTTAGTCCTCTTGCTATCTTGCGGAATTGTAACAGGAATTCAATTGATTTGGCGTGGTTTATCTGAAGTTTTGCCTCGTGTTGAGGTTAGGGTGCACTAAATAAACGGACCTATAATTGACATATAGATTGCGCAGTACAAGTAGGTGTCAAACCGAAAAATAAGCGAATTTCCAGCTATTAACGGGGTTGATCTTGACGAACAAGATCTTTTGACGCTAGTCCACGTTTTTGAAGTGGACCCTACGCTGCGCAACAAAAAAATTACTTTTACGCAATTTAAAGAATATCTTAACGAGTATTACGCACCCACTAGTGACGCAACTTTTAGTGGAATTGTCGTTCAAAACAACGCTATTGTCAGCGGTACTATCAGTGGCGCAACCGGCACATTTACCGATATAACCGGAAGCACTCTCAGAGTCACAACACCATCTGGCGTGACGCCGGCTATTGTTTGCTCTGGCATTGTATCTGGTAGTACAAATGGCTTTGTAATTCAAGGACCTTTGATTATTCTTTCTTAATTTTTTCGGTTAAAATAAACAAAAAGAAACAAGAAAATGCCGTACGGAACTATCAAAATAGATACAGTTACTTTTACTGATAATAACGTTGATAAAAGCGTCACACTTTCTGGTTTAATACAAAATCCTACATTTAGCGGAAATGTTACAGTAACTGGTACTGTTTCTGGTAATACAATCCAAGGACAAACAATATCAGGTGTAACCATTCAAGGACAAACAATATCAGGTGCAACTATTACCGGCGGTATTGTAACAGCTAATTCCCCCGCAGCTACTGCGCCTCTTGTTGTAAATATTAATAACAGCGAAGTAACCCGCATTGACGGTAGCGGATTGCTTTTAGTCGGTACTCCTAGTGCATCTGGAAATGCACCTCTTCAAGTTAAAACACCAACCACATTTACTACAACAGTAGCAGACACTGGTGTTCTTATATACAACACCTCCACAAAAACTTACCCAACCACGTCCGGCTTTAATATAACGCTTGGATTTAAACAAAAAATAGACTTTGACACTGCTCAAACGATAAATTCCGTAACCCCAGGGGGCTTTAGCTTTGTCTATGGAATATGGAACGAACTATCAAAATCTACTGGCAATACGCAGGACATTGAAAGGCTTAATTTTGGGGGCTTTAAGCAGACGTTCTTTTGGAGTGACGCAAATACGTGCAAGCAATACGTTGGAATAGAAGATACTTTTGTTTACGCAGGTATCAACGCAAATGGCCGCACTTCTTCTTATTTGCAAGCAGAATATATTAACTTAGCTCCTCCTGATGGCGGAACCCAAACTATAGCGAATCTTGAAGGTCGCAGAGAAGTTAGATATACACCAGTAGGTACAAGCACTATCAATGTAACTAACTCTCTAAATAATGTAAGTAATCTAAGTGTTCTTAACACTAGCGCCGGAACAAAGACAGTAAACATAACTAATCACGCGTTTTTTAGCACTTCTTCATCATGGGGTGTCGTTGGAACAACGGGAACACTAAATGCGACAATCACAAACCTCTATGGTTTGCGCCTTATTGCTCCAACGTCTTCCACCGGCTTAACAATTACAAACAACTGGGGCATTAGACAAGAATGGAGCAGCGCAAAAAATTGGTTTGCTGGTGCATCTAATCAGTACCCCAATATCACTGCATCAGCATCAGGAGCCAACGCTTTCTTAGACAGTGCAGATTCAAACAGACTTTATATATCTACTTCTTCTATCGTTTACAAAAAAGATGTTGAAGATCTAGATTATGCACTTGCAGACAATATCCATCAATTTCGCACTGTTTGGTACAGGTCAAAATGCGAAACAGATCGCTCAGATTGGTCTTGGTTCGGTTTAATCGCAGAAGAGGTGGCAGCAATTGAACCACGCCTTGTTCATTATGGTTATCAAGATGATGCTTATGAACTGGTTAATGTCAAAGAAACAGTTGAACTACAACCTAATGACCCTCGCCGTGAGTCAGGACAAGAGACCGAAAAAATCACCAAACAAGAGCGCCGTCTTAAACAGGGTGCCCAGAAAGTGCCAAACGGCGTGGCTTATGACCGCCTGACAGTCCTTTTGCTTAGCGTTGTTCAACGCCAAGAAAATCGGATCAAAGACCTTGAGGACAGGCTTTCGGTGCTTGAGACTGCTTAATCTTGGTAAAAATCAAAACCAACATCAGCGGTTGATGTCCTTTGGCTATAGTATCTGTAAAACTACTTGTTTAAAATGACCTGCAAAAAGTCCGAACTTATTTCTGCTATCAATTCATTTGGTTCTGCACGTGCTACTGGCGATGGAAATTTAATTTCTTTTGCTGGTAACTTGATTGGTCAACTTATTGAAACTATTGAGTTTGGTCCAGAAGAACCTATTGAGACAGTAAAGACTGAACTTGTTGAGTAATTTGGTACACCTAATCTAGAGTTAATAAAAAGCTCTAGGTCGATGTCCATAAAACTTGTTGAAGCAGCACGTTACTTCAAAGAACAATCACATCAGATTGATGCATGGGAATGGCTCCAGGCTCAGATTTCTTCTGAGACCCTGGAGTCTTTTGCTGTCAAATATCGCAATGCACCTAAGTCAACTGAAAAATATAACAACGATTGGGATGGTATTTACACAGCAGCAAAAGATGCTGGTGCCAAATTCCCAGAAGTTGTTTGCGCTCAATGGGCATTAGAGTCTGGTTGGGGAAAACACACCTCAGGTAAAAACAATTTTTATGGCCTGAAAGGATCTGGCAGTAACGTCAACACGCAAGAATTTATCAACGGTCAATGGATCACAATTAAAGCTGGTTTTATTGATTTCCCTGATCTGCTTACATGTACCTCTTATTTAGCTGATCGGTGGTACAAAGATTTTGGTCAATTCAAAGGTGTTAATCGTGCTACTAATCGCAATGAGTGCGCACAATTATTAGTCAAAGAAGGTTACGCAACTGACCCTACATACGCTAATAAGCTTATGCAGATCATGGACCGTCAGCTTGGTCCTGAGAAAAAAACAGAACCACCAAAGCCCACGCCAACACCAGCACCAACACCAACAAAAGAATTCAACCCCTGGAGCCCATTCACATACAAGATTACACCACACATTACATACGGTGAATTGACATTAAACCAAGAAAATCGTCGTTTCAATAAACAATATCAATGCGAAACAGCATTAGAACTTTGTCAGTTTCTTGAAAAAGCAAGGACACAGTTCGGTAATAAACCATTGATCATTACCAGTGGTAATCGACCACCTGCCGTTAATAAATCCGTAGGAGGTGCATCAAACTCTGAGCATTTATACTCAGCGCCGGATGTTGGCGCAGTTGACTTTTACATTGAAGGTGTCAGTGTATGGAGTCTGCAGGACTGGTGCGATCGCAACTGGCCATACAGCCTAGGCTATGGTGCGCCAAAAGGATTCGTTCATGTCGGTATCAGGCAAGGCAAACCCAAAGTCAGGTGGGATTACTAAAGAAATGAAGAAATATAAAGAGCCCTGCATCAGGGTAAATATCTGTTGGGAAATTGGTGACGAAAAAAAATGCGTAACCCTCAGTAAAGAAGAGGCTTACGCAACAAGAGATTGGGTTGAAGAACGGGGTGGCACAACGTTTTGGTTTCAGGCGTTGCCTGACTAATCAACGTTGCTTGGCTCGACCAATTAACAAACCACCGATTTCAATAAGACGATAAGCTTTACGCACAATCCGATCATCTTTAGGAGTCGGGGTTAATGCGCAAATTGCAGAACATGCCGCGTGAACAGCAAGTGCAACTTCTAAATACTGGTTGAGGTGAGACATGGTTATTTCCTGTTTCTATTATTCTAAAGTTGTAATACTTAGTTAAACATCATAGATGCGGCAAGCTGCATCATAAGGATGGTCAGAACAATATTGATGCCAGTCATGGACCGTAGTTTTTGTTTTCTTTCGGAAGAAACGTAAGAAAAATTTAATCATGATCTATTGGTTAAAGGAACAAAAATTTCTGGGAATACATCAGTATCTTGATGTGATTCCTCCCATGCACGACGCCATTCTGACAAAGAATGATCGTGGATGGTGTCAAAGTACGTGTCGTCTCCTGGCTCCAGGATAAACCGATAATCATCGTAGTCAACAGTATTAATTGCTGTGCCAATCAACCAAGTAGCATTATCGGCAACAGTCAAGGTAACCCCAGGGTTGATTGCGCATAGTGACTGGGTAAATGCTCCGGGGAAAGGAATTGTCGTATTAACGGTTACAGGACTAACAATACTTTCGGTTGTATTATCTGTTTCTTGTAGTACAAAACTACCGTCTGAATCTTCTAGCTCAAAGAAACCTTCCGTAGTCGTAAATTCAATAACAACACCAATTCCGTAATCTAAAGGTTCATTGCGTGTTGTAGATACACAAAGCAGATAGCTGCCTACACCAAGAGGGTAGTATCGTTCGTCACCACGGTCTAACCGTAACCGTGAAAAACTATTGTATAAATCAGACTGAGCGCTCATCATCGTATTTAAATACGGGATGTACACTTCTCCATTTGTTGTAACAGAATCAGCATCAAAAATTGATTCACCTTGGATAGGTGTTTTATCTAATTCATAAGTTGAGACTTGAATATATTTGGGTCTTGGCGGACCCTTGGTGACAATAATCCAACCGGGCCTTGCTAAATTAATTTGAAACCAATGGTTATATGTGCCGCCACCAAAGCCACCATTAGATTGCGTACGTGTATCAGCACGACCAATAACCTGGTGCTTAGGACCAAGGCTTCCGTGTAAATAACGCAAAGCCGTTGAACTAAACGTACCAAGAACTAAAGGATTGTTTTGAGTTCGTTGGGGTTGGCTGGTTTGATTTCTGGACATTCTATCTTGTAATACTGCCTGTACTCATCATCATAATCGGGACAATTCCGATGCACTAAAGGATGTTGAATCGTCTGTTTATATTTCTGTTCTCTTAGTACTTTTAGTTTTCTGTCTTCTTTCATCCTGGCAAACTGCATTAACTTTTCTGGTTTGAATTCATATTCAAATGGACTAATTAAACCAGGAGGGAATGTACGGTTCCAGCTAGAGATTAAATGCAGTGGATTTAAACAATTTTTATTGCCACATACCCTAGTCACAAACATTGAACCGATATCTCCCCACGCGCATTGGTAAATGATTTTGTGCACAGTAACATTGGAAGAATTTTGAGTGGCATAATCAGAACGATATGATGGCATGCACAACCGCTTCTTTGTTAAAGACGGCGCATCCCAACAATCTTCCAAGTGACCTACCGGTACTTGGTTCCAGATATCTGCATATTTGTGCTTGTAGTTACTGTTCATGTAGTTGATGTCAAAACCACAGATATTGTCTCGAATCTTTAATGCACAGTGGTAGCACCAATGCAACTGCTTGTCGCGAATGACATGGTCGTGTGCACAAGGGAAACCGTTGTAATAACCAATTTCATTTAGTTGTTTTTCTGATAAACGGTCAATATCAGGAATCCAAGTAAATCCAGGCAATGTCTGAAGAGCTTGAATTGCTTTCTTGGGAAGGTTGGCCATGGTTAATTGCAATCGAGTTTTTTGGAATACAAACCGCTTTTGACATAGAGACGTTTGTTGAGTTTGGGCGGTTTGCGTTTGTACAGCACTAGCTCTTTACGGTTGTCTTTCTCTCTGTTGTCTTGGGTGTGTCTCACATCTGCAGACCCTGGATCCTCGCCAGTACGCAGGTAGTACACCAAACGGTGTGCGACATACGGTGCTCCCCCCAGGTGTACGGCGTAGTAACCAGTGTGCTTGTTGTACTTGCCAGCCATCTCACCCGCCTGATGCCAGCCATTGCTCTCCACCCACTCCAAACCACTGGGATACCGGTCTGATAACGCAATCTTCTCCTGTAGGTGCCAGAGCGGTAGCAGCTCCCGATACGTCTGTTCCATGTGCGATAACGACTGACTGAACAGTACCAAGGTGGATGGCCCCTGGGGCAGGGAAGCAAGAGTGCGTAATATTCGCAAGGATGTATTAATTCTACTTAAGGTTGCTCCGAATTACACTTCAAGGTAAAAGTGTATTGTTTTGTCAGTAATTCTCAAATGAGATCAACCTGAGATCAGTAATCTCAACCTGAGACTCAAGCTATCGTTCTGAAGCAATTTCATACACTTTTACTCCAAAGTGTAATCCGCACCAACATTAGGGATAATTGACCTATCCTTGCGAATTTTCTGCACACACCCCTCCCGGTGGCGGCAGCCAGGGGGGAATAGCCAACAAAAAAGCCCCCGCCGGAGCAGGGGCTGAAGATATTCCACCCGATCAGCTTACACCGGCAAGCTCACGTGCCATTCCCTTTTTGTTTTTCTTTGTTTTCTTAGTACGTTTTGGTTCCGGCAAGGCAGCAACAACGGTCTGCTCCTGGGAGAGCACCTCTTCAAAAATGCCACCAAACTGAGACGCAACTGTGTCCCATGCAAACTCAGCGTCGGTTGCCCGCTGATAGCACTTCTGGGCCACACGATCTAGTTCATTGCGATCGTGGTACAGCTTCGTCAGTAGTTCTGCCAGGTGTTCAGGAGATGGGCACGGCATTTCGCGTGCGTAATTGGTGTCGACATCAATGTGATCGCAACGGATCAGCTCGCCATAACCATCAAAAATTTCCTTACAGGACGTATGGTCTGGCACCACCTGAGCAACACGTGCGGCAGCGTGTTCAAAGTTAACGAGACCCCAGCCTTCACCCTTGCAGGTATTAACACCCACATCAACAGCGTTATAGATGTCATTTAGCATCTCAACTGAGACGTTAGGTGGTCCATCCGATTGTGTTGTCATGATAATGCGACCGTTGGGATCAAGGCCAACCTTACGCATTTCCCGACCAAAAAGATTCATAACATCCCAGCCCTGGTCCTTCATACCCATGTGTAGGTAAAGGCGTGCATCAGGTTTATCTACAGCAAATTGAGCAAATGCTGTGATAGTAATGTCAATCCGTTTGCGGAATTGATTGCGATTTCCATTAAACACAATAAATGTGTCATCTGTCAGTCCAAGGTTTTTACGACATTCGGACTTGTCCTTGGGATAGAACTGACCAGGCGTCACGCCATGCGGAATCACAGAGATTGGTTTTGTAATACCACCTGCAAGGAATTCGTGCGCACCAAATTCCGTGTAAGAAAGAACCGCATCCCAGTTGTTAGCTGTATCTGCAAGGCAACCAATCCAGTTATAAGAATCCATGGGTGCATAACCCACAAATTTAAAGTCCCCCCGCTGGTGCAGATCTTTAATTTGTTCGTATTGCGCATTAATAATCCACATATCATTGATCGTAAAAACCACATCAGGTTTTTCACGTTCAACAATTTCACGAATGCGTTGCTCACCAAATGGTGCGGTTTGGAATCGATTAGAGGAAGGATACATGGTGAAATCCTTCTGCTGAGGGCATGGGTCACCCCACCAGTTATGGCCTAATACAACAATGTCAAAATCATCTTTCAGACGGCTGATGACATTTTCGGTTACACGTGCAAATCCAGTCATGGCAACAATGTCACCACACCAAAGGATCTTGGCCTTCTTACTCATTTATCTAATAAAGACTCGTTTTAGTATACCTAATTTTGCGGAGTTACTGATCGAACGATCTCTTTTTGCTCTGTTGTTTTTGCTTGTAATTTTTTCTTCAAGAATTCAGCAGCTCTATGAGTTTGTGTTTTATCTCCACAGGTATATAAGTCGATAGCACAGTACCCAATCTCGGGCCAGGTATGAATAGATGCGTGAGATTCTGCCAGTAATGCCAGAAGCGTCACTCCTTGCGGCTGGAACTTTTCTCCAAAGATACGAAGAATTGTTGCATTAGCCATAACAAGCGAAGCTTCTAGCAAACGCTGTAGTTCATCGTAATCATCCAGGATGTCATGATCGCAGTCATAGAGATCAAGGATTAGATGCCGACCATTGCTCACATATCGATAGCATTTTCATCCATTATGGCATCAGTAGTTGCAGTTAGCACAGCTCCGTAGAGTTGTTCATATTCTTCTGGTTTAGCAGCAACTTCCACAATGGATGGATAGTTATCATACTTAGTCTTATTAGACTCACGCACTGCAGCATTAACGATACGCATGCCACGACTGGTTTTAATGCCGTAGACATTTAGTTTGAGCTGGTGCTTACAGATATCAAGGAACAGTGGTTCGAAACGGCCACGAGACATGGTGTTGACATTACTGCTTTTACAGAATTCGGCATAGCTGGCGTACAACCATTCCGTCCAATTCATAAAGTAACCAGAGCCACCAGCAGGTTGTGCCTTACAAAAACCAACGGGTGTTGACACACCTGGATCAAAAATAATCTTGTGGTCCATCCAATCCAACAGTGGGTTAGAACGAAGTGATTGCGTCTTCTCATACTTCTGGAAGAAGGAGACATTCTTACTGGTCTCCATCAAGTAAGAGCGCATGTCATCTTCTGTCATATCCAACAACCAGTTCACCAACCCCGACAGCAACGGTGCAAAAACACCCTGCGGATTGCCCTTGGCATCAAACTTAATCAGTTCCTTTTGTTCAGCTTGGCCGCCTTCAAATGGACGGTCGAACGGGATAGTAAGACGGCGACGCGCAAGGCCAGAAGTGTAATCAGTTGATTGAATTGCTTCATTAGCTGTGATCATTACCACCCCATGGTACTGAAATGGATCTTGACTT
>Ga0181352_1000165_pt1 | contig 31560 bp, 48 predicted proteins | sample Fa13VDMLBSN_FD_130103 | JGI IMG/M metagenome (GOLD analysis project Ga0181352, IMG submission 130103) | Freshwater viral communities from Lake Michigan, USA - Fa13.VD.MLB.S.N | ecosystem: Environmental > Aquatic > Freshwater > Lake | place: USA: Michigan | collected 2013-09-23 | reverse complement strand
TACCGCGCCCTGCCCAATCACCGGCAACAATTCCGGCGCTTGCTGCGCCATCGGCAGGCTTGACGCCATGTAATTGCCCATTGCTGTGAGGAACTCGGTCGCGGCCTGCTTATCGGCGGTTTCGTCAACGGCAATCGTGCTGTCTGTCTCGATGTCAATGCGGAAACTCCGCATCCGATCATTACGCAAAAGCTGCACCGCCGGCATGAAATTCTGCTGAAACTCTGGCGCCTGTTCTGCCAGGCCAGACATCAGCGCAATCGTTTGCGGCTGGAAATGCTCCGCGATGATCTCTGCCGTCATGGCGATCAAGTCACGCGCAAACCGCGCCACCTCGGACTGTTGTTCCTGCAACCGCAGCGCCGCGAATTGCCCCTTGATCTGTTGCGCCGTGGCGGTTTCTGACGGCGCGGAATAGCCTCGCACAATGTCAGAAATGCCCGTGATCTCATAAATCTGCGCTTTCAAGACCTGCTCGCGGCCCGTCAATTCGCGGATGGTGGCGATAATGCCATCCAGCGGCACGAAATCCAGCACGCCTTGCAGCCCGCCCTTTTCAGAAAACGCGGCCCAGGTATTCACCGGGATCAACTGGTTATCGCTGGCCTCGGAAAACAGACGACCAACACTGGCGTCCTGCGATGCGTCATAAACACCGGCAACGCGGCAGGCTTCCGTCAGCATAGAAAGGCGCAGCGTCACGCTGTCCAAGTCGTCAGCCTGATCCTTATACATCATGTAGTCAGGGATCGGAATTAGGCTTTCTGTGGTGACGGTCGCAAACATCGGACGCGGGCACGGGAAGAAATCACGCAAGCGCAGCGGGTCATCACGCTCGTCAAGCAAGCCCTCATAGCCGCGCGCAAGCCAACACACCTTGCGCTCTGTCTTGCTCCAAATCTCAAACACGTCAGCACGGGCGGAAAGCCCATCACGAAAGCGCGCCTCGGCGGAATCATTGCCGTTCTTGTCGGCCCGCTCATTCAGCGGAACCGCGCTGCCAATCTTTTTGTCAAAACGCTCCACCAATTCGGCGCGCGTCATCTGCACCTTGCGGGCAACCCATGACACCTCGCGCCATGTCTTGGCCGGCGACATAAGGAAGTCTTCCCACGCCACATAGTCATGCGCGACTTCTTCAAACACCAGCGCTTCAACCGGCGCCTGGGCTTGCGTTTCCGCCTCATATTCGGCGGCGTCATCCGTCACGCTCACGCCATCGGCGGGCGTCGGCGGGTTCATCTGCTGAAAGTGCGGCACATAGCGCAGCCAGGCCGTGCCGCGCCCGACAATCAACCGATCATCGCGCGCTTGGCGGATTACCTCGTCAAACTGGTCCGAATCCGTGGCGAAGGTGGTAGCCCGCTCAAGCGTTTCAGCCGCCGCCTTGCCAATTGGGTCAGCATCGCGAAACCGCCGTTCTACCACGGGCTTCGCGCGCCGCGCATATAGCGCAGGCTTCAGCGTTTCGACGTTTGACCAGAAAATGTTGATTCGGCGCTGTGTTTTTTGCAACTCATTGCGGTCGTCGCGGTAGCGCTTCAAGCACTTCTTGGCAGTCTCATGCCAATCGCGGCACCACTTTTCAGCCTGATCAATCTCGACCAGCCAGCGGTGATACTTGCCCTCTGGCGTCTTGTATTCGAGATCGTCCGGCTCCTGCGACATTACGCTAAAACCTCAATCAAAAGCGCGGCAAGTGCCGCCGCCAGCGAAGGCCAAGCGATGTCACGCCCAGCGCGCGGCTTCCATTGCCAAGGCCAGATGCGGTTGCTTCCAAAGTGTTCCTCAGATTGGCGCCGCTCGCGCCCAACATAGAACCCAATGGCAAAACCAGCGCCGATAAGCGCAGGCAATCCAAACAGCGCGCACGGAATACCAATAGCCGCAGTCAGCGCAGCACCAATCAAGGCATGGCTTAGGCCAGGCGGTATTTTGCGGGTCACGCCAGACCCCCAAGACTATCATCTCCGTTGCCGCCTATCGGCCTGTTGTTGCCGGAAGGCTGTTCCCCCATAATCCACGCATGCTGATGCCACGGCAGCGGCAGCGTGATCGGCTCTGCCTTCTTCTGCGCCACTTGCTGCATCACCTTATCTTCATAGGCTTTGCGCTGCCCGGCCATTGCGCGATGAACCCACGACAAAACCTGTTCTTCCGTCAATTCCAAATACGGCGTGAACTCTGTTTTCGGGTTATAAACAAATTCTTGAAAGCCCGTCACGCTTGCCGTGATGTTCTGGTCGCGCCCCGTTACCTGCCATTCAGCGCGCACCACAATCGCGCCATTGGGGCGCTGCTGGTCCACTTCGGAATTGCTCAGCGTGGCAAATAGGTTTGCGATTTTCCATTCGATCATTGGTCTATCTCCACTAGAACGGGTTTAAGCTACTAACAGAAGCGTTACCATTTATTGTTATACCCAATCCATTGCCGCTGCCATCAACGAAAGTCGCGGCATTACAAGTCAATAGGCTGGTTCCAGACACGGGCGATAGCGGGCTAGTTGGTGGTGTAAATGGCGCGGTGTAGATAGCTGTTCCTTTTACCAAACGGAACTGCGAAATATATCCGGTGAAAAACTGATTGCTCGCTGCTAAATTTTCACCAATCCTAAGCGCTTTGCCTGACGTATTCACGCTGCCTGAAATTGTGCCCGTGCCAACTGATACGCCGCCGCGATATACGGTTACATTGCTGCCTTGCTTTACAACCGCAATGTGCGCCCAAATATTTAATGTCCTGGCGAATGAAATATTCACTTGATTGCTGGCGCCGTTATTGGACATTTCCAGCGTCCAATTATTGGACGATGTATGATACAACATCATCGTGAACGCGCCATACCCAAATACCGAATCCGCACTATTCGTGTTGGCGGTTGGGTAAGCAAAAAATTCCAAAGTAAAATCGCCGCTACCCACGTCCAGCAGAGAATTTGCGGAAAGCGACAGGAAATCACCCGTTCCATCAAAAAGACCAGAGAAAAAGCCGCCGCCAACCGCATCCGCCGCCCGCAACCGCGTATTTAGGCGCTGTGACAATTTAACGGCCCTGGCCTGACGTGACATAAAGCGTGGTGCTGCCAGTTCCACAAATGGCTGCGATCTGCGCTTGTCCGGGCGGTTTACTCAATAATTTGGCCTGACCGCCACCAACCGGATATCCCGCCGTTGTTGCGGTAGCCCCAAAAACAATAAAGCATGGGGAAGATCCAGTATTCTGCACCTCAATGACAGACGCCGCCGTTCCAGCCGTCGCAAAACTTGCGTTGCTGCTAGAGGTTGTTACGGAAAGCGTTAAGGTCTCGCCGGGCGAGAATGGGGCATTCAACATGGCGGATTTCCTTACCAGCGCGCGGCTTGCGGCGCGGTTTTCCAAAGATCGTTAAAGGTGGCGGTATTCGTGCCGCCGATCGACACGATATTGCCCGGCTTTTGCACCGGCTTCTGCCGCACCCATGGGCGGCTCATGCAAGCGTAGCGGGCCTCGTCCGGCGCGTGGTCTTCGCCGTCACTGTCCACATCTTCCGGCCTGTCCGGATCATGCTGCAACGCCGGCAACGTGCGGATTAGGTCGCGGCATGTGCTGAAAATCAGCAAGCCCGGCCCGGTTTCGTCACCGCGCAACCTGGCCCGCACTTGATCCCACCCGCCAAGCGCACCTTGACGCGACACGCGGGCATTATCCGCCGGGCGAAAGAAAACCTTGGCCGACCGCGCCATGCGCTCGCCGATGCTTGGCCCGCCGTCGCTGCTGAAGATGGCCGGATCAGCCACGCCATGCAGGCCGTTCTCAGGCTTAGGGTCGCCCGCCTCACGTTGCGCGATGCCCTGCGCCACTTCCTCGGCAGTCATTCGCAAGCCTTCATTCGGCTTGCCGGTGCTGCCATACCATTCCCGGTATCGCACCAGCGCACCACGCGGGATGTCCTGCAGCTCGCCGTCAGACACGGCCCACCAGCCCACCGAGAAGGGCCTAGCGCTGCCCCAGTCCAAAGACCGGAACCGGAACCAATGTTCAGGCAGTTCTCTCGGCGCGATGACGTGCCGGCCCATGTCAAACTCGGGGAAGAAGGCCCCGGCGATAACTGACCAATCGCCTTCTAGCCAAGCCCGCACCAATTCCGGCGAACCCGATTGCATGATGCTGGCCACGTATTCAGCGCCAACGTGCTTGTTATCGGAAACGCGGGAAGGGATATAAACTCGATCCCGCGTCAAATCATTCCCGGTAAAGGGGCATTTGAAGGTTTCAACAATAACTTTCCAGCCCATCGGAGCCGGGTCTATGTAGCGCGCCTTAATCCACTGATGGCCCGGCCCTCCGGGATTGCCCGTCAGGCGCATTCGGCAGGGAACGCCCGCACCGCTTCGCAGCGTGGCAAACAACTTCAGGATCGGCGCCGGGCTCGGGAAATTGCCCGCCTCCTCGACATAAACCCGCGTGTAACTGTGGCCCTGATAGCTTTCGGCGTCCGCGTCGCGTTCAAGATACGCAAAATTCAATCGCCCGCCGCCAGGCATGATGATACGCATGGGAACGGCGGTGAATTGCGCCCCGATCATAGTAAACAAGGCCTTGGCGCGCTCAAAAGTCTCCAACAATTCCGTCCGAGTGCGGCGGACTATCAGGCCTATCGCCTGCTTGCCGTATCGGTCAGCATGAACGGCCCATTCGCCCAACATGCCGTCAGTCTTGCCGCCGCCGCGCGCGCCACCAAAGAAAACCTCATACACCGGACAAGCTAAAAGCGCCGTTTGCGGTCCCCTTTGGGGCTTCCAAACTACGCTTGGGGCTGGTGCTGTTTCGCCCATGCTTCGGCGTCCTCTGCCTCTGCCGGCGCCATGATGACATAGCCTAGCCGCTCGCCATTCGTGGTCACGTCCGTCCTGCTCTCAGGCGGCGCGATCCGGTCCAGCAAGTCTTTGGCCGCCGCGTGCCCTTGCGGGTGCGCCGTGTCCAGCGCCCGGGTAAATTGCGCGGCGAGGATCTCTCCCTTGCGCGCGGCGATATGCGCTTTGATCTCGGCTGCGACTTCTTTGCCGGCGGACTTGGCCTCGCCGGTCGGCTGGTTATCGGCAGTGAACGGCGGCGCGCTTGGCCCGGCGCCTGGCCCGTAGCCCGGCCCCTTGCCGGGGCCATTGCCGACGCGCGTGGTCTTTGTCCGCATTGTGCCTCGGCCATGAAAAAGCCCGGCAGCCTTGTGGGCTCCGGGCGCAGAAATACAGAATACGGTCCCCCTACAAATAAATCAGGGGGCTGTCAAGCGTTGTTTATCCATCATCCCCAGCAGCGCCACCACCGGGCCAGGGACCGCTCGCGTCCCGTCGCACCATCGCCGCACGGTGCGGGCGTCCACCATGGCTTGGCGCGCGAAGCCGGCCTGGGAATAGCCCAGGTCGGCCAATGCGGCGCGGAATTGGTCACATGTCATTGGATGCCCACTCAGGTTCCCAGCCTTTCGGCGCTGCCCAAATGTGCCCGGCAGGCGTCACTCGATAGCACTCGCGAGTGCCCCAGTCTTCCACAATCACGCTTGCCTTGTTTTCGCGGGCAATGTTGCGAGCGGTGTTAATTGTGGCGTTAGATGCGGCCTGCGATTGCACGCCTTCTGTGATCGTGTAGCCGGTTTTAAGGCTGTAAATGGTGCTGTTCATGGCTTGGTCTATATTCCGTTTCAGCCGGGCTTGATTGCCCTTGCTGATAACGGGAACATAGGACCATTGGCCCGCACTGTCAACAGGAAAAATGCGCGGCGCGTGAATTATTTTCACATCCCCCATTCATCCGCCACGCGCTGCATTGCGCCCTTGAATTGACGCACGGTCAAATCCGGCGGCCAGATATTCCAGCCGATGACCGTCCGCACGGCTCCCACAAGCGGCGCCGGCCCTATCACCCGGTCTGCGCCCCGTAAATCCGCCAATGCCGCCACCTGGGCCGCCGTTGGGCCGTAGGACGCCGCGCCATGCCCGCGCGTGTCCACTTTGGCGCCGGACGCCACCTCAAGCCGGGTCAGATAACGATCTGCCGCCTCGTGCTGTTCGTCTGTCAGGTGCCCGGCGGTCCAAAGCTGGTGATAGATCACCTTGGCGCCTGCCGCCCTCACAGAAGGCCGTCCAGGGTTTTCAGGGTCCGCCCGGTAAGCAAGCCAGGCCGTGCCATTGGCTAGGCGCTGGGCAGGGCCGAAATCCAGGGTTATGGGCTTCTCAGGGCGCCCGCGCGCGCGTGGTTTCGGCTTCGTCATGGCGATAGCTCCATTCATGTCTAGCTTCCTTTCAGCCGCGCCGCAAGGGCTTTAAACCGCGCTACAAGCCCTTCCAAGTATTCCCGGCTAGGCTGGTCTAGGCTTGCAGCACCCAAACCTTCCTGCGCGGCTCTGGCGCGGCGCAAACAGTACTCGGCAAGCGCATCGTCAGCATGGGCGCGCGCCACTTGGGCAGGGGTTAGGTCCATCAGCGCCACCGATTGCCGTGCTGGGGTGCCCGGCGCGGGATCAGCCGGTCTGCAATGGCGCTCGTCAGGCCGGCAGGCGGGTGCGGGTAGTCGCCGTTCATCCCGGCTGCGACCCATGCGGCATGTTCCGCGTCCCATGCGTCGAAGGCCGCCTTGATGCTGGCCGGGGTCGGGTAATTGCGGGCGGGGTCTGGCGCTACTTCGCAGAGGGCGGTGGGGGCGGTGGGGGCGGTGGGGGCGGTGCGAGGAGGGACTTTTTCAAACCTCCCCACCTGCGCATATGCGCGCGCGCCCGTATTTGTAAAAGGTTGGGAAAACTCCCCATCGCACCGCCCCCTCCGCCCCCCTTTGGGGTCAAACAGGTCAAGCTGTGCCTTAGAAATCATCTTCAAGCTCCTTCAGTTTGATACCGCCTACCCAATCCTGCCCCCGAACGCGGCGACGGAATAAGCCTTTGCGGCGATTGATGTTTTCGGCAAATTCTTGGTTACTTGGGGCGTGTTCCCCGTTCGCTTTGGTCCAATTCCGGAAGTCAGCGTAAAGGGCGCCAGGCCGCGCGCTGAAAGCTGCGTCAAGGGTGCATCGCTCGCTAATCCACCTGCCAAAAGCGTCTTGAAGGTCAAAATACTCGGCTGTTTTTGCCGCAATGGCAGGCGCGGTGCCGAGGCGCTGCTGCTGCCAGGCAAGGCAACCCTCGATCATCCATTGCAGGATTGCCGGATATTCTGCCTCTAGCCGGGTCTTTAGGGTGTGGTCAGGCTCTGCCGGCTCATTGTCGAACGGGACAATCCTCAGCCGGCGCTCCATGGCCTTGCTGCGGCCCTTGAGGCGCGGCGCGTGATTGCCGACAAACATCAGCTTGTATTGCGGCCAGTATTCAAACGGGCGCCCGAACGGCTGGCGCGCGGAAACTGGCGCCTCGTTGCCGGTCAATTCCTTGATCTGGCTTTCTGCCCAGGCGTGGCCTGCCTCTGTCTCTGACGCGGTGACAAGCCGGCTTCCGGCCATGCGGGCGCGGTAATACTCCACGTTCATGCGGCTATCTGCGGTGAAGGCTCCCATGGGCGCCGCTACGGCATAACCGCCTAGGATGGTGGTGACTGTGGTCACAAACACGCCCTTGCCGTTGCCGCCGCTGCCATACAGGAAGGCAAGCATTTCCTCTGTGACGTCGCCGGTCAGGAAATACCCGCAAAGGCGCTGAAGAAAGGCAATTGTCTCGGGGTCATTGGCTGTCGCTTCAATTAGGAAGCTGCGCCATAGAACCGGATCGGATGAAGGCGTGGCAGGGGCTATGAGCGTGTTTCGGCTGATGTATTCGCCGGGCTTGGCGTCGCGCATCTTGCCGGTTTTCAGGTCCACCACGCCACCGGGCACGCCAAGAAGCCAAGGGTCAGCATCCCACACCCCTTGATGCACTGCGATGCGCGTGTCTGACTGTGCAAACGCTAGGACGTTGCGCGTAAAGGCCAGCTTGCCCATGGCCTTGCGCTCGCCCTCGGATATGCCAGGCGTTGCTTGTAGGTCGCGCAAGAATTGCCGGGCGCGGTCATTGGCCTCGCCTATCCCGTCAACCGTCCACTTGCCCTTGCTGAAAATGAACCATTGGCCTGCGGTATGGTCCCAAACCATCTTGCCTTCCTGCTTTGCCGCAAAGGCAAGGGCGGCTTGTTCTTCCGAAAAAGACATGATGCCGGCTTCTGACCGGGCGGACTTCGCCACGGCGCGCTGCTGGCGTGCCGATCCCGTTAGGGCGCGGTTCCAGTCATCGGGATCATAGTCTGACACGTCTGATGTCCGGTTCGACTGCATCAAGAACGCGGCGGGCGGCTTCATTCTCGGACATCTCCCAAGTGTAGCTTGCAAGGCTGATGATGCTGCGCCCTTTCGCGCCGTCTGTTTTCCAGTCGCATGACACGGTGCAGAACCAGACGGCAGGCGCTTTGCGGTGGCGTTGTAGCAAAAGGCAAGGCCAATCGGCGCGGTCTGCGCGCGTGTCTAGGCTCTCGCTGATGATGGCGTATTCATACCAAAGCGGCGTTCCAATCCGCGGCGCTTGAAATATCGCGCGCTTGTATCCCATGGCGGCCAATGCCATAGCCAAACTGTCGCGTGACATGCGCGCGTATTCATTGGCGATCTCTGCCGCCGATGGCGCGGGAAGCGGATCATAGATTGACCGGCGCTTCATGGTTTTCCTTGCTTGTGTGTCTCAAAATGCGCCTCACGTTCGGCGTCCTCCACCGGGTCAGGCACGCGCTCGGCAAGGTTGCGGGCGAAGCGCTGGTAAAAAGCAAGGCGCTCTTCTAGGGTGGATGGCACGGGTTCAGACATAAAAATACCCCTTGACGAATAGGGCCAATGGGCCTAAGTTATGCGTATGTTCAAGCCCGCAACCCGCCCCGCCCTTCCCGCCGATGCAATCGGCTTCATCAGCCGCCGCGACGACCGACCCGAACGCCTGGCGCTGTTCAAGGCAGACGGCAGCCTGTCCAATACGTTCCGCATTGACGAAACGATTGACACGCTGCGCCCCGCCCTGACGGCGGCTGGCATGACGGTTGACGCGCAAGGCATTGTCCGCCGTGTCGCCTGAACAATTCCGGGAAGCGATTGCCGCGCTGGGCTTGTCGCAACGCGCGGCGGCAACGGCGCTTGAGGTGGATGAACGCACGGTGCGGAAATGGGCGCTTGGTGAGCGCGCCATTCCAGGCCCGGCTAGGGTGGCGCTACGCTGCATGGCGGCGCTCCGATACGGCAATGCGCTGGCCAATCCACCGCATAACCGGCACGGCCATTGAATTGCCTAGCGCCTTGTAGCGCGGGCCATCTGCGGCACGCTTTCTGCCATTGGGAATCATCGTGTAATCATCAGGAAAGCCTTGAAGGCGCTCGCACTCGCGCGGGGTCAGGCGGCGGACGGCGGAGGTATGAGGGCAGATGCTACCGCCTTGCTGGTGTGCAAAGGCAATCTTTATGAACGTCTCGCTTTCAAAATCGCACTTAAAGCCTGCCCCCGGCTGCGCCAGCAGCGCGGGCGTCACGTCAATAGGCCCGCTTGTGCGGTTGCCACCAAAACAAACCGGAATAAAGGCGCCGTTATTGTCTAGGTCGGTTGTGCGAAAGCCGCCGCTTTGAGAGCTTCCACCAAGGGTTCCGGCAACACTTTCCCCCGCTTCTCTGCTCGGCGCAAAATTCCCTGACAGGCTTTGGCGCTCAAAAAGAACCGCTGCGCTACGTCGCCAGTCTCCAAGGTATCCGACAACGAACACACGGCGGCGTCGTTGGGCCACTCCAAAGAATTGAGCGTCAAGGATTCGGTAGGCGATGCCATACCCGAGTTGGACCATGCCCCCGATAATGGAACCAAAGTCCCGTCCGCCATTGCTTGACAAGACGCCGGGGACGTTCTCCCAAACCAACCAGCGGGGCCGTGTTCGGCAAGCAAGGCGCAGAAATTCAAGGGCCAGGTTTCCACGGTCATCATCCAACCCGCCTCTAAGTCCTGCGACCGAGAAAGATTGGCAGGGTGTTCCTCCAACAAGAAGCTGGATTGGTTCATATTGGTGACCCTTGATCGTGGTAAAATCGCCATGAAGCGGAACGTGCGGATAATGATGCGTCAGCACGGCGCGCGGGAAAGGATCAATCTCTGAGAAGAAAGACGGCTGCCATCCAAGCGCGCCCCACGCGACGGAAGCAGCCTCTATGCCGGAACATACTGACCCGTAACGGAACGGCGCGGCAGTTTTATATAGCGCGCTCACAACGCCTTCCCATGCTTACTGCCCCAAAGCGCGATAAGCGCAGCCTCGGCGCGGCCATCGTCTTTCTTGCGCGCGAATTGCTTTGCCGCACCCGGCCAAAGTTGCGCGGCGCGGGCGCGGGCATGATCCTTGTCGGCAGTCAAGCCAAGGTCGCGCTTCCACTTGGAAGGCGTGGCGAGCGAATAGGGAATTGCCATCGCGCCGCAAACGCCAAGAATAACGCCGAAGTCGCGCCCAAAATTGAACATGCCGGATACGCCCGCGCCGGGCCTTGCCGCCACGCGCTCTATGAATGCGTGGTTGACATCATCCCATTCGCCAAGCGCCGTCGCCAGCATCTGCGGGCTAAGGCCGGCGCCTTTGATGTGCGGCAAGTCGAACAAGTCAATGAGATAGCCATTGTCTGACATAATGGCGACGGCGCCGGTCGCGCCGGGGTCTATGCCGATGATCATTTCTCATTCCCCACATGCTGATAGCTGTCACCCTTGCGGATGCTGTAAATCACCTTCGGCGTGACGCCGTAGTGCTTCGCCAGCACCGGCCCCGGAATTGGATTGACGCGAATTTCCCGCACGTCATCATCGGACAGCTTGCGGGCGCGATTGGGCAAGTCCGTCATTTCTTCACCCCATCACAAACAATGTCTTTAATCATCAGCGCCGGATGCAGCCGCGCCCGCACGTATGCTTGCGCCGTGATGCAACTGCGATGCGCCTGATAGCCCGGCTCGCATTGCGTGCCGTCAGCGGCGCAGATTAGGAAAGTGAGGACCATCAAGCTCATGATGCCACCGCCGCCATATCTGCCACGTCGAAAAGCGATGGCATAGAAGCTTCGCGCTCTGCTTCCCTTAAATGTCTAAGGCTGTCGGTCCAATACTCATGATTGAGTTCCACGCCCGCGCCTTTCCTGCCCAGCTTCAAGGCGCAATATGATACTGTGCCGATGCCGTGAAAGGGATCATAAACCAACTCGCCGGGATTGGTATAACGATTGATTAGCCTATCCACGATGTCAAATTGCAATGGGCAAACATGCTGTTGTAGATTGCGCTGCGCTTGGGCACCATTCAAAGTGCGAAACCTCATAACATCATCCCAAACGGTAGGATCGTGAGAGCCAGGCGCAACCGCCATAAAGGTCGCCGGCAATACGCCGCGCCTGTCCATATCTTCTGCCACCTCGACATGCGCGCCGTGATCATAGATGCGCTCGCGTGTCATCATTGTAAATTGCTTTGCCAAAACATCGGGGCCAAAGCCAAGCAATTCTTCCGCATTCAAAAAGCGGTTCCCGCTGCTGCGCCAGAATGCGTGAGCGTCCACCTGCCAGCGCCCGCGCGTATATTGCGCCTTGTCTTTGACCACCGGCACGTCAGCATAAGCGGTGCTGGTATCACTTGGAAGCTTGCGAAAAAGCAACACATACTCAGGGCACCCGACTCCCATCTTGCTGCCGTCTTTGCATTGTTCCGTCCAACCTAGGCGATAGGTTTGATTGTTTTCACGCACAACGTCCGTAACCACCGTGATCATGCCCATATAGATAAAGCCATGGCGCCGGTAATGCTGAATGCAATCCACATGGAACGGCTCAACAGATGGCATTCCAAGGCCCGTCACATTGCCATACCTGATCCGATCCTTGACGTGAATGCAGGCCAAGCGCCCCGGTCTCAGAATGCGGAGAAGATTGGGCGTTAAAAACTCCATCTGCTGAAAGAACCGGCCATTATCGGAATTGTGGCCAAAATCTTCATAGCTTTCGGAATACTCATAATGATTACCGAAAGGAATGCTGGTCACGATTAGGTCAACGCTATCGCTAGCCATCCTGTCAGCTTCAAGCACGGTGTCGTTATGAACGGCGGTCCAGCCTTCGCCGCGCGCTTCCTTGCGCTCAACGCCGATGGTGCGGGCGAGTTCGGCTTCCACCCCTGCCGTCGCAAGGCCATGCTCGCGGATGAGGTCAGACATGCGCTCAGTCAATTCACGATGTTCGCCCCACTTCCGCTCCAGGCTTTCACGCACTGGCCTTTCAGTTTCGGCAAAAATGATGTCAATCTCGCACGGGTGCGATTGCAGAAAACGGTGAATGCGATGAATAGCTTGCACGAAGTCGTTAAACTTGTGATCAATCCCGACAAAAATTGCGCGATGGCAAAAGCGTTGGAAATTGCCGCCTGATCCGCTGATTTCCTTTTTCGTTGCCAGAAGGCGAAGCTTGCCCTCTTTGAAATCTATAATGGTGCGGGCGCGATCTTCATCATCTTGAGAACCATAGACGGCCCGCGCTTCCGGCAATGCCGCGCAAATGGCATAGCGTTCGGCTTCCAAGTCATGCCACAAGATGAAATGCTCTTCTGGCGATGCGTTCACAATCTCGCACATCTTTTCAATGCGCCGGTCGAGTGTGTTTCGCTTTTCCTCTGCCGCACGCGCCAGCCCGACTGCGCCATCGGTGATCAATACGCCTTGCCCGTCGCGCTCCACCTTTCCTTGCAGGCTGTCCACCGGCACTTCATGCCAGCGCACCACCAATTCAGGTAGAGAATATCCTTCGTCAGAATAGCCCAAGTCAGAAGGCTTTTGAACAAACGCCGCCCATGAATGAAGCCAAAGGAAAAACTCCTTTTCCATGTGCGGGTAAAGCGTGAGATTGTTCGCCTGTTCACTGTCACGCTGGAAGAAGCGCGTCAGGGCTTGGCCCGTATCGGCAATGCCGAGAAAGCCATCGTAGTGAATAAGCTCCTTGTATTGATTGGGCGAAGGCGTAGCCGTGGCAACAAAGCGATATGGCACAATCTGAAACAGGTCAATAAAAACCTGATAGGTTTTCGATCCGTAGGAGCGTAGCACGCTCGCTTCATCCAGGCTGGCAACCTTAAAAAGCGAAAGGTCAATCTTGCCTTCGCGCACGCTTTCATAGTTTGTCAGATAAATGCCAGCGCCACCGATTTCCTCAGTGCTGCGAATGAATTTGACCTTAATGCCAAGCATGGCAGCATCAGCCATAAACTCATGCCGCACGTCCAGAGGCATGATAATAAGGCCACGGCCCCCGACTTCTTCCAGCATCAACCGTTCGATTTCTAGCTGCATGATAGATTTACCAAGGCCGAAGCTGGCGAAAATTGCGGCGCGGCCCTTCCGGCAAGCCCATTGAATGAGGTCCGCCTGATGCTCTTTGGCAAGCGGCGTTATCGCATTGCGTGGCACTGAAAAGCCATGCTCCGCACCAAAGCGAAACTTGCTTTGCAGGAAATTCAGGTAAGCGCCGGAATCCAAAAGACCGGCCTTGTTCATGTGGTTCATTTCTTCTCTCCGTTGGTTGTGTTTTGTTTGTTCATCACCCGCGCGCCCAAACCATGCCGCGATTTTTCAACCAGGTCGCAGGCGGCGGATGCGTCGGGCGCTGCGCTGGCGCGGCGTAGCACTCGGCATAATGCGCGGCGCAATATGGCGAGGCGCAGCCGTTCAAATTCGCGCGCACTGGTTCATCGCAGAAGCGCGGCACTTCGGGCCGTTCATCGCCCCATAGCGGGTATTTGCATTCCGTCCCTGAAAAGACCCGAGGCGGCGGCGTTTCGGCAACCGCCTCGGGCAAGTTTTCAACCGGGAGGGAGGAAACCCGGCGCTCAACGGCGGAGGAAGTAACGCCGGAGATGGTAGCGGCACGTGACCGCGATGGGGAAACCGCCCGCGCTTCGAAGACGGGAAGTTCTTGCGGATTGCGGGCGGCAGGCCGGGACACCACGCCCCGGCTTTTCGGTGACGCGATATTGGCTGGCGGTTCACGCGCTGGTAATTGCATGCGCCGCGCCTTACCTATGACCGCGTTTTTGCTGATACCCATGCGGCGCCCAATTTCCGCCGTGGATGCGCCCGTCGCCCATTCAGCGCGTAGCGTGGCTACATCGCCTTCATTCCAATCGCGGTTCTCAAAAGCGCGCCGCCCCGTGCCGCGCTCGAATTTCATCGGCGCAAGATATCTCATTGGCGCCCCCTGATGCGACCACCTAGAACCTCTGCCCAATCGGCAGCGCGCTGGCACCAATCGGCCATAATTTCAAACGCATCACTGACGCGCCACATAATCCAGCATATTCCATGCCGCAAGCGTTTTATCATTTACTTGGCCTCCATTCCAACGCCTCGGCCAGCGCCAAACGTTCCACACGGCGGCGCAGCATGGCGCGCAGCCGGGCGTGATGCTTATACGGGACGCCTTGATAGCGCCAATTGCAAACGGCATTCGGGCGACAGCCTAGCGCTTCCGCCAGTTTTCGCGTGCCACCCGCCTGCTCTATGAGGTCTGAGACTGTCATGGTCGGAACCCTAACCGCATGGCGCGGGGCTTGTCAATCATAAAAAAAAGCACCGGGCATTTATTTTATGATTGACAGCCGCACCGGCAAGGCATAGGGTTAGCACATCGCAACCCGAACAGAGGCACCAAGCCATGTTAAACCTTCTCCCCACACAACCGCCCGAGGCGCCAGCCAAACACGAAGCGCTGGTTAGCCTGGCGGGTTATCGCGCTCGTCTGGAAAAATGCCCCGATGACAAAAACGGCAACTGGCACGACGCCGCTACCACGGCTTGGACTGCCATGTTGCAGATTGAGCGCATGGTATCGCAGCTTCTGGACATTGCCGCCAGTGCGCCAAGCCAAGACGCATCCGAAGCGATTGACCACGCGATTAACGTGCTGGTGGAGACCGCCGCCACCGTCACGGTTGAAGCCGAGCGCCGCGCGGAAGATGACAGCCTGAACGGCGGATTTTATCGCGCGATTGATAATTGGAACATGCGCCGGGGTGTCGCGCAATGACCAAGGAAGAAATCGCCGCCGTGTTGGCGGATCATGCGCGCTGGTTGCGCGGTGAAGGCGGAAACCGCGCCAGCCTTGACGGCGCCAGCCTTGACCGCGCCAACCTTGTCGGCGCCAGCCTTGTCGGCGCCAGCCTTGTCGGCGCCAAAATCAACAATGACAAAACTGCTATTGGTATTCTGCGCCGCGCCACCCGGTCAGATGGCTGGGAATTTTTCTTGTGGCATTGCAAGGAAGGCTTTTACATCAAAGCCGGTTGCCGGTTTTTCACGCTGGAAGAAGGCCGCAGGCACTGGAAGGCCACGCGCGCCGGGACGCCGCTAGGCTATGAAACGCAAGACATTCTGGCGATGTTCGCTAAAGCCATAAAGCGTTGGAGGGACGCGCCATGAAGCCTGAAATTGTCCTTTGGTGGATCGTGATAGGTCCGCTTTGCGCGCTGCTGATCCTGACGATTGCGATTGGCGCCGGCCCGGTCAACGCGGCGATTGAGGCGGTATTCCAGGGCATCGCTTGGATTGTTGCGGTTTGGCTTGTGCTGCTGGGGGTGGCGTGATGAACGCCTTTCAGATTGCCACTGTTGCCGGACTTCACGCGCGATGCGTGTTGAATGCCCGCGACCTTGAGGCATCGGCGGATCGCCATGACCGCGCCGATCCTGACCGCGCCGCGCAATCCCGCGATGATGCCGCGCAATGCCGGGCGGAAGCGTCCGCTTTGGCCGCGTTGCTGCAAGCGGCGGGCGCGAAAGTGCTGATCCCCGAACCGGGTCAGCTTTCGTTGTTTGGAGATGGACAATGACCGCCGAACAAATCGCAGCCACCTTGCGGGGAGCCGTGCGCGCCGTGCAAGTTCCCGCCACCATGGAGGATTACGACGCGCATCCGATGCGCTTGGCGCTGATTAACGCCAAGTGCGCCGCCAGCAAAGCAGCGCAGGCTAATAGCTTTGACGCCAGCTTTACGGGCGCGCTGGATGCGATTGTCGCGCTGGAAGACGCCGAGACAGAAGCCAAGCGCGCGGTCACATACTGGACGCGCGTTCAAGCGGAATTGACGCGCGGCGCGGCACAAACCCGTGAGGCATTGCGCGCTGGCCTGGCAGCCTGCGGCGACCCCGGCGCGGCCATTGCAGAAAGCAAACACCACCGCGCCACGTTGCGCGGCAACGGCGCCAAATCAGCGGAAATCACCGATGAAAAGGCGCTGCCCGATGATTGCTGGCGCACGAAGCGCGAACCGGACAAGGCTTATATCAAGTCGCGCTTGGTACGTGGCGATGACATCTCCGGCGCCGTGTTGGTGACTGCGCCACCATCTCTTGTGATAACATCAAAGGAAAAATGAAATGACCGATCTAGTCCCCTTTGCCGAAATGTCGAAGATGGCAGCGGTTGCCGCCAATTCGCGCATGTTCGGCTTCAAGACGCAAGACGAAGCGCTGGCAATCATGCTGCTTTGCCAGGGCGAAGGCTTGCACCCCGCCGTGGCGTTGCGTGATTACCATGTGATCAGCGGGCGTCCGTCTATGAAATCAGACGCTATGCTGGCGCGGTTTCAGCAAGCCGGCGGGTCCGTCAAGTGGTCGCGCTACGATGAAGCCGGCGTTTCTGGCGTGTTTTCGCACCCGGCAGGCGGCAGCGTCGAAATTACTTGGACTATTGAACAAGCCAAGGCCGCGAACCTATCTGGCAAGGATGTGTGGAAGGCTTACCCTCGCGCCATGCTTCGCGCCAGGTGCATTTCCGAAGGCATCCGCACCGTATTCCCGGCTTGCATTGTCGGCACCTACACGCCGGAAGAGATTGACGCCATGCCGCCCGAGCCGCGCCATGTGGAAAACCTCGCCGCCGCCGTTGCACCCGCCCCAGCGCCCGCCGCACGGCCCTCAGAGGCGCCTTTGCCGTTGATTGACCCTAACGCCAAGGAACACGCCATTGCCAGTGTTGAGCTGTGGCACCGCGCCGCGACGAAGGCAATCGGCTTGCTGGCGCATGATCCTGCCGCGTTGCGCGCATGGGCTGATGCGAATGTCGGCGCCTTTGGCGCGGTCAAAGAACGCTACCCTGACACCGTTTTGGACATTTGCGCGGCCATTACGGCGCGCTTGGACGAAAACACTGAAAAGGAAATGGCAGAATGAGCAGTCTTAACAAAGTGACGCTGATCGGGCGTCTCGGCAAAGACCCGGAAGTGCGGAACTTCCAGAGCGGCGGCAAGGTTGTGAATTTTAGCCTTGCCACGTCTGAAAAATGGAAGGACCGGGACGGCAATCCGAAAGAAAAGACGGAATGGCATAACATCGCCGTCACGAATGAAAAGCTTGCCGATATTGCGGAACGCTATCTTCGCAAAGGCTCGCTTGTGTATATTGAAGGCCAGATGCAAACGCGCAAGTGGCAGGATCAATCCGGCAATGACCGCTACAGCACGGAGGTGGCGTTGCCAGCGTATCGCGGCGCCATTGTGATGCTTGGTCCGAAGGATGCGGGCGGCGATGGTGGCGAAAGTGCCGCGCCACGCCCGGCGCCTGCTGATATTGACGATGAAATCCCGTTCTGAGGTAGAGCAACCAAAATGAAAATATCAATCATGGAAATCACGCCCGATCTTGCGGCGGAATTTCTTAAACAAAATACGGGCAACCGCGCCATTCGCAAGACAGCAGTTCAGCAATACGCCGATGATTTGTTGCGTGGAAACTGGAAGTTGACGCATCAGGGGGTGGCGTTTTCTTCAAGCGGCAGGCTCTTGGACAGACAACACCGTCTTTCTGCAATTGTTAAGGCTGGCATCTCGGCGCAGATGGTTGTTGCGCTTGACGTGCCGGCAGATGCTTATTTGGTGATGGATCGCGGTAAGCCTCGCCGAATTGCAGATGCGCTCGGGATAATGCAACGAGAAGCGGAGATTTGCGCTCAAAGTTTTTTGCCGATCTTGCTTACAAATACTCTAACGCGATGATGGAGGCTCGGAAGAAATGAACATAACCACGGAAAAAGCGGAACGGCTGGCGAAGACTTGCGACGTTGTAGAGGCTCCGCCTGACATTGCCACCGCCCTCCGCTCCCTCGCAGCCGAGCGTGATGCGTTGCGGGCTAAAGTCGAAAGGCCGGAATCTGGCGTATCTTACGAAACTTTTGTCTCAGCCATGCAGATTGTTACTATTGAGCGTGATGCGCTGAAGGCCGAGAACGAAAAGCTGCGGGCGGCGCTGCGTTTCTATGCTGGTGACGAGCCGTGGAAATGGACCAGTGAAGATTATGGCGAAGTAGCCCGCGTGGCGCTGGGAGAAAAGGAATGAGCGACAACGGATGGCCAGACCCCGCGCGCCTGGGGTGCCGCTGAACCCGGAGCGGGATGGGTGGCATTGGTGTGAACGGGACGGCGGATTAGAGCCGCGCTTCTGGTCTAGTGGTCAGCAATTATGGGCAGGCTCAAGAAATTCTTGGATTTCCCCCAAAATGCTTTTGGCTTTGTTTGGTTATGCTGGCCCATGCCTCACGCCCGCCGAAGTGGTCGCGCGCGTTGCCCAAGCCCGGCGCAATGCGCTGGAAGAAGCGGCGCTGGCGGCGGAAAACGAACCGGAACCGGAAGGCGACCCGCCGCCAGAATTACATGGCCGATCTGTGAAGAACATCGCAATAGCATCAGTGCGCGCGACCAAGCGCAGCATCGCCACCGCCATCCGCGCGCTGAAAGGTGAAGGCCATGACTGACCCCATCCGCGCCGCGCGTTACGGATAATTCCCCGCCGGCAATTCAAAGTGCGGCCCGTCAAGGAACGGCTTGCGCCCCACCGCGCGCCGTTCCGCCGCATAGGCATCCTGCGCTTGCTTTGCGCGGCTTTGGGGCCAGTCTTGCACCGTCCGCCCCCATGCGCCGCCCCATATTAACGGAACGCCTTCCTTGCGCGCCGCATCGGCTATGGCGTCGGCAAACGGAAAGTAGTATTTCCAGTCAAAGGTAGGCTGCCCATCCACAAGCGGCAGAAGGTCCACCGCGTGTCCGGTCAAGTGCCGGCTGTTCATCGTCTGCGAGGCACCTTTAGCGACAAGCTGGCGCTGGCGTTCCACCGTCCGCAAGCCTTCCTCCACCCGGAACAAGGCGCCGCCCTCAACCGCGCGCCGCACCACCCGCATCAAATCAAGATGCACCCCGGCCAAGCGCAATTCGCAGCGGGCGGAGATCACCGCGCCACCCCGCGCAGCTTCTCAAACGTCCGCAAGCCGCCGATGCCCAGCATGGCCAGGACCAATTCAAACAAGTGATCAAACTGAATGGCCGGCAACTCAGCCTTGATGCCCAACACCATCAGCGCCCAAGACGCGACCGGCGCGACCACGAAAGCCCAGGCCAGCCCGGCGGCACATACCCAGCCGATCGACGGCCGCCACCCGGCGACAAACACGCTGGAATGCGCGGCCTCAACCTTGTTCACTTCCACCTGCGCCAGCGCGGCTTGGTTGGCAGCAGTCACAAGCTGCGCCTCAAGCTGATTGCGCGCCTTTTCGGCCTCTGCCTTGTCAGGGATCAGCCGGTCAATAAGCGTGCCCAGCGCGGGCAGGAGCGCCGGAACAAGTGCCAGTAATGGTGCCATGGGGTTAATCCTTCACTTTCCAACTTTCGGAAACGGCCCGCCCTGGATCATAAAGCCTTCCAGCGTGGCCATGATCGGCTTTTCAGCCTCGGTCAATTCTTCCGGGCGCTTGGCCAACATGGCCCGCAACGCATTGCCTTGCTCGCGCATGGTTGGCGCCATCGGCCCGGCCTGCTGCATGACGGGGTAACGCTCGCCGCGCATGTCTGGCGTGCCCATCAGAATGCGCGCCAAGACTTTGCAATCCTCATTGGTCAGTGAACCGCGCTCTTTCAGCGCGGCGGCCATTGGGTCATTCATCGCCGGCACGCTTTTTCAGCCAATTGACGATGAATTGCATCATGACCGCGCTGCCAATGTGCCCGGCTATGGAAGCGCAGGCGGCAATCGCCAAGGGATGCGTCCAGCCTGCCATGATGGCAATGCCGCCGCCGATCAAACCGCAGGAAATGGCGCTTGGCGTTTCCAGCGCGATCAGCTTCCAATTCAAGCGCCGGCGCTCGTTTTTCAATTCCCGCCCAAGCGCTGCGATCCACCCTGACACGGCTGCTAAGACCACCCCCATAAAAAATTCTTCTTTGGTCATCGAAATGGCCAAAACGGCAGAAGCTTGATGGCAAGCACGGTTAAAGCGCTGGTCATGCCTGCCACCGCCACAAGAACGCGCCAGCTTCCAGATGCTTGGTCAAGCAAAGACCGGACGGCGCGCATATCTTCCGCCATTGCGGTCACTTGCTTTTGCAGGCTGATCACTTCCGCTTCAAGCCTGCCGAAATCGCGAGGATCAATCGGCGCCATGGTCAAAATTCCCACATAATGTTAGCGGCGCCAGCGTCAAAAGTATTGCTGCCCGTCACCGTTAAGCGCAGGCGATCCAACGCGCCTGAAAGGGTGACTTCGCCGGAAGAAATGGCGCCACGAACACCATCTGTGCCAACAATTCCGCCATTCGCCAGCCATATGTTTCCGCTGGTGTTATCCAACGTGATCTTGCCGGTGAAAAGTCGCGCTGCGGAATTGATATCGCTTGACAGAATGAATCCATTCGTCGCTAGCGAGGAGGTTGGTGCAGCGCTATCCCGGATTGACTGTGCCTGAGACACGTATCCGCTCGTCAAAAAAGACCCCGCGCCAATCTGGACCAAGAAGTTATCCGTCCCGCTCAGGCTAACACCGCGCAGCAACAGCGTAACGCGCCGCACCCCAGCCGGGATGCTTGTGAAGTCAATCGCCGTGCCGGAAGTCGTCGCCTGCTCCGTCCCGCGATTGATGCCGATATTCGCAGCGGACACCGGATTGGCCAACAGGATATTGCCCGCATAACCTGCCGCCGCGCGCGTGAAATCCACCAGCACCCAATTGCCAGATCCAAGGCTGATAGCCTCTGCCGTGTCACCCGCCGCCGTGGTGATGTCGGCTGCACCTGGCAAAATTAGGCTGATCGCGTTGTATGTCAGCGTCAGCGCCGCTGCAAAGCGCAGCTTGCGCGTAATGCCGCTTGCCGCCGTGCCAAAGCCTGTGATGGTCGTTGTGCCGGTAATCCGCACATTGGCGCCAACCGTGCTTAGGTCAGTCGTTGTTGCGCTGGCAAGGTCCACCCATGCTTGCACCAAGGCGTCATTGGTTGCCGGGTCAATCAACCGGAACCGCGTGCCGTCATGCACCACCGTCACCATGGCGCTTGCCGGCAGGTCGCCCGATGCCAGCGCCGTCGTGCCATCGCCTTTGTTCACCGCCACCGCGCCAAGGCTGTTGACGTTCAGCGTGACGGCGCCGGTATTGGCCGCCGCGCCGGTTTGAAACCGAAAAGCCTGGCCCGCCGCGTATGCCGCCAAGGGCGGGTTCAAGCTGATGGTCGCCGCATTGGCCGTGCCGCCGGCCGTGCCGCCCCATAGAAAAGCGCCGTTTTGCGTCTGCCCAAGCGCGGCATAATCCGTGCGGGCCGATCCGTCCGCAACGCCCGTGTGCCGAAAATTGCCCATCGGCATATTCGCGGTCGGGATAGTTTGGCCGTCCCGCGCGATTGACGCGGTAAGGGCCTGCGCCATGTCGTTAAGGTCCGAATTGACGGACGTTGCCAGGATAGTCGTGCCGGGGGTGTAGTCAGATTGGGGGCGCGTGTAAGTGCCGGAACCGTTACGGGGCATGGGCGGGTTTCTCCATGACAAAAAAGGCGCAACCGGGTATGGTGCGGGGATGGCGGATTTGGAAAAAGCGATTGCAGTTTTTGGCGCTGTTTTTTTGGGCGGCCTATTGCGGCTGCTGATTGGTCGATGGTGCGAGAAGCGCAGCCGCAAGACTGGGGCCGCCGATGGGAGCCAATTGCCGCCCAGCGCCAGACACCATTGCGGGGCGATTGCCCAGCAATCCAGCCTGCAAAAGCCGTTGAACCGGATTGAAATAAAGCGCTGATGCGCCAGCGCCAGCCGCAACGGCAGGCGCTCCCATGCCTAAAGCTGACGGGCCGCCAAGTAAGGCGGCTGCAATCAATGCCCTTTCAGTCGTTCCGCTATCGGGCAGCGTCCGAGGCATAACCGCCGATGCGGGGTCGCTCAAGTCCTGCATGAGCGCATCGCCGCGCGCATATTGTGATCGGCGCGGTCCGCCGCTGGTCATGGCCACCGCTTGATTGAATTGCAGGGGCGTAAAAACGCCTTCCCGCGCGCCGGTTGCCCCTGCCGCGCGCTCCATGCGGATATACTGCGCGTATGCCTGATCCGCCGCCCTAACCTCTGGCGCAATTTGTGGATTAGATCGGGAAAGCAGCCCCCGAAAGGCGCTTTGCGCTTCCGCTAAGGCTTCTCCAAGGTTTTGATCGCTTGGATTAGATGAACGCAAATACCGGCGCACTTGGAAGCCAAACTCTTCATCAATAGATTTCCAAGTATCGCCATCAATCACGCCACCTTTAATGCGCGGCGCAATCTTGTTGTTGATGATTGATACAAAATTATCTTGCGCGTCTTTTGTGGTCGCCGATTGAAAGGCTTGTGCGAAATCTTGGTAAAGCTGTTGATCCGGCCCAAAAGCCTGAATGCGCGGCAAGACAGCGTTATATGCCCCGCCAATCCGCTTATAGACATCATCAACCAATTCTCGCCCAACCGGCGCGGCGTCGTCTACCTTTTGCCCAAGCGGTTCCAAAACGCGATTGGCAACCGCGCGATTGAAAGACGCCACGCCTTCCGCCTGTTGCCCCCGAATTTGTGCGCCGACAATCGGGATAGACCCAAAGCCCTCTTCAATGCGTTGCCCGTATCCGCCCGCTATTTGGCCAGGCGTCAAGGAAACGCCAGCGTCAGAAAGCGCAACGGCTTCCGGTCGCGCGGAAGGCGCTTGCCTGCCTTGCAACAACCGTCCAAGGCCATAGCTGGCAGCGCCACCGGCTACACCAGCGCCAGCGCCTAGAAGCACGTTTCCCTTGACGCCTTCGCCGTAATCGCCTTCCGTCACGGGTTGCAAACCGCCCAGTGCGGCGCCTTGCAAAGACCCGCTTGCAACCGCCGGCAAAAGGCGCGTCGGGGCAGCCGCCATACCTACAGGCAAGGTAGAAACCACCTGCCCGCCGATACGCGCCCAATCTATGCCAGGATCAGGGCCGCGTGACGCCTGATAGGTCTTTTCACGTTCTGCAATGCGCGCGTTAGCCTCTGCCGCTGTTTCCATCGGGACGGTGGCGGCGGCTTGTTCCATGATCGGGCCAATGTTTGGATTTTGGCGCAGAAAATCCATAACCCTGTTTTGCCTGCCGTCATTGACATTGGCGGTAAGCTGTTCGGCGCCCCGGAAGATATCGCCTAGGCCCGTGGCGAAACGCTGACCAAAGGATGCCCGCGGCGCGGCGGGCGCTTGCGGTTGGGCGTTTTGCACCGGAATAAATCCCGCCCAAGGATCAGCGCTCTCTTCCGTTGCCGGGGCGGGCGAAACCACCGTAAAATTAGCCCATGGATCAACCGTGCCGCTCATTGCCGGGGAACCTCCAAAACGCGCCCATCAGGCGTGCGGAACCGCGTGCCAGGCGGCAAGCGTTGTGCATCGGCGGGGTTTTGGATTACCGGCATATCGCCGCTTGCACGCGGCGTTTGCCTCGGCGGCGGCGAGGCTTCACCCCTACCACCCGGCCCTGTTGTGCTTTGCAATTCCCCGCGAAGCTGACCGCCCGGCAATTCCGCCGCAAGTGAAGATATGATCTGCTGACGGGCGCGGGCTTTTTGCTCAATAACCTGCGGCCTATCAAACGGCGTCGGGAAGAACCTTTCTGCAACATCTAAGACTTCGCCCGGCGTCATTGCTGCGCCGGTTTCCTTGCGAAGCACGCCAGCCGCAAACAAGCGCGCGGCATTGAAATACATCTGGTCATTCGCGCTGGCGCCGTAATTCACCGGAACGGATGGCAAATTGCGATAGGCCAGCATCATGGCGTTACTCGGCACACTTACCCCGCGCAATACTTCATCGCCCATTTTCATTTGCGCGCCGAAGAAATTGCTTCGGGATTGCGCTTCGGTTAACCCTTGCGTCCGTGGATCAGCGGGGCCGCCTGGCATCGGTTCAATCAAGCCATCGGCGCGCCACTGGTAGCCCGCTGGCGCCGCGCGCATCCGTTCAAAGCCCGGAACGGCAGCAGGGGCGGTAGGCATAGCGTCTTGCCCCATGGCAGGGACCGCCGCGCCACTTTGCGGGGCTACGGCTCCCGATGGCCCGCCTGGCTGCGATATCGGCGCAGTCATGCCTTGCGGGGCAGAAGGCGTTTGCCCGCCGCCCGGTTGCGGTAGGTCGCCCATGTTGCGCGGCACCCGCACCGCAACTTGACGATTGCCTGTGGGGTCAGCCGGATCATTCACAAATTGGATTTGACCCTCTGAAAGCGCTTGGAACGCGCGCTGATACACTGCCTGTTCTTCGGGCGATGCTTCACCTGACCGAATGCGCGGCGCCAACCTCAAGACTGTGTTGTTATATTGCGCGTCCATGCTAGTGCCAGCGAAAGGCCCCTCGTTGTTGCTACGCGCAGCCGGAGGCGCGCTATAGCCTTGCACCGGACGGATGGTGTTGCGATTGCCGACTTGCACCATCACGCGCTGGCCGTTTGCATCCGTCATTTCAATCGGCTGGCCAAAAGTTTCACGCCCCGCCGCATTGGCCGCCCGCGCTGCCGCCGCTTCCTGCCGGCGCAACGCTGCGTCTTGCATGGTGATCTGCTGCTGAAACCGACGCTCGGCGCGGTCATCGTCAATGGACCGCCGCACGCTAGCCGCCGCAAGCCTCACGCGCTGGTTTGGCGATACCTCGGCATTCTGCAACACGTCAAGGTTGATTTCCTGCCCATTGGCAAGCCGCACCATGCGCGGCGCGGGCGGTTCCGGCATTTGCGCGAGCGGTTGCGCGGGCGCTGCCACCGACATGGCCGTGGCGCCGGCAGACGCGGGCTGCCCGGTCATTTCAGGGTTAGGGATAGGCGGCGGCAGGCTGCCAGGCGTGACCGGAGGTTCAGCGCCACCCGGCGCGGCAGGCGCAGGGCCTCGCCCATACAACGCCGCAATCTGCGCGTCCGCCGTTTCTTTATCTTCGCGCATCAAGCGGTCAATCCGCCGGTTTTCAAGGCCAGCCATAACCCCGCCGATCAGCGCCGTGCCCATCTGCGCTAGGCCCCCCGCATGGCCGCCCACGTTGCGGGGCTTTATGCTATCGGCAAGCAATTGATCGGACAGCCGCCCACGGCGCAGCGCCATGGCAAGCGCGGGATTGGATGCGTAGGATTCAGACATGGATTAATTCCTTGCCGCTGGCTGACCAGGCGCTGGCTGGCGCCCCATACCGCCATAGGTTGCGTATTGCGCCCCACCGCCAAGCGCCGCCGACCCCAAGCTATACATGCCGGAAAGCTGCGTGTTGTAGTTTTGGTTCCGCGCATTAAAGGCGTTATTTGCTGCCGCCTGCCGCATTGCCTCGGCCTGCATGTAATCGGTCGGCGCCACGCTGGTCTGCGGCGTGTTCACAAAGCTAGGCGCTTGCACTTGCTGGCCAGTCAGCAGCGCCGCCGCCTCGTTCAAGGGGCTGGCGCGCTCGGTCAGGATTTCGTTGATGGCTTGCCCGCGCCCTTGCAGCAACAATTGGTTGAAGGCGTCATTTTCGGCTTCGCCAATCCCGCGCATGGCAACGTCATAGGCTTGCGTGCCAGGCATCAAGCCTTGCTGGCGCAGGCGCGTGTCCATAGCGTTGCGCCGTTCCGCCAAGACCGGGTTAAGGCGCCGGCTGCCCAATTCCATCAACCGGCCCTCGACGGCTTCGTTGTTAAGGTTCAGGGGCGTTGCCAGCCTTTCCCGCACGGATTGAAGCTGTTGCACCCCAGCTTGCCCGTAAATGTCTTGCGCTTGGCGCGACAGGTCCAAGGCGCGCTGTTCTTCCGGCGCCAAAGATTGCACCGCTTCAAAGCGCGGCGTGCCGTCCGCCCATGTGCCGATCTGGTTGAATTGCAAACTGCCGTAAGGGTCGCGCTGGTTGATTGCGTTCAAGCCAAATTGCGTGATGGCCGTTTCGCGGTTTGCCTTTGCAGCCGCCGCCGTTGTCGCAGCCGGATCAGGCGCGGCAGGCGCGCTAGGTGCTTTCTTGCCCATTCTCAATTCCTTTTGGCAAATAGCCGTTCAAAATCGCGGCGCATGAAACCCATCACCGCGCCATGCACGCGCGGCGAAAACCAATCGCGCAAGGTGCCTTCCTGCTTGAACCCAACACCACGCAAAAAGCGCAGCGTGCGGGTCGCGTCATGCGGCACCATGGCCGTCACCCGGCGCAAGTCGCATTGCACCAAAGGGTAATGCAACAAGGCCCGGATCACCCCGCGCTGCGCCCATCTTGGTGTTTCAGCGGCAATGCTCATTTCGCAATTGCCCTCGGTAAAGCCGGAATACACCGCGCCCGCCACCAAAGCCGCGCCGTCATGTACGCCAATGGCGTAACCGTCCCCGGCAACGCCTGATGCGTGCGGAATGCGCGCAAATACCCATTCAGCAATAACGCGATCCTCACCAAACACAAGCTGCATCATAGCCCCAGGGCTTGCGCCGGCTCAAACACGATATCGAAGGCGGAAAGCTGCATGGTAAAGCCGCGCGTCTGTCCGGCCATCCGCACCGCGCCCACATAGCCGATCTTGCCAAGCGAAACCCATGGTCGCAGCGTTTGCGTGCCGCCCCATGACGAAACATCCCAAAGCGCATTATCCCAAAGCGCGGAAGTGTTGGTAAAGGACGGAACATTTTGCGCCGGCTGGTCGCCATAATCCACATCAAGCGCGATGCTGGCGTTAGGGTTATCGGTCGCCTGGATCAGCGGGCGCAGCAACGTGAAGCGCTTCAACCGGCTTGGCACCTTGAAATCAGAAAAGGCAGTTTTCAGCCCCCAGGCAATGTCGTTGCCATTGTCACTTGTGCCAAAATCGGCGCGATACACGATGCCCCCGGCTTGCCCGCCGAAATACAGATTGCCTTGCCACGTCGCCCAGCACGCCGCGTTGTGATTGGTATAGCGGCACCAAGCGCCGGAAAGCGTGTTCATCACGTATTGAATGGCTACGGTTGTGCTGATCGGCACGTTCACAATCACCCGATGACCCTCGGGAAACACCGTCAGGGACCAGCCAAAGTTGCTGCCGTATTGCTGCACGGCTTCCGTAAATAGGCGCGTGATCTTGTCAGTGACAGACGTGCGCGCCACCACGCTGCGATCAAGGCCAAGCGCTTGCGTCAGGCTCACAACGCCGTCCACATTCATCAGCGCGAAATCGCCGCCGGTCTGAATGAAGAACCGCCGCCCAATTGGCGCACCAAGCAAAAACACACCCTGCAATTGGAACGTGGTGGCGCTTGCCGGATCAGTGCCGCGATACAAGGCCAATTCGCCGCGCGTGGAAATGAAGCCTATGTAATCCTCAAGGCCTACGGCGGAACTGTCAAAGGTCGGCGCAATGATGCCTGCGATAGCGCCGCCGTGGCGCCATACGCCGCCCAGGTCAATCGCATTGGCCGCACCCGAAACGGCGTCAGTCGCCAGATACCAAGCCTTCGTTGTGCCTTGCTCGCCAAACCAAACCCGGCGTTTCCATGTGGTGACGCAAAACAGATTGGCAGCGGTGACGCCCGTGAGCGTTTGCGTAGCCCATGCGGTGCCGTTCCAAGTGCGAACTCCATCGGCGCCGTTCACCGCAATCAACCAAGTATTCGCGGCATTGGTGAAATTGACAAATTGAAAACGGTTATTGGTCAAGCCGGTAACTGCCGCCGCGCCAACCGCACCCGCGCTGGATGCGTCAAAGATGCTGTTATTCGCCACCGCGAACAGCTTTGGCGTCGGGCCGTTGTAATCCATCAGGGTCTCAACGGCGCCGGTCATGCCGGTCGCGTGCGATGCGTAGCCGCGCCGCACTTCCACCCAAGACCGCTCAGGGAAGATATTGTCTAAGATCAGCGCATCACTTACCGGCATGTTCGCCACGCTATCGCGCGCATTGAGCCCGCCAACAGGCGCCGGGAATTGCCGCGCCACACCGCGCGACACGCGGGGCACTTGCCGGCGCTGCCTCATGAACCAAACCCAGTATCAGGCACATTACCAGGCCCGATCAGCAGTGGCCAATTTCCGCCCGCCATGTTCAGCGTCGGGCTGGCGCCATCGGTCGCCTCGGCCTGTTCCACCTGCCGCAGCCAATCGTCACGAAAGGCGGCATATTCCATGCCCTTGCTTTGCAGCCAAAGCCATTTCACGCCCATCAGCATCAGGTCATCGGCAAAAACGCAAGTGTCAGCATCAGCCGTGAAGCGGTCCTTTGGGGTGCCATCCGCCGCGGTAGCCCAATGGGCGGACGTGTATTCAAAAGACAAAACCGATGGACTATCAAGCGAAGTCGGCGGGGGCCAGATGCGGAACGTGTTGACGCCGCGCCCGACAAACCGAAACCGCCTACGCGGGCCGGTCGCCACAATGCCCGAACGCATCCATTGATCTTCCTGCGGCGACATCGGGCCAATCAATTCCCATCGCCGCGAGCGATCCCACATCGTGCGATTTATCGGCGCCAGCAAGTCGGTTGGCGTCGCATAGGTATCCTGCCCAAAAGCCAGCGTGGCGCCCGCAAGCGTGGCCGTGGCGGGCTGCGTGAGCGTGACGGTATTCGCGTCCACCACCGCCGCAAGACGTGTTGCCTGGACCAGATAATCGCCCGTGACGGCCATCTGCCCGGCCAATAGTCCCGCCGTGCTGGCAAGGCTTGTCACCGTAGCCGATCCTAGCGTCATGTCGCCCGTCAGCGTGATCGGCGTAGTGACAGAAATTTCCCACTCGGCTTGCAGCGCAATCCATTCGCGCATTCGCAGCAACATCTCGCCGCACCGATTGGCAAGCGCGCCAATCTGCCGCGTCTGGTCATCGTTTGCGCCGGCCACCGTGGCGGGAATGGAGCCAAGCCCCATTTCCGCCGCCACGGCCTGGCCAAGCTGAAGCCAAGTGTAAGACATCGCTTAGGCGCCGTACTGCACCAGCCACTTTGTCGCGCTCACGCGAACAAAGGACGCCACGCGGGATTGCGCCACGCTGAAGGAAGCATTCGCCGCGCCTTCATTGATGCCGCCACCAGAAGGCGGAAACACCAGCGCCGCAGTCGCGGTGCTGACATAGACATTGATTGAAGTGCCAAGCGGTTGCGTCGAAGGCAGCACCACCGCTGTCTGGCCGGCAGCGGTCGTCACTTGGTTAATGGTGCCAGTAAGCGGCGCAGCGCCACTCTGCGTTGTGCCAACACCGGCAACGGCTGCCGGGATGCTTTCGCCTACCAAATTGGCAAGCGCGGAAGGCATCCCAAGGCCCATCATGTCAGAACTCAGACCAATCATTGTATCAATCCTCTTCCTGCGCCGCCCGGCGACGCTTGGGGTTAGCGGCCAATTCCGCCTTCAATTGCTCAAGGGCCGCCTTGAGCGTGGCAATTTCGTCTTTCTGCGTTTCAATCTGACGCTGCATTTCATGCGCGCCCTTCATGTTGGACGCGGCGGCAAGGAAATTCTTGGCGCGTTCCACATGATCACGCCCGCCCATCCCAAGGCGCTTGATACCTTCCTCGCCAAGCCCAGCCAGGTGTTCCACAACATGGATTTTCAGCGCGCGGAACTGGTCGCAAATCTGCGGGTCTTGGGGAAACATCACCGCAAGCGGCGTTCCATCAGGAATTTGCGCTTGCTGGTTTTCATACGCCTGCCATTGCTTCGGAAAGCGCATCTTGTCCAGATCGGTCACTTCGCGAACCATCTGGTCGCGCTCGCCCGGCTGAATGATCTTGATGTAGTCTTTCTTTTCGTAAATCGGACGCCCTTGCTCTGCCGATTTCCACGGCTGATGTTCAGAATGGGCGTAAAACTCAACGTAAAGGCGGGCATCGCTGCCCATTGAAACCGCGCCGTCAGAGTGGACCGTTCCACCCATAAACGCGAAATTTTCAGACATCTGCAAACCTCTCGAAAGTGGAAGGGGCCGGGCGATATGCCCGGCCCGTCCCGTTAGAGCGTCACGTCCACGAAAGGATAATTCAGGACGCAAGCGGTGGCGGCGGTTGAGGCGCCGTTCGCCGTGGTCAGGTAAAGGCCCTGCACTTGGAACGAGCCGGCAGTGCCGTCATCGTCCAGAACGCCAGCGGTCGCCGTGGTATTCAAGCGCACGTTGGCCGCCGCACTCGCCAGAACGCGGGCGGTTGCGGTGCCTTTCACTTGAACCCAGCCGTAACCGACAACCGTGCCAGACGTGCCAGGGATGGCCGAAACCGTCACCCCGACAATCTGACCACGCGCGTCATTCGACGTGCTGAGTTCAGTTGCCGCAAAGGCAGCGGTCATGAAAACGACATCGCCCACGTCCAAGGCGGTAGAAGCCGAATTGGAAACGCAAACGAACTCGCCGTTCAGTGCGGAATGGCTACGAGTGCCAACCGCAATCGGGGAAGCCGGAACTTCAGGCTTCGTGGTGTCAACCGTCCACACGTCGAGCGGGTTGACGCCTTCGATAGAGCTGATGGAAAAAGACATTCTGTTGTCCTCCGATTAAGCGCGCAACACGCCCTGAAGGCGCGCGTTGCTAAGGGTCATGTTGCCGGCCCAGCCGATCAGCTTCACCATGGCATCCTGATTGACGCTGAAACGGTCAGGATCAAGCGGGACCATGTTGCGGTCGCTGTGCGGGCGGTAATGGACGTAATTCGTATTGAGGAAATACATCCGATCAACAGGCGCACCACCAACCCCGCCGGGATCAGTGCTGAAGCCCTGGAAACCACCGTCCAGAACCACGTCGATGCTACGGCCCGCGCCGTAATATTTTAAGCCAGTGAAACCGGCACCGGCTTGCTGGTCATCCGTCACGCGCTGGATGGCCTGCAGGCTTTCCAGATACAGGCGGAAGTAGTTATTGTCCGCCACGATCAGGTCAGGCCCGTCATTGCCGCGCACGAGTTGCAGCGCCACGCGGTTCATGTAGCTTTGGATATTCGCGCTGGTCGCAGCCGCGCCGCCGTCAGAAACGGAAGAAAAGCTGATATTGCGCCAGAACTGCCAGGTGCCGCGATCAATACCGCCAATGGTGCCGGAACCCGGCGAGTTGGCAATAAGCGCTTGCAGGCCGGTAATCTGACCGGAAGCGGTCCCGTCCGAGTAAATATCGGCGGAAATGCTGTTCATGAAAGTGCGCTCGGCATTGCCGATGCGGCTTTCGAGCAGGTCAATCACCTGAGACTTGCCGCTGTTTTGCAGCATTTCAAGGCCAGAAATCGAAACCGCCACCGCCGCCTGGCGGATCGGAAATTCAGCCGCCGTCATCACGTCGGACGGCTGAATGTTCAACACTTCGTAACCGGAATACC
>Ga0181352_1000164_pt1 | contig 31586 bp, 36 predicted proteins | sample Fa13VDMLBSN_FD_130103 | JGI IMG/M metagenome (GOLD analysis project Ga0181352, IMG submission 130103) | Freshwater viral communities from Lake Michigan, USA - Fa13.VD.MLB.S.N | ecosystem: Environmental > Aquatic > Freshwater > Lake | place: USA: Michigan | collected 2013-09-23 | reverse complement strand
GATTCGCTCGACGTGACGAGTTTCCCTCGTGCGGCGCATATCAACGACGTGGTTGAAAGTATCAAGACGCTGATCAAAGAAGATCATCAGTTCAAGACCGTGGTGGTTGACTCGGTTGACTGGCTGATTGAGCCGCTCATTGTGAGCAATGTTGAGGCCTCGCACGACGCCAAAGACCTCGCCTACGGCAAGGGTCAAATGCTAGTGGCGGAGGAGTTTCGCGAGATCCTGCAAGGGTTGGACGTGCTGCGCCTGAAACGCGGTATGAACGTGGTGTTGATTGCGCACGCGGCGGTGGTGAAGTTTGAAGACCCCCGCACCGAGCCGTATGATCGCTACCAGCCCAAGCTACCCAACCGATGCAACGCGCTGCTTCAGGAGTGGGCGGATGTGATTGCGTTCGCGGCGTTCAAAGTCATCATCCGCAAATCAGACACCGGGTTCAACAATCAAAAGACCCGAGGCGTAACCACCGGCGAGCGACTGCTGCACTTTATTGAGAACCCCGCCTACGCCGCAAAGAATCGTTATAACTGTCCCGATGAAATCGAGATGACCATAGCGAACGTAGAAAAACTCATCCCCATAGCCAAATAACTTTCAAAGGAGAAATAATCATGGCTAAATTTGGATTCAACGCTGCTGATGTTGACGTTACGGCCCCCGCCGAGTACGACCCCATCCCCGAGGGCGAGTATGTTTTGAAGGCTCTCGAGGCCGAGGAGAAAGAAACCAGCCGGGGCGACGGTTCTTACATCAAGGCGAAATTTGAAGTCGTCAAGGGCGAGCACGCTGGTCGGTTATTGTGGCAAAACTTCAACATCAACAACCCTAGCGAAAAGGCGCAGCGTATCGGCCGTCAGCAGCTTGTGGCTTGGGCCACCGCATGCGGCAGGCCCGAAGCCGACGACACCGACAAGCTGCTCGAGAAACCTTTCCGCGCAGCGGTCGCGATTGAGCCGGCCAGCAACGGCTACAAGGCGAGCAACAAGATCAAAGCGTTCTTGTTCGAGCAGGCCGGCTCGGCGGCTCCCGCAGCCCCCGTGGCAAAATCTCCTCCGCCGGCCCGTGCCGTTCAAAAGCCTGCTGCCGCTAGCAGTTCTTCAAACCCCTGGGATTGACAACCATGGTAGCCATTCCGCCCAAACCTGAGCAGCAGATCATTGACCGGGTGTACGCTGCGATTCAGAAAGAGAAAGCAGACCCCGATCTGTATCTCGGGCGGCTTGGCTCGTCTTCGATAGGCGAGGAGTGCGTGCGTCAAGTGTGGCTGAACTGGCGAGGTTTCGCCCGCGAGGCTTTTGACGGACGCATGCTGCGCCTGTTTGAGACCGGGCACCAGCAGGAGGCGCGTATAGTCGCTGACCTGCGCCGTGCGGGGTTCGCCGTCTGGGATAAACAACCGGACGGTCGTCAGTACGAGTTCACGGACCCCACCGGCCACTTTATCACCAAGGTTGATGGGGTGATAAAGGACGTGCCCGAGAGCGACAAGCCGCACCTGCTCGAAATCAAAACGCACAACAAAAATAGCTTCAGCTCGCTGTTGAAAAAGGGTGTTCAGGGCGCTAAGCCTTCGCACTACGCTCAGATGCAGATCAGTATGGCGTTGGGCGGGTTTACTCGAGGGTTGTACGTCGCGGTGTGCAAAGACGATGAGACGTTGTACGTTGAGCGCATCCGCGAAGAGCCCGCCGAGCAAGCCAAACTTCAACAGAAAATCATCAAACTCACCGAGGCCCGGCTACGTCCGGCGGGCATCAGCGATGACGGGAGCAGTTTCGGCTGTAAGTTCTGTAGCATGAAAGCGGTGTGCGTCAAAGAGACCCCGCCCCTTCAACACTGCCGCACATGCCGCATGTGTGCGCCGGGGCCGGAAGGAAAGTGGGTTTGCGAACTGAACAATCACACTTTGACGCTTGACGAGCAGCGCAAAGGGTGCGAACACTACGAGGCGCTATGATCACTATCGGTATTGACCCCGGCCTGAGCGGTGCAGTGGGGGTGCTCAGCAACGGTCTCTATCAGGCCGTAGAGGACATGCCCACCGTCGCTAAGGGTTCGGGTAGCGTCAAGAGCGAGGCGGACGCTGCGGGGCTTTTCGGCATGCTCAGGTGGTACTCCAAGCCGGACATCCCGGTGGCCGTGGCTCTCGAGCGTGTTAACGCGATGCCTGGGCAGGGGGTGAGTTCAGTTTTTAGCCTTGGGGACTCATTCGGAGTGGCTCGGGCCGTGGTGGCGGCTAGTCGGTTTGAGTTGACTTACGTTACCCCGGCGACTTGGAAAAGGCACTTCGGCCTGAGCTCTGACAAGGAGCAGTGCCGAGCGCTGGCGATTAGGCTTTTTCCGGACGCGCCGCTACATTTGAAAAAGTACGCCGACCGGGCCGAAGCACTCCTCATGGCGCGGTGGCTTTACGAAAAGCAGTACAAGTAGAAAAAAGACCCTCAGCCTTTAGGGCCGAGGGTCTAAGCTGCTCATCGTCGTAAAAGCAGCACCAGAGGAGACACAGCAAAACAACGGTAACCTCAAGGTCCGAAGTAACCTTGATAGATTGACGGGGCGGGTAGTTGCCTACCGGCGGCTAGAGCGCCGTAACCTTGAGCCTGACTGACGGCGCGTTCTTTAGCTTTATCATACAGGTAGAGTGTCAGTGGGGAGGCTGCAGCTATCGCGGGACCTCCGACGCGGGTCTGCGGAAAAGGCAGGGCGGAAGCCAACGACCCCGCCGCACCTGCACCAGCTATTAACGCACCAGGAATATCACCTTCTTGAGCCCGGCCGTAGGCTTCCTGACCCAGCTCGGCAGCGCCCAAACCGCCTAGTAGCCCAAAAGCTCCGGGCATAACTCGTGCGCCAACATTCATAGCCCTAGAAGCACGTGCTGAGAGCGGCGCTCTGGGCTGGGGTTGAGGCGGGGGTGCGGAAGTGCCCTGAGTGGGCGGTATGTCGGCGTAAACTTGCCCGCTGGGTAGCATGACCCCTGATGGCGTTGACGTCATGCCGGGCATCCGTGAAACAACCGAGCGCGAATCACCTGAGACTACGCCTCGCCTTCTTAACTCTTCAATAACCCGAGCTTGTTCATCAGCTGCGGCGGCCTGCCGAGCGGTGGCTTCGTTGTAAGTGGTCTGGCGAGCCCGACCAGTTGCACCCTGGTCAGTGGTGCCTTGCAGCTGCCGAGTGTGCATGGGGTCGGTAGGGATCGGCGGCGGTGGTTGCCCAGCGGGGGCTGCGGAAGATGCGGCGGCCCTAGGTTGAGCGGGCGGGGTTCTTGCGGATTGCGCTTCGTACTCACGACGCAACCCCTCACCCAGGACGCTGAGCTTGCGCCCGGCTAATGCGCCGCCCACGTCAATGCCGGCACGAACGGCCTCCGGGTATTCTTCAGCCGCCTGCGCGGCTACGCCTTTTGCATCTTCAAACAGTTTTCCGGCCTTCTCTTTGAGTGAAGGTTCTTTGGTTTCGTCGCTCCCCTGCCCGACCCCCTCAGCGCTTTTAGCCGGGGGCTTACCCCACGTGCCGCCTTCAAACTTCGTGATAGCGTCGGCGATGCGTTCAGCTGAGTCTTTAGGGAACGGGGTGCTTGTGCTTTCTAACCCCAACGACTGGGCTAGCAGTATGCGGTAGTTGTCACGGGCCTCGTCAGGGTTCTCTTCACCTCGGGGGGCGTAAACCTCAAGAAACTTGTCCGGCGTGTTCAGTCCGCGTTTCAGCTTGATGTTTATATCATTCAGCAGCGCCCGTCGACCGTACTCGGCGTTTTCAAAAATAGCGAACCCTTTTTCATCAACCCCAATCTGCCCGTCGTACTTTACGCCTTTGGGCGGTCTGAGGTTACCGGGATTGTTGTTGTACTCGGCCAACGTGCTCATGGGGGTGGCTCCTTACTTCTTGGCTTTATACGAACCGTCAGGTTGAAGAACCCACGTGCTGCCGTCGGGCATTTTCCTTTCGGCGGGTCTCTGCGCCGGGGCTTGGCTCGCCGCGCTGCCGCCCGGCTTGCGAGCAGCCTGCGCAATCAGGTCATCACGGATGACTTTAGCTTTGTCATCAAGCTCTTTGAGCGCGTTCTTGTAAGCGTCAGATTCTTTGAATTCGTACACTGACTCGCCACGTTTACGAGCGTTGATCCACTCCGACCGAACGGTCTTGTCGAACTCGGCTCGGGCGATGATGAGTCGGGCTTTTGCTGCGGCGGCCTCCGGGGTGTCGCTAACTGAAGGCCCGAGCAGGCGCGTGACTTCGCCCTCCATGTTTGAAACTGAGCCTTGTCCTTCCAAGTATGCCCTGCGGTAATTCAACTCAAGCATTGCCTGCTCACGGGCGGCGAGCCTTCGGGCGGCGATCTGCTCCGGGGTGCCTTTGAGTTTTGCTACGGCTTCATCAATACCGCCGAACCCTATTGAGCCGCCAGGGGTTGTGAGCCCGGTTTGAACCGCGCCAGCAATAGCATTCAAAATACCCTGATCAGCGATGACGCCGAACCCGCCTTTAGTCCTTGGATTAGTTGATAAGTCAAGCAATGTCTCAGCTGAAGCTCGCAGTTGATTTGACAGACTACCTGCCTTCATGATAGTTTCTTCTTCGGCAGAAGCGCTTTTAGCGCGGCCTTTGAGCAGCTCTCCGCGTGCTTCGATATCTTCCCTGCTCGGAACACCTTTCAAAAGTTCGCGCAGCCGGGCGTCTCGCGCTGAACCGGCAGGTATACCTCCGATTTCTTTGCGAATGCTTTCAGCTTGAGAAGGCGTCATAGGGAACGAACCTTCAATACCTGGGAACGTGAACTGTTCTTCTTTCTCGGGCGCTCTAAACAGAACGCGATTGTTGCGCGTGTCAACTAGGTTTCCACCTACGACTGTGATATTTTTACGCTGGTCTTCACGTATGCTCAGGATAGCCTTACCCAGCGCCTGAACACGCGGGTTGTTGCTGATAGCCATCGCGCTCAGCTGATCAGGTGTAAAACGATCAATCGTCGCGCCTTCCGTCGCGGCGGGGGTTGTCTGAGCTGGCGCTACGGCTGCTTCAGCAGGACGAGGCGCTAACGGTGCGCCTACTTGGGGCATTGGTGCGGCCTCGGCAGTTGCGGGAGCTTGAGCGGGCTCTGAAGCAGCCGGCGGGGCGGCGGGCGCTTGACCGGCAGCCGGAGCGGCCCCTGGGGGCTTGAGCAACCCGCGCATCATCTCCTCATCGCGGGCGGACTGCTGAGCGCCGAGCTTTGCGGCGGCCAGGTCGCGGCGCATAGCGATATTTTCAAGACGGCGCTTTTCCTCGGCCTCCTGAACGGGGCCGACTGCCGCCGCTACGTTACCGATCGATTCGCCAAACTTTCCGGTCTTTGTAGGGGCTAAAAACCCCTGCGCCATCGCGAGCAGCACCGGGTCAAAAAGCCGTTGCCGGTTCGTTAGGGCAGCCTCAAGCTCCTCTTGAATTTTGAGGTACTCTTGAAGGCTTTTCTGCTCAGCCGGGGTTTCGGCGTAAAGCGATGGGGTCAATGCGCCTTTTGATGTAGTCATGGTTTATGTCCAAGTTCCGCCGTCATATATGCCAGCACTACCGCCCGAACTACTATCACCTGATGGAAACTGCTTTTTAATCCAATCAACCAATGCTCCCCCGGCCCCGCCAACTGCGCCTGTTTTCGGATCCGTCGGAAATGCGGCACCCACGAGTGAGCCAAGACCGGCGATCTGAGACAAAGGCGAAGGACCCATGACCGTTGGAATAGTTTCAGCGGTTTCGGTCGTGCTAGTCGGATAAGTGTACCCGCGCATGATCTCCGCTACGTTCAAAGCACGTTTGAGCGGGGCTTCAATCTTGCTCTGATCATAGGCGAGTTTTGCAGCCCCAAGCTCACCTAACGACTTCAGACCCTGTGTGGCGGCGGTTTGCTCCTGAGCGCCTAAGTTTGATAGAGCTGAGGCAGCTCCGGTTTGCTGCCCTTGCTCTTTGAGCGCGGCTTCAATCGCGTTTTTGTACATAGCCTGCTGAGCGGAGAGCTTTTCACCTTCAAGTCTTGAGGCAAAATCCGCTAGCGCCTGACCGCTGATCGCGCCAGTGCGGGCGCTGCCCAACGCACCGCCCATACCCGACACGCCCAACGCTTTGAGCGCGGGCAGGATATTGCGTTGTAGGTTCAGCTGACCTTGCTCTTCGATTTTACTGATGACGTCTTCTTTGAACGGGTCGTAGAATTTGCTAATATCCGTTGCGTCCACCTCCATAGCGGATTTACCTGCCGTGAGGGCTTGATCGAGCGGATCTTGATATCGGGTCAGACTGGCCAGACCAGGCAACTTGGTTGTATCAACACCCGTCCCGCTGATCAAATTTTCATAGTAGCTGGGCATACTAGCAATAAGATCTTCCCCGGTCTTAGGGACGAACGTTGCCGGAGTTGTTACATTGCCCGCAGCATCGGTCACCGCAGGGGTGGTCGTGCCCAATGCGCTTGTGCCGGCCTGCGCCAGGTTTGTAAGGTAGTTGGTCAGGTAACCGGGAGCCTCAGCCTTTGAGGTCTTTGTTAGCTCGACGGGATCGGGGGCGGAACCTTCAAACAGTGACATGATTATTTACCTTTCTTCAGGTAGTCGAGCGGGCTCTTGTGCGCCGGCGGAGGAAGGTCTTTCGAGCCTTTCGAGCGAGCCCGGTCGCGGATACTATGCATCATCTCGTAGAGCTTTTCGGTGCCAGCTTTGGTTGACCCGTTACCCAGGGCGCTGACAACATCCGCCGGAAAAACAAACTCACCGTCCGCGAGCCACGCCGGAATATCATCCGACTGCCCATCACCGGGGCCAGCCACATGCTTACCGTCTCGGAAGTCTTCACGCGTGTGCCCACCTTTGGCGTACATCATTTGCAGGTTGAGCGGAGAAACTTTTCCGCCCGATCTGAATACGGGTTCGTATTCTGATTCATCATTATACCCTGAGGAATCTTCTGAGGGCAAGCCCAACGCTTCATCAATAGAAGGTTCTTGGCCGTAGGCGTAATATGGCATCGCTCCGCGCTCCGTTAAAACGTTTGCTAGTTCGGGTTGTATTTGTTTAAGTAGCTCTTGACGCTCAGCATCCTGTTGAAGAGCCTGAAACTCAGCCAGCGGGTCAAGGTAGCCTCCGCGTTCTTTTGATTTCAAAAACTGCGGCCCTAGCCAGTCAACCGCACCGCCCGCGAGCGACATTCCGCCGAGCAGCGCCGCAGGCGCTCCGCCGCCGGAGCTAGGAGCTTTTGACTGAGTGGCCTGTTTAACGGGCTCAACAGGCTTGACCGGGTCAACCGTAATGATCGCCACTTCTTCAGGCGTGAGTTTATCAACCGTCGTTATTTCGGTATCAATGATGTCGCCGGTTCCCGTGTCTGTAACCGTAATCTTCACTTCCCCGGTGCTTGAGTTGACCGTGGTTTGCGTTGTGGTGTTGGTGGTCGTGTCGACCGCCGTAGTTACGGACGTGTTATTATTCGTGTCGACCTGCGTTGTAATTGTTCCGTTAGTGGTTTCAGTGACCTTAGTGTTTGTTCCGGCGGACGCGTCTGTTGTAATAGTGGTTGATGAGCCGGTGGTAGCATTAGTCGTTACGCTGGTTGTGATGTTGGTGTTTGTGTTAGTCGTGACCTGAGTCGTAATACCCGTAGCAGCGTTAGTCGTAGTGCTTGTGTTTGTGTTAGTTGTTGGGTCAGTTGAAACAATGGTTGACGTTCCCGTGCTTGCGTCTGTAGTCGTTTGAGACGTTACCCCTGTGGTTGCGTCAGTTTTAACATCACTCGTAACTTTGCCTGTTGTGTCTACGGCTGCTGTTACCCCGCCTTTTGTGTCGGTTGCCGCTGTTACGCCGCCTGTTGTGTCCGTGGCTGCAGAAGTATCCGTTCCCGCCTTTGTATCTACGGCGGTTGCCGCAGAACCTGATGCGCTTAAATCACCCGTCAGGCCGGATGTGATCTGAGCACTCGTCCCCCCGGTCACAGTGGCTTTGAGGTCGCCGAGCGTTAATGCTGATCCGTCAGCTTTTGTGCCCACGACCGTCGAAGCTGCAACACTGGGGCCGTTGCCCGTAATGGCGGAGCCGAGCGCGTTGCCTAACGTGATATCACCGCCGGTGTCTGTTTTACCAACTACGGTTGATAGGTTGTTGACGCTTAGACCCTGAGCGGTTAGCGTATCAGCAGCCTGCCCAATCGCAGCGTTTGAAACCAACGTATTGGCGGTTGTGACCGCCGCCGCATCACCCATCAAGTTTGAAAGGTCAGAAGCCAGCGTCTGTCCAGCCACCGTGAGGTTATCAGAGCCAACCAACGCGTTCACCATTGAGGCAGCGGCGGTATCGCCGTAGAGCGTTTGAAGATTGCCCACGGCGTTGCTAACAGCGTTTTGATCAATCGCGGTCTGAATGTCCTCCGCAGCGCCAACCCCTGACGTGGCTAGCGAGGTGCTTTTTCCAATCGCGCCACCTATGATCGCTTGGGTTAAGGCTTTATTCGCATCAACCGTGCCCGTCAGAGCGAGGTCAACCGCAGCTGAAGCGAGACCCTCCTGAGCGCCTTCGGTTACGGTTTCGCCGCCGATTCGACCCGCAGCTTTTGCGACTATGTTGTCGAGCTTTCCAACTGCTAGCTCGCCTAGTTTTCCAATCGTCAACTGTATAGCCGCCTCAGTCGCGCCGGCAGCCGCCCCAGCCTTGCGGGCGTCGGTGAGCGCGTCCTGATGCGTCTTACCGCTCTTGACCGCTGAGTCATAGGCGTCGAGCGCCGCCCCACCGGCGGTGTCAGCGGTGTCAATCAGTCCGCTAGCTATGAGCGCGGCTTTTGCACCCGCGCCGCCTAAAAACAGCGCGGGCAGCTCTTGCCTAAGCTCAATGACGGTCTGCCGGGCGAGACCGCTCGTGCCATCAAGAACCCGTCCCGCCAACACCGCGAGTTTTTCCTGCGGGCCTTTAGCCGCATCGAGCAGCTGCATCGTTTGATTGAAGTTAGCGGTATCCTGCGGGCCGGTGCCGATTGACTGCCCCATCTTCTGAAGCTCGCTGCCGCCCTTGACGAACGCATCCGCCAGGGGTTTATTACCCGCCAACAGCGCCGTTCCTCCGCCCACATTGCTTAGCAGCTCACCTGCTGCGTCGTATGCGGTGCTGACGCTCTGCGTAATCGGACTGTTGGGGTTGTTTTTCAGATACTCATTAGCGGCGGCACTGCTGGCGGCCATTTGAGTTGACAGGAAGTTAGAAACATTCGACCACAGCCCCGAGGACTCGATTGGCTTTTTGGTTTGAGCGGCGAGCTGTTGACGAGTGTTCTCAAGTGCGGCTTCTTGCTCGGCGGTCTTGCCTGCGGCCTCGCCGCGCCCGCTACCCGCAACGGGCACAAGGCCCAGCTTGGGGTCTTCCTGAAACGTGGCGGTGCTGTAGCTCTTTCCGTTCCAAGTGAACACCGCGCCCGCCCCCAACTTTTCACGGGCAGTGGCGTACGCGTCGCTGAAGTTTGCTTTACCGGCGATTTCTGCGCGGATATCGGGCAGCAGCTCAGCGCGTTGCTGCGCTTGCTCACCTGCGGTTAGCTTTTGACCTTCAAGAACGGTTCGGCCTCGCGTGACTTGATTGTTGATATCGGCGTCGGTGTAACCCGCCGAGGTCATGGCGCTGCGCAGAGCTTCCTCTGAGCCGGTGCCTTTTACAAAGTTCTGATAAGCCGACTGGACGCTCAACTTGTTCTCAAGTTTTATGGCGTTCTGCGCGTCAACTCCGTTCAAAATTTCATTGGCACGGTCGGTGCTCATCCCAGCGGCAACCATCTGCTGAATCGCCGTGTTGCGATCAAGCTGCGGTGTGCCGAACTCAGGGTCAATCTTTGAGTACCGAGACATGACGTCCGTCGCGACTCGGCGCTGCTCAACCTGAGAATCGGCGTTTGAAATAAGCTCGTTTGCCTTGGCTGCGCTGATGCCTAGTGCGGTGAGCTGGTTGACCGCACCTTCACGAAAAAGATCACTGTTTAGGGATGTGTAATCGCGCAGGAGCTGGTTGGCTGAGTTGGTTCGCTGTTCAAGACTAATGAGTTCATCTTCGCTGGGGTTAGGCGAGAGCGCAGAAAGCCCTAGCGGCGAAGCATTGGCCTCAAGAAACGCAGCGCGATCTTGTGGCGACTGAGCCGTTGCGTTCGTTCCTGCTAAACCACTTTGAATACCGGCTTGTGCAAGTGATGTAAGCGCGGCTAGTTCATTGCCCTGTAAGGCTTGTAGACCTGCGGAAACGAGCTTTGAAGCGGTGGCTTTATCAACGCCTGTTTCAGCAACCAAAGCATCTGTAGCGAAGCTTGTGCCCACACTTGTTGCTAACGCTGCGGGATCAAGTTTTCCTGTCGTAATGAGTTGCGTGATGGCGCCTTTACCAGCGCTTGCTAGTTCCGCTGGGAGCATTGAGCTAACTTGAGCGCCTGCGAACCCGGCTCCTGCGCTTAACACCGCCCCTTTTAAGGCATCAATTGGATCTGCGCCTGCAGCAACCTGAAGGCCAAAGTTCAACACACCTGAGCCTAAAGCACCCGCAGCGGCACCTGTGGCTCCTAAAGCACTTCCTATAGCTGATCCAACCCCAGGCAATGCTAAGCCAAGAATCAAACCAGTTACAGGATTGGTCAAAAAACTTTTCCATAACCCAGGACCTTCGACGCCAATTTCTTGCGTTATTTTCCCTGTTACTGGGTCAAGCATATCGTAACGGGTTTGCTTTGAGCCTAAGCCTGATTGATTGTCTGATATGCGAACCAAAGTGCTACCATCACCTGCGACAGTATAATCTTTGCCACCAATATTTACGGTGTTGTATCGAGTTTCATTACCCCCTTCGAGATTTTCTGTATATCTAGCATCTTCAATAGCTCTTTGCGCTGGCGTTAATGCTGCGCGGCGGTCTTGCTCTGCTTGCCAAGCTGATCGTTGTTGCTCGGCAGATTCAAAAGTGCCGGCATCTTCACCGCCACCCTGATAAACGGTTCGATCTGTGAAAGTTGGAATCTCTACATTGTTATAAACCTGATCAGCAGACAGTAATTTAGGCTTCCCCGTAACAGGATCAAACACATACTGACCCGCATTAGGGTCTGCTATGTAACGCGACGAAGCGGGGTCATCTGGGTTATAACGATCTTCTGTAAACGTAGTGCCAGTTATAGCGTTGCCACTCGTATCAAAACTGCTTATTGGCAGTGCGCCTGTGCCAGATGTTTCTGCGGTAGCAGTTGGCAATGCACCGGTTGCAGACGTTACTGTTACAGGCGTAACGGTTGAAGTAACCACGGGTTCGGGTGTAGCCGGTTGCGTTGGATACATACCCCGAACATCGTCAACCGTGTATCCTGCGTTAATGAAATTGGCAACCAAAAACTTAGGAATGCCTAATTCCGCTGCTAGTGATGCGATCTGGGCGCTGTTGTCAGGTGGCGTATAGACTGGTTCGGGCGTATAGACAGGCTCAGGGGTATAAATAGGCTCGGGTGTGTAGACAGGTTGCGAAGCAACTGAAGCCAGGCCGCCAGGTTTAACCCCCGTTACAGCTTCGGTTTCTATCGGCTCATAAGACCCTTGATAACCCTGGCTCTTCATCCAATCAATGTCAGCCTGAGAGGCGTAATTACGAAGCGTCCCTTCATCAACTTGGTTTGCGTTAAACCAATTGATTTTTTGCGAGGGATTGTAGTTTTCCCAACCGCTTGGCAATGCCGGTAAAGCCATGTCAGTTCACCCTTGGATTGACTGCGCCGACCACTGCCATAGCCCACTCTTGCCAGTCGTCAAACTGATAAGGTTCGGGGATGGCTTCGTTTGCAAACACATCGATCGCTTTGAGCCCGGCAGCCCATGATTTCCAATCAAGATCAAACATCGGAACCTGTAATTGATTGGAAGCGTAAAGTTCACACATGAGCGCTGCCCAAGACTCAAAAGTATGATATCTAGGGTCGTAGACCAACGCGATAGTCATGTTGAGTATCCTCGAACATCGCCTGTGTCCGCGCCGACCATGATTTTACCCGTTATGTAATCACCCCCTGAAACATTAGAAACGAATTTCAAACGCAATATACGGCGTTGCTCTTTCATGTCTATTTTTCCTGTCGTCGGTGAGAACGTATAAGGACCGGTGATCTGATCGACTTCATCGGCGTACGGACGACCTACAACATAAAGGTCTATGTTGCCAGTTTGAACAAAATTAGGCTCAACGCGCTCAATACGCGTCCATTTGTTTTCACCCACTGGGGAGAATGTCGCCGGCCCCCCGGCAACAACCCCGAGGTCAGAAGTCACAAAGTAACTTTCAATCGCCAACACCGAGGTCCCCTGCACAAGGTCTTTGCCTATCTCGTGTTCCCACAACGAGACCTGTTGCATGAGACTATCAACCGTGACTTCAAAATCTATACCTATGCCGTCAAGCGCGGCTGTTAGCGTTTCGCCAACCATGTAGCCCTGGCCGCGATCATTGATCGTTATGAGTGCCACCGAACCGTTAATCACCTCAATAGTGGCTGTAGCACCTGTACCTCCGCCACCAGTGAGCGTTTCGTAGGTGTAGGTTCCGTCGGTGTAACCTGAGCCCGCGTCAGTTATACTCACGGTGTTGATTGTGTCCGCAGCGTTGACGTCATAGCCCGCCTGAACGGGGAATCTGAAGACCTGCGAAAAATAACCCGCCGAACGTTGCGCTCCGATCGCCTCGCCCGTATCGTACCAGGTGTTATCGCGAATGTTGTAAATCACAGCGTCGGTACACTCGATGGCGTCACCCCGAGGGTAAAACCACCAAACCTCACCAAAACGCGGCACTTTAGTGGCCCAAACTTTCTGGCGCTGATTGTAGTTCAGATTGTCAAAGAAATAATTCTGGTTAAACGTGTTGGGGATCTCTTTTGTAACCCCGTTATACAGTAGGAATCGGTCGACACCCGTCCAGTAGTAAATTCCGTCATACTCAATCACCGCTGAGGAAGACAAAAACGACGACTGGCTCGTTATAATGTCATAACGCCAGTAGGTGGTGGCTGCGAAATTGCCCGTACCCGCAATACCTAAAGACTGAGGCGCGTAAGAAACTCTAACCAACGAGTCCAATGACCAGAAAAGACCGCTCGGCGAATTTGAGCCACCACGCACCGGCAACCCTTGCAGGATCTTTCCCGTGGCCGCGTTCACACGATTAGCATCAGCCGAAACCCAATCATCAATATCTCCGGCTGAGCAGTTCCAAATCAGGCCGTCGTTGCCGTAAACAAACACATATGGATGCAACGCTACAACACCGCCCGAAATTGAAACTTCGTTGTCAAACGTGAGCGAAGTGGTGCTCGATGCGGTGGCGTTTTGGCTCAAAGTTACCGTGGTTGTAACGACCGATACAACTGTGGTCCCGGCCGGTATACCGTAGCCTTTTACAACCTGACCAGCAGCAATTTTCAAATCAGCTGAGGCTAACGTGACCGTATTCGAGCCGCTCGTGACTGTGCACCCTGTGACCGCAAACAACCCCGCCGCCCAAAGCGTCGTGCCCGATAACGGTCCGCAGAGCAACCGAGTGTTGGTTTCGCTGTCGATGTCTTGGAGATCTTGCGACGGGTGGGCGAGCAGCAAGTTGGTCTGATAGCCCACGGTGTCGGTAAACGTGTCGAACTGCCAAGAGTTCAAATCTGACGCTACAAACGGCGAGTCTACGGTGTCCACCCTGAGCAGCAAACCCGTCCCACCACCGCCGCCCAGGTTCGCGTCCGCAGCGGTCAGGAAAGCATCTTTCACATATCTGACACCGCCGCCGGTGATGGTTACTGCGGTGATGACACCCGCCGTAACGGTCACGGTCGCAACCGCCGCCGTGCCCGAACCTGAGCCGGGTGTGTTGTACTCGAGCGGCACATTGGTGTATGTGGCGCTGGTGTACCCCGACCCACCATCAATTATAGCCACTGTCAAGACCGGACCACCAAAACTGTAATCCGTAACCCCTGAACCCACCCCGTTGTTGTTTACCGGTATGACCTGTAGCCCGTCGTTGTAACCGCTATAGACGTTGTTGTAAAGGCTTCTGACCACTACAAAAACACCCCGCGAAGGGCCGGCCAGGTCGTTTACAATTTCACGATACCCGCCCATCTTACGTGGTCGAGCGAGATCGCCGCCAAACTTTTGAAACCGTACCCAACGCCCGTCGGTGTAATACTCTTTATCGAAAACGGTGCCGTCCCGTTGGATACCGGGTCGCGTATCAAGAGAGAAAACTTTTGCGGTCACTAGAATGCGCCCCCTGCCACGCCGCCGGAAAACGTACCCGCGCCGGTGATGGTTAACCCGGTAGCGCTGAGATTAAGGCGTTGCGTGCCTAAGATCGATATGCCGAAGTTGCCCGCTCCGGGCCGGTATATACCGGTGTCGGTTTCAAGGCTAAAATAAAGCGAAGGGCTAGCCGCCGAACCGTTAATGATACCAAAAGACGTGCCACCGGCTTGCGTGGTGTTAGCGTTGAGAACGTTGGTACCGTCACAAAATAACGACGCCTGCCCGCTGGCGGGAACCACAGCTGTTCCGCCGCCGACTGCGCCAGTTTTTATGGTTAAAGTGAAACCACCCGCCGAACACTGGTTGCTGACGATGTAGAAATTAACGACTGGCGGAATGATGATATTGACGTTGTTGGTCAACACCCCATCAAAGATCATGATAGTGTTGGCCGCCTCAGAGGCGGTCAGGGTGTAGTCGCCGGCGGTTACGGTTTTGTTCAAGATGTTAAACGCAAACTGCGTGCTCACACCATAACCAACAGTCACAAACGCAGTTCCCGTCGAGACAATAAAAGCCGACTCATTAGGTTGAAATGCTTTTGTGAGCGCACCGTCAATTTGCTGCGAACCGGGAGCGTCGACCGTCAAAGTACCTGTGCCGTTGTTTTTAATAAGCATGAACCAGCTATCACCTACGGTCACGGCCGAAGGTAACGTCACGGTGGTCACACCGCCGCCCCAAACGTAAGTTTTAGCTCGATCGCTATCTACAAACACCTGCCCGGCTATGACTGCCGATACTGGGTGGCTCTGGTTCAAAGTCAAACCCGAAGCGAGCAGCCCGGCCCCGGCCAACGTCGCCGCATCGGCCGAAGACGTGCCAGCCCCGAATTCAAAGTTAGCCCAGGTTCCCGCAGCGGTGCTGTTGTTTGTGAGGTAAACGTATTTGGCTTCACCCGAAGCAATAGAAACGATCGTACTCGCCCCGCCGTAGGTTTTTACGGTGAACGTATTAGCGCCCGTGTTTTTAATGAGCGCGTCCTGACCCACTGAGACCTGTGTAGCGGGAGGCATACGCAGCTCGAGACCAGCGCTGGACGCCGTTACGTCCATGATCCGAGCGGCCGGGGTGTCGGTGCTGAGATTGCCGTTAATTGGCCAAACCAGTTGCAGGTTAGCAGCGAGCGTGATCGACTCGTAAGAAACGTCAGTCGGTTGTACCACGTCTCCCGTAAAAGGGCTTGTGTAGCTCATGATTAACTGTCCGCAGCAATGGCTTGGCGATCAGCGATACGTAGCTTATCTTCAGCCGTGAGAGTTTGCATGATGGTGTTGTACTGGGCCTGCCACACGGGGGTGCGTTCGTCATTTTTCAAAAACGGCATAGCCTGAAGCAACGCCCCGTAAAGCAGCGCCTGAGGCGCATACACCGTGAACCAATTGGTCTGATTTGAAGAATCGAGCGGCTGAATACGCTCATAGTACAAAACTTCAAAATCATAAGCCAAGGTGGGTGTAGGCGCAACAAACCAATGAGTGTAGTCGTAATCGCAGTAGAACTTTGGTACCCCGGTTTGAGTGGGATCCGGCCAATACTCGCGCAGGTATTCGTATTTGCGCAGCAAGACCGGTTGGCGTCTTCCGGCTACCGTAATGTTCATGCTGACGGTTTTGTGCCACCGAGCGGGTTTGTTAATGACCGGATTAGCGGCGGTCATTTGAGTGGTTTGCACCGTCAGATTGCCTAGAAATTTAATCTGACTCGCAATGACCTGCTCAGCGAGACCGATGAACGTCGGAATACGCTCGACGGTTGCCGTGTCGGTGCGCTCGAGATACTGCTGTATGTCGGTGACCAAATTGTCATAAGTCATAGCGTAAGCGGCGGTCACGACGGTCACCAGCCTTTCTTAGCTTTCGCTCCGGCCATATTAGCCACAAGCGAAGGGTATTTGGTGCCCGAGCGCTTGGCAAAGGCTTTAGCGGCGCGTTTTTGATTAGGGCTCAAAGACTTGGGTTTTCCGAGTGATTTGGGCCGTGGTTTTTCCCATACCTCTTTCATAACTTCCTCACCCCATTAGGTTGCATTCAGCCTGACGCCTAAGCACCAAACCGCGTAACACTTTTCCACCCCCGCGCACCCAGAGCATGAGCTGCTCTTTTGCACCGTCCCAGTCTTGAGCGTTTATTTTACGCCTCAAAGTCGAGGTTTGTAAGCGCCCCACCCCTAGATTATAGCAGAAATCTACGACGGCGTTTAACTTTCCCCAATCTTTATTTTGAATCGCCAAGGCCAGCAGTATCGGGCAGGCCCGAACCGCCCCCGGTGCGTAGGTGTGGACTAATTCATGCATGAGCAGCTGCTCGGCGTATTCGCGGGTAATCGGGGGGTCGTCTTTTGTGACCCGATCACCGCTCTGGTAGTAAGTCGACCCGTAGCCAATCGTCCACACCCCCGCAGGGCATAGGTAAGGTTTAGCTGAAAAGCCTTCAAACCTTCGGCACAGTTCAGCGGCAAGGTCCAGTTTCACGCTAACCCTCTAGCCTTCAAGGTACGGTCAAGGAACCAGTAGTTAAATGTGCCTGCTACGAGCGCGGCAAAGTCGGGTGACATGATCATCTTGAAGACTTCCTGCACTGGCAAGCCTTCACGCGAGGCGATGATTGCAAACCAGATATGCGAAGCTGACCAGATAGCCAGAATCCAGTAGGTGACTACCGGCCTGACTGAAGCCGAGAGCGATGCCACCCAGCCACCGGCAGCTTTAGCCATCTCGGTCTGTGAATTGATAGCGGCCTCAAATGCTGCCATAACGCCCGTATCAATAGCCTTGTCGCGCTCGGCACCAATCTCAGCCAACTTCATTTCACCGCGAATTTGCTCTAACTCGCACTGGCGGTTGAACATCGAAAGCTCATGCTGCCGCTCGTTTTTGCGGTCAAGAAACTTCAAGACCTCCGGCGCAAGTCGAAACAAGCCACCGAAGATCGTGCCGAAAAGACCGCCGCCAATGATGTCCAGCATTACCTTTTCCCCAGCTTTTCACGCTCTTCAAGCAGTCTGACTTTGACCTGAAGTTCGTTGATGTGTTGCATGAGTTGCTCTTTCTGCAAAGCACGTTTCTCGGCACTGATGGGCGAGTCAGTCGGCACACCTTCTTTGGTGATTAAAGCTGGCATTGAGCCTTCAATCTTGGTCAAACGTGTTGAAAAGTCAGCAACCTGCCCAAGCAGCCACGCAAGCGAAGCCACAATGACCGGGATAACCGCCTTGAGGACGTCACTCCAATTCATATGCCAAGCAGCTTCTTAACGAACATGGCCGCGACTCCAGGCCCAAGCAGGACGGCAGCAATCGTGATGTACAGCAACCACTCAATGTGGCGCATACGTCGGCTGCCGTCACCGAGGCGTTTCTCGATATTTTCGTAGCGTTGGGCGCAAATCGCCTCATGTACCGAGAGGCGCTTATCAAGATCTTCGCTCATGATTCTGCTTTGACCTCTTGTGGCGCGGGAACCGGCAACTGAGGAACGGTCTGCTCACGGATCTTTTCAATCAACGGACTAACTTGCACAAATGGCAGATTACCCAACGCGGTCAGGCAGGCATTAACTTCATCCAGCGTAAGCTCTAATTTGATCTGTACAGGGTTCATGCTTGGCTCCAAGGAAGCGGTGTGTTTTGCGGGGAAACGGGAGGCGAAATCAAGCTGTCGATCTGGCCCTGCACACAGGCTTGTGCGCTGTCGATCTGGTTCTGAGGAATCCAGCCAAGCACAATCTCTGGCGTGAGGCTTGCATAGGGTATGAATGGTCCTTGCTGGTCAGCAGAGTTGAACTGCGTATTGCCGCCGATGGATGCGGTGTACTGACCGTCCACGCCAGTAACAGTCCAGAGTACGTTGACCACGAAGCCCGGATCGGGCGTGTCGAGGGTGTACATCGCGTTGATGGTGGTTGAAAAATTTGTTGCCATGATTAGGCTCCTTTGAGGATTGAAATTTCAGCTTGCAGTGCTTGCACTTGGGTTGAGAGTTCTTGGACTGCTTTGACAAGCACAGGGACTAATGATTCGCCCTGATACTTAAGTTTCTCAGGTACTTCAGTATCAATGATGACAGGGTCATCACCTTCAAGCGCAAGAATATCTTGGGCTAAAAAGCCATAACGCTTATTGCCGTTTGGCGTGTCATCTTCTCTTGAGGTTTTGAACTGGAATGACACAGGATTAAGTTGATTGATAAATCCTAAACCATGCGGTACAGCAGCAATGTTTGTCTTGTCTCTTGCGTCTGAAGTGACGGTCCATGCAACTTGAACGTAGGCATTTGTTGTTTGAGTAGAACCAACAACTAAACGATTATTTTCTGTTGTTACGTCAAATGGTGGATTGTAATTTCCCGCATTTCCAAAAACAGCAAACGTCGCATTTCCAGAACCAGTTGTAAGATTTCGCATAGCGCCATAACCAACAGCAGTGTTACATATGCCGGTTGTGCAAGCCCCAAGAGCGTCTTTTCCAAATGCCGCATTTTCAGTTCCTGTCGTATTCGCGTCCAACGCTGCATAACCAACAGCAGTATTATTTGCGCCGGTGGTGTTGGCGTAGAGGGCTGCGTAACCAACAGCGGTGTTGTCTGCCCCAGTCGTATTACTGTACCCCGCCTGATACCCCACAGCAGTGTTGTTAGAGGCGGTGGTGTTGGAGCCAAGAGCGCCTGAACCGACGGCCGTGTTAGATGCGCCAGAAGTCAATACAGTTAAGGCAGCATGACCGTAAGCAGTATTGTCATTTGATGTAATTGATACTGCGCCATTGTTGAAACCAAGGGTTGAAACACCCGTGCCTGTATTTCTAGTTCCAGTTGTGATGTATTGACCTGAATTAGCACCCACCAGGGTGTTCTGACCGCTCGTGTTTGAAAAACCGGCTTGGTAGCCAAGCGCAGTTGTAAAGCCACCAGTGTTAGTTCCCGCCAAAGCACTCGCACCCACCGCAGTGTTGGTGGACACGGCCCCTGCGCCACGGCCTACGGTGATGCCGTAAACGGTCAGGTCAGTGCCGGAGTAGAGCAGGTTAGCTGAGTCAGTGAGCAAACCAGAGGTGGTTGCATAGGTCACACGACCCGAAGTCAGGGCGCTGTCTTTGATCGACGATGCGGTGAGGAACGAGCCATCCCAAGTTAAGCCAGAAGATGCGCCGAAAACGCCGTTGTTGTTGAACTGGACTTGAGTATTTGACCCAGCAACAACACCCGTACCGCCGGTGCCCGCGATGACCCTTACGACACCGCCGTTGTCCTTGTAGTACAACTTGCCGTCTGTAATGTTGATAGCAAGTTCGCCGTTTGCAAGATTGACCGCGCTTGGCGTCGCTGCCGCTGTCGTAGAGTAATAAAGCGATATAGGCGTGTAACCAGTTTGTGCCATGATTGATCCTTAAAAAGTACCGCCTTCAACAATCGCCCATTCCGGCGCGGATGTTCCGGCTCTCAGCATATAACCCTGCGTGCCGAGCGCTAACTTTGAAAGCGTCGTTGTGGCCGATGCGTATAACAAGTCACCTGCCGTGTACGAAGCCAAATTGGTACCGCCCTGCGCTACGGCCAAGGTTCCCGATGTGACCTGGGATGCCGCAATCGCAATCGACGTATCCGTGGCGCTTGTAATTTGCCCCTGAGCATTTACCGCAATCACGGGAACAATCGAGGCCGACCCGTAAGTCGCTGCGGATACGCCCGTATTCGATATCGCAATCGTGACCGGGGTCGAGCCGTTGTAGCTTGTACCACTCAACCCCGTGCCGATGGTGAGCGCATTGCTCGCCGTAGCCGTGACCGTAACCGAGCCACCAAGACTGACTGACGAACCGTTGATCGTGATTGATGAATTAGTCAGCGAAGCATTAGCAATATTGCTTAATGTGTTGTTTGAGCCGCTAATTGTTTTGTTGGTCAGCGTTTCCGACCCCGCCAGGGTCGCTAGGGTTCCCGTCGTGGGCAGGGTGACGTTGGTTGCGCCGGTTTGCGTGAGCGTCAAATCATGCGCACCGGAAAGCGTAAGCGATCCACCTAGTGTGATGGTTTTGCCTGTGTTCGCAACGCCTGTGCCGCCGTTTGCGCCGATCAAGATGCCGTTTAATGTAATAGCGCCTGTTGTTGCGGTTCCTGGCGTTAATCCGGTTGTGCCGGCTGAAAATGATGTTACGCCGCCCGTCAGCGAGAAGTCTCGCCATGCGCTATTAGCGTAACCCTCAAAGGTCTGTGATGTGGTGTTGTATCTGATGACGCCGTTCGTTGGCGATCCTGATCTTTGACCCGTAGTTCCTGTAGGAACGACCACTCCTTGTGTGCCCGGTAACACGGCGTTATCGGCCAAACCAACGGTTGGATTCGCGCTATCTCCCGTGCCGTTGGCCACATCGATTTCATTGGCTGTTCCCTGCAAAGTCACAACCCCGACGCTATTACCAGAGGTTCGGGTTAGCAGGCCCACACCTGACGATTGCGCAAGGTAAAGCGGCATACCCGTTAAAGACACCGTTGGATTACCTGCAATACCGTCACCGTCAGCAATGCTTAAACCTGCCGTTCCGGCTTGAATAGAGCGGCCTGTGAGCGTTGTTGCGCCGGTCTTGACCTGAATGCCCGTGCCTGATACTACGAGGCTTGCAGGCGCTCCTGACAAGGCCATAGCCAAGGTTGAACCCGCGCCGTTGTCGGTTAGCGTTATACCGCTGCCTGTAACCGTTAACTGGCGTGAGCTTGTTAAACCCGCTTCGCTCGTGGCGGTCAAAAAGCTATAACCCGTGAGCGCTGGTGTTGCAGCTATATTTGCCACGGTTGTCTTGACTGTGCCGCCGCCTTGCACAATCGGCACAAGCTCCGTGCCCGTCAAGGCTGCGGCTGTGGGCAACTGCGTGATAGTCTGATTAGCCATTATGGTGAAATCGCTATTCCGTCAAGGTTCCCATTGTTCTCGGGCGTCTGGGTATTGCCTTCGGTCGAAAGTATAACGCTTTGTGCGTTGTTTGTAACAATGTTGTTCTGAATGGCCGCAACCGAAACGTCCGGACGCGGGAACCGCAAATTAATGCGCTCGGTTTGCCGGGCGGGCAGCCGATACGGGTCTTTTTGATCCGCGCAGCCCTCGTTACACACCCGCAGGCCGGTGAAGTTCGGATCATTCATCAACACCGAATACGGACGCTTCATCCGGCAGCGGTCGCATATAGCAATCGCTAACGATGAGTAGCCGGTGGTGTCAAGAAATATAGGCATTTTACGCGGTCCTCCCTTGAGCCGCTAGCGTGGCGCGACGAGAGGCGACGCGTTTTGCAATTTGCTCGGGAGTTTGCTTGCGGCCTTTACCAGCTTTGCCTCCAGCGGCACATGCCTCAACTGATGGAGGCTTAGAGTTTCTCGCATATGGGCGAGAAACACCCTTGGTTTTTTCAGACTTTTTAGCCTGCGCCTCAGCGCTCCAAGCCAAGTGCCGATGCGCATGCAACACTTCCAAAGACTTACCCGTGGCTTTTCTGCCAATCAGCGCCTTGCGCATTTTCTCTACGGCGTCAGGCGATTTTTTCTTTCCCTTAGCTGCGGCAGACATCTTTGCCTTAGTCTCATCAGACTTGGGCTTTTTCATATAAGGCTTAGAAATACCTTTGCGGTTTGGAATTAGTTCATCTTTTAAGCCATTAAGAATGCGGTTGTATGCCCAACCATCAGCAGGATTTCCATATATTTTAAATAGCACCAAATGTGTGATTGCATGGTCTATAGGGTGCAGCAACACAAGATTTTCAGGCGCGTTTGAACCTCCCTTATACCGAGGGATGATGTGATGTTTATGAAAACCAGATAAAAGTGACATGATCAACTTGTATACGGAACCAAATTTACCGCGAAGTAGATAGGACTGCGGTCGCGCTCTTCTTGTTCGGCCTGATTTAGGTACTTTTCGGCCTGGTTTTCCAAATACTGCACGCGGTCTAACGGCACATTGGGCAGTTCCAAGGCTAACTGATGGCTTAGCATTGCTAGCGTTGCCATGTACCACCGCTGCGGGATTTGTAGCTCGTCTGTAAGCTCACCCACGTCCATGATTTGCTTTGAATACCAAACGGTCATCTGCACAAACGGATCTGATGGCGTTGGCCAGAGGTAAATTTCCGGTTGAGGGATTGTCCTGTTGAACCAAAATTGATACGGCTGGTTGGCTGTGAAGTTTTTATTCGGCAGGTTGGTATAATCATCACGATTTAGGCGTGACATGGTGATTTCGCGAGCGTTATTGCCTATAAACCACTCTCTTAATGCCAACGTCGTGCCGCCAGAGGCTCTGATTCGGTAATATTGAACCGTTTGGCCAGGGTCAATGTCATACCAAAGCCATTCATTGTCTGTAACCGCTACGGTTCCGACGTTTTCTAGCGTGTTCCAAGTGCTTCCGTCGGTGGAATACTCAAGCGTAAAAGTCCAAGTGGCGCTGCCACCACCTGACACATAAGGCAGCACACCAATAGAACCTGCATAAACAGGATTGTCAGTGCCAAAATTGACTGAAATGCTACCATTAGCACTCGTTTGCTGGCAGAACGTATCGACATCGTTGTCCGCAACATTTGCTACCGTGCCACCCGCTGAAGTGCTATAACTACCCGTTGGGCGGTTCATGGTCCGATACAGCGCATTCAGGACATCATTAGCACCTACGGGCAGCGAGTAGATGTATTTGTCTGCGGTTAACCCAATGACTTCCTTTTTAATCGCCCAATATTGAATGCCAATATTGATCAAGTTTGTCATGACGAAGCCCAAAGCCTCGCGGGCGGTAATAAGCTGCTCGCTAGTAAGCTCTTCCGCTAACTTGCCGCAGCGTCGTGCTGCGTGATCTATCAGAACCTGTACTGGGTAAACCTGACCATAAGTGTCTGAGTATGCCATCGATCACCACCCTGGGCAGTTCCAGCGTTTCATAGAGGCGCGGGCACGCGACCCGCGGTCTGATTTACGCGCCACTGGGCCCATACGGGCGCAAAATGAGTCGCGCCGGGGGCCACCTTCGGGCTGAGGCGCTTTTAAGTTTGATCCGGTGGCGCGGTTGTATTTCGCTCGACCCTTGGCGGTAAGACCCGCGCCTTGAGACGCCGGAAGTTTCTCGCCACGACCGATCGCAAGACTCGGGCCGCCCTCTTTAAGCCGCTCAGGAAGTTTCGCATACGCTTTACCCTTCACGTTAGACTCGGTATACTCGGCGGCGGTATCAGGCCGAATGCCGACCTTTTTGGCGAACTTAGGGTTGTGCTCCGCCGCTTTCATAAGCCGAAACTGCGCCTTAGTTTTGGCGGGCATATCAAGCCACCTGCATCATCGTAGCGATGACCGATGGGATCGCCGGATAAGCGGGCGAAACACTCGCGGGCAGGTGCTCCATTGTGAGCGTTGCAACCGTGGGTAGCCAAACAATTTGAACATACTGACCGGCATTGAGGTCAAGAAAAATGTTCCAGGCCGTTACGCCGTACCCGAAAATACTTGCGCTTTTTCTGGCGGGGATCGTGGTCTGAGTGGCCGAGTTTGCAAGGTCTACGCCATCAACGCGGAACCAAATGGTTACGTCTTCCTGAGTGTTCTCGACGTTCTTAAACTGTGAACTGAACTGCAAGTTATAAATACCGTCAGCAGGAACCGTAATACGGCTGTTGCTCACTACGGTAACGCCGTCGGCCACGTCGGTTGTATTGAACGTCATGGCCGTGCCGGCAGTGATGCTTCCGGTCTGATCTAGCGTGCTGCTAAACCCCCCGTAGTTGCTCCCGAACGCCCGCAGCGTTGAGATTGTCGACCTGACATTTGCCCCGCTCTGAACCAAAGGCACAAGCTCCGCGCCCGTGAGGGTGGCGGCTGCGGGCATTGCTGAGATCTTTTGATCAGCCATTACGAGGCCTCCAAGACAATTTTGCTGTCATCTTCCTGAAGAACATACCCAGGGCTTGTTTCGTCAAGAATGTAAAAAGTGGTTACTGGGGTGGCTCCGTAAACATCAACCACACCATTATCGCCCACATCAAGGCCGTAGTCAGTTCCGCCAATGACATTTTGAGCCCCAACATCAAGAGCAAACCCATCAGAGGTGTTGGCTTGATTGGCTACGCTTGAGTAACCAACTTTACCCACGTCAGATTCCGGCCTGAACTAGGTTGAGCGTTGCGGTGCCTGAGCCCGAATTGACGAGCAGCTTGATCGCAGTCACCGGAAAAGCGTAATTACCGTCAGCGTTGGCGGCTTGACTTGCAACGGTCGGATGACTAAACCAAGTCGAAATAGTGCCCGCCGGGTCATCAAACGAGTGCTGAACGGTGTAGTTGACCGTTCCGCTCACCACTACCCCAAAACCCACGTTAAACGGCGTAATCTCCGTATTCGTGATGATTGAGCTGCTTGAGCCGGTGCCGGTTTTTGATACAGATACAACCTTCATGGCATGACCTTCAAAGTGAAGCAGGGGCCGTTAAGCCCCCGCTCGGTTTAGCACGCGCCGCCGTAGGCCTTTTTCTCAACCCCGCCACCTTTTTTGAAGGTACCGGACTGCAGGTTGTTTTTGACCGGGTTCGACACGAAATGCTTGGGCATGGCTACGGCGCGTCCGCTATCGACTAGACCCCCCGTAGCATAGTGCTTTTTTATTGCACCGCCTTTCTTACCGCCACCTGGGGAACCATCGCGTCCAACGGTGTTAAAGTAGCCAAGATCAACATCGCTGTCTTTCTTAGCTTCACCGCCTTTCTTGTAGCCGCCGGCGTTGCCCTTCTTCACTTCACCAGTGGTGGTGCCGGTGGGGCCAGGTTTTGACGTCGAGACATTGTCCATGACGCCTCCGCCTTTGGCGTACTTGGCGCTTCCGCCCTTCAGGTAGCCGCCGGGTTTGCCCATTGCCACGTCGCCAGTCTTCTTCGGAGTGTGATGCTCGCCCGAAGCAGTGTCAACTTTGGTTTTGACATACTCTTTGGCTCCTTTCTCGGTGGTCGCCGCACCATTAAAAACACCAGCTTTGAACCCGCCTTGGCCCATCACTACGCCGCCGGTTTTCAAGCCCTTATGGGCCTTAGACGCGGGCAGGGAGGCATGCTTTTTGAGCTTAGCCTCGGTGCCCGCCATCTTACTCATCTCGGCTTTGTGCTCGGCCTTGGTTTCGCCGCCTTCTTTCATCATGGGGCGAGCCATCATGGCTTTCCGACGCATAGCCATAGAGGGCCGCGCCGGCGAAGCCACCGGGTTCATACCGCCACGGGCTCCGGGAGTCGCCGCAAGACCCCTCATCACCCCACCGTCCATCATTTTGGGGGCTTTGACGGAACCGCCTTTTTTGAGCTTCAAAACTACCGAAGGCTCAGTGGTCATCATTTTGACCATTGGTTTGAATTGGCCCATGATACGCCCCCTTTAGCCTTTCTGAGCGTATACCACTGTGAAGCGGTAAATGCCCTGGGTGGTGCTGATGGTGCCGTTCGGGTCAACCGTAAGGTAAACGCCGGTATTCGAACCAACGTCAGCCATCGCAGCCAACTGAGCAGCCGTGAACGTGAGCGCCGCGCGACCCCCACCAATGACGTCCGTCGCCGAAAGGTACTGAGTACCCGCTGCGGCGGTGCCGACGGTTGCGTTAATGGCGGTTGCGGTGCCCCCGCCCACGACTTCGTTCTGCGTCTGATCAATGAAGATATTGATAATCTGCGAACCCGAAGGAATGGTAACGCTAGTGCTTGAGGCGGTGCCGTCGGCGTTAGTGGTTACGGTGCTGGTTTGCATCAGCACCACAAAACCACCATCAGTGGTGTCGGTCAGAGTGCCCGAACCGGCGCGTAACGCGGAACCAAAATAGGTCTGTGCCATATCGTCTTTCTCCTAATGAAGGAGCAGGGGCCGAAGCCCCCGCTGTTTAGACGCCAGGCGTACCGTACATGGCCCGTGGATCGGTGAAGCCCACGTCATAACGCTCGGTGGCTTTGTACCGCATGGTGTCGGTTTCAAAGTCACCTTCCATCGTCTTCTCGAGACGACGGCGCATCATGAGCTTCATGCCCTCGGGCGCGTCGGTCTGCACCCACCATGCGGTTGAGCTCGTCAAACGCGACAACACCGCTGCGCCCTCGTCAAGCAGACCGATGGACTTTACGGGGTTGATGTCGTTGTTGGCGTTGCCCGCACGCAGGACGCTCTTCAGCAGCACTTCGGCTTGGAAGATGTTGCCTGGGGCGACGACGAGCTGCCGTGGCACGAGGCGAATCTTCTTACCGTTGTTGTCAACGGCTTGGCGGATCTGGATAAGCATCTGCTCAAGCGAAGTTTGGCTGAGAACCGCAGCGTTGGTCAGCAGGTTGCTGAACGTGCCGTTCACGATGGGGTGCGAGGCGCTGTTCAACGCCACGCCGTCACCGCCCGCGTACTGACCGCCCGTGAAGGCATTGTTCAGCACGTTGGCGCAGAGGGTCTCTTTGGTCTCGACCAAGGACTGCGCCAGGTGACGAGCGTACACCGAACCGATGCGGATGTGGTCGCCGTCTTCGACGAGAACTTTCGTCAAAGCGAAGGCCAAACCGTACACCGAGTAGACGTAACGCTTCAGGAACAGCACACCGCCCTGCTGATAGGTGACGGGGCTACCGTCCGGGAGGAGCGGAGCCAAGCCGAAACCGTACAGAACGGGTTCCTCATGGTAGTTACGGGGAATGCCTTCTTGCTCGCGGAAAACCCGCGACCATTCATCAGCACGTTGATCATAGACTCCGTCGAAACACTCGTTGAGAATAGGCTCAACAATCGACCGAAAGTCGGTACTGCGCATTGGGGCTGCCATTTGTCAAGCCCTCCTTTAAGCTACGGTTACGGGGTAAGCAGTTGCCGCACCCTCGTAGATACCAGCGTACTGGAACTCGGCGATCTGAACACGAACGATCGTGTACGTGTCGCCCCATGCGTTGCCTGGGTAAGGCGCCAAGTCAATGACGCGGAGCGTCTTGGTGGCGTTGGCGGAGGCCGCCGTAGTACCCAGCGTGGCCTGAGACAGCCCCACCAACGTCGGGTCACCCGTGGTTGGGTTGTACGGGTTGGTGATGTCGTACTCTTGACCGATGGCGGTTTGAGCAACTGAGCCTTCAGCCTGGATCTCGTAGACCACTTGGGGGTCGGTCCAGATGTAGGCAATTAGCGAGCCGGTTTGATACGAAGTGCCCGAGGGCCAGCAGTTCGAAACACGGCGACGGCCAGTGGTGTCAGTCCACTCGACGCCATCAAACACGCCGTAGATGGGGTCTCCACTCGCGGCACGAACGATATACCCAGTCGTTGGGTCGAGCTTGACGGCCTGACCCTTCAAAATGTTCTGAGCATACCCCGATTGAATTACATTGGCTAGCCCCTGCGCACGATCAAGCCCCGAAGGGTGATACGCAGGCCGCAAACCAAAGGGTGCTAAGGTTGCAGACATGATTGTGTAAACTCCAATTTAACCCTCGAAGACCGGGGGTCGGTTAACGGATTGTTTCGCCACATTACCGAAGCCTTCGCCTTCCGTTTTCAGGAGTTTGTGTCCTGAGCTGTCAGCGCCCTGCTGGAGTTCGGCCATACGTTCCATGATTGCATTGGTTGCTTCCATTGGTTTTTGATAATGGAAATGCGTCATGACCCGCTGGTAGAGTTCAGCCGGTAGCTTGAACAGCAACATCTCGTTGCACGAAATGTGACCCACATGCTCGCCCGCTTTTACGCGATAGTTCTCAAACCCAGGTAACTCATCGGCGGTAACCGGAACGTACCCCAGTCGGATTCGCTTGTCAATCGTGTCGTAGCTATTAGTGGTGGAAAGCCAGCAGAGGTGCCAACCGGGAATGTCGGGCACTTTCGGCAGGGCGGTTTGCGTCCACTCGTCACTCCACATCTTGTCGATGTCCTGTGAGGCGGCGAACATAGTCTCCGGCGGCAGTCGATCGAGGTCCTCGCTTGCGCGACTTTCGCGACCACCGGCGGTGAGAGATTTCTTTAGTCTTGAGTCCATAATGGTGCTCTCTTAGGTACGGGTTGAGTTACGGCGGGCTTCGGCTGCGTAGCGCTTGATCATGCTGGAGCGCTTGGCAGGGTCATCCCAGAAGCCGGCGTCTTTCATAGCGCGAACCTGCTCGGGGCTCAGTGTAAACGAGCCACGGGTGTTGCCGCTGTTTGAAGACTCTCGACCAGTACCGGTTTGCATGTTACGGGGCTTTTGACGTTGATTCCCCGCATTATAGCCTGAATCATACCGATGAGGCAAGTACTTTTTTGCCCGGTCGTCGAGCTCCTCCCAGTACTCCTCGGAAGCCGGGTTCCAACCCCCCTCGGCCGTTAGCTCCTCGTCGATCTGTTTGATGATGCGGGAGTCGGTGTCGCGGTGTTGCGGGTCGTACCAATCATTGCGGTTGATCCACGCGGCGGCCATCTTCTGCACCCTCGGATCGGGCAGGTTGGCGGCCTGCTTGGGGTTGGTGCTCGCCTTTTTGAGGTTTTTCAACGCTTCAAGCTGCTGCCTCGACTCGTACCAGAGCTCCTGCGCCTGCGCCAGGGCGTCGCCGTCCTGAGCGCGAGTGGCCTCGGCGATTTTGCGCTTGGCGTACTCGAGTCGCAGTTCTTGATCCTCAACGGCGCGGTCAAGTTTAGCGAGTTCACCGGCGTGCGTCTTGCGCTCCACCACCGACAACCGCTCCATCAGCTCTTGATTCTGCCGCTGGAGCAGCTGCAGGCGCTGATCTTTCTCGGCGCTGGTTTTGCGGGCTAGTTCGCGCTTGGCGCGGCGGCGCTCGCGCTTGGCGTTGCGGAGGGCTTCGGTGTCGTCGTCGGAGTCGGCGTCCGCCGGGTCGTCAGCTGAGTTGGCGTCGGCTTTTGACTCGGGTGCGTCGTCGTTGTCATCATCGTCGCCGGCAACCGGGGCCAGGTCTTGAGGCAGGTCCACGGTGGCTGAGCCATCGGCCTGCTCCTTGATTTGGATTTTCTCTTCGGTTTCCGTACTCATAGGAATGCCTTAGTCTCGAGCGGGTTGGCGGTGATTCGGGCAATGACCTCGTGATCATTGACGATCATGAAAAGGGCGGGGTCTTCCATGTGATCTTCGCCGGGTACTCGGACCTCCCAACGGTCGCCACCCCACTTGGGGACGCGAATAAAATCACCCACCGCGCACCACGACCCCTCAGGCCAGGGGTTCATCGAGTCGCGATGACGGAAAGCGAGCGGCCCAATCGAGATGACTTTGGCGACCTGTGTGTTCCACTTTTCGGTCTCTTTGGTTTCCTCAACAAGTACGATTCCTGCTTTGGTGGTCTTTTTGCGGCTGCGGCGAATTTGCACCAACACCCGACCACCTAACGGCTGCGCACCAGGATCTACGCTCGGAAAAGCCCAAGCCATCTCAGCGTCTTGCGACGCTACTGGTTCAGTCATGTTCATCTTCATCCTCTAAAAAGTTATCAATAATTTCAAGGGCTTTCTGCAGCCCGTTGTGTTCGCCGACCATGCGCTGATACGCCTCCCATGTCGCGGCGTTTCCGACCGCTAAAGAATGGCTTATTTCAGCCTGACGTGTCTTGAATGCGCCAATCAGCTGCGTTACGGTTAGGGTCATAAAGGTTTACTTTTTGGGCTTGACAGCGGCCCCGGCCAGGGCACCTCCTTTGCTGCTGGGGGCGGCGGGGGCTTTTCCGCCTTTGGACTGCAGGCTCGTGCCGTCGAGCGCCGCACCCATGGCGATGCGCTTGTGGTAGGGGACGGCTTCGAGGTCTTTGATGCTGTTGTTACTGGATGGTTGGGCCACGATCAACTCCTAGGTTACGTTGGGCTTCGTTTTGAAGCCGAATGGCAGTCTCGAACTGCTCGGTGCGCAGCTTGTCGTCTTGTTGGGTCAAGCGTGCGGTTTCTATGCGCTCGCGGGTCAGGTTGTCCGCAGCATTCAACGCCACGTCCAACTGGTCGCGAGTGGCGGCGCGTTCCTGCTCGGCGGTCAGGCGGGCCACGTCGAGCTGCCCCCGCTGTTGCATGTCCGCCCCTTTGAGCTGCATCTCCGCCTGATCGCGCTGGGCGCGACGCTGAGTTTCGGCCAGCGACGTTTCCCGCAGCACCTGCGCCTCGGGCGGCAACTGGGGTTGCGGGGTGAGCTTTTTCATCGCCTCGAGCAGCTGTTGAACCAGCGGCAGCACCTGCCCGAAGGCTTTTTCGGAGTCCAACTTGACGTGCTGCGACACGAGGGCGTAGGTTTTGTCGATTTGAGCGGTGAGCGCTTTGTCTTCGTACTCTTTCTCGGTCACGGGCTCGCCGCGCAGCTTAGTCACGTAGCCTTGAGAGCGGTTCAAGTACCAGAGGATCATATGCTGCTTGATGTGCTCAAGCACGCGAGGCAGGAAAATGCTCGCCATGATTGGGTTGCCCCCGAAAACGGGGTTCAACGCAAAGTCCAAGTGCGCCTGAATATGCGCCAAGTGATCTTGATGCATATAGGCGTAGCCGTTCTGCCCCAGCGACATGGCGACGTTCTCATCCACGGCGGAAAGCTCGTTGGGCGAGGGTGTATTCTTGAGCAACTCGTTGTAGGCGGGGATTTTCAGCTGTTTCAGCAGGCGCTCTTCAACGGCGCGGGCGTCATACAGGTCGGGGCGCTGGTCGGCACGCGCAAGAACCGCTTGAATTTGCGCCATGCGCTGGGTTTCGCTGAAAATGTGCGGGTCAGAGACCGGCACCACGTCCGTATTGCGTTGAAAGTCCGCCTCTTCAATCTCGAGGTCCGCTACGACCTCGCCTTTACGCATGTCGCTCAGGTACCAGCGGTTCAATCGCCCCAAGACCTTCAAAAGTCGGCCCTGCGCGTCGTGCAACCGGGCGTGAATGGCGCTGAAAACCGCTGCGCCCTGCTCGATGAGCGCCTGCGTAGTGCCGACGGGGGTTTGAGCGCTAACGTCGGCGATTTTCTCCTCCGCCGTCGTCACGACACCTTTTGTGGCCTTGTCAAGCCAGCCGAGCAGCTCAAAAAGCACCTGCGAAGGCGGGTTGAAAGGCATCGGCATGGCGATCTTTTTAATGTCATCAACGCCGGGCGCGGCCTCAATTTCAACAACCTGCGTAATGTCGACCTGTTGGCTCTGACCGCTGACCTTTGCGCCCTTCAACTTGAGCATGGCGGGGGCGTTGTTGATGTGCGCCGAGTCGAGCAGGGCTCTCAACGTACCCGTGAGGGCCGCGCTCAGGCCTCCGATGAGGTGCGGCAGGCCGATTGCGTATGCCCCGCGCCATGGAATGAATT
>Ga0181352_1000163_pt1 | contig 31726 bp, 38 predicted proteins | sample Fa13VDMLBSN_FD_130103 | JGI IMG/M metagenome (GOLD analysis project Ga0181352, IMG submission 130103) | Freshwater viral communities from Lake Michigan, USA - Fa13.VD.MLB.S.N | ecosystem: Environmental > Aquatic > Freshwater > Lake | place: USA: Michigan | collected 2013-09-23 | reverse complement strand
GTGGTCCAGTAGCCGCTGATGGCGACGCGGGCCCACTCGTGACCTGCTGCGATCGCGGCGATTTCGGAGGCGATGGCGGTGCCGTTGTCGGTGGCGACGATGACGTCCAGCGGCAGGTCGACGTTGACCTCGTTGCCGTTGAGCCGTTGCCGGGTGCTGTTGACCAGCAGGGCGCTGACACTGCGCTTGCTGGAGTCGGCGGCGCCGATGTCTTTGACAGCTTTGAGCATGCCCACCAGGCGGGTCATGCCTGCAGCTCTGGGGTCGCTGGTGCTGGCGGCCAGTTGGCTCTCCAGCTCAGCAACGCGGGCTTCGAGGTCGGCTTTGGTAGCCATGGGATAAGGCCGGCTCGGGGCCGGGCGAAAGAACCCAAGCGCCGCAGCAAGGAGCGCAGATGCACTGCTGTTGAGGCGCATGAAAAAGCCCCCACCCCGGCGGCGCGGAGTGGGGACGGCGGCGGTCAGGCGAATTCGAGTTCGAGCTGCCTGACCTGGTCTCTTGCGCGGCTGATCAGCTCGGCGCAGTAGGCGAGAAATTGTTGCTGGTAGGGATTGAGCGGGTGGCCATCGAGCACCTGGTCATGGATCTCATCCACCTGGTGGTAGAGGAGCTCCAGTTCCGGGTCGATGGCACCGCTGAGAATGCGGCCGTCGGAGGCCAGGCGGATGTCGCGCCGGGCCAGCAAGCCGAGCCGGTGCAGCAGCCGCGAGAGGCGGTCTTCGGACATGGGGATACCCGGCGGAGCCGGGGCGAAAGAACCCAGGCGCCACGGCAGGCCAGGCAAATGCACTGCTGCTGAGGCGCATGAAAAAACCCCCACCCGCAGTTGGCGAGTAGGGGTCTGACCACCGACGCCCTCAGGCTATGGAGCCGGGGCTTGGGTGGCTGAGGAGCGACTCAGATAGAGGCGGCAGAACTCCAGATGGGCTGCATGTTGGCTGGGCGGCCAAGTTTGCATTTGACACTGCTGCCGGGTAGCTTGATCGAGATGAGCAGCGAGCGAATGTACGCCGCTCATGATCAACACTGGGGCAGCGATAAGGCCGGCAACCGTGGCGCGAAGAGGTGTCATCGAAGCAGGGGTGCGCATGCACTGCTGAAATGGGACACCCCCTGGCCCGGGGTTGGCTGGGCGAGGCAGCGTGTACCGCGGCCCCCAATTAACATCCACTGACACCATGAGACTCGCATGGGACAGTGGAGTAATTGATAGCGAAGCAGCGCTGGCTGCCGCTGCTTGCCGTCTCAATTTTGGCGATTGCTGCCGCTTGAATTGTTGCTATGGTTGAGGCATGGAACGCTGCTTTACGGCTAAGCGAGTGATAGAAACCGCAACCGTTAAGCAACTGAATCCAAGCCAAAAACCACAGCGCACCAATGGGTTTGGCGCCCAAGGAGTGAAGCGTGAGAGTGAAAGTAAGAAGTTTATAGCGCGTGCTGATGTGTAGCGAGAGAGTGTTTGCGCCACAGATGTAGGCGACTAAAGTAACACTAAGGAGCGATTAAAGCGCACAACGTTAGAGCGCAGGTGTGCGCGTCGTAGCGGCAGCGGTGCGCGTTCTACTGCTCCACTGCTGCCTCACATGCAGCTGCTGTGTGTCAGCGGTTAACAACAGAGCGCTGCCCCCGTTGCCGCTCCTGAGGCCTGCTGCAGGCCGCTGACGCTGCGTTTGTTACTCCTTTGCTCCCCTCTGAGGCGCTACTTCTTTTTTTGTTTGCCGACTCCCTCAACTTCACTGGGGTGTTTGATGTGTACCGCGCGGCGCAGCAAAAATTGTTGGGTCGCTAGGGGAGCCGTTTGTTAATTGGCCTTGCTTCCTAGGGAGCAAAAGCTCAGTGTTAGGGCCCGGACAGAAGTGGTACTCCAGTTAGAGCGAATTGGGCAAATTTGGTGGTTTGCTGACTCTCGATAGACTTGGCGTACGAAATACACGCCAAGGCGGGCGAATGGCGCAACAAATTTCGCGCGAAGAGTGGGAGCGCAGATATGGCCGTGGCCGCGGTGAACGGCCTCAGCCGCAGAACATTCCCGGCCTACCACCCGCCGATGAGGTCCTCAGCGAGCTGGCCTACGTGCGCCAACTCGAGGACGCGGCTGCTCCCGCCGATCCCGGGCGCGCCGTGGCCTACAGCCAGCGCTTCGGCCCCCAGCAGGACAACGTGTTCAGCCGCCTGTTCCGTGGTCGCCGCGGTGAAGGGCGCGCCATGGACGAAGCCCAGCTGCAGCAGCGCCTCGCAGACGAGCTGACCCGTCAGTCCCTGGTGGCAGGCGAGTCGCAGCGCCCGGATGCGCTGTTCGCAGCGGCCCTGGGGCGACCCGTCAGCTCGGAAACCGCCGCGTTGGCTCAGGCTTACCTCACCCTGCCGGGCAACGAACCGCTCACCCCGGCCGAAGCGGTGGCCCTGGCCGAGCAATCCGGCGCGACAGCCGCGGCTCGGGGTCCGGCGCGGCGCTCGAGCGACCCTCAGCTCGCTCAATTGGCCCAAATCGTGGCCCAGAAAGGGGAAATTGGCCCCGATCAGGGCCTGCAGCAGACCTTGATCGCCGCCAACCGCGGTCTGATTGATCCAGCCCTGCCGATCGAGCCCCAACTAGCCGCCCTCAGTCCCGAAGACGCGGCGGAATTGGCCCTCAGGGCCCGCAGTTTGACCCAATTAGAGCAATTATCCGCTGACGACACCGCCTTGACAGCCCAATCCCTGGGTGCCGGGCGCACGATTGGCGGACGTCGCAACCCATTCCGCAAGGAAAAGAGTGGCGCGGCGGAAGCGGCGGTGCTGCGCACACCGGGCAACGTGCTATCGGCCGGCTTGGAGTTCCCCCAGGGCGATGTGCTGCTGCCCATCCTGGTGGCCCCCAAGAGTCAGCAGGTCTGGAGCGAGGCCGCTGACCCGATGACCCCTGAGATGCAGGTGGCCCAGTACTACGCCGGCAAGGATGAGGCCGGCCGCAGCCGTTTTGCCCCTTCACTGCGCGATGCCCGGGTGCTCTACGTCAACCCCTACGCCGAATTGCCGCTGCCGGTGGTTGAGCGCCTGGGCTTGGACCCGGTGCTGGTGCCGGTAGAGAAGGATGTCTCCGGCGCCTACGACCAAGACGCCTTGAACGTGCCGATTCCCGACGTCGGCGAGGCGGCCAACGTGCTGCCCCCTAAGGCTGACCCCGGCTACCGGGCTGCGGTCAATCCCGTTTACCGCAACCCCACCTTCGCTGAAGCGGTCAACGCGCTCTCGCTGAAGTACCGCACCCCGATCAAGGACTTCACCGAGGACATGCTGCTCAACCGCGGCCGCTACTACGCCGATGCCCTGGTGGATCGGCCCGATGTCGCGGTGTTCGCCCTCGGGAACAAGCGCCTATCTGACGGTGCCCCGGCGCCGATCGCGGCCTATTTCGAGCAACCCGCTGATCCGATGGCGCCGCCGGTAGCCAGCGTTCGCGTGGGCGGCGGCCAGAAGCGCAGCCTTGAGTTTTACAGCGCTTTTGACGACCTGGTCGATGCCCTGGCTGGCGGCGTCTATGGCCGCGGGACGGTGGCAGCTGAGTTGGTCGGGGCCAGTCGTTACAAGCCCGCCCCTGCGAGCACCTTGCCCGGGGTTGTGCGCTACGGCGCACTGATGAACCTGCGCAGCACCGATCCCCTGGTGGCGGACTACCAGCGTCGGTTGCTGGATGAAGCCGGTTTCCCGGTGACCTCGGCTGCCAGCAATCCGCTGCTGGGGGTGGTGGATCTGCTCGAGCAACTTTCGGCGGCGCCTCCCTCGGATGCCCCCTTGCCGCAAGTGGCGCGCTCGGCAGCAGACGCCGAGCCGGCCGTGGCTCCCCGCGGCCAGAGCGGTGCGGCTCGCCTGCTGGCGCGCGCCAAGCAGCCTTTGTTAAACGCAGCTGCTGCTAGCCGGCCGACCACTGATCGTTCGCGTCAGGGCGTGGAGCGCGCCACCGCTGAACTGTTGCAGCGCCTTCTGGGTGGCGAGGCGACCGCCCAGCCCCGCCCTGAGCCCAGCGCTCCGGTCGCCGCGAGCCGCCCGCGGGAGCGTTTCCGCCAGCCCCTGATTCCCGGCACCGAGGCGGCGCTCCTCAGCTCCGGCTATCGCCCCGATCCGGCCGATGCCCTAGCGCGCTACATGGCAGTCCGCGCCCCGGAAGCCCCGGTTCAGACACCTGAGCGCGTGGTTCAATACGTGCCCGAGGAGCTGTACTCCCGCTTTTGGCAGGCTCCGGCCGCTGCCGCTCCCCAGGCGCCGCTGCAGCAGCGGACCGCTGCAGCCCTGCGCCGGCAGCCCGAGCGCCAGTTGGACCTGGGGCTGCAACTGCCCTACTCCGCCACGGGCTACACCCCGGATCCGGTGGATGCGCTCTCGAGCTACATGGCGCGCCAAGCAAGGGCCCAGGCCGCCGAGCTCCCGCGTCGCACCCCAGATGGCGATTCGGTGCTGGCTGCCCAGCCCCGCACGCCCGATGTGGTGCAGACCGCTTTAGGACTGGAGCGCCTTGCTCAGCAGCAGCGTCAGCAGGTGGTCAGCGAGCAGGCCAGCGCCGTGCCCCAGGCTGCGGTGACGCAGACCAGTGAGCAGTCACCCCTGAACGCTCCGCCAGCGCCGGCCACCAGTCCGTCCCGCCAAGCTGATGAACTGTTGCGCCGCCACCGCGCCAGGTTGTTGTCATGAGTGCCGGTGAGCGGACCAAGGCCAGGACCCTGGCCCAGACGTTTCGCGCCATGAAGCGACCCGCGAGCCAGGGCGGCACCGGTGGCACCTTCACGGCAGCGGCCACCAAGGCGGGTTACCCCGACACCCCGGCAGGCCGCGAGGCGTTTGCTGATGCAGTGCTGAAGCAGCGCGACGAGCACTCGAGCAAGATGGTCAAAAAGGCGAACTTTTACAGGAACGTCATCGCCAATTAGCTCGTTAAGATTGGTTTACTCGCCGTCATGGTTGCGTGGCCTTTCGGCTACCCGAGAACTATCCGATTGCTCTGGGTCAGGCGCAAGAGCAGAAGCGGCAGCAGGAAGAAGTTCCCGTCGCTTTTGGCTATACCGCTGGCGGACCCCAACGTTTTGCTGGCGAGCGTTTGACCCGTCCGATGGGTCTGGACGGTGAGTTTGGGCAGCAGGCCAATCGCGATCCAGGCTTCAAAAAGTATCTGGGTTCGTTTGTTGGCCAGTGGACCAATGGACCATTTGGTCCGATGACAGCAGGACCCTCATCGCCCTCGGAGGCAGCGTGATGCGATTGGCAGCCGGTGGCTTACAGGGATTGCTGAAGGTGCTCAAAGAGTCGCTGGTCCCGCGCGGCGTCACTGACGGCTTGCTGCGCTACGGACCCGATGCCGGCTTTGCGCTTTACAGCGCGGCTGCGGCGCCCGGCGGCTTCAACCCCATGGTGGGTGTGGAGGACCTGGGCATCAGCCTGCTGGGTTCGGTGGCGGGATCGACGGCGGGCTCGCTGGCCGGTCGCCGCCTGGCCCGGGGGCTGGACGCAGAAAAGGCGACAGAGCGCATTGCTCAGGCCCAGCAGGTGGGTGACCTGCTGGTCTCCGCGCCTTTGCAGATCGCCGCCCCGCGTCCGTTCCTGCAGAGCGCCATCGAGCAGAACTTCCCCAAACCCGCCGCCCAGAAACAACAGAGCGAGGTCGCCAGTGAGCGGGAGATGCAAGAGGCGCTGCTGCTGTCCCTGTTGACCGCTGGTACCACGGGCCTGGGCGTGGGGGTCTGAGCCGATGGCCCCGGATCCCGCCTCCAATCAGGCGATCTTTGAGCAGGCGTTCCTGGCGAACCCGCGCAACTTCACGCGCCGCCTGGACGATCCCTCGCCGATCGAGGACATGCTCGGCAGTTCGCCGGCTCTGGATTTGCTGCGCCAGTACCTGCCCGAAAGCGTCGGTCAGACGAGCTGGGGCCGGGGACTGGCTGCCTACATCCCCAAGGGACCCGATCCTGAATCCCTGCGCGAGAAAACCCGCCGCGCCTTGCTGAACACCCCATTGGGCGGTTACGCCAACGAGCGGCTCGCGGATTTTGACCTGGCGCGCGCTGAAGACCCCCAGCTGCAGCGCCAGACCCTTCGGGTCGGCCAGGTTCCGGCCGCTGGCGGGATGGGTGAAGTGCCCACTTCCAGCTTGCGGGCCGGAGCCTCCCAGGCCGGCGGCGCCTTGCTGTCCGATGCCACCAGTGACGGGGCCCGCAACATCTGGTGGTTTCTCAATGCGCCCCAGGCCCTGGGCTCACTGGCGGTGCTGGCGGCGCTGCACCAGGGCGGCGAACTGTTCCGCGGCGACCGTCCGATCGACGACAAAGGCCCTCTGCTCAAGCACCGGGGCCTGCGTCTGGCGGCGACGATGCCGGCGGTGCTGGGAATCACCATGGCCGTCGGCAATGCCGGCCGCATGCCTGGTTACAAAGCGGCGGTGCCCAGCGCGGCGGACCCGACCCAGGCCAGCGATCCTTTGGCTGAGGCCGTGACGCGCTATTTCCTGGGCCGCTCCGGCGCCCTGCTGCCCTATGAAGATTTCGTCAAGGAGCGCCCCGACGTCAGCCGCGACGAGTACGAGCGCTACAAGGCTTACCTGTTTGGCAATGCTTCGCCCCTGAAAGCGACCCTCGAGGGCATCCATGGCCCGGAGGTGACGTTCATGGGCAAGAGCATTCCCGTGGCAACCGGTTTGCTGCCGGCGGTGGCGGCGGCGGTGGGGGCTGGCTATGGCATTCGCCGCGGCGGCCAGCGGCTCAAAGAGAGCGGCGCCTTCCGTCGCCTGGAAACGGCGGACGCCGATGTCAAAGGCGCCTACGCGGACCTGCAAGAGGTGCAGCGCAGTTTGCGGGATGTCACTGATCCGTCGGCAGCAACGCCCTACAAAACGGCCAAGGAGAACTACGATGCGGCCGTCGCTGCACGAGACAGCGTGCAAAAAGCCAATGACCTGGAATTGTTCAAGCATTCCGCTGGTTTGAGCGCCCTGTCAATGGGGGGTGCGGGCCTGGTCGGGCAGCTTTTAGAATCAATTCGACGCGGCATCAAAGGCCCGGCACCCCAGGACGACGGCTCTGATTTGCAGGTACTCCCGTCATGATGTTTCCAGGCTTTGGTGGATTTCAAAGTGGATCCGGCTCCATGCTCTCGGGTATGGCAGCCCAGCAGGCGGCTGACAATTTGAACCTGGCTGATTCTTCTAACCGCGCTCTCGCCCGGGCCAAAGGCGCCCAGTACACCGCTGACGCGATTGCCGCCAGTGCCAGTGCTGACGCGGAGGCGACCCGCAGTGCCGGCATGGCCAATCTGATTGGTGCTGGGATCGGAGCTGTCGCCAACATCGCCAAGGCGGCGACTCCAAGCCGATCGTCCGGCGGCGGCTATTCCAGTAACGCCGCGGGCTTTGGTGGCTCCTTCAACTCCGGCATCGCGCCGCTGCCCGGGGTGCCCGATTACAGCGGTGTGTTTCGCTCCGGGGGGTCCTGGAACTGAGATGGCGCTCTACGACTCCAGTCCGTCCAGCAACCTGAGCCGCGATTCACGGGCGTTCAATTTTCTTGCCAGCGGCATGCCGACTTTTGGCCAAGAGGCCAAGGCGTTTCGCCGCCGCAGCGAGCAGGACGATGCTGAAACCGCCGTCCCTTCGGCGATCCAGGGGGCGGCTAACACGTTCTCCGGCGAGGGCACGGCCCGGCTGTTCAGCGACCCCGTGGAACAGCAGCGCAATTACACCAAATTCGCTAGTAGCACCTTGGAGAACATCGGCGCGATGGAAGCCGAGCGCAAGCGCGCCGAAGCCGAACGCGCCGGGGCCCAGCAGCGCTCTGCCGCTTCTCAGCAGGCCAGCACCATGGGCCTGATTGGAACCGGGATCGGCGCCGCTGGCTCGATCGTGGCTGGCGTCTTGATATGACGCGCCCTGCGGCCGGGTTGCTTGATCGCACCCGCCGTCTGATCGAGCAAGGCCATCGGGCCCTCCCGAAATCCGCGATTGCCTGGTCTGGCGGCAAGGACAGCATGGTGCTGCTGCATCTACTGCGGGAAGCGGGGATCGCGGCGCCGCTGTTCTTCTTTCGCGAACCCTGGCAGCCCGGCAAGTACGAATTCCAGGATCGCCTGATTCGCGAGTGGGGCCTGCTGGTGTACAGCTGGCATCCGGCCGAGTCGGCCTTTCAGCAGGCGGACGACGAGTTCGAGGTGCAGCACTTCTACCGCTTCAACGGGGATTGTTTGACCTGTCCGACCGGCATCGTGCCACCGGTCGACGATCTGCCTTGGACCTGTGCGCTGGATATTCTGCGCCGCCCCAAGCAGTCCGAACTGCGGCTTGAGCAGGTGGAAGCCGTCTGGATTGGCCATAAGCGCTGCGATTCGGATCCTGTCCTGGGTGGCGACGCGGGTACTCGGGTGGAGGCCCGCCGGGTGTCCAGCGGTCTACACCTGCTATTCCCGTTGCGAGACTGGTCGCACCAGGACATTTGGGATTACATCGAGGCCTTCGATGTCCCCTATGACGAAAAGCGTTATGAAAAGGTGGATGGCCAATGGCGTGAGCGGCCAGACAAGCGCCACAGCGCCGATTACGTGCACGCGTGCACCCGTTGCCTTGATCGCCGCAGTGATGCCGCAAAGGTCGTCCCATGCCCGAAGCTCGGCATGGAGATCGAGAACATGGCCGCGTCAGTCCCTTGGGTGGAGCCGCACAAGCTGAGCTACATGGTGGACTGATTTTTGCTTTCTAGAATGCAAGACAAAGCATGCATTCTCGGTGACTCAAGTCGTTGACGCGACCATCATGCCGCGCTCTGAGGATTCAGAGGGACGTGCACCCGGTCGTCGCATGGCAGCGGATGCGTTGAACGACATCCTCGGTACGTTTGCCTCCCAGGGACGCGTGGGTCGTTTTGTGTTGTCGCCGCGGGGGCTGGCCACCGGTGGCGGCCTGGCGGCTCTGGCCGGTCTGATCAGCGCGGCCAACGAGTTCAACAATCCTGACCCCAGTCGCAGCTCGATGCAAAACGCGGCTGCCGGCGCCGGCGCGGGCGTGGGAACGGTAGGCGGCGCCTTGGGTGGCGCTCTGGCGGGGCGTGCGGTAGGCGCTGCACTCGGCGCTCCGCTGGGCCCGGTTGGAGCCATCGTGGGTTCTGCCTTGGGCGGCATGGTCGGCGGCGAAGCTCTTAAGGGACTGGCCAACGTAGTGACTGGCGCGATCGAAGGCAGCCCTGAGCAGAAGGCGCTCAATCAGGCGCGCCGCCAGGCTGAACTGGCACTGGAGTTGGACAAGCAGCGGGCCCAGGAGATGATGCCAGTGCAGATCGCTGCGGCCCAGGCAGCTCAGGACCTGCGATTGCGTGAGCAGCGTGATGCCGTGCTTAACCAGAGCCTGGGCAACTTGCTATTGCAGTCGGGGAACGCTTCTGCAGCTCAACAGCTCGCCATGACCCAGGCCTTGTTGGGCAGGGGGATGGCATGAACTTCGGCAATGTTGCCGCCAGCTTCTCGGCTAGCGCCAGGCCTGTGGCCCCTTTTCTGGAGGGGTTTGCCACCGTGCTCAGCAATGAGGCCACCAAGCAGCTGAGCAGCATTCCCGGTCAGAACGCGGCGATGAATTTAGCCCTGGCGCAAAGTGGCCTGAGTGAGTTAGGTGCTACCGAGCGACAGCGCTTGTCATTGCAGGCGCAAAAAGATGTACTCAATGCCCAGTTAGCTGACAAGGCATTGGACCGCCGCAGCGCTAATCGTGCTGCGATGTTGCGTATGGCTGGGCAGGTGTTCGGCAGTTCCCTGCCCGCCTTGACGCCAGGGGCTGCCAGTGTCGATCCGTTCGCTGCTGTGACCTCGATGGAGAATCTGTTTTCGCAGTTGGATCAACGCCGTGCTGCGCGCATGAGTGGATCGCGGGGTGTGGCTACCAACGCGCTGACCAAGCTATTTGGTTGATCGCAAGCAGCGTCTAACATAGGGTCATTGCTCTATTGCGCGCCATCGCCCCATGGCTGACTTCGGCAGATATTTCAACAACCTGATCGAGAGCGGACCTTGGGGTGATCGCGCTCTGGCGCGGACTGAGCGTCAAAACCAATTGGACGCTTTGGGTACTCAGCTGCAGCTGCGCAACTTGCAGACTGCGTTGAACAATCCTCAGCTCTCGCAAGAGCAGAAACTCCAGCAACTGCTGAAGGTCAAGACCCAGGTGGATCTTGCGAACCTGGGCCTCGAGCAGCAGCGGGGGAGCAGCCTGATTGGTCTGCGCGGTCAGCAGGTGGTGCAAGACACTGCGGCGCAAACGGCCCTACGCAATGTTGATGCCACCAATTTGAAGGGCCTGGAGGCCCAGCGCACCGGCCAAGCCCTGAAAATCCTGGGATCCGTCCAGGGCCAGGAGCAGCGTTTGCGTGAGGGTGATCTGGCTGCCATGGAGCAGGCCTTTCGGTACGCCAGTAGCGAGAACAGCGCCAACCGCGACCTACAGCAGCAGCAACTGGCGCAGGCTCGCACCCAGGGGCTTATCAACAGCATTCTTGGCACCGCCCTCGCCGCGGGCGGCCTGCTGCTGGGTTGAACGGTTCACCTGTTACTTGATTGACGATGTCTTCCTACGCCGCTAGCCCCAGCCGTCCCAACAGTTACGCATCGACCGCGGGACTCAATTTCAACGAGGGTGTCTCGGGCCTGGTTGACCTGGGTAATCGCTACAAGGACAATCCCACGATTTCCGGCCTGGTGATTGGCGGCCTGGCGGATTCGTTTCGCACCCAGGCCAATGTGGGTCTGGCTGGCCTGTACAACGACACCTTCCTCTCCAGTCAGGCCAAGTACCAGCGCGGCGTTGAAGAGGGCCGCAAAGCGGACACCTTGGAGATCATGGGCGCTGAATTGGCCGGCGCCCGGGGACTGCAAGAGGGACAGATCCGCGGTGCCATCGATCTGCAATCGGAGCAAAATCGCGGCAATCTTGACGTAACGCGCGAGCAGGGTCGCAGTAGCCTAGACATTGCTCGCGAGCAGGCGGCAGCTCAGCGCTACGGCTACGACAGCCAGGAGCGTCAGATCAGCCTCACCGGCTCAGAAGAACGCAAGAACCTGGGCGCCAAGACCAATCAGGAGTTGCGTTTGCGCGCCGACGCTCGCGGCGCCATCCGCGGCCAGGGCGCGAGGTTCTACGGTTGATGGCGATCGACAACGGTGGAGTGGTCGGCCTGTTTCTGGCGGCCCTGGACAACGACCGGCGTGAGGCCTTTCTCAACTACGCCGAGCACACTTACTCGATCTATGAGATCTGGCTGTATGCCTCCGTCCTCGGCTACGAGGCAGGGTTCACCGAGCTTGAGCGCTGGGTGCAGAAGCACTACCGCAAGCTCAATCGCCGTGAGTTGATGCTGGCGGAGGTCTGCAAGCTCGAGGCCGACATCGACATGTTGCGCCAGCAGGTGGCGGCAGATCTGATCAAACCCGACATGGCAGCGACGCGGATCGCCCACCTCTCCAAGGAGCTGCGCGGCCACATCGTAGAGATTGAGAAGATGACGCGCTCGATTGATCGCCGCGGCCTGATCCTGGCAGGCGCCGACAGCGTGATGCGCACTATGCGAGCGATCTTTAAGGACAATGAAGAGGTGATGCCGGCGCTAGAGTCCGCCTTCGAGTCGGCCTGGGCTCAGCTGACCGCCGACACGTAGAAGTTGGCAGCCTGAGCGTGCATAATGCGCGATAGGGAAAAACTTGATAGATTGGGCCCATGGCAGGTGCGTCGATCGCTTTGGCACGCCAGCGCAGTGCCAGGCTGGCCGCGCAGGGCATCAAAAAGCAGCCTGAGGTTGTGATCGAGCCTCCGCTCCACGTCCTCAAGGCTCGCGCTAATTTTGCGGTTTTCTGCGAGTTGATGGGCAAGCCTCCGGCTCATCACATGCTGGAGTGGCATCGCGCATTTCTGACGGGGCAGAGCAACGAGCACCTACAGGACATCGCCGGTCCTAACACCTGCCTGCTCAGCCCCAGGGGTTCGGCCAAGAGTACGGTGGTGGGCCTGTTGATTGCCTGGCTGATCGGGCGGCACGCCCTGGCCCATCAGCTACTGAGGGTCCTCTACGTGTCGTACAACGTGGACGTAGCTCGCAACAAGAGCGCTGCCATCAAGAACACCATTCTCTCCAAGGAATATCAGGAGATTTTCCCGACCGTGCGTCTATCTAAGTTGCGTACCTCGGATGAGCTGTGGTCGATTGACTTTGATTTTGCCAATATCGACATCCGCGGTGAGGATGCTTTCACGGTGGCCTGCGCCGGCCTAAAGGGGACGATCACCTCCAAGCGCAGTTCGCTGATCATCGTCGACGACGCGATCAAAAGTGCCGCCTCGATTGCCAACCCCGACATTCGCCGGGAGATGGAAGCGAACTGGAACAACGTGATTGTGCCGACCATGTTCCAGGGCGCCCGCGCGATCGCCCTGGGCACGCGCTTCCATTTCGATGATCTGTTCGCCACCACCTTTACCGAGCAGAAGGGTTGGCGGGTGATCACCCAGTCGGCCCTGAGCTACGACGATGATGGCCGCCCCCGCAGCTACTGGCCGCAGATGTGGTCGTCGAAATATCTGTTGAAGCTGCAGGCGGATGACCGGGTCTCGTTCTCCTACCAGTACATGAATCAGCCGATCCGCTCGACCGAGCTTGGCGTCAGTCCGGAGCTGTTCATCAAAGGCGAGGTGCCTGACGTTTATGACACCATCGGCGTCGGCATCGATCTGTCGGCCGGCATGAGCGAGCGCAACGATTGGACCGTGTTCACTCTGGCGGGCCGAGTTGATGACAAGTGCTATGTGATCGATTACCGTCGCATGCGCTCGATGGGCAACATTGAGAAGGTCGAGGCCCTCTGCGAGTTGCTGTTGGAGTGGAATCTGCTGCGCGTCAACGACCAGGGCCAGTATTTTTCGACCGATTCTCCGGTGGTGATCTGGCCTGAGGTGGTCGCCTACCAGAAGAGCTTCGAGGGTGACCTCAAGCGCGTGCTGTTCAACGAATGGCAGCTCTACAACCTGTCGATCTCGCCGGTAAAGGGGTTCCGGGGCGACAAGCTGGCCCGACTGCGGGGCATCTTGGGCCTGTTCCAGGGCGGCAAAATCGTGTTCAACAAGTACCGCGACTTCAGCTGCATGATCGATGAGATCGTCAATTTCGGCCATACGGCTCACGACGACTGTGCCGATTCGCTCAATATCGTCGTGCAGGGCCTGATGCGCCGTGGTTCGGCGCAGGTGGAGTGGACCTAACATGGAGCCATGAGCCAGCCCCGGACTGAGCGTTTCCGCCGCATCCTCGAGGCTGCCCGCAAGCGCGAGGGCAGCAGTGGCGTCGACACCATGATCGTCAACTCGCATCTCAGTCAGATGCGGTTGTTCATGCTGCGTCAGGGGCTGGAGTTTTACCCCTCTCAGGACACCTTCGGGTTTCGCAAGACCTTTCTTGCGGGTCTGATCGAAGAGAACGAGATCGATGCCCGCCTCGAAGGGATCATCGATGACTTTCTACTGGACGGCAAGGGGCTGTGGTACTTCCGCCCCGTACGCGAGACCTATCGGCTGATGTGGTTCGCCAAGGAGAACTACCGGGCCTATTACGACGCCTCCGGCGAGCTCGAGGAGGTCGACCTGATCTATTCGTTCAGTGTGCGCGATGGTGTTCAGGGCAGCGCTTTGGCCATGGCCGGTGAGCGCGGATCGCTGCGTTATGTGCGGTTGCGGGTGCGGCGTGATTCCATCGTCGAATCGATCACCCATGAAAAGCCGAGCTTCGACGCGGCCTTGACCAACGTGGCTGGCGCTTTCGGAAGCACCCGCACGGTGACCAACAGTCTGGGCTTCATCCCGGCGGTGGAGTCCTACAACAACATGCGCTCCACCGGTATGGACGCCACCGGTGAGTTCGATTGGCTCAGCGAGCAGATCGTCACCCACGACGAGATGGTCAAAAATATCCGCGCCAACATTACTTTCTACGGCAATCCGACGCTGGTTTCCAGTCGTCCCAAGCACGACTTGCTGGAGTCGGGCGAAAGCGAGGAGTTGCGGCCGACGATCAGCTCCCAGGCCGGTTTTTACGCGGCGAGTCGGCCCTCGACCCGGGTTAGCACCCCCCTGGGCGGCGGCGGCACCGGCGGCTTCAAGGTGCCGCGCATCATCGCCAACATCGAGGCCACCGATCGGGTCGCCTACATTACCCCTGATGCGGTCAGTGGTGATCAGAATCTTTATGCGCGTCAGTATCGCGAGGAGTTGCGTAATGCCCTCGGTGGTGTTGACGAATTGGGGGTGAGCACCGGTGCTACCGCCTACGAGATCAAGTCGTTGTACGGCCGCGCTGCCACCACGGCGGCTCGCAAATGCCGGGGCCTGCTGACCTATGGCCTCTGCAAGCTGCTGGCATTGGTGCTGTTCAACGAGGAGCAGATCTTCAAGGACTCCTTTGCCGCGGCGATCGGCATGAGCCGCCCGGCTCCGCCACTGGCCGAGCAGCTGCCGGATGCTGAGGCCTACCAGGAGGCGACGCGCCTGTTTGAGGAAGCCATCGAGAAGTTCAATGTGGTCCTTGATCAGCGCATCTTCGAGGCGGTGCAGGCACGCCAGCTCCCTGCGGGTGTGGTGGGCCTGATTCCTGATGGCGATCGCCGCGTGCAGTGGCGTTGGAAGGGTCCCGTCTTTGAAGACTCCACGGAAGATATACTGAATTCAAGCATTGTCGTGCGCAATCTTCAGGAACTGGGTGTCAACAGCATCGAGGCTCTGAGGTATCTCTTCCCGGATAAAACCGATGAAGAGCGCAGCGCAATGCTCAGTGGCTATCCATTCCGGATGGCACAAGCCACGCAGCAAAGCATTGGCACCTTCCTGTCGCTGATTCAGAACATGCGACAGATCCCCCACCCGCAGGCACCGGATCTTCCGTTGCTCGCAGACCCCCGGCTCGATCTGACGCCTTACGTCTACCGAGCCCTCGAATTCCTTAAGCGAGAGCTGACCTATGCAGGACAGTACAGCGACGGTGCAGGCACCAACGAGCCCGCAACCCTCGATCCCCTCCAGCGTGGCCGCACCGATCGCGGCCTACCCAGCGAGCCAGGCGGTGAACGCCCCAGCTTCGTTCCCGACAGCCTCGATGGCCGCGCCGGCGTCCTACCCTTCGGCGCCGGAGGCCCCGGTGGCAATGCCCCAGGCCAATCCCTGGCAGCAGGCCTACCAGGGGCTGCTCGCCAGCCTGAGCGCGCCGCAACCATCCCAGCCCCAGGCTCCTTCCTGGCCGATGACCCCACAGGCGGTGGCGCCCTCGGCAGCGCTGAGCTACCAGGCGGCTCCGTCCGTTACGGCGCCGCTGACCTCAATGCCCCAAGCAATGCCGGTCTCTTCCCCGGCGATGCCGTCAGCGGCACTGAGCTCGAGCGCCGAGCCGAGCGCAGCCGCGAGCGACGAGTATCTCGCGAGCGTCAGCGGCGAAAGTCTTGAGGTCCTGCAGCACTTCGGCGTTGAGGCTCCGGCACTGCTGAACCGTTACGCCTGTGTGGTCGAAGATGCCCTGCTGGCCCAGGCCCGTCAGACCGCCGAATCACTGCAGCAAGTCCAGACCCTGCAGCAGCAAATCCAAGATGCCCAAACGGTAATCACCGCCGCGGCCGAGGACAACGGTGCTTATCACACCCTGCTGAGCAATCCCGATCTGCTCGCCAACTACGTCAACGAGTTCTTTGGTCCCAACGGTCCCTACCCGACCGAGACCATGGCGGACCGCCTGGCTGCTGAGGTGGCGGCCAACGAACAGCGCTTTGCGCCTGCTGCCGCCCAGCCCGCCCCCGCTTCCGCTGCGGCCTTCCGCCGTCCCCAGCTGGACATGCCCGCTCCGGCCGTGCAGGCCGCTGGTGGCGATGACTTCTGGGGGACGTTCTCAGCTCTGATGGACCAAAACCCCGCCGCTGCTTCCCAGTTCCTGGCCCAGGCCGCGACGCCTGAAGCCCTGCGCAGCAAGATTCTGGTGTCGGAGGGTTGACCATGGCCATCCTTCCTCCCAGGGTGAATCTGGACGCCCAGCGCCTCAACGCCAGTCCCAACACCCCCAGTAGCCATCAGCTTCTGCTCGCTGCCCAGCAGCAGGGCGCCATGGCCGAAAGCCGTGCCATGACCGAACTCCCTCAGCGGGTGAACGAGGTGCGCCACGAACTGCAGGGGCGCCAGCAGCAGGCCAGTGACATGGCTTACCGCGCCAAGGCCGCCGTGCAGTCCCTGGTCGATCCGGAGTCCCTGCCGGGCCGGGCCGGGGTGCTGGCCATGGCTGCCCAGGCGCCTGAGGGCATGAATCCTGATCTGGCGATTCTTGCTCGCCTGGGCATGGCCTAGTCGTTCATAGCGCACGCTGCAGCATCGCTACAGTGATAACAGCGTGCGCCACTCCATGCGGCTGGCTGCTCAAGTTGACGTTCTCGATGCCCTGGCAGCGCAGGTTGCTGGGGCATCGTCGCAACGTTCGGCGCAGATTCAGCGTATGGAGCACCTGGCTGAGCTCGTGACCCAGTTGCGCAGTGGCGGACTGTCTGATCAGGCGGCCCTGCAACAAGGTTTGCGCATTGTCGACGGCCAGGAGGACGCGCCGCGCCGCTCCTTGCGCTTTGCGGCGACCCATGGCGACCCATCCTGAGGCGTTACAGCAGGCGCGCGATCTGATCGAGCGCTTTGAAGGCATCGAGACCAAGGCCTACCTCGATGCTGTCGGCGTGGCCACCATCTGCGCTGGCCTGACCCGCTACCCCAACGGCAGCCCGGTCCGGCTGGGGGATGTGTGCGACAGCCAGGTCTGCCGCGGCTACCTCGAGCAGATGCTGCGGCAGGTCTACGCCCCGCAGCTCGAACGCATCCCGGGCTGGGCGCGCTTTGGTCCTTCACGGCAGGCGGTCCTGTTCAGCTTCGCCTGGAATATGGGCGCTCGCTTCTACGGCAGCGAGGGGTTCGAGACGATCAGCCGCGTGCTACAGGAGGGCGCGCAGCGGCCCGAGGCGTACCGCTCCATGGCCGGCGCCCTGGGGCTTTATGTCAACGCCGGTGGGCGCCCCCTGCCGGGCCTGGTGCGCCGCCGCCAGGAGGAGGCCGCTCTTTGGAATTCGGAGGACAGCACCATGCTGCGATTCATCGCACTGCAGGACACTTGGCTTAAGAAGGCGCCGATCGATGGGGCCTGGCTTTCGGATCTGGGTAAGCGTCCCATCGCCAAGGGTGAGACCTTGACACTGAGCCGCTGTGATGAAATCGCTCGCGATTCCCATGGCTGGTTCACGCTGGAGTCCGATGGCGCGCACTGGGCGGCGTTTCTGCCCCATTGGCGCGCGGCGGGAGCCGCCGCCGCTGCTGTCGTAACTGTGGCCGTGGATTGGGGTGATTTCAACGCCGCTGTCGGGCGTTACATCAGTGTCGGCGAGGTGTTGCAGTACGACTCTCGTCGTCGCCCCAGGCCCGGCAGTGCCGAAGAGAAGGCGATCCTGGCTCTGTGCCGCGAGTTTGATGCCATTCGCGAGGCCTGGAAGGGTCCCCTGGGGATCACCAGTGGGTACCGGCCTGAGCCCATCAATCGCCAGGTGGGTGGCGTACCGAATAGTTTTCACGTCAAGGGCATGGCTTTGGATATTTGTCCGGTCGATGGATCGCTGGAGCAATTCCATCGCTGGCTGCTGCCGCGCTGGAGTGGTGGCTACGGCGACGGCCGGCCGCGAGGATTCATTCACATCGATACTCGCGATGGCGGACGGTTTCATTCCCGCGGTGGCGTGAAACCTAGTGCTGTGTGGATTTATTGATCTCGTTAGACTGTGACCAGCAGTCCTTTTGGACACTTCGACATGGCTGTTATCGATAAAATCATTCGCCTCGGTTCTTCCGGCAAGCGCGTGATTACGGGCCCCGCCGAGCTGGTCGGTCCCAAGGCCAACAGTCAGCGCGTCAATTTCAGTTCGGTGACCCGCATCACCGATTCGGTCGATTTCTATGAAATCACCGATGGCAGCGGCGCCAGTACTGGTTCCTACACGATCACCCTGCGGCCGGTGGGCACCAATGGTTTCACGGCCCGGCTCAGCGGGATCGGCCGGGTTGCGGTGGTACGCCAAGTCGATGGCGTCAACACCCCCTCTACGGCGGCCACGGTGCTGGCGAACAAGGCTCCGGCCAACAGCACTAGCAGCTTGGTCCTTGGCGCGTTTGCGGTCAACACCAGCGATCGCCTGTATGTGATCGTTGAGCGCCGCGACGCGTCCACAATCAAGTACCAGCTGGAGGTCGATCGCGCCTGACTAGCGTCCTTGGCCAATGGGCAACTTGCGGCCGTGACTGGTCTTTGAGCCCCGACCCGCCCCTTGGCGGGTCTTTTTGTGGACCGGCTCGCGATGCCGCGGTGTCGCAGCGCTTGACTTGGGCTTGACCATCAGACCACCCGCACGGCCATGGCGCCGATGTTGAACTGCACGGTGTCACCGTTCTGCACATCGACACTGGTGGTCAGTGCACCGGAGGCCAGGAAGTTGCCACCGGTTTGCGCATCCCAGAGGCCAAAGTGACTGATGGATTGGGTGCTGACATTGGCGGCGTTGGTGGTCAGCTGCACAGTGCCGGTGTTGGTGATTTGGAAGCCACCGCCACTGGCCGCTCCGACCACGGAGAAGGCAGCGCTGGAGATGGCCACGCGATTGGCCGTTCCGGTCACGTTGTTGGTGACGTCATTGCTGGTGCCCGCCGTGCCAGGGTCGCCGGTGTGGACGGAGACGTAAACATTGCTGAGCGCCGAGGCAAACGTGATTCCCTTGACCCACTCAAGAATCTCTGTCGCAAGGTATTGCGAGAAGGCCATGTCGCGCCCGGATCGTCCTTCCTATTGTGGCAATTTCTTGACGGCGAGCGTCAGCGAGAAGCCTTAATATCCGTAGCCACCGCCAGATGAGGTCACCGTCAGGGTGCCGCGGGGCAGAAGAGAGCCGCCCGCTGCAGCTTGCAATCTGTGGTATTGCTTAAGGCGCCCCTGCAGGAGCAGGCTGCCCGTGGCGACGCCGCGTGGGATGGCCAGGGCCGAGCCCAGTGGAGCGCTGCCGCCGGCATTGCCGCCCAGGGTTTTGATGCTGCTGGGCCTCGCCAACGTGGCGCGGTTGCTGTTGGCGCCCCCGGCCGCGCCGTTGAGCTTGGCCATTGCCAGCCGCCCCGCTAAGCCACCACTGCCAGCACTGCTGCCGAGGAGCTCGCGGTAGCTGATCACCAGCAGCGCTACGGCGAAGGGTAGGGACTGCCACTGGGTCGAACTGACCGTGAAGTAGTAGGTGCCGGCCGGTTGCCGGGCTAGCCGCTCGTTGACGTCGGTGTTGTGAATGTCGTTGCTGCGGGCAAAGCCGGCCTCATCGAGGCTTAGCGGGCGGCGTTCGCCATCGCAGATGCCAACGGTGATGTAGTGGTCGGTGCGATCATTGACACGCCCCTGCAAGATGCGCAGGTCAGTGGGATTGGCGCAGGTGACCTTAAAGAACAGGGTGGCGGCGCCGGTTTCGCTACCAACCACGCCGCTGATGACAGCGCTGAGGTTGTCGCGCATGCCGAAGTCGCGCGCTTTGTGCGGTGAATTGTGCTGCACATACTGCGGCCGCAAAAATGACGGCTGCGTGTTGTCGCTGCCGCCATAGCTTTTGCGCAGCGCTTCGATGGCTTCCGACTGGGTCAGCAGGCCCATGGCAGTCGCCTCCCAGCGGCCCACGAGAAAGCGGCAGCCCGATCCATCATGCTAAAGACGAGATGCATGCCGCCCTGACGCCTCAGTGCATGTTAATAGAGCGCAAAAGCCAGGCGCCGCCGCACGGTAGCGAGCCGCACGGCGGATCGGTTGCCAGCCCAAGGAAACGACAAAAACTTGAGCTCCTGGAGGGAGTGCCCCTGACGCCGTTCTTCTTTGGGGCCCACGCATGCTAGCGGCTTCGTTTCTGCAGCTTGTGGCGCATGTCGCGCTGAACGTAGGGTCGTAGCGCAGTCATTAACGCGTCGCCCTGGCTGTAGCGAATGGCCAAGGATTTGGTTTCGCCTTTGCGGATGTTGGGATCGCTTTCAAAGCCCAAGTCGGCCAAGTACTGGCGCAGGATCCAGAAATCCAGGTCGCGCAATTGGCTGTGCTGGGTGCCAAAGCGGGCCTTGCCGGCATGCCAGCTGCCGCTATCCAGCCACAGGGCGGCCAGGCCTCGCAAGCCGCACAGCTGCAGCACTTCAGTGGACAGGGTCCAGCGGTCCCGGAGGTAGAGCAGTTCGTAGACCTGGTAGAGCCCTTCTCCCTGCAGTCGAACCCTCTCGATGTCATAGAAACCCTCGCCGGGCAATCGGTCCTGGTGCACCGTCAGCGGCGTTTCATGCAAGCGCCGCAACTGCCGCAGCTGATGACTTAGGTAGGGCCGCTCGGTCTCCGGTCGCTGCAGCGTCAGCCATGGGCGCATGGCCGCCCCCTTGAGGCTGAGCTTCCCCCGGCCCAAGCAGTAGCTCAGTGCGTGCACTACGAAGGCTGCGCTCATCCCAGATCTCACGAGTGAACAGGTGCCGCCGGCTCGACGGCGCATAGGGCGCCAGGGCTTGGCGCAATTTGTCGGCGTTGCTGCAGTTGAATTGCAGACGTGGTTGCACGCGCTGCTCATCCAGTCGGGATTGGGCGCCGGTGAGTAACTCCAGCCAGGCGGCGATCTGTTGAGCCTCCTCGGGGCTGCGTCCGACCCGGGCCAGCTCGACACTGCCGTCATTGCGGGGCCGGGCTCCTTCGGCCCAGAGCCAGGCGGCGGCATTGCCTCCCAGCAGTTCCAGGGCCAGCGGCGTGATGGTGCGCTCGCCGTGGGGATAGAGCAGGTTGTAGATCGGCCGCAGACGATTGGTGGAGACGCGAAAGCGCAGCACCCAGGAGCAGCGGCCGTTATGGCGGGGCGCTGTTTTGTAGGGAGCAATTTGCGCTTCGGTAGCAATGAAGTGGCGGAATTCGGCGACCTTTTCCTCGAGAAAAGCCGACTCATGCACTCCGGCCGTCAATGTCAGCTGCACGTAGCCACCACTGGGACTGCGGTAGGGCATCAGGCTGCCGTCGACGAGGAGCAGAGCCAGCAGGCCGCGTACGTCGGCGGGCTCCAAAAGTTTTCCCTACAAAACTTCACTATAGTCAGAAGCAGAGGGCAAATTGCATGCCCTTGCTTTCACCTTTCCTCTCGGAGCGTTTCGTCCCATGTGGATTGACAACGATTTTCCGAAGCTGCTTGGTGCAGAGCTGTATCGGCCCCATCCCAGCTACATCGTTGAGATGGCTGTTGAGCCTGTCGTGGTTCACGACTTCGCGAAGCAGCCCGGCCAGACGGTGCAACTTGACCGCTATCGCTTCTGGGGTTCCCCGGGAACCAAAGACAGCCGCGAGCGCACCGCCGATCAGACTCTTGGCACTGCATCTTCGCGCAGCATTGTCAAGGACAAGGTCCTTGTCAATCTGAAGGAGTACACCGGTCCTGCGGATCCTACCGACACCAGTGCTCCCTCGACATTCAAGGTGGCACGGGAGACCCTGCTGACCGCCCAGCGCCTGCTGCTGGACACCGGCAACCTGAATGTGTTCCACCAGTCCATCGGCAGCCTCACCCTGCTCGACGATTACCGTCGCTGGCGTGATCGCGTGTTCGCCGATGAGCTGTTCAAAGCCGAAGCCAATGGCGCGGCTGACAGCACCAAGGGTGGCTATTACTACCCGCTGAAGAAGTCCAAGGCGGCTTCGGCTCCTTTCCTGACTTACGCCACCGGCGAATCCGCCAAGTTCGATGTCAAGACCGACCTGCTCGAGGTCGTCAAGGACATGCGTAAGCGCAACGTGCCCACCTTTGCTGATGGGTACTACCGCTGCATTGCCGACCCCACGGCGATGATGCACCTGCGGCAGAACGATGCGTTCCGTGAGATCGCGCGTTACGCGGGCAACGGGATGGTCAATCCCATGCAGCCCGAGCTGGCTCCCAATGCCAATTTCTTCCGTGGCATGGGTCCCGCCTACGGCCAGGCCGGCTTCGTGGCTGGTCAGCCCGTGATGCCCTCCGGCTTCCTGTTTGAAGGTGTCCGCTGGTTCGAGAGCACCAACCTGCCTGAGAAGTCGCTGCAGGTGACCATCACCGATGCCTCGATCACCAACACGGTGACCACGGCAGCCCCCATGCTGTTCTTTGGCCCCCAGGCCGTTGGCGTGGGCATCGGCGGTAACAACGCCCAGATCCTGTTGAACAACAACGACGACTTCAGTCGTTTCATCATCATGATCTGGTCGCTCTTCGCTGGTTTCGAGATCCTGAATAGGGATTTCGTCTCCGTGGCTTATTCCTTCGTCTACTGATAGGAGGTAGAACCATGGCGAAGAAGATCTATCCCGGCAACTACGTCAATCGCCTCAGCTCCTACCAGGGGCAGCCTGCGGTTTGCGTTCCTGGCCGCGCCTACCATCACGTCACTGGCTATGCCCTGGTGAACGCCACCGGCGGCACCAGCTTCGATGTGATCATCCCGTCGCCGGACATGCGCGCCGACGACAAGCCTCGGGCCAACATCACCGGACTGGTGGTGCCCGTGGGTGCCAAGGTGTATCACCTGGGTGTCCGCGTCCCCGATCTGCGCGAAGACCGCAGCGTTGGCAGCGCCTTCAGCAGCCTGGTCGGAACCAACACCAACCGCCTGAAGCTGGCTAGCGCAGTGTCCACCGCGGCGACCGGCACCATTGCCGCCACCGCCCTGGGCACGGACTCCTCGGCAATTGCCGTGGCGAGCACCACTGTGGCCCCTGTGGCCAACGTGTTCGGTGTGATCACCCCTGTGGCGATCACGGGCTCGGCCCTGACCCTGAAGGTCTTTGTGACCGACAGCACTGGTACGGCCGCTGGTTCGACCCTGACCTCGACCGCCACCGGCGGCACCCCCATCATCTGCGAGGTGGCTTACTACCTCGAGGACGTGGTGGCTGATCTCAACGAGGTCGCGATCCCCTACATCACCGAGAGCTGAACTCGGTTTCTTTCCCTACAATGGGGGCGTCTGATTACTCAGGCGCCCCTTTTTTGTTCGCTATGGCGCTGTACCAGAACATCAAGAACGGTCAGTTGGTCGAGTTCATCGCTCACCACGACAAGGATTACGCGATGATTCGCAACTCAGCCGGCGTCGTCCAGTACGTGCCCCTGGTTGAGTTGGTCTCCTACGAGCCCGGCAAGGGTCGCACCGGTGAAGTACCGAGGCCGCAGTCGGCTGAAACACCGTTGGACGAGGACGCGATCCCTGAAGCCGCGATTCCTGTGGACATTCGGCTGAACATCAACACGGCCACCGCCGAGGTCATCGCCAAAGCGGTTAAAGGTATTGGCTATTCAACGGCCAAGAAGATCGTTGAGCTGCGACTGTCGCTCCCTGGCGAGCGGTTCAGCAATCTCGACCAGCTCAAGCGCATTGGCCGCGTTGACTGGGACGAAGTGATTGGCGCTGATCTGATCTACGTCGGCTGAGCACCTTAGAATTGCCCTAGTGCCTTGGCGCAAGCGTGGAGCTTGACGAGTACAACAAATCTCGCTGCCGCTTCCACCTTGGCTACAACGTGGGTGCCAATTTGCCGGCGGGCGACATTGCCCGGCTGGAGGAGGCGATGGCACGTGTCCCGGATAGCTATTTTTTTGCCCGGGTTGTCGAGCACCTTGACCGCTGTGACAAGGCTTACCGCATTTCACAGATCTTCCGTGTTGAGGACCAGCCCCAGCCCAGCCGGATTGAACGGATCACCGGTGACACGGACCGGGCGATCTACCAGTCCGATCCGCTGAAGGCCGCCAAGGATTATCGCGAGGTCTACCTGCGGGAGGTGGACCTGCTGGCCGAAACCCTCTATGTGGCGAACTATCGCCGCGACGAGGTGCGCCGCTACGCCTTCGAGCGCGGTGGCGTCGAATTCATCATGGCCGTCCCGGGGCCAGCTGATACCGCCGTCGGCACCCGCGTGCTGCAGGCGACGGGTTCCATGAATTGGAGGTGACCATGCCCAGCGCACCAGGTTGGATTGATGTTCCCGGCAAGGGCAAGCGTTACCGGATGGCTGACGGCAGCCTGCGCTTTGTCTCACCGGACGAGGTGACCCGCGACCCGGTGGGGCTGGTCACCTACGGCCTGCAGGGGTTTGCCGATTTCCTGAACCAGGTCCAGGGCCGTCCTGTCCTGGCTCAGGAGGCATCCATCCGCTCTGCGGCCACTGCCCGCTCGGTGACCCCGCCCGGCAATTACCGGGTCCCAGGCGTGGGAGAGTTTGACGTGCGCAGTGGTCGCCCGGTCGGCGCCATGGCTACGGCCCCACTGGTGACAGCGCCGATTGCCACACCGGCGCGCCAGGCCGAGCGCTCCGAGCGCAACCGCATGCTGCAGCAGGCCGGCGGACCCAACATCAGCCAGCGTCTGGTGCCGACCGAGGCCGAGGCCGAGGCGATCAATGCCGCCCAGGCCCGGGCGCAGGATGCCGTGATTGCCTACCGCGGCCAGGACAGGGATTCCACCACCACCTCCCTGCCGGCTCAACTCGACCAACGTGATCCTATCTACGCCCAGCGCGCTGACATCCAGGCCTGGATGGAGGCCAATAAAAATGCCCCCAAAGGCGCCGATGGCATGAACATCGTCGACCGCTTTTTGGCCAGGCAGCGCCCTGCTGCCGCGGTGGACGAAGCGCCAGATTATGCGCCCGCTGGTGCACCCACCCAGCCCTGGGGCGCGGCTGATGCCCCCGGCGCCCCTAAGAGTGAAGGCACGGTGGTGGGCGAGAAGTACTACGGCAAGACCTGGGACGGCAGCCGCTGGGTGGAGGCGGGCGACCCCCTAGCCCAAACGGATCTGCGCCCGGCGAGCCAGGCCTTCCCGGTGGAGCCTGCCCAGGTCTTGGGCGGTGAGCTGGAGTTTGCGGCGCAGGCGACGGCGCAGGAGAGCAACCTGAACTTCAATAGCCCCTTGCCGCTGGCCAACCAGGCCCAGGCCGAGCAGAGCCAGAAGACTGAGGCCCTGCTCAAGCGCTTTCTCCCGGCGGCGCGAGACCTGAACACCCCGACCTACGGCCAGTGAGTCCGCGCTGAACCATGAACACGCGTCATCCCCAGGGCAAGTTCAACACCGGCAGCATTCGCGGCGAGCTGCCCCAGGAGGGCCGCTGGTACGAGGACCGGGCCCAGGGCCGCCAGATCGCCAGCGATTTCACGGCCGCACCGGGCATGGTGCCGAGCAATCCGGTCAACTTCCAATCGGCCCGGCCGGTGCCTTCGACGTTTCAGTACGACGCGATTGCCAACGGTCTGACCACCTACGGCAACCCCTATGGCGATGGCCGCACGTTTCTGCGGGGCGAAGAGCCGCTGCTGACCACGCCCGGACCGGCGGCGAGCTTGATCCAAGCCGCTGCCCCCGCTGCCGATGCTGCCGCTCAGTCGCGCACGCCGGGCTATGGCTATGGAGCTAACAGCCCCCTGGCCCGCATCGACGCTGCGCAGCAGTTGCAGCCACCGGCGCCGCTGGGTATGTCGACCAGTCCCAAGCTCACCGCCAGCGGCCCCCAGCGGGACGTGCCCCGCGATGCGGCTTGACCAATCTTGCGGCGGTTAAACTGATAGCTATGGCGTTCATTGACATCAGCTACAGCTGATCGGAGGTTCGTTTGGCGACGTCGAGCTCAAACAAAATGCCGCTCCTGGTGGATCGGCCGTTGCACGCCTTTGCCACCTTGGGAGCCGCTGCCGCCCTGTCGTCGGCGACTAATTTCAACACCGTGCTGGGCGCAGGATGCGAAACCCTGGTGGACTGCACCAGTAATGACGGCGCAGTCGTTGATTCGTTGTCGTTGGTGATCACCGAAGCCTCGACAACCACCAGCACCGTTCTGGTGTTTTTAAGTGTTGCGGCGACTTCGGCTGGCATTGCGGCGAGCAATACCGTTTGCGTCGCCTCAGCTGCGATCCCAGGTGGTAGCTCAGCGGGCCAGAGGGTCAACATCAGCCTGCCGCCCTTGAGCGTGCCAGTACCGAACTTGGCGAGCCCGGCAGCCACGATGGCCACCTACCCCACGGAGACCGACAAAAAGAACACCGGCCTGTATGTGCCCTCCGGTGCAGTGATTTATGTCGGCTTGAGCGCTGCCCTGAGCGCCCCTAGCGCGGCCACCCGGGTGCATGTGTTTGCCCAGGGCGGCTTCTTCTAACCGCCCGCCCGTTGCCGATCGATGAGCTCCTACGCCAACGCCAGCCGCGAAGACGAGATCAAGGCGATCTATCGCACGATCCTTGGCCGCGAAGCCGACAGTGGCGGCCTGCAGAATTACGCGTCATCGGGCCTGAGTCTCGATGACATCCGCTCCTCGATTGGCCAGTCGCCGGAATCCCAGGCCCGCAAGGAGCGACAGGTTGAGCAGCTGTACCAGTCCGTGCTGGGCCGCGGTAGCGACGCTGGCGGACTGGCGAATTACACCCGCAACGATCCTCGCGCCCAGGACGGTTTTACGGCCGAGGAACTGACTTCACTGGAGCGCGATTTCCGCGGCAGCCCGGAATACCAGGCCAAGCAGGCGCGCGCTGCGGCTCCGCCCCCACCTCAGCCGCAACCAGCGCCGCCAAGTTCGGGTTCCAGTCAGCCACGGTTCTCGACCGCCTACGGCCAATCCCCGGACTATTTCGGTGGTGAAGATTACAAGGCTGCCAAGGCCTCCGGCGCCAGCGACAGCGAGATCTTGGGCTGGCTGGATCAGAACCGCCGCCTGCTGCGCGAGCAGAACGTGCCTGGCGGCGGCGGTCTGTACGACCAGATCAAAGCGGCGGCCGGTACCGCGGTCGCGTCCAAGCCCGTCGATCCCGCCGCGGGGTTTGAGGCGGTACTGGGCCGTTACAAAGAACAGTTCGATCGCATGACCCAGTCGCTCAATGAGGCGATCAGCGGACGGGGCGCGATCCAATCGCAGTACGAGAAGACCCTGGCTGATACCCGCGCTGGCTACGACCGCGAGCGTGCTGACTTCCAGGCCCGCCTCAACAGCCTGCAGCAGCAGGCGGAGGAGGCCACCAGCCAGGCCAATCAGTACCGCGATGAAGCCAGCAGCTATCAACTGGACCGGTTGCGCCGCGGCGTCAGTGTCAGTGGCGGCGGCAGCGGTGATGGGGTCGATCAGCTGGCCGCCAATACCAGTGGAGCGCGGGTGAACAGCGGCTCGCGGCCCATGGTGAACACCCAGGTGGAGATCGATGCCACCGATAGCGTCCTGAATCGCAAAGGCCCGGTGGTCGAGACCTTGGGCAGCGGCTCCACCCGGGCCATGGCGCGTTCCCGCGGCAGTGCCGCCCTTTCCAGGCCAGTCGCCCAGGCCCATTACGCTCGCCGCTTCGGCTGATGGCCGGGGTCGGCCCGCGACTCAATGGCGGCTTGGGGTTGTCATCGGTGCAGCGGTCGAGCCCTCCTCGCGCGGCGGGGCTCTATCCCCGACAGGGCGAGGGATTGGGGCAATACGGCAGCACGGCCTACCCGACCGTGGTGGAGTCGTACAACCGCAGCACCGACTACAAGCGCTGGAAGCTGGGCCAGGAGTACTTCTTTGGCACTGGTCGCAGTTGGGGCGACTTTCAGATCTACAGCTTGGCGCGATTTGTCACCGGCGCCGTCGACGGCACCTCCAAGGAGGTGACGACCCTATTCCCTTCAGGTATTTCGCCGGAGAAGACCTGGTACGTCAGCTGCCGCACCCGTGGCTCGATCATCCTGCCGGTTCCGTTGAGCAGCGGCCAAATCACGCTGAACACCGCCGATCCCGACCCGGCCAATCACACCTTGACACTGGATGTCAGCGGGGTGTTGAGCCCGGCGCAGGTGGCTGTGTTCTCGATCTTCATCGGCGATCAGTTCGAGGACTCGGCCAGTGGCCCCAGCTACCCGGCCGATTTGGTGGGGCGCGATGCCGGCAGCCTGGCCCTGACGCTGACCGGGGTCAATGCGGCGGCCTTGACCTTGACGTTTGACCTCTCCCGTCCTGCCGGACGGGTGCAGCGCAATGGCCGGATCTACTGGTCGCGGTTGGCCTATGACCCGAGCGCGCCGCTGAGTTGGCGCGCCGATGGCAGCCGGCATTTGTGCAGCAGTTTCAAGTTCTTCTGCTGCTGCCCGGACCACCTGGGCGGGTCACTGGCCAACCTGGAAGCACCGGATCGGGGTCAGCCGCGCGACCTATTTCCCAGGCCCAACGCCGCACGCCCCGTGGTGTCGGCCTGGGAGCGTCAGGGTGTGGGGTATTACCGTCAGTGGCGCACGCTGCCGCGCCGCCGTGACGAGCGCCGGGAGTGCAAACACATTCACGCGATTCGCTGGGAGTGCGGCGTGCCCTGGCTGGAGCCCGACGACTATCCCGTCGGCGATGAACGGGTTTACCTGGAATTCGCTGCCGAGCAGGAGCGGCGTTTTTCCAGTGAGGAGATCATGGAGTATTTCCGCTTGCGCCAAATCAACTGGGATCGTTTCGCGATGACGATTGCCGATGCTGTTGGCATCATTTTGTTTCCTGGCGGAGATCCCCGCGACGCGATACGGCCTGATGCCCGACCCTTGCTGTGGAATGACGCCGAGAAACCGCTAGCGACCTGGTGCCGTCAAAACGATTGGTGGCTGCAGCGCGGCAGCCAGCGTCTGCGGATCTTTAACAGCGCGATCCAGGATTTCGAGGATCAGGTAAGCGTTGCCAGCCTCAACTATCCGGTGCTTCAGTTTGTCGAGCCAGGCGCCGCTGGTGCGCCAGTGGTTGTTCCGTAGCTGATTTCTAGAATCAAGCAAAGGGCCGCAGCCAATGACAACTACCACCGATCCGCAGCGGCGGCCGGTTTTGTACGACCTCAGGAACCGGAGGCTGTTGGCCGATCCGGCGATCGGCACCAACTATGTCGTGATTCCGTCGCCTGTGGATGGGGACACGACGATTGATTTGATTAACACCGCCACCAGCGCGGTGATTCAGGCCGCCCGTGTTGTGGCCGCCAGCACCAGCGGCGCGGGCGTGGTGCAGTTGCTCGACAGCACCAGCAGCACAAGCACCACCACAGCCGCCACGCCCAATAGTGTCAGGAGTGCCTACGACTTGGCTTCTGCTGCTCTGCCTCGTGGCGGCGGCACCATGGCCGGCGCCATCTTGGGTGATGACAGCACCTCGCCCGCCGCACCTGGATATGCCTTCGATGGCGATGCCGATACCGGCCTGATGCGCCTGGGTGCCAACGAACTCGGCCTAGTGACGGGCGGGGTGGTGCGCCTCAGTATTGATGGTGGCGGCAACGTCTCGTACGGCGCCTATGCGGCGCTGGCGACCAATGCCATCGGTGTGTCGGTGCAGGCCTATGACGCCAACACGGCCAAGACCAATGTGGTGCAGAGCTACAGCGCGGCTCAGCGCGGCACGGTTTCCGCCCTGGGCTCAGTGAGCGCAGGAACCACCACGCTGAATTTCGCCAGCGCCAACAATTTCAGCTTGACACTGCCGGCTGGGGGCACGGTCACCTTGGCTACGCCAGCCAACGTGAGCGCGGGTCAAAGTGGCGCGATCACCATCACCCAGAACAGCAGCACAGCGGCGACGGTTGCTTATGGCACAGCTTGGAAATTTGCTGGCGGCGCGCCCTCGATCAGTTCAACGCTGGATAGCGTGTCGGTGATTGGTTACTACGCCGAGTCCGCCAGTCGCATCACAGCCACGTTGCTTCCGAATTCCATTTCTTGAGACCGGTTCCAGACAGCTCACTCTGAGCTGGTTCTTAGAATGCTGGTCAAGGGATTACGTCGGGCCCATGCCAGCCATTCGGATCGAAGGGCGCGACTACGAAGAGATTGCGGTCCGTCAGATTCGGGGTGCCGTTCAGACAACGATCACAAGCATCGCCCTGCCTACTGGTGCAGCAACCGAGGCCACGCTGGCCCAAGTGCGTGATGCGATCAAAGCGACGATCGATCTGGAGAGCACTATCTGGACGGATGACTCCGGCGCCTATTACGTGCGCCGTGATGTCGTCAACGAAGGCACCGGTGCGATCACGATCAGCTGGACCACCCCCGACGGCAGCAGTGCCACTCCGGGTAGCGGTCTCAAGCCGCTTTCGACAGCACAGCGCAGTGTCACCCAAGAGCTGTTCGTTGCCACGGCTAGCGCCGCCGGCTACAGCTCGGGCGATTTCCTGGCGCGGCTGCTGATCCTGGACGTCAATGCCAGCACCCCTGTAGTCACGCAGGTCTGGTACAACCTCAGCACTAGTGCGGTGATTGCGGCTCCGAGCGCGGCCAATGTCACTCCCAGCGACGAATCGATCACGATTGCCTCCTCCGCGCTGCCGACCGGTGCGGCCACGGCGGCCAACCAGAGCACAGCGAACAGCTCCCTTTCGAGCATCGAAAGCAAGCTACCCAGCAGTTTGACAGTCAGTGCCACCCGGCTACTGGTCGACGGCAGCGGCGTCACCCAGCCGATCAGCGCCGCCAGTCTGCCCCTACCATCTGGAGCAGCGACAGCAACCAACCAGAGCACAGCGAACAGCTCCCTTTCGAGCATCGAAAGCAAGCTACCCAGCAGTTTGACAGTCAGTGCCACCCGGCTACTGGTCGACGGCAGCGGTGTCACCCAGCCGATCAGTGCCATTAGTTTGCCGCTGCCGTCTGGAGCGGCCACGGCGGCCAACCAGAGCACGGCAAACAGTTCGCTTGCGAGCGTGGATAGCAAGCTGCCTGCCGGCTTGACGGTCAGCAGCACCCGCTTACTGGTCGACGGCAGTGGTACCACCCAGCCTACCTCGGTCGCAGCCCGCACCCCGACGACGACCAGTATCAGCAGCAGCGCTACCAGTGTCACGATCCTGGCGCTGAACAGCAGCAGGCGCGGCTTTTCGGTCTCCAACGTCAGCACGGCCAAGCTCTACCTGAGCTTCAGTACACCGGCAACGACAACCAACGCCTTCATCGAGGTTCCCTCCGGCGGCTTCTTGTTGCTGGATCAGCAGTTGATTGTCACCAATGCGATCTACGGGATCTGGACCTCTGCCAATGGAACCGCCCAGGTCACCGAGTACGTCTGATGTCGATCTTCTTCGCCCCCGGCCCTGACCTCAGTGCGTACGCCGCCCTGGCCGTGGCCCAGACCTTCAGTGCCGCCCAGCGCGGCACGATCTCAGCGCAAGGCTCGGTGAGTGGCACGGTCACGCTCAATTTCAGTACGGCCAATCATTTTTCAATGACGCTGCCGGCGGGCGGCACGGTGACACTGGCCAACCCCAGCAATCTGACAGCAGGCCAAAGCGGCTGTCTAGTGATTACCCAGAACGGCAGCACGGCTGCGTCGGTCGCCTACGGGTCGGCGTGGAAGTTCCAGGGCGGCGCTCCCTCGATGAACGCGACGCTCAACAGCGTCAACGTGATCGCCTATTTCGTGGAATCCGCTAGTCGGATTACCGCAGCTCTCGCTCCCAACACCATCAGCTGATGATTCCCGGATCCGCTAATCCGTTGCTGCTGGCATCTCAATCCAGCGCTGCATACACGATCTCACGTTCACTGCGTTTCAATAGTAGTGACAGTGCCTACTTGTCCCGCACCCCCGCATCTGCTGGCACAAGCAGGACAACTTGGACAGTTTCTTTTTGGGCAAAACGTGCCGCCCTTGCAGCTCCGCAATGG
>Ga0181352_1000162_pt1 | contig 31875 bp, 58 predicted proteins | sample Fa13VDMLBSN_FD_130103 | JGI IMG/M metagenome (GOLD analysis project Ga0181352, IMG submission 130103) | Freshwater viral communities from Lake Michigan, USA - Fa13.VD.MLB.S.N | ecosystem: Environmental > Aquatic > Freshwater > Lake | place: USA: Michigan | collected 2013-09-23 | reverse complement strand
CATGACGTGCAGTTACGCGGCTTAAACTGGACATCGCTCCAAGGACGCGGCGTTTTGAAAATGCCGCCGCACTTCCTCGAACAGCATTGCCTTTCGTCCCATTGCGATGCCGAATAAGTACGAGGGCGCGGAAACTCGACGCCACAGACAGCACACGACTTAAACCGCGCGATGGCTGTCATCGCTCACTCACCCCCGGCCGGCAGGGTGGGGAGCACACCCCACCGACCGGGGATGTCCCCGCCGCCGTGGCAACAGCGGGAACTGAATAGGGAGACGGCCGGCAGAGGGCATGGGGGGCTGCCGGCCGCCTTATCCGCCGCCGCTGGTTCGCACCCATGGCGACGAATGGGGTTCATGGAAGAATCACCAACAGAACGAAGATGACCGCGCAGATGGTGCCAACGGCCACGATGTTTCCGCACAGGCGGATAGCCATGCGGGCGTGGTATGTGACATCGGTCATGGGACAAACCCTCCAAGCCAATCGGGGCGCAGCCAAAAGAGGGCGTATCCAGCGCACAGAATGAACATGATGGCGCAACTGTACGGACGCTCCTGAGCCCCATGGGAAATTCCCGCTCTCAGGCAATACGCCGTCCAAAACGCGAGCCATTCCGGGCTCATGCCCGTGCCTCCTGACGCAGCCGTGCGCCGATATGCCGGAATGCGATGGCCAGCTTCTCCCTGACCTTGGGCCAGCGGACGTGACACACCTTCCCCGTCGTGGCGTAGGCGTCGGCAATCTCGGCCGAGGTGCCGTTCATGATCGCGAGAAGGCGCATGTCGTCCGGGGCCTCGTTGGTGAGGCGAGAGACGCCACCGAGGTTTGCCGGCCGCAGCACTTCGTCGGCGAAGTCCTCGTCCAGTTCCCGCATGACCTTGATCATGGCGTCGTAGGGCGGCAGGGCTTGGCCTTGCAGATAGCTTTGCAGGGTGCGGCGCTTGATGCCGGTACGTTCGGAAAGGCTGTCCAAGGAATGCGGGCGCTGGACGCCGACGTGCTTCCGCATGGCGAGCGCGAAGCCGACCCTCGCATTCTCCTTGTCGGCAATCTGGAAGTTGAACATCGTTCTCAATCTCCCCTGGATGCAGTATCGGTCGCATGGAAAACGCCCTGCGACAGTTGATGGAATTTGCGATTGCCGCCGACGATCAGCGCCTGTGCTGGCTGATTGGTCAGGTGGCGGTGCATGTGAATACCCATCGCGCTTCACTTGAACCGCGCGAAGTCGCCGAAGTGTTCGGCAGCAGCCCGGCAGTAAGCCGCGTGGGCCTCATCCTTGTCCCGAAAGGACCCGAGCTTGTGCCGGACGCCGTTGACACCGATTTCCGCCCGCCAAGGGGATTTCGGGTTCCGGGGGTTAAAAACGACACCCTTAAGACCGGAAATGTTTCGCGAGTGTTGGCAGCGTCGGTTCGCCGCCTGCTGAGAAAGCGTCGCGGGCCGGAGGTTTGCCCAGCGGTTGTCGGCGCGGTCGCAGTTTGCGTGATCGACAAAGTCTGGAATCTCACCGGTCATATAAAGAAATGCCAGACGGTGAAGGCGATACTGACGACCACTGCCCCCTATCTCGGCAATCAAGTACCCCTGAAGCATCCTTCCGATCACACGGCCCGACCGTACGGACGTGAAAACGCCAGTTTCAGGGTCGTAAACGACAAGCTTTTTAAGCTCAGCCTGCGTCATCGAAATGGGTTTGGCGTGTGGCATTCAGGTTCCCTCCCTCAAGCCCTGGGAGACCTTGACCCGGCCGCTGGCTCCCCCCACCTGCCCGCCAGCGGTCGGGCCTTTTTCAAGGTCGCCAACCGTGACGGCTGAATGGCGCACGGCGTTGGTGTTCTGGCTGCTGGCCGGGGCGGTCGTGTGGTTCACGCTGTCATGAGCGACAACGGCGACGCATCCAACGGCGGCCAAGGTGAACAGAACCAGCAGCAGGGGCATGGGAACCTCCGTCAGGCGGCAGTAGCGGGCCGATGGGCGCCGTCTCGGTACTCCCCAAGGAAGTCCGCAGCCGAAACGGTGGCGCCGTGAGTGGCGAAAAAGTCGATGACTTGGCTAAGGTAGATGTGCGGCACCCGAGACGCGCACCATCCCTTGACCGTCTTGTGGGGGCGGCCCGTGAATTCCGCCAATTGCTCCAGCAAAAGGCCATGCTTCCGCAGAAGGTCGGCCAGCAGGCAGTGGCGGTTCCACGAGCCGCTACCGACGTAACCCGAAATGTCATGGAACCGGGGGCCGGGGTCTCCGGTTTGGGCAAACCGCTCGATGTAGGCCATCAATTCCGGCGTCTCGCGGAACCATTCGTGGTGGAGGCGGTCCACCTTAAACAGTCCGTGGATATAGAACTCGGCGGCGATGGGAGCCGGAACGGTTGCCAGCATCCGAAGCGGAGTAGGCGACCACTCGCAATAAGTCCTGAATCGCCACTCCGGCTGGCCGGACCAACCAATCTTGACGGGACCGCCGTCAATCGGCTGGAGAAAGTAGACATAGCCAGGGCCGCTCATGGTGCGGTCTCCGCGTCGGAAACGACACGCTCGACACGCGAGAGCACGTCAAGCGTTGGTGATGTCTCCCCCGTCCGCCAGCGGTTGAAGGTGGACGGGGCGATCTGTGCGCGACGGCACATTTCGGCGACGGAAAGCCGGGCCTTTCGGGCGCGGCCCTCTAAATCGGTGATGATGCGTGCTTGATCCATGTCGATATTCATAGCGCATAAATGCGCCGATGGGAAGCGCATTAATGCTTGGTGACTCATTTTTTTCGGTCGCGCACGATTGCGCCATGGGAACCAAGACTTTGCCGGATATCTCGCACCCGCTAACGAAGCGATTGCTCGCGGCGGTGGAGCAGGCGCGTCAGGCGGGCGTGAAGCCGACCAAGTTAGCGTCTTTGGCTGGCCTGCCGCCATCAACGATCAATCGCAAATTGAATGGCAGCGATAAAACGCTGATCAAGCCGGACACCCTATTGAAAATAGAAGCGGCTGTGGCATCATTAAACGGTAACCATCTGGGGGAGGTGGATGCTGTGTCCGAGATCAACAAAATAAACGAAGACGGCTGGCGGCTTCTGGAGGAACTAGTAGAAATACTGGTATCAACTAACGTTCTCCCTAAAGACCAGCTTTCCGAACGCATGACCCGCGCCATCGAGCGCCGCCGCTACCTGTTATCGCTCATCGATAAAGCGCATTAAAAAATAATTCGACGGTTCGCGCATTTTTGCGCTTTACATCGGCGCATTTATGCGCGACGATGCCTCCCATCGAACACGCATGGGAGTGCAGCCGATGTTCACCATCAGCTTCATTTACGAACACCGCTACCAAGGCGTCGCCGTCGCCGAGGTCGAGGGCATCGCCTACATCGAGATTCTGGGCGACGACTGGTGCTTCGACCGGATCACCTTCACGGACCTTTCACGCCAGCATGAGGTGGACGTGTTGCCGGCGGATCGGAAGGCCATCGAGACGTACCTGTCCACCGATAAGGGGTATCGGGGCGACATCGAGGACGCCGCCCACGATGCACGGATGGGCCGGTTCTCGCGGGATCGGGAAGTCGCCTTCGCGTTCCGTCAGGCAGCGGAATGAAGGGGATGGAACGGATCATAACGCGAGAAATCTCGCTGACCTACGACGAGATCAAGGAGGCCATTGTCTATTGGCTGACCAATAAGCTCGATGTGCAGCTAGGCGACAACCCCAGTCTCGAATTTGACGGCTTCATCGGTGGGGCCACCGTCTCGTCCGTCAGCAAGGACAGTATCAATGTCTGACCCCATGAAGCCGATATCGCAGGAGAACGCGGTGCCCCTCTATGAACTGCTGGGGACATCGCCAGCCACGCCATCAACGCCCAAGCCGATATCGCAGGAGACGCCCGAACAACTCGGACGGTGGGCGGTGCAGAACATGCTGCCGGCATCCGAGAGCGCCCGCGCTGACGGCATCGCCGCCCGCGTCGCAGCGATTGTGAGGGCCGAACGCGCCATGCTCGCAGCAAGGGAGACCCATGATGTCTGAGCCGATGAAGCCGGAAGGGGTGGAGACGTGGACTTTGCGAGGCCATCGCCTGATGACCGTGGTCGGGGGCGCGCCTTTCCCATTGAATATCTCAGAGTTGAAGTACGCCATCCACGCAGCACAGCGCCTCCACGTGGTCGAGCGTGAGAGGGATCGCCTAGCGCAAGAGCTTGACGACGCGGAGGCGGAAGGCTGTGTGGTCGAGCGTGAGAGGGATCGCCTAGCGCAAGAGCTTGACGACGCGGAGGCGGAAGGCTGTGACGCTGACGATACGATCCGCACCATCACCCGGGAACGCGACGCAGCACAGGCACGGATAGCGATGCTCGAAGAGGCGCTGGACCGCTCGCAGGAAATCGTGGCGTGGGCGTGCGGGAGGCTGGACGGCGATGAACGCGCGAATGCCGTGAAACTGTACGAACACATCCGCGCCCTTCTCTCCAAGGAGACCGACCGATGAAGTGGTTCATCAGGCTGTTCCGCCGCGACAGGCCGACGACGTTTAGCCGGTTTCTGGCGGTCCATATCGTACACGCGAGCCGAACGGGGACACTGCGATGAGCGAGTGGCAGGACATCAGCACGGCTCCGAAGGATGGGACGCGCATTCTTGTCTACCAGAGAATTGGGGGGCCGGATTTCGTCCGGTGGATCGGCGCTCCGCACAACAAATGGTCAATTGACGGATTTGGGTCCGTCGATAAGCCCACTCACTGGATGCCCCTCCCCGCTCCCCCGGTGACGCCATGAGCCCCGGCGAAGCCTTCTGCGGCCATCCCCTGCCAGACCGCGAAGTCATTGGTGGGAACAATCCGCCCCCACCAACCCCCTACGAGGCCGCCCGTGATCGGGTAGACGATCTATGGGGAGAGGCTGTCCTTTGGTTGGATGGCACACCGCCGGGCGATCAGGAAACAGCGGATGGGCTGGCGAACCTGCTGACCATGATCCGCGCTGCCGCCAAGGAAGCTGACGCCGCCCGCAAGACGGAGGCCGAACCATTCGACGCCGGCAAGGCCGAGGTCCAGGCGCGATACAAACCGATCCTGTCAAAGGCGGAACAGGCCGAGAAGACCATCAAGGCGGCGTTGGCCCCATGGCTGGCGAAGAAGGATGCCGAGGTCCGCGAGAAGGCCGCCGCTGCTCGAGCAGAGGCCGACCGAAAGACCGCTGCTGCACAGGCAGCTATCCGCGCCGCTCGAGAGTCGAACCTTGGCGAACGTGCTGCCGCCGAAGCCCTGCTCAAGGATGCCAAACGAGCCGATACCGTCGCCAACAAAGCGGGACGGGAGACGGCCACGGCGGGGGGCTTCGGCGGGCGGGCGGTTGGATTGCGGACCACATGGAAGCCGGAAATCGTCAACGAGATCGAGGCCCTGCGCTGGGCTTGGAAGACATACCCCGAGAACATGCTGTGTACCGTGATGATCCTTGCAGAGAAGGAAATTCGCGCCGGGCGGCATGAAATACCGGGTTTCAGTATAACCAAAACCACAACAGCGGTATAATCATATCATGACGAATACAGCACTTTGGGACGCGGTTTCCAAGACGCCGCCCGATCAAACGAAGCCGATTACTGGCAAGCCATACAAGGGAACAAGCCCTAAGCCGTACTGGCTTATGCGGCGAGCAACAGAAGTGTTCGGCCCGTGCGGCATCGGCTGGGGCTTCGTCATTCTTGACGAGAAGTTGCTTGACGGCGCCTTGCTGGAAGGCCCCAGCATGGATCAGAGTTTTTGCGAGCGCGTCCACATGGCCCGCGTTCGCGTCTGGTACAAGTGGCAGGACCAGACCGGCGAGGTCGAACACGTCGGGCAGACGGTGTTCTGCGGCCGGCGCAAGGATGGCAGCCCGTTCACCGACGAAGACGCCCCGAAGAAGTCCGTCACCGACGCGCTCACCAAGGCCCTGAGCATGATCGGCTTTGCCGGCGACATCTTCATGGGCCGCTACGATGACAGCAAATATGTGGACGAACTGAAGCGCGAGGACGCGGAGGCGAAGAAGCCGCCTGAAAAGAAGCCGTCCCTTGAGACCCGCTATGCCGCATTCAACAAAGTCCTCGGCCTCTGCAAGGACGCCGCCGACCTCAACAAATCGTGGGCGCGCGGCAAGGAGCTGCTGGCCGAACTGGCGAAGCAGGACCCCAAGAAGCATCAGGCCATCTCTGAACTGTTCGATCACATGTACGAGAAATTTTCCAACGCCGATCCATTCACTAACCCGAAGAAGGAAGCCGCGTAAATGTCAGGCAGCGTCAACAAGGTCATTCTGGCCGGGAACCTCGGCCGCGACCCGGAAATCCGCAACACCAACGACGGCGGCAAGATTGCCACCTTCACCGTCGCCACGTCGGAAAGCTGGCGCGACAAGCAGACCGGCGAGCGCAAGGAGAAGGCCGAATGGCATCGGGTGGTGAGCTTCAATGACCGCCTGTCCGATGTCATCGAGAAGTACCTTCGGAAGGGTTCCAAGGTCTACGTCGAAGGCTCCCTTCAGACGCGGAAGTGGACCGATAAGGACGGTGCGGAGAAGTACTCAACCGAGGTCGTGCTGTCCAAGTTCAAGGGCGAATTGGTGATGCTCGGGGGCAACGGCGAACGCGACGACGATGAACCCCGGCGCGGTGGCGGTGGCGAGACGGAAGACAGCATCGCAGCGGTCGTGCGCCGACCCCACCCGAAGCTGGACGACGAGATTCCGTTTATCACCCGCTGGGGGGCGTTCTGACGCCATGAAATACGCCACCCGCGAGCCCATCAGGGACCGGAAGTATCTGGACTACCTCCGCACGCAGCCGTGCCTGCTGACGGGCGTCACGGGTGGCGATTACGAAGGCGTGGACCCCATGCACATCGGGACGCGCGGCAAGGGGCTGAAGTCAGCCGACGACGAAGCAATCCCGGTCATCCACCACCTGCACAGCCGGGGGCATCACCTGGGGGAGATATCGATGCTGCGCGAGCATGCGCCCGATAGCGTGTTGCGGGCCGCCTTCCGGGCGCTGGCGCGGGAACTTTACAAGCATTGGAAGGAAGGGCGATGACTAACCTTTGGTTTCTTTTTATCCCTGTAATGGCCATCGCCTCGGTTGGCGGATGGATCACCCACATTACGTCTGTTTCACGCAAGGCGAATGGGGGTTCCTGATCGCCGGGGCCATCTTCGCGCCCGTCGCCGTCTTCCACGGCTGGGGCATCTGGCTGGGGTTGTGGTGATGACTGAGACGCTAGAAGTAAGGTTGCTCCGCTGGTCCGACAATTCCAACAGCGGCCAGACGGTGACGTTTTTGCTCCCCGAGGGTGAGGTCCACCCGTTCAAGGGGCTGAGATACGGCAAGACCGGCGAGCGTTTCGCCATGGCTTTGGCCCGTATCGAGGACGAACAGACGAAGGCCGACCACATCTACGGCGGTAATGACGGCTACGTCGAAGGGTCCAAGCCTGAAAAGACAGAGGGGCAGACCTGCGTAAGGATGGCGCATGCGCTGTGCCGTGATCCGCTGTTCCAGGATTGGGTGCGGATCGAATGGCACGATGAGAGTCTTCCGCCGGACAAGAATGCCCGCGCATACATCATCAATCGCTGCCACATCGCCTCCCGCGCCGACTTCGCCGCGAACCCCGCTGCCTGCGAGAAGCTGCGGGCGCTGAAGGCTGAGTTCGATTATCGGGATAGCCGCCGATGAACGCGGAACCGCTGACGGATGAGGAATTGGCCGAGATGCGCGCACTCGCCGGCCCCTACGACAACGGCAATCGCTACTGGCTGAACCGTGACGCGGTCGAGGGCCTTTTCGCTCGGATCGACGCAGACCGCAAGCGTCTCGCCCTACTGGAGGAGGTGGCGGGACTGGCGCGAGAGACGAAGGAACGATTGGACGAAATGGCAACTAGCCAAATCCTTTCGCTCGAATGGCGAGTCATTTGGCGCAGGCTGACGTTGAGGCTCGCCGCACTCGGGGATAAGGACGCCTCCAATGAGTGAGACGTGCGAGACGTGCCGGTTCTGGGCGCCATTGAGTGGTCCGCCGTTTAGCGTCATCCCGGATTCGGGAATGTGCGAGCACCCACGGCAAAAATCGCCGCTTGATCGGGGGGGCACGGACTGGTGCGACAAATACCAGCCGGCCGGGGATAAGGACGCCTAGAGATGCCGGACCTGCATTGCTGCGGATGTGGGCAGACGGTGGCAGCGCGGCTCACCAACGGCGCCGAAATCTACCCACACCGCACGGACCTCCGTGAGTTGCCGTTCTGGAAATGCGACGCCTGCGGCAACTTCGTCGGATGCCATCATAAGACCGACAATCCGACAAAGCCGCTCGGCTGCATCCCGACGCCCGAAATAAAGCGGGCTCGCCAGCACATCCACCGCATTTTAGACCCACTCTGGAAGTCCGGGCGGATGAGCCGGCGTGCCGTTTACGGAAAGTTGTCGGCCGTTCTTGGGAAGGACTACCACACGGCTGAAGTCGCTACCATTGATGAGGCCAGGGCCGTCTACAGGGCGGTGACGGCCATCGCGAAGGACGCCTAGAGATGCTGCTGACCGTACCCGAGGCGGCGACATGACGCGGGAGCGTGTTCGCTCGAGCTACGTGGCCGCCAAGATCGGCTTCACGGCGCGGGCTATTCAGAAGATGGCCGCTCGAGGGGAGATTCCGAGCGCCGCCCGGTTCGGTCGCGTCTGGACGTTCGACCCTGCTAGGATCGGGCAGTGGATACGCCAACGGGAGGCAGAGGCATGTCGCGCGAGCGCAATATCTATCGACGCGGGGGCGTCCTATACGGCCGAATCTCTGTCCGAGGACATGAGATACGAAAGAGTTTACGAACAAACGATTGGGCGGAGGCCCGGCGACGCCGCAAGAAGATGATCGAGGATGCCCAGAAGGTCCGCTTCGACGGCGAGGCCCGGCATTCCTGGAAAGCGGCGCAGGGACGATGGATGGAAGAACAGGCACCCCACCTGAAGCCGGCGACGGCCAACCGCTATCAGGTATCCCTACGCCGGGCGTCCCCCTGGCTCGAGACGAAGTACATTGACGAGATCGACCGCAAGCTGATTGCGGGCTTCGTTTCAGGCCGGAAGAAGCAGAAGGCCAGCAACGCCACGATCCGCCGCGACCTAACGGCCCTCTCGAGCGTCCTGAGCGCGTGTGTCGGCTGGGGATGGCTCGAGACCAACCCGGCAAAGACTTACGAACGCAGCATGCTCAGGGAGCGGCGGGAGCCTATCACGATGCCGCTCGAGGCCGACATTGACGTGGTTGTCTCGAGGTGCCCGCCCGGCATGGGCCGGATGACCCGGTGGGCACAGCAGACCGGCATGCGCCAAGAGGAATGCGCCGCACTCGAGCGGCCCCAGGTGGACACCGAACGGCGGGTGGCGATGCTGACCAAGACCAAGACATCGCGCCCTCGAGCGGTCCCGTTGGACGATAGAGCCCTCGGCACATATCTCGGCACACCCCAGCACATCACCGGCAAGTACGTTTTCTGGCACGACAAGGGCGCTCGATACCTCAACATCGCCTCGAGGTTCCGGGCCATCGTCGCCAAGGCTCTCGAGGACGGGGCGATCAGCCGGGCCTTCCGGTTCCACGATCTGCGCCATTGGTTCGCCGTCGATTACCTGAAGCGCGGCGGCAACATCTACGCCCTGCAACAAATCCTTGGCCACTCGAGCATCCGCACGACGGAGCTTTATCTGGCCTACCTGACGCCCGACGAAGCGGAGCAGGCCAAGTACGGCACCCGCACAAATGTCGGCACAGTGTAAGGAATCGCGAGCCTTGGAACCGTTCGGAAAGATGGTGCTAAGTGATTGTAATTGGCGGAGGGAGGGGGATTCGAACCCCCGATACGGGTTTACCCCGTATAACGGTTTAGCAAACCGGACCACGCCGGGCTCTCGCGAGCGCAGAAACCCACGAAACCCGCAGAAATCCGCCGATTACCTCGAGCGAACGGGCCGATTCTTGCGAACCGGCGACGGTGCCCGACCCGCACGAGAGTCGGCACACCCCACATCACACAGCATAGGAGCAACGACATGAGCGAGGCCAAATACGACGTGGTGTTTACATTCGGCGGCGGCGGCTTTCTGCGCGTGGCATCCACCGGGGGAACGCCTCCCGAGGAACTGCTGGACATGCTGAACAGCATATCGAGGGTTCCCGTCACGATGACGATTGAGACCCCCAGCCGCTTTTCCCCCACCCCCACAGCATAGGAGACCAGACACCATGGGCGATGAGCGCGGCTTTACAGAACGCCGCTCCATCGAAGGGCGATGGGGCCGTTACATCTACCAGGAGAAATCAGGTATGCAGTTGGAGCATGTGACGATGTCGTATGGGTGGGAGGATGTCGGGAAGGAACCTCTCCTGGAATGGATACTCAGGATGATCAAGGCGGGATGGAGGGGGCTGTGATGGATGACCTTATCGCCGCCCTGGAAGCCGGGCCGGGCTCGCGGGAACTGTCAGACCGGGTGCTGCTGGTGATATGCTGAAACAAGCAGCGGCATGGGTCGCAGGCTTTGCTGGCGAAGACGCTGGCGACCGGATGATGTCCGACCTCACGCGGTCAAGGCCATCCGCCCCGCACCGGAAGGAGAGATGAGGTGAGCGCCCTTGACGGCTACCTGCACGACGCGCTAACGGCGGCGGCCCGACAGGAAGCCCACCAACTACTTGCCGACGCCTACCGGGCAGGAGCCGAGGATATGCGGGAGAGGGCGGCAAGGCAGTGCGAGTTAATGAAGGACAATATCGACGACGGCTGGAATGATAGCCTTGATGCAGCAGCGGAGACCATCCGCGCCCTACGGCTCACAGATACTTCTGCGCCGTGCTCGCCGGCCGTTTCCTCATCCCCGCCAGATACCGGAGATAATCCGATAGAAACAGGCACGCCAGACGTTCCGTCCTGAAGTGGCCCATGGGCTGGTCCCGGCCGTCTTCCTCGACGTACCAGTCAACATCGTCGGGAACGGGGCCGTCATGGTCGCGGTGGACTACGCGATAGACAGCCACGAAAGCCCCCCGACGATGACCGCGCCGGCAGCGACCTCACAGACAGCGGTGTTCCATCCGAAATCACGGGTGCGGTGGAGCAGGACATAGATGCCGGCAACGACGACGCCGCCGGCCGCGTAGAGCACGCATGGGGCGGGCGGTGCTACCGTGGACGCCAGAAGCGCGATGGCCGCTGTAGGCCCCGCATATCGCGCTACAGAGACCTCCCACCGGGGCCAGTCGGTATAACCGGCAATCATCGAGACCCACGCCAGCACAGCGCAGACGCCCGCCTGCCATGTGAGACCGAGGCCGACGTAGGCGCAGCTTAGCGCAATCGCCAGCCCAACGGCGTTCCGCACCGTCGTTCGCCCACCCCATCCCCTGCCGTCCGCGAAACGCCATGCCGCGGCGAGGACCGTCAAGATGGCGGCGATGGTCACTCTCCCGCCCCCGCCAGGACGATGGCGGCCATACACACGATCATGAGGAGCAGCATCATCGCCGCCACCGGATGGTCAGGAGCGCGACGGCGAACCCAATAATTACGGGTACGCAATGCAGCGCGGCGACAAGGGTGGGGTCGTACATCCATTCGGTCACGATACCCCCCCCCGAAAATAGTTGTTGACGGATAGGACCGATGGACCTATTCTCCACACATCGACAGGGCAATGGTGCCCGCCAGAAATGGAGCAAGTCAGATGATCCCCAGCACATTCAAAATCGACAGCATCTACGTTGCGAGCGGCGATGCCGAGGCGTCCTCTTTCGTCGCCGCTCTGCGTAAGGACGAAACGGTCGCGGTTATCCGCGTGGCCACGGGAGAGTATCGAACCGTGGTGTTCACCGCCGAGCAGGAGGCCGAGGCCGATAGCCTGCCCTACGACGGGCGGGACGGCCACGAACAGGTCGCCAGCCGGTTCCTGCGCGACGGAGAACTTCTTGTCTCGGTCCATTGACCCCTCCACCCCCGCCGGCTTCCGCGCCGCCCGCCATGCTCTCGGATTGAGTGCCGAGGGCATGGCGAAAGCCTTGGAGGTATCCTCTGGTCGCACCATCCGGCGATGGGAGAAGGGCGACCGTGACATTCCGGGGCCTGCTGTCGTCGCTGTCCGCATGATGCTCGCGCATAGGGCGAAGGTCATGGCGCGATGTACCATTCGAGAAGGAAGAAGAGAAGAAGGGCACCCACGATGATGAGACCCCAACCGATAAGGCCGGCTTGCATGGGAGTCACGGACACCGCTCTTCAATCACGGTGTCAGCGATCAGCAGCCACTCGGCCAGCCCATCCGAAATAACCGAAACGTCAGCATCGGAATAAGGCGGCCGGGTCAACGACACGCAGAGGCTATCGCTTGGTGCGGCGCAGCCTGAGAGCATTCCTGACACCATCAGAGCCCATAGCTTCAGCCTGTTCCCTGATCTTCGTGGCGACGTAGGCATCGTCATTCACCTTCTGCATCACGTCCGCTTCCTTGGAACGGCGCCCCCATCGGAACATGAAAAGCCCGATGGCTATGACCATGGCGAGGCCGACAAGGAAGAGGGTCATGGGAAGCGCCCGCCGGGGCTGGGGATAGGGCCTGTGGGTGCCGTGACCGGGTGAGGCTCGCGGCCGAGAACTTGGCGGCCCCGGTCGTAAAGGTCACGCAACCGATCCGTGGGCGGCAAGTGCTGAGACGGGATGAACGGTGCAGCCTGGTAGTGCCTCGCGTCGATGTAGGCGAGGCGGGTTTCCAGTTCCGCCACCCGCCGCTCTAGATCGTCAAGGCGGCTCATATGTCGTACTCCCGCAAGCGGCGGAACCGCTTGTTCATGCACCGCTTCGTGTACTTCCCGACGCCGGGGCCGAACTTGTGATAGCGGCGACCATGCACCCAGTCGTACTCGTAGCCGGATTTGGTGGCGGGTTTGCTCTTGCTCATTGCCCAATCACCTTCGTCGCCCGTGCGCGGAAGTAGCCGGCCGCGACGGTGCCGACCGTGATGAGGCCGGTGAGGATGTTGGTCTGCTGTTCCGGGGTGAGCCCGAAGTCGGGGCCGAACACGGAGGTCAGGACACTGCTGATCGCGGTAACGGCCAGCGTCCAGATGGTGCGGCTCTCAAGAAGCTGCGCGAGGTAGGAAAACATGGGGTTACTCCTTGCAGGATTGAAACAGATGCGCGATGCGCTTGGCGCGTTCGGGCGTCTGACGCGCCCACTTGGAATCCAGCGCGGCCTCTGCCGCTTGGGCGAAGTCGCCGGCCTTCAGAGCGGCCAGCATGTTCTTGAACTTCAGAACGCCGGACAGGCCAAGCTGATAAACCATGTTGGCCAGCCCACGCGAGGCGGGCTCCGGTAGGTCGCGCCACCAACCAATGGCCCGATCCATGTCGAGAATCCGCTCGTCAACCCGCCGGTCTAGAAGCCAGCCCGCCTCGAATGGCGTAAGGCCAGAACCAGGCTTCCGCTTGTCCACGAGAATGCCGTGACCGATGGTTTCGTAACCCTCGCTGTCAAGGTAGACATGCGGGCGATACCCCTCGTCGCGCTTGAGGTCAGCCTTTATCAGGTCATCGCGGATCATTGGCCCGCTCCGCAATTTCACCCCCGCAGGCCGCGTATCCCGCGAGATCGATCCAGTTGTCGGGGTTGTGCTTGCCCGTGGCGATCCGGGCGATTTTCACAAGGCCCATCATGCAAGCCACGTCCTCTGGCTTAACCTCGCATTCGAGATAGTCGGACCAGAACCTGGCGATCAGCCCGAAGCATTGGTGCTTGTCCCCGTGGGTTTCGTGGCGAGAACCCCCCACGAGGTTCGCCGCCGTGGCGAGGATGTCGTCGGCGTTCATTCGAACATGCCCTCAATGAGGTTGCGCCGCGCCAGTTCCAACAGAAGGAGGTTGTCCCCGACAGAACCGCCAGAGGTCGCGGCGTAGAGGTCGCCGTCAGTCGTCCAGCCGATGACAATCACGTCCTCCATCCCGTGATCGATGGCGGCCTGCAATACCTGATCGGCAGGGATGTCAGCCGTTGTGGGGCCGGGGAAGGCGACGATGTCGGCGGTCATGGGAGCAGCCGTCCTATCCGAGCGGCGAAGACATACGGGTCCGTCGCGTTCTTGGTGAGATTGCAGGTTGGGCATGCGATAACGAGGTTCTCGCGCTCATGTTTGCCGCCCTTGGAAAGGGGCATGACATGATCAACATGGAAGCGCTCCCGGCATGACCGCCCGCACCAATGACAGGTCTTCTTTTGCTTCTTTAGCCACGCCGACAGATCAGCCGTGGAAATGCCGCCCGCCTCTTGCGACCGGCGGCGAGCCTTGTAGGACATGCTTATGGCGCGGCGACGATCCTGGTTTTCGCTGGCCCACTCGGCGGCTTTTTTGATCCGCTCTTCACGGTTCAGGAGGTAACTCTGGCGGCTTTGCTCTGATCGGGCAGCCCGCGTCTTTTTGTAGTTCTCCTTATAGAACCCGCTCGCCGTCTGGTTCTTCGTTCTCTCCGTCATGCACGCTGTGCATTGCCCGGTAGACGTAAACCGCGCCGCAACATGGGCGCGCTTGCACGGCGTTCCTGGGAAATAATGGCGGGAACCGGATGCCTTCGCCTCCGACCGCGAGACAATCGCATCCATCATGCAGCCGCGATCATCGAGGGGTTGACGATGTGTCGCGCTACTTCACCGTGGTCACGGTGCAGCACGATGGCTTTCATATCGCGTAGTGAGCGGTAACCCTTATTGGCGGCCCATGCGTCTGTCGGAGGTAGTACCCGAAAACTTTCGACGCGGACGCCAGCAAAGTCCTTGGCCTGATCGTGATGAACGTGCCCCGTCCACCAATACCGATACTCGGTGCGGCCCCATTCTTCCGGCTTGTCCGTCGCCATGATCAGTGGAAGATCGGCCATCTTCACGCCGTGCCCATGGTGTACGCCGACGAGACATTTACCGAATTCGAAATAATGGAAATGGCGTGGCGAGGTATCGACCGTAACGCGCGGGTCGTTTTCGTAGATATTGGCAAGACACTCCGCCAGGAATATAGCTGAGGAAGGATCATGATTACCAATCTCAACGATAACCAATACATGTTGATGATGGCGTTTGGACGCCTCAATAGTATACCTGGAACAGCGTATTCCTGCACGCACTAACTTAGGAAATCTGCCGTCCGCATCCAATAAATTGCGGCTCGCGGGGGTGACCGGGTCGAATGAATCGATGTGCAGATAGTCGCCTAGGATCGCCACGACGCTTCGTTCGCAGGACGGGACCGATCCGACAAGGTGATCGATGGCCCCTATGAGAAGCCGTTCGCCGATGTCGAGGTCGTAGTCAGCCCCGGTCTCCTGGTGCCAACTCAACATGCCCAAATGGTGATCCCCGATGGGATAGCAGGCCATCAGATGGGAGGCAGGGTGCTTCGGGCCGGGGGCGGGCTTGGACCGTGGCAAGGTCTCTGCCATGGCCGCCAGCGCCTCGCGGAAGATTTCTTCCTGCCGTTCGCGGTCGATGGATGACTTGACCCACTGCCCCGCCGGCTTTCCGTCCTGGCCGTAGTAGGTCGAAACCCCTTTGACGTGGTAGCCGTCAGGGACGACGCGGGTCATGTCGTGGGGCGGGGAGTATCCGCGAAGGGCGGCCTTTTTGAAGAGGTGATTGACGGCGTCGCGGATGGCGTTCTCTGACTTGTAGCCACACGCCCGCGCTGCCTGCCGATAGCCGCCATGCTCATCAAAAGCGATGTAAGCGGCCCACTGCGTTTCGGTGGCAAACTCCCGTAGTGCCGGGTCCACGCTCATGCGGACGGCCCGTCTTCATCGTCGGGGAAAAGGCCGAACAGCGTCACGCCCTTAAAATCGACGGTCCACAGCGACCACCTGTAGGTCCGGTCCTGGTGCGTGCCGTGCCAGGAACCCAGCTTGTCCCCGAGGACGCCGGCAACGGATATCGGGAGTTCCACGCATGTTCCATCGGCCACCGCGTCCCGCCAGATGGAGACGCCGGCCGCCATGCCCTGCGCCTGCTGAACAGACGACATCTGCGCCAATGGATCAGGCGACATACAGACGGACCTGAAGGGAACCATGCTGCCTGGCTGGCCGATCAGGATGGCTAGGGCTAAGGCGATCATCCTTTCCACCCCTTGATGATGGCTTCTAGCGCGATGGCCGCCCCGCCTCCGATCAAGGCAACCACCGAAAGGACGCCGTAACCCTTAGCCTTGAGGTTCTTGTAGTCATCGGTGATTGGTTGAATTTCGCTGTGAATGACGCGGGCGTTCTCGACGCCTTGCCGAATGGCTTCTTTGGCAAGGCCGGATGTCTCGGCAATGTCCCGTTTCATCGCGTCCAACTGAACGAACAGCGCCGTCAGTTGACGGGCGTGCTCATCGTTCTGCGCCATGATGCGGCCAAGGGACCGTTGAAGGTTGTCGTCAGCTTCCGTCACTTGCCGGCGCTCCTGAATCTCTCTAGCGTCGCCATCAGCCGTGTCTCCTGTTCGTAGCAGGGGTTGCGGTCAGGGCTCGGCAGTCTTGCGAGGGCTGCCGGGTCCGCTTCCTTACTGAGTCCAACTCACATCGCGGATATCCAGATTCGAGGTGACCGCGCCGCCGCCGAACAGGCGAACCTCGCCGGAACTCGCATCGGCGAAGGACGTTATGACGGAGCCGTTTTTTTCAAGCGTGACGGCTGTCCCCACACGACGAAAGATCAGCGTGTCACCGGCCGTAAAGGTGTCGGTGTCCTTCTCGATATCGGCGTGACGGATGGAGAGGTCAGACGCCCCGCCGCCCCGCTTGATGATGTAAGCCCCGGTCTCGTCCGAAATGTCGGCATAGCCGGAGGCGGATGACGTGTCGTTCTGGCTGAACGAGGCATCGGCGGAAATCGGATAGAAGCCGAACACCGTGTTGACGTTCGATCCGAAATGAATCTTGAACGTCACGTAAAAGTCACCGGCGAAGCTATCGATGGTCCTGATCCAGCGGTCGCCCGCCGTGTTGACCACATCATCCCCGGAGAAGGTGTAGCTCGCCGTTGCGCCGGACCACTCGCCAGTGGCCGAGGACTTGGTGATATCGCCGCCCGCGCCAAAGCCGATAAGCTGGTTGACCTCAAGCTGCGCCCGGGCCGGGAACGCCCACAGAAGGGCGATTAAAAGCCACTTCATGAGTCGTTCCCGGACGTTGTGGTGTAGAACAGCTTGAGACCCAACAGCCGCATGTCAGCCGCGAAGGTGTCGCCGCTGTCGGACACATCCCGGTAGACTTGGCAGAAGGTGAGTTCGCCAGCGCCCGGCGAGCCGGCAACGGTAATGGGGCTGCTTTCGGCGCTGATCAGCAAATCTTTAGACGTGCTCTGCGCGTTATCCGCCGCCGTGACCGCCGTGCCGTAAGCGACATCGATAGTGTCGCCATCGGCAGCGGCGACGCACTGGACGCCAAGGACAACCCCCGCCGTGCTGCTGCCCGATGTTTCTGTCCAATAGTATTGATATTTGAGCGTCGAATTATCCCAACTTTTAGGAAAGGCGACGTTGAACTGCGCGTGCTCACGGGTCGATGGGTCGAAGTCGAGCACGTTAAGATCAGGGCGCGTGGCCGTGGTCTGCACCCGGGCCGATGCCGCGCCCGACGTGGCCGAGGCCACCATCGCGCCCGCTGGTATCCAGACGGTACGACGACCGACCAGGGCAACCCTTGTCACCCCTTCGGAAATCGCCGTCGCCGCGATGGACGAGAGGTTGGAAATGGCATAACCGCCACCGGCCAGATTGCCGCCCAACGTTGGGGCCGTATCCCCGGACACAGCGGTCAAGGGCGCATTGGCGAGACCCGACAGAAGCTGAAAGTTTGTCCCATCATAAACGACCATGACCTTCTGCCCGGCTTCGATATCCCCGGCAGCAAGGTTCTGGTCGTTGTGCTTCTTCAGTGTGGTTGCCGACAGCCCATCCACCGCGAGGGTCGCAGACCCCGTGTTCGTGGTGTGGGCGTCGAAGGTGAGGATGAGGCCGTCATAGAGGGCGGAAATCGCCTGCGTTGCCGCGTAGGCGTAAGCCGTTGCCGTGCCCGTCGTCGTCACCCGCCCGCCGATGTCGCCATAGAACCGGGCGATGATGCCTTCAAGGGCGCGGGCGGCATCGTTTACGGAGCCGGGGCTTTGTCCCTCTGGAAACCTTGCGGTGTTATTAGCATCGACTTGGTTCAGGTCATTTATTTCCGCAGATAGAGCCATTTTCTGCGGGAAAATAGACACAAGCAGGGCGGCGATGATTGACGCAAAAAGGTTGCGCCCGTATACTGGATTGCGACGGTTTTTCATTAAGGAGTACCTCATGCCTGCGCCCAAAGACCTTGCGGGCCTTCGCTTCGGTAGCCTCGTGGCGATCAGCCACGTAGGGTTCGATAAGTTCGGCAACCGGCTATGGCGGTGCCGTTGCGACTGCGGTTACGAAAAGATCACGCGAGCCGGAAATCTAACCGGCGGTCGGATTACTTCTTGCGGCTGCGTGGGCAAGGCCGCCATTTCGGCAGCTTGCATTAAACGCAGCACGAAACACGGCCATTCCAAGCGTTCTGGGCAGAGCCGCGTCTATACGATCTGGGGCGGTCTGGCTTACCGCCAGCAATACAAGGAGCAGCCGCCTGTCTGCGAACGGTGGCGCAATTCCTTTGAGGACTTTCTTGCCGACATGGGCGAGCCGCCAACGAACAAGCACACCATCGACCGGATCGACAACGCCAAGGGCTACGACCCGGGAAATTGCCGCTGGGCGACGATGACTGAGCAGGAGAACAATCGAACCAACAACCGTCGGCTGGCCCACAACGGCGAGGAAATGACCCTTCAGCAGTGGTCGCGTCGCACCGGCATCAAGCGCGAGACTATCGCCCGTCGCATGGACAAGCTCGGATGGTCCGTCGAGGAAGCCTTGACTCTACCGCTTCACTCGCGGCGTTAGGTGCCGCTCATGTCGGGCAGGCCGAGCAGTCGCCGCAGCCATGGCGCGATGGCATCGGCGGGCGGGCGCACGGGCGGCGTTATCTGCGCCCCCGTTAGCCGGGCCAAAGCCTCTCTCCCTGCCGTCACCGGATCGGCAGCCGGGGCTTGGCCCTTCATCTTCTCGAACAGCGGGGAGCGGGCTCGCGTAGCCTCGTCAATCTCTTTGACACGGCGCGAGGTCATGGCGTTCGAGAATTTGCGAGCACCAAGGCCCAGCGCGGGGACGCCCACAGCGCCAATTGCCGTCGTCACGGCGTCGCCGGTTGCTATGCCAGGACCGGCCCCCATGGCCGACATAATGGGAAGGGCAACCCCGCCGCCGCCGCCAAGGGCATTGCCAACGTCGCGGGCGAGATTGGTGCCGAAGTCGCCTTTGACGGCCCGTTCTATGAGGGCTTTTTCCTCGGCAGAGAAACCTCGTCCCTTTTTGGCTTGAGTGAGGATATCGGCAAGCCGCTGGCGAAGGGTATTGCCAATATTCTTTCCGGAGTTGGCGGCGGCAGCGCGAAGTTCGGCTCTGCTTTCAAGGCCGGTGATGTCCTCGGATCGCTTGAAGGCGGCATGATTTCCGCGTGCGTCTGTAATGGTTCGCGCCGCTTCGGCAGCGGGTCCAGCCACAACAGTCTCCGGATCAGCAGCCTTAATGAAACCGTCCAGGGCGTCGATGGCGAGCCGTGCCGCTTCCTGCTCAGTTGGATTGCCAAAGTTTCCTTTGGCTTTGAGGAAGCCTTTGCGGGCACTGTCAAGCCCGTGGATTGACGCGACCGACCCAGGAGGTGCATTCAGCAGTTCCTCGATGATCTTGAACGTGCCGGGGGCCTGTAGATCGCGGAATCCTTCTCGTTCCAAATCTTGCTTGATCTTCGCCGCCAATCCTGTGACGGCTTCGGCCTTATAGTCAACGCCCATGTCGCGCACGGCGTCGTATTGGGCGTTTCGCGTATCCTTGAGCATCTGAGCCGAGGGCGGGGCGACGTTCTCGGGCGTGCGTCGCGCCGTCATCGCCCCCGGGATCATCCGTTCACCGGCCCGCATGGAAGCCGCCAAGGGCGTGGCGAACGAAGCGAAGTTGAGGTTGCGGCCCACAGCCTCCGGCCCCATCGGGTTCACGCGCCCGGCCATAACATCGGCGGGCAGTGTGGCCGCGTCCTTCAACGCACCAAGAATGCCCGCGCTGCTGTCAAAGGACAGGTTGCCGCCCGCGTCGATGTTGATCGGCAAAATGGTGCCTTTGCGGCCCTGCCCGGCCGGGGTCGCCTGCGGGGCGGCGGGTTGCGGGGCTGGCGTGTCGAACGGATCGACAAAGTTAGGGTCCCACCCCGGATTGATGTCAGCCATTCACGGACAGCCTCTGATAATTCTTGGCCCAATTGTCAAGAATCTGGTCAATGGGGGCGTTCGGGTTGGCCGCCTGGGCCTTTGATACGTAATCGTGCAGCCACAGCTTTTCGCCGCTCTTCGGGTTGCGAGCGTAAAGGGGGGCGTTGGTTGATGCCGTCTTGAGGTCAATGCCCTTGTCGAGAAGGTTCTTCTTCCGCCACATGGCGGCGGACAGATACGCCTCCTGACGGTTCAGCTTGGCCTCGAACTGGGTCGGGCTGTCGCCATCGAAAATCCCCGTTCCGGTCTTCGGCAGGTAAATCTCCTGACGCGGAGCCTCCGATGTGGTGACCGCTGCGCCCGACATTTCCTTCATCGTCTTGGCGAACGACTCGCCATTGTCGGCGCGGAACGCCGTGAAGTCCTCAAGGTCGCGCTTTTCCTGCGGCGAAAGCTCAAACCCAAGGCTTTCCTTCGTTGCATTCGAAAGGTTGTCCCACTTGCCACCGAGCGTTGCAAACCGGGGCTGGTAGCTGGCCCGCGTGTTCTGCGTCATCTGCAACTGATCGGACATAGCGAGGTAGGACTTCTCCTGCTCTGCCTTCGCCGACTTCTCCAAGCTGCCGGTGCCGCCGCCCATGCGGAAAGCCGGGCGGCCCTGATCGTCATAGTACATCTCGAAACCGGACGTTGGGGCGGGCTGCCCGAACGCTTCATCTCGGGTAGCGTATCGCCGGCCTGTCGGGGACTTCGGATCAAGGATTTCAACCGGCGCATACGAGGTCGTGCCGCGATCCGTCGTGCTCCGCAAGTAGGCGTTATACTGCGGCGTGCCCGGGCGCAGGCCCATGGCTTCGGCGTTGAGCATCTGCGGCGTCCGTTTGTCGGACTCATTGGCGGGGGCAGAAAAGATTTCCTGCCGCGTCACCGGATCGAACACCCGACTGCCCGGGGCCACCGCGAACGGCCGCTGTGTCTCTGCCGGCGGGCGCAGCAAGGCCGAGGCGACGGCATCGCCCTGGCCGATCTCGACAAGATCAGCCATCAGGCCGCCTTGCGGGTTCTGCCCCATGAGGCCGGCGCGGGGGCCTGCCGCGTCGCCCGTGCCCATCCCCCGAAGGGAGTTGGCGAAGCGGCTTTGCACAACGCTCTTGCGCTGGTCTTCCGCCGCCTTGCGTTCCATTTCCGCCGTCTGCGCCTTGCGGAAGCCCTCAAGTTGGGCGATCTGTTCCGCCTGGTTCCGCGACGTGATGCCCGATTGCAGACCCTGGGCCGCCACCTGGAAGCGGTTCTGCCCCAACGGCATGGGTTGTCCCGCCGCCATCAGGCCAAGGCCCGTCTGCAACAGGAACTCGTTGACGCCGGGCTTCTGGAAGAAAGCCTGATCGAATAGGGGCATGGGCTACCTCCCGAACAAGCCGGACATCGGATTGAAGAGCGTGTTCGCGATGCCGGTCCCCGTCGCCCCGATACCCAGGGCCGTCAGGAGCGGGTTGGAACCCTGCCCCGCCGGGACCACCTGGGAAGAGGTGGACTGTCCACCATACCCCCCACCAATGAGGCCCATGTACTGGGCCAAGCGGTTGGTCGGTTCGGACTGCTGGAAGTTGAAGCGGTTCACCTGGTCCTGTAGCTGGGCTTGCGCCTGACCCTCGCGGGCCGCGCCGACCTGACCCAGCATGCCGGCATCGGCATAGTCCGCCTGAGCGAGGGAGGGCGCGAGACCGGCTGCCGTCTGCATCCGGCCGCGTTCATCGCCGTAGTTCGCATACGCAAGACCGGAGGCCACATCGCCGACGTTCCGCATGTAGGAATCCGCCGCCTGCCCGCGTGCCGTCTGGAAGGCGTTCGAGCCGTACCGTCCGGCCCCGGCAAAACTGCCGTTCAAGCCAGGAACGACGGTCTGTTGATACTCCTGCCGGATCGGGCTGATCGATCGCTCAAGCATGCCCTGGAAGGCGGGATTGCCCTGGTTGAGGTAGTCTCCCGAGAGGGTCTTGCCGATCTCGCCCTGAGCTTGACCCAGGAGGGGAGACCCCGCCGTCGCCCGCTGCTGCGTCATGTTGAGGGACTGTTCCGTCGCCGGGTCGAAGCCGACAACGGTTGATCCCCCGAAATACTGAAGCGGGCGGTTCAGCACGTTATCCTGTGCCGATTGAAACCCTGTCTTCAGAAAGGGCTGCTGCTCACTCCACGGGCTCGAATTGGCCTGCTGCGTGATCGTCTGCGGTTCGGGATCGTCACCACCGGGCATGTCTATAGTTCCTTTCGCAAGACGACCGCTTCTTTTCGCCAGCCGAGAACACGTTCCCAGCCGTCGCGGCCCTTCAGTTCCATGTGCGAACACCCCTGCGCCTTGGCCCAGGGTTCAACGAGGTCGGGGAGAAAGTGCAGCCATTCGTCCATGTCGTTTCCGCCCAGAGCGAAGACGACGCAGACCTTGGAGAGGGGATAGAGCGCGAATGAGGTGATCAGCACCGCGACGACGTTGTGCGGCGGCTTATGAACCAGCCACATCCGCCTCTCCCCGGTGATGAGGGACCGATAGACGGCCACCTCTTCGTAATCGGTCTGGCGGGAGAGGGCTTTTCTGACGAGGGTTTCGGCGAGCGGCCAATGGGCCTGAACTTCGTGGGGCGGGACGAGGTAGACGTTAACCGAGGATGACATATTTGAAGGTTCTCGTTGTCCCGTTGGAAGCGTGGTTGATGACCGCCGAACCATTCCCCGGCACGACGTAAATCCCCAACTCACCCCCGGCGTTGGCGTTCATCGGGGAGAGCTGGACGAAGCTGTCGGGGCTGATCCGGGGGTCGGTTATCGAGGTCGTGACCTGCGAGGTCCGAAGGGTGACCTGGCCCACCGTGTTGACACGGCCGTCAAACAACAAGCGAACGCTTTCCGCCACCATGCGGACCCACTCGTCCACATTTGACCAGGACAGCGGAGGCGGCGTGTTTCTCTGAGACGCGGAGGCGCGTGGAGACGTGACCGGCATGTCACGCCGGGTCCCACTTGGATTTCTTTTTGATCCTCTTTCGCTCCGGTAGCGCAGCCGGCAAGGGGCTGGCGTTCACAGCCATCAGATTGGCGCTGTTAGCTTTGGCAGGGTCGAACTTTGCCCGCACATCCCTGTACTGATTAGGATAGAAAGCAACATAGGTGACGTGCCCGTCTTTTTCTGGCAACGCCAAGCCGTCGTATCCCCTCGATATCAGTTCATCGATGCCAAGCTGGTCATATTCCTTCCACCCAGCGGGGTTCTTGATGTTCTGATACATTTCCTTGATGACGCCCTTGCCTTGAGCGCCAACTTCGCCGGCCAGAACGGATGCCTTGTCAGTTGTTGACCAATACTGGCCGCCGATAGACCGCTTGGGGTCAAAGGCTCGGAAGTCAGTTGCCGTGCCGTGATAGACCGGCCGCGACGTGTCGAACCCCATTTCAGCCGCCCGCGCCAATCGGCTGGCGTCATCCATCGGCAGAGAACGCCTTGCCGCACCCATTGCCAGAGAGCCGCCGGGAGCCGAGCCGATGGCCCCACCAATGCCGCCGATATCCAATGCCATCCGGGTCACGTCGTCGTCCGTATGCGGGACGCCTCGCGCCGTGTCGCCCGGCAGGGTCATGGACTTGAGAAGGCCCACCAGCATTTCCGGCATGGCCCATTGCTGTTCGCCCGTCGCCGTCTCGCCATACGGCAAGATGGTGGCGCGGCGAACGATGTTGGGATCAAGATAGGCGTCCATAAAGCCACGCGGGCGACCGTCCGCATAGCGCGGGTCCATCGACCCGCCCGGCTGTCCCATCAATCCCGGCTGTTGATCGAAGAACGGCACGTCACAGCCCCGAGACCGAGGACGTGTAGCTGAAGCCCTGCGCGTGGTTCCACGAACCAGCAGCGGCGACGCTCACCTTGGACCGATGGAACCGCCCTTCGGCCTCCTGATCGGCGAAGGTATGATCCCCATCCGCGTTGGGGCTGTGCGCCGTGCCGAAGGTGACCGTATCGGCCTGCAAATCCCTTGCGGAATGGGCAACCGTGACCGTCCCGCCGTCGATGATCGGGCGGATGGCCGTCACTTCCGACCGTCCGAGGGGCGAGGGCTGGTAATCACCGGGAACGAACTCTGCCGCCAGATTGTCGCCGTCAAAATACGCCAGTTTATGATCCGTGTTGAAGGCCGCCAGCTTGAGCACGCCCCCCTTCCACACATCGGAGTCGAGCGAATAAGCCAGCCCGTCCAGCGTCCCGGAAATCGTGTCCAAGTTGTCCAGCGAATACCCCGGCGTCAGGGCGCGGAGCACGAAATCAAGATCAACCTCGATCTCGCTCCACTTGTTCTGTCCCCAATTATAGGCCCACAGCTTATTGCAGGCCCCGGCGACGCTGTTCTCCCCCGGGAAGGCGATCAGATAGAGCTTGTTCACGGGGTCGATGGCGGCCGAGACCATGTGAGCATTGCCCGGGTTGAACTGGTTGCGGAACGTCCGGTCAACCGCCTCATCCCCGATGGGCACAACGGACGAGCCGTCGCAAATCGCAAAGCCCTCTTGCGTGTGCATGAACACCCTTCGGCCGTGGGCGATGACCGAGTTAGGGATATCCGTGCCCCGGTCGCGGTCGATGGCGTCGAAGGAGAAGATCAGCGGCGGGCGGATGTAGGTCACCCGGACAATCGCCGTCTCCAGAACCACGAGGCCGTATTCCACCCCGCCGACGATCCGTTGCACCGCGCCACCATAGGCGATGTCCTGATAGTCCGACTGGGTTGTAACCGAAGGGTCGAAGTCGGCTTGATCGTCCAGGGCGGACCACCACACCCGATTAGGTTTCTCGCCGTCCGTGGCGTCGTTGGTGTAGCCGAGGAACACAAACTCGCGAATGACGTCAACGTGCTTGGCCTTGGGCTTCAGCGTCGAGGTGATCATGTCGGCGAAGGTCGTGCCCCCCGCTAGAACGGACTGCACAAGGTCGTTGTAGTTGGTCGCAATCAGGGTATTGCCGAAGGCGGCGAACTCCCAGCCGTTGCCCGCCGCCGTGGTGTAGGTCGCGCCTGAAGCGTCGGCAAAGGCCCCACTGCCGAACAGGTAAAGCTTGGTCGCGTCCCCGGCATAGAGGGAGACCTGCCCCGCCGTCGTCTTGATCGCAGCAGCCCCCCGGCAACGGGCGGTCAGTGCCGTTGACTGCACGGACAAGCCCTTCATGGGCCGGTAGCCATCCGCCGAAGGAATAACCCCCTTCGCGGTAATCAGTCCCGGGTTGGCGAAATTGGGCCGATCCGGCAGCCACGGGCCGAAGGGGATAACCTTTGGATTGACCGTGTTGGCCCGCAACGGGATGCCCTGAAGCCGCTGCGACAGCTTCATACCGCCGACACCCCGGAGACGGTCTGGATGACCCCGCCGTAACGGTTCTTCTTGTCCTGCTCCGCGATCAGATCAAGCTGGCTGTCATAGAGCGCGGCGAACTTGGCGATATTGGCGTCATCCTTGATATACGAACACGCCTGAATCAACGCTCCGTTGAGCAACAGACCCCTGGCGTTGGCCAGAACCCAGTTGGTGTCGGCGTCGTCACTGAGAGCGGCGGGACGGAGGTAATAGAGCAATTTTCCGGTATAGGTCGCGTCCGGGGATGGCCCGAAGATCATGTTATCGCCCTCGATGGTGAAGGCTTCGGGCTTGGAGGTCTGCGACGACAGATACTTCGACCAGAAGTTTTCCGGCGTCAGGAACTGCAACAATGTTACAGGCTCCGTCGACAGGTAAATCCGGCGCGGGCCGATGAACCGGGTCGGCAGGCTCTCGCTCTGCGCGTTGATGGTCAGGTCCGTCGTCGCCTCGAGCGGTCGGATCATCATCCGGCGGTCGGCATAGAGAACGTCTTCCGCCATGGTGATGAACTCGGGAATGCGCGTGGTCAGTTCAGACCGGCGCAGCCAGTTCGCCACCGCTGTCTTGAGTTCGCCATAGGTCGTGATGCTCATCGGCGGGCAATCTGGTCTGTTAGGGTCTGGCCCTGAAGCGGGTCGTTATCCCAACCCGGCTTGGGCAGCCCCGTGGCGTTGTAGGCTTGCTGGCCGATCATGCCGCCGACCATCCCGAGAGGCCCGGGGAGAAGCCCGCCAAGGGAACCGGGGTTCCATGTGTTGCGAACACCCATATTGCCCGCCGGCATGCCCTGTAGCTCCTTGGCGAAGCCCAGGAGAGAGCCTAAGCCGCGCTCGACGCCCCCCATGAACCCGCCGCCGTGCATCCGTTCCATGGACGACATCAGGGAGGCCCGGCGATCATCGGGGCTGGCCATGCCCGGAGCATCGGGGATGCTGTTCCAATCGAAAGGCGTGCCAACAAAGGTCGCCTGTGACCCCGGATTAGGCGTGAACCCACCGGAGGGAGCGCCGACCTGTACCCGGCCCTGTTGGTCGTAGGTGCCGCCGTACTGCGACACGCCATTGGCGTCGGGGTTCTGCGGCCCCCAGGAACCGTCATCGGGGCCGATCCCACCTGCGTCGTCGCCACCGGGCATTACACCCTCCCTGAAACGGTCTTGAGGTAACGCCAATCCGGGTCGTTCAATTTCCGACGCAGGAACATCATGCGCTCCCGGCGCTTCATCGCCATCCAGCGGCGCGGCTCGATACCGGCCTCGGCGATCCACTGATAGACGATGTTGTCGGGGACCGTCGCCACATGGCGCAGTTCCCGCGTCTTGCCGTAGCCGTTCGAGCCGTCCGTCTGCCGGGTCTTGTTGAACTCCACCACCGGCTCGACATCCTGCGTCGTCTTGATGATGAAATCGCCGTTCGGCTCGAAAGCGATATGCGTCTTCAAGCCTTCGTGCTGATCGAGAAGGCGGAAGCTCACTTCGACAACTCCGTGACGGAAAACCGACCCGTGGCGGACACCTGGATCACCGCGATATTGCCCCCCGAGATGCGGAAGTCCTGCGGAATGCCGGCCTGGATGAGAATGCCCGTGGCCGCCGTCACGGTGAGGGTCGATGACACACCGAAAGCCACATAACAGGCTGTCACGCAGGACACCCTGACGCCCTCGATGTTGGCCCCGAAGTCGTCGGTGACCTTGGTTGCCGAGGTGCCGAATTGAAGGCCCTGGGTCTTGACCGGGGCGTAGAGTTCGCCGGCCGCAGCGGGCAGCGCCAGCAGGCAAAGGAGGAAGGCGAGGAAACGCATGTTCACTTCTCCATATGACCCAGCGCAATCCGCAACTGGCGGGGCGTGTTCTGGTAAAGGCTGTGCAAAATCCGGTTCGCCTCGTCCTGATTGCGTCGTGCGTTGATCAGGTATTCAAGGCGGGCCAGCAGAATGCCGGGGTTATCCGGTCCCGCCGTCGCGGCGATCCGGTAAATATTATCGGCCGAGTCCGGCTGTAGGATGTGCGGCGTGTTTCGCAGCAGCGAGGTCGTGGTCAGCATCATCTGGACACGCGGCCCCCTCGCATAAGGCCACGTCTCATAGGCTTTGATATTGGCTGACAAAGCTCCTAGTGGATCGGTCCCCAGGGCGACACGGGTCGCCGTCATGTAGCTTTCAGCGATCAGCGAAAGGGTTGTCAGCCAGAGCAGACCAATCGAAACAGCAAGAACAGGTAATTTCATCGGGAACGAGAGAGACCGCCCCTGCCCTTTCGTTATGGCAAGGAGCGCAAGCGCGGCCGTCGATGGGTTCTGTAACGGGAAGCCCACAAGCGCCAGAACCGCAACGACAGAAACCGTCGTCCAGCGGATGTTCCTGCGGATCGACCATAAGAACCCCCCGACGAAGACCCACCCCGCGAAACCGAATTCGGCCAGCACCTGGAGGTATTCGTTATGTGCGGTATTCACGAAGATAGTCGCCCCGGACATGATCGTCGGCATCCCGGGAAACAGCTTCATGTGCGCTTCCTGAAAGCGCGGATAGACGTACTCGAACGACCCCGCCCCCCAACCGAAGAAGGGGCGCTCCATGATCATCAGGGCGGTGTTGACGTGAATTTCCGCCCGCGCCATCACAGAGGAAAAAATGACGTTGGGTTCAGCAAGGCCCGCCAGAAAGACGATATTCAGCCCCGCCAGCGGGAGGAAGAAAGCCGCGTAGCGGTAGCCGTGTCGCCACAGCCAGACCAACCCATACCCAATGGCGAGAAGGGCCACCAAGCGCCGGTCGTTGGACTCGACGCAGAAGATCAGGGTGACAATCGCAATAACCGCAACGAACCGCGCCTTGCCCTTGAGGCAGAAGGTCAAGCCGATCAGCAGGAACTCGGCGACGAAGGTGTCATTGCCGAAGCCGCCGAAGCGTTGCGGCAGATACCAGAGCAATCCGCAGCCGATCAGGACGGCGAAGGGGACGACCCGTTGAATGTAGGGGTCCAGATTCACCTGTTGCCCCGCCGTGAACAGGACAAAGGCGATGGTGAGGCAGATCAGGTCATCCCCCCCCTCCCCGGGATCGGGCGACCACAGCAGGGATAAGGCCGCGTAGAGCAGGAACCCAGCGGCCCACAAAACGGAGTTGGGGACGTTCAGCTTGCCGGGCAGCATCAGCGACCCGATGACGGCGATCAGCGCCAGCACCCACCACCGTTGGAAGTCGGGGTCATAGGTCAATATGCCGAAGCACAAGAGACCGATGGGCGCGAGCAAAAGAAGGGCGACCTCCCCCAGCCGAAGCCGGGGAAGGTCGAAGTCAGGCCACCACGTCACTTCGGATTGATGATCACGGTGATGGTTGCCGGGATGGTGGAACCCACACCCGGGGCAGAGCGGCCCGGCGAATGAATCGCCAGCACCCCGCCTTCGGTGATGGTGTTGGAGATTGAGTATTCGGTCGCGTTGGTGTCGGACGCACCGGTCACGCTCGAAAGCTGGATGGTGACACCCGTCACCGCGTTCGAGACCTCAACCCAGGCCGTTGGACCCGTCGCCGAACTGGCCCCTGTGCCGATATAAAGCTGAAGGGTCTCGTTCGAGGCCGAACTGAGCGAGTTGTGGATGACCGAGTAGACCTTGATGATGTCGCCCTTGACGGGGACGGCAACATAGCCGGTCGATGCCACCGCAATATCCGGCATAAAGACGGTAACGCGGCCCTCGGAAACGTGGTTGGATTCCGAGTCGTCGGTGTCCACCCAGTAGGTGCCGCCGTCGCCGCCCTGCTGGATGTTCCACGCGGCTTGGGCGTAGAACGGGAACAGCATCAGCAGCGACAGAAGCAGGGTTTTGATATGCTTCATCGTGGATACTCCAAAGAAAAAGGGCCGCCCCGAAGGACGGCCCGTTCTGTCCGCTGCCTCACGAAGTCGTCAAATCGGCAACGATGCCCGAACCCAGGGCGTTCTTGCTCACCAAGCCGTATTCGGCGATGACCTGACGGGTCTCGCTGTCGCCGGTCTTGGCCAGGGGGATCATGCCGGGGCGGCGCAGATAGTTCACCTCCCACATATCCTTCTGAAGGACCAAGGCCGAGCGGGCGCGCTGGAATCGGTTGGTGATGATTTCCAGATCGCCGAAGTCGCTTTCGTAAATGTCGATGGCCGCGTAGAGCTTGCGGTCCTCGGCCGTTACGTTGCGGGTCGCGTTGCCGGTGAAGGCCGACATCTTCTGCTTGTTGAACGACCCCAGCATGACGCTGTCGGGGTCGCCGCCGTTGTCGAACGTCAGCTTGAGAACGTCCTTCAGCAAGGTCTCGGTGAAGACCCGCTGCGTGCCGTCCGTCGCCGCCGTGTTGCCGTCCGTCGAAGCGCCGGAAGCGCCCGAGGAACCGCCCGAACCGCGCGAGACGTTGGTGTGAAGCCACGCCTCGATGCCGGCCGACTCGCGGGCCGTGGTGGCGTTGCCGGTCACTTCTGCGTTGTTCAGCAGAAGGATGGTCTCCATGTCGCGGCGCAGTTCCTTGGTCACCTTGACGACCTGATAAGCCAGTTCGTCGCGGCGGCCGGCGGTGAGTACCGCCTGCTGCGTGCCGGTAACACGAGCGATCTTGTCGCTGATGTTACAGGTGTTCGACATGCGAACGGTCGCGGTCGCGGCGTCGATGGTGGCGTCGTCGCCTTCCAACACGAAGTTGGAATCCGAAGCCGAAGCCAGCGTGTCCGTCTGCCACTCGAACAGAACGGCATCGGCCTTGCCCTGACCGATGGAGGTCATGAACGGGCAATCGGTCGGCGCGACGTTGTAGATGATGTCGGAAAGGTCGTCGCGGTTGCCGACGGCCGAATAGGTCGTGAAGGCGTTGGTCTGGAGGGTCATGGTCCTATCCTCTGAGAAGGGTTTTTACGAGGTCCAACCCCGCCGCCTCGGACGCCTTGCGGTCGTTCCGGGTTTTGGGGCTTCTCAGGCGGCGTCGCTGTTCGTCCAGCTTGGTCCCCGACTGCTCCGTCTTCGACGGGGCTGCGCCGGGCTTGGTCACGCGAGGCAGGGCCTTCAGCTTCTTGCGGGTCTGTTCCCCGGCTTTCTGACCGTCGCGGTACTTCATGGCATCGCGCACCAGAAGCACCTGACGATGGTCGAACCCACCATTGACGAAGGCTGAAATCTCCGCGTCCGAATAGCCGTACACACCGCGAAGCGTGTCCGTCATTTGACGCTCGAACTTCTGCGCCTCTTCCGGCTTGGTGAGTTCGGGTATCTTCTGCGCCAGCAGTTTTTGCTGCTCGGCACGGAAATTCTTGACCCGCTCGGCCTTCTCCGCTTGCGCCTGCTGTTCTTGCTGCTGGCGGGCGGAAAAGGCTTGATTGAACGCCATCAACTGCTGGTCGCGCTTGTGCTTGGCCGCCACATAGGAGGCGGGGTCTTCCTGCGCGAGGCGGTTGAGGTCGGCGTCCGATGGACCCTGTTCGATCTGCTGCGCCAGAACGTGGAGCAGCGTATCGACCTGTTGTTCTCTCTGCTGGACTTGTTGCGACTTCTGGCCGACTTCGGCGGAAAACTTCCGTCGCTCTTCGGCCAGTTCTGCTGTTTTGCGACTGTAGTCAGACTGGAAAAGGTGATTGTTCCGAAGCTCGGCAATCGAGACTTCCTTGAACGTGCCATCAGGTTGTTTGACCGTGACGCGGATGTGGCTTGCCAGTTCGTCTGGGTCCACTCCATTGGCCTCGGCAATTCCTTCCAGCGTGTCAGGGAACTCAACGCCGTCATCGTCGCCTTCGTCGTCTGTCGCCGCTTTGGGATCGGACTCATCGTCATCCCCCGACACAGGTTCCGCCTCGCCCGAATCCGCCTGATCCTTGGGCTTTGGGTTGTCCTTGCCGGCCTTCGGTGCGGGCTTGGCGGTTGTCCCTTCGGGTTCCGCCTGTAACCGTGCCGAAATGCTTGCTACCGCGTCCGCGTCATTTGTCGGAACGCTTTCGGTTCCCGTCACCGGGTTCTCCGATTCAGCCATAAATTCTCCAATAAAAAAGCCGCCCGGAGGCGGCCTGTACTGTGAATGCCGGAACCTTTACTTAGGCTCGTGTTCCTCGATGTCCACCCGGTGAAACAGTCCGTCCT
>Ga0181352_1000161_pt1 | contig 31877 bp, 7 predicted proteins | sample Fa13VDMLBSN_FD_130103 | JGI IMG/M metagenome (GOLD analysis project Ga0181352, IMG submission 130103) | Freshwater viral communities from Lake Michigan, USA - Fa13.VD.MLB.S.N | ecosystem: Environmental > Aquatic > Freshwater > Lake | place: USA: Michigan | collected 2013-09-23 | reverse complement strand
ATTGTGTGGTACTATACTTAAACATGGTATGCAAGATATCATAGAGAAAGTATTTGATGAAATTCATTCTAGCAACATGAGTAAAGTTGGAGAAGATGGTAAAGCAATCATGAGAGAAGATGGAAAGATTCTTAAAGGACCAAACTATTTTAAACCAAACTTAAAACAATTTATTGAAAATGAGCAGAGCAAATAAAAACAGAAACAGAAAGAAAGTAATAAAATTAGATCTTATGTGTCCAATCAGTTACAATAGATTTAAGTTTAGAGAAAATAGAAAAGGTGTTTTTAATATTACAAGAGAAAGAATTAGAAAAACCTATATTAGTAATGATGATTTAAATTAATGATTATGCATCCAGTAGTCTTTAGAAAACTTATGATTGAAGCATACTTAGCAGGTGCAACTGTTATGGATTGTGGTTGTTATGAAAGACCTACTAAAGCAGAAGCTAGAGAATGGTTTGATAATGAATATGGTAAACAAGAGTCAGATGAAGAATGTGACTGTTGTGATGAAGAATAAATTAGGGAGAGCTTTCGGGCTCTCCCTTTTTTTTCTTACCGCCCTTGTCCTTTATAAGACTTGCTGTAATTTTTAGACATTTTACTTTTTGAAGTTTTTGTCTTTGCATGAACTCCTGGTCTTGATACTTTAACTTTTGAAAGAACCGAACCTGTTGATGTTTTTGCTGCCATTGTATTTGATTTTAATTGTTACCTAATTCTTGTTGCACCTTTTGATAAGTTTTTCAATGATGTTTCTGGATCTCCAATACCACCTGTTAAACCTAACATTGTAAATACTCTTTTATAAGTTTTTAATTCTCCTTTTTTTTGCCACCAGTAAGGACCAACATCTTTTTTGTATCTTACAGCATCATCATTTAATGTAATTAGATTTAAGACATCCCCAAAGATTTCAATATAAGTTAATAATGTATTTCCAAATGCTGTTGTAGTTGATGTTAACATTTTTGCATAATCATCAGCACCAAAGTTAAAACCTTGTATAGATGGTAATGGAATAAAGGCACCAGTTTCAGCCTGAACACCTAATAACAATAACAGAGCATGATTGGATATATAACCATAAGTATTGAATTCATCTGTAAATAGTGCTCCTGATTTAGCTTTTATTTTTTTCCATTTTTCCGGATCATCATCATCAAATCCAAATAACATTGATGCTAGTAAGCCAGATACAATTACTATTAAACCTTCTGTTGCAGCTTTTTTCATTGCTCCTTTTTGATCATCATTAAGATATTGATAGTCTGCTCCTTTTGATTTTATTATTTTAGTTAAAGCTTGAAAAGCCTCTACATAAAAACCTTTTGTTGTTCTACCCATAGCCCAATCATATCTTGCTCCACCAAAATTTTCTTTAGTAACGTCCATACCAAAACGGTTAGCAAACATTGGAGTAAACCACTTTCTCATGAAGAAGAACATACGGTACATAATATACTTATTACCTTCTGGTTGACCAAACTTATCATAAACCCCAAATAGTGCTCTTGATGTACCTTGTAATTTATTCTTGAATTGTTTGAAGTATTCTGATTTAGCAATAACAATTTCTTGACCATCCTCAAGCTGAATTTCAGATTTAATCTGATTTTTTGCTTTAAGTTCTTCTACAGAAATATTATATTTTTTTGCTATGTCTTCTAATTTTTGACCTTTAGTATAGGTATGATATACAGATTCATAATTCCAACCAGGATGAATACCTTCTTTAAGTTTAAGTATTCCATTGTCATCTTTTTCCCAGGCATCTGAATAATTTATTAAACTTTTTGAACCATCTGAATAATTTTGCTCAATTTTTTCAGCATGTAAAAATGAACCAAATAATCTCATAGCAACTTCCATCTCACCAAACTTACGGTGCATATACATCCATTCACCATTTATTAAATCTTTGTATAAAGATCTATATACTGGTTTACCATTCTCATCTGTTGCTTTGAAGTTAGGATCAAATACTTGAACTAACTGTGTGGATACCGCTCCAGGACCTATTTCATAGATTCCTTTTGTAGTCCACTCTAACATAGCTTTAGTAGTCCAAGATGCAGACAAAGCTAAATCTCTACCAGATATATATCTATTTCCAGAAGCTTCAATAATAGTTTGAATATAACCAGACACCTGATTTTTTATATCTGATGGAATGTTTAATGCTAATGCAGCTCTACTAGATCTACTTGTTAATGCAGTTAACCACTTACTTAAAACTGGATGGTTTTCTTCAATACCAACAGCTTGTCTTCCGTGATACTCTCTTTCTATAAGAGATCTTACTTGACCGGATCTATTATTTATAGCATTAGACCTAGTTGGATGTTGTTGTTTTTTTCTTAAATTGTAAATACCTTTTGAAAATGAATCTAATTTTTTAGGTTGATTAGCTGGATCTTCTAAAGTTTCCATTATTGAGTTTACCAATGGTAAACTTTTAATTAATGCACTTTGAGTTTGTACAGAAAGACCATACTTAAATAATGAATTGAATACATCAGCATCTACATTTTTAGCATCTAAATTATAAATACCTGTTACAGGAATATAAGAAATCTCATTACCTTGTAAGTCTGTATTTACTAAATTGTTTTCCGGATTGTAGTTAAACTGATCTAAGTTATCTTGTACAGATTTACCAAATGTTTGTTTTAACCATTCTTTGACATTATCTCTAACTTCTTTATATCTTTCTCCATACTCACCTTTTTGTAAAACTTGGTAGTAATCTCCTCTTTCAATACCATATCTTGGTAAATCTAAATAAAGTTTACCATAACTTGAAGCACCTTCTTGCAATTGCAAGTGATAGTTTTTCATCAGTTCTAATAACTTGTATTCAGGAGAACTTGAATCAGACTTAATTTTTTTAAATTTCTCACTAATATACTTACTATCTTTTGCACTGTTTTTAGAACTTGGATCAAAAGATCTTGGTAAGAAGTTACCTTTATTATCAATAACCTTTCCAACATAGTCTTTTCTTACAGCACCTCTTGGTATTGTTCTATACTCATTTTTAACTTCTCTTCTTGAGTGTCTAATGTTAGGAACACCTATAAGGGATATAACTTCTCCTGTTAGATTATCTTTTATCTTAGTATTTATAAAATGTTTTGGGTTGTTTGGTTTGCTGTAGGAATTAGCTGCAGTTCTCTGATATTTAGTCACCAGTTCACCATCTTCATACACCTGCAATTTAACGTGACTTAAATCAAACCATTTATACAAGTCTTCATCAAATAATTCACTTTCCGGATCAATAAGTTCTTTGAATAAGGAACCATTGATAAATTGATCTACAGTAACATCAGTAAAAGCAGGAATATTTTCATACTTAGACATATGTGTTTCTAGAGCATCCATGTAGTAATCTGTTGGATACTTACTAGAAATATCAGATAACTCACCTATTACTTCTGACAAAGCTTCAACTAGATTAATATCAATGTCTTTCTTAGCAGTAATTAATCTATCTAGTTCTTCCGCTTCTTCATCAGTTAATTCTTCATCTCTTGATTTAGTAATCAACTCAGTAAGCATAGCAGAGTCTTCTCTTGATAAACCAGTATATTTATCTAATTTTTGTCTTACATCAATTATGTTTTGTTGAATATCTTTGATTTTTCTAAGTCTTTCCTCACCTAACTGTGTAGCATCTGGTTGACCAAAATCATCTTTAAATGTGTACAATAAATCTAATATTTTTTTGTACTCATCTGATACATTATAGTCAGTTTTTAATTGCTCATTAATTTGAGATTGAATAGAATTTAATCTTTCAAACAATTTAGTTCTTTCATCATAGTATTCTTGAGAATAAACAATTCTAACATTTTGTTTTTGCCATTCTCTTAATAATTTATCATATTCTTTAGTACCTTTTTTAACATCTTTAGTAAGTAATTCAGAAACAAATTCATTATATGCTGTATCCAAAGAGTTAGTAATTGGAACCCATTCATAAAACTTATTAGTTTCTTGTCTGTGTTTGATTAATAATTCAGCAATTGATTTATCATAAATACCTTTTGCTGGATCATCCACTTTTTGACTACCATCTTCATTCTGTAAAGAATACAATCTTTGATAAGTTTTGAAAGCTTCTTGTAATTCACTGTGTTTTTCAAATCTTTCATATTCTTTTTGCAAACTATTTTGTAAATTAATATAATTTTCCAAAGCAGTTCTTCTTGCAGAAAATGCTAATGCCCCTATCTCAGAGTCTTTAAAGATATCATCTTTTTCATAATACTCTAATGCATATTCTTGCCACATGTAGTCTTTATTGAATTGTCTTAATTCATCAAGAGCTTTAGCAATCTTATCTTTTTCTCCAGTTTTTTTAGCTTCCTCATATAAAAACTCTAATTTGTCAAGCTCAAATCTCCAGCCATTTCCAAATTCATTTAAGAAAGTAAAAACATCTCTAGATTCATATTCACCTGTTTTTTTATTAAAGTAAAATATCTGATCTTTTTCAGCAACCATGTCTCTTATTTGAGTAGGATTCATCTTACTGAAATTTACTTGTGGAAGTAACACCTCTAACTGAGCTCTAAAATCTTGAGACATCCTCCAAACTTTAGTTTCCACTTCAGTCTTTTGGTTTTGAATAAACATAGATAAAGGACCCACAATTACATCATTACTAGAACTATAAGATTCTAACCATCTGTTAAACCAGCTTACATCTTTAGCATGTCCTGTAAGTGCATCTTTGATTTTATCTTCATTTACAACATAACTGTTATATTTTTTTATAAATTCATCTAGAATATTTGCAGGAACACCTTTATCATGAAGAGCTTTTGCATCTTCCGGAGTAAATTTTTGTTCAACAACTTTTCTATATAATTCATCTACAGCTGTCTCTAATTCAGATTCAGAAAATGCTTTCTTTAAAGCAATACCTAAATTAGATTTTAACTCTTTATTTACAAACTCATTCATGTAACCTGTGATTTCCACAAAGAATTGAACACCTCCTTTTTTATAAATTTGAGCAATCTTAGAGTTTATTATAGTAGAGTTATTAACAATACTAGTAATAAGTGAATAAAACTCACTGTTTGTATCTATTTCACTTTGATCTAAAAGTTCATTAATTTGTTCAATTACATTTAACCAAGATTTAGAAGTATTTTTATAAAGACCTAGTAAAGCAATTGTGTTTCTATTATTGATTAAACTAGGTTGTTTATTAATATTGTTAAGCTCTTTAATTATATTGTTACTTGATGTATTAATCCTATCAACACTGTTAATTAAAGCCGCAGCCATTTGTTTTGTCTTTTCTAGATCCTCTAAATCTTCATTTAGTATAGCATTTAGATTATTAATGTTTTGATATCCTTTAAGAATTTCATTTACTCCAGGTAATAAGTTTGTTGTATTTTGCTTTTTTAAAGCTTTTTCCAACATGTCTTTTGTTACTTTATCAGATTTGAAGTCTTTAATTTGATTAACAATCTGTAAGTTACTTGCATAAACTTCATTTACTACTTCTTGTAAAACATTAGCACTTGCACTAGATGAAAGTTTATCTGCTTCTGTAAAGATATCTCTAACATACATTACCAAATCATCCTCTGTTAGATTTACTTCATCAAAATCAAACATGGTGTCATCAACTAGCATTTCTGCTAACTCATCAAGAGATGTTGATTCATTAAGGTTTTTCACGTTTACAGCATTCCCAAATATACCACGTAATAACTGCTTTAATGAAGCTAATAACTTATTTATTACTGACTGAAAACCTTCTGTCTCAACTTGTTGCTCAAGTTTATTTAATGATTTTAACTGTAAAGCAAAAGTTAAAAGTTCTTCTTTGAATAAATCTGAATCAGGTTTAAGTTCAGGATAGCTATTAATTACATGCTCTGCTATACTTAAACCTTCTTGTGTTTTTAGTAAATCATCATATAATTTATTAAACAATCCAGGATTAGTTTTTCTAATTGCTTGTAATAAGGGGTGTGAAAACTCATGTAGTGTTATACCTGGATGTACATTATCTCCAATAATAAACACAGCTCCATTATAAAAGAAAGCTGGTTCACCTCTGTATGGTACAGGATTGTTTTTAAGCATCTCTGTAGCTTGTTCAGGAGTAAGATTGTGATAGTTAATACCCATCTTAGCAGCTAATTTAGATGCTATAGCTTCAGCAACTGCTTTTGATTGTTGTCTATTGATAGTTTTTAAATCAATTGGGATTACTGGAAAATCAGGATTAACTTGTTTTTCTCTAATAAATTTTGGTTGTGTTTCTGTAGAAGTTTCAGGCAGAATAGCATTATCAGCTATTGCTTTTCTTTCATCATATCTTACTTTAAGATCCTGAAGTTTTTCAAATAAAGGATCATTGGGCATTGCTCTGTTTACAGTAACAAAACTATCTCTTCTGTATGTTGAACCTCTTTGATCTTTGATTTTTATTTCAGTATCCTCAAAAAGTAACTCACCGTTTGTTTCTAGACCATACTTATCAACAGCAAGTTTAGTGAGACTCTCATTGAGCTCATTAAACTTTGCTGTATCAACTATCCTTCTTACATCATCAGTAGCTTTTTCTTTTTGTAAATACTTGATGGAATTTACTTTAACTTCACAAACCATTTTATACACAGTTAAAAGGATCAGATTCAAAACCTAGAGATACTAGAATTTCATCATCTGATATACCTTGTTTATTACTTATTATTTCTGTTATGTCTTTGTACATTGTAGAACCAGGATTTATGTATCCTAATTCTTCAAACAACCTCTTACTTAAATATACAAATAATTCTTCAGGCATTATAATCTTCCCATCCCTATGTTTAGCATTACCTAATCCTTCTATAGGAAGTGCAATTTTGCTCCCTGAATCCTTAGCATCTTTAAGCTCTTGAATTTTTCTATCAAAATAGTTTTTAATACTTTGATAATTCTCAGGTGCTAAGTTACTAAAGTTATCAGAATTAGTAGTCATACTTGTAACAAATGGTAGTGTAGTATCCGGTGAAACAAATCTTAATAATGATTGTCCTCCTAGTGTAAGATTTTTATCTAACTCTTGTTTACTTGCATTCATTACAAAACCTACTGTAGAGTTAGCACTTGTTATATTTCTATAGTAATCTGCAGTTTTAGTCTTACTATCATTATATATAAGTACATTAGGATCATTGGTAGTTGTTAAATTTTGAGTTTCTACTTGAGCCTCAGCTTGTGGTTGAGTAGCTTCTTCAGCAAATTTGTTCAGACCTACCATAAATTTAATATCATAACCTGAATCAGTTTTAGACAATTCAACAATTTTTTCTGTTGTATTGTTATATGTTACACCACCTTCTTTAGTGATTGTAATTTTTAAATCAGGGTATATAAAATCAATTGAATTTGTATTGTATTTTAATTCAGGTATACCTAATTTTTCTAACACATAAGTTTTATAAATCTGTCTGTTTTTTTCAGATACATTACTTGGATTAAAGTTATAATTTTTAATCTTTTCATTAGTTATGGTTTGTGCTTGAGTAGCTCCCACTCTAGATTCTATTTTGTCAAAATTGATGTCTGTAAAATAGTTTTTAAATCTATTTTTATTACTGTTACTGTAATCATTTTGAGCATTAAATTTATTGTAGAAATCTTCCAACAATCTATCTGCTTTAACAGGCTCATCTAAAAGTTTTGTAAAGTCTTTTACTGCACCATCCATGATGTTTAAGAATGGTTCAGCATTTACATAAGGAACTAAGTTTGCACTGGTTTTATTTATACCAGATTGCAAGTATGCAAATAAAGGTAATCTAGAAAATAAATCAGATATAGTTTCTATGTCTTGATCAGTTAAGCTTAACTCATTTGCTAAAGTTTTTAATGTAACTGGATCAGCTAAGTCAGTTAAGTTCTTGGTATAAATGTTTGCTTTGATGTTATCAATGTCTCTATCAATCAATTCAAGATTAAACATAGTGTCATTTGAATTATTGTTAAGCTGTAATTTTGATAACACATCAAATTTATTTACAAGTTTTGGGTGCTTTAAGATAACATCATACACTCTTATAGCAAATGCATTTTTAGGATCACTAAATAAATGATTTATATTAAGAGTGTTATCAAGTGCTCTGTTTGCTAAAAATTCTTCATAGTCAGCTTTGTCTAATTCTGTTTCTGCTATAGGATATACTGATCTCAAATATTCTCTTTCCATTACAAATCTAGCATAGGCTTGATTATTGTTACCTTTAGCAAGTGTAAAGGTATTTGCCGGAAGAGAATGTAATCCTAAAGTAGAATAATAGTTAGGTTCTTCTGCTGTATCTTTCCATTGATCTGATTCATATTCTTTCTGTAAGTTTTTAAGGTTGTAAAACAAAGTTTTAGAACCATCAGCATTAGTTTTCACATAAGCACCAAACTTATCAGATATCATTTCTTTTGATGGTAATTCTTGAGCATCATAAGACATGTATCCTTTTTTAAGATCAGTCTTAACAATAGCATTTTGGAAAATGTAACTTACTAAATCATTTCTGAATGTATTTAAGTAATTATCTCTACCATCTTCACCAAATGTAGTTTTAATGTTTTCAACTAAATTTCCTGAGTCATCTTTTGATTTTATAAATCTACGGATAGCTTCATTGTATCTTAGTTTAAATAAAGGTGCTGCTAAAGACAATGCTAATTTGTTATTAAAGAAAGAGCTAATTACTGAGTCTTTCATTAATGCAGATATAATAGGTTGTAATTCAGGATTATTCTCTAAATTTTCTAATCTACCTTCAGAAGTTTCAATATCAGAAATTACAGACTTAGTATTGGTATCCGGATTGGCATTCATTTTAATCTGTGTGATACCTTTAATCTGGTCTTCAATGTCTAAGTAATGTAAAAACATAGTTAATGACAAGTCAGATGACTTAGCACTGCGCAACTTTTTAGATTCTTTGATTAAGTCTAACATTTCTTTTTTAGTGAACTGTTTTTCTTTTCTGTCTTTCATGTAGTCCTCAAACATTTCACGTCCTTTCTCATATCTTGCACTAGCTTTACCTTTTGCAGATAATACATCCGGATTAAAATATTTATTTATAACTGCAGAAGATGCTTGGTATTTAGTAAATGATTTTGCTTCCGGAGCTTTTCCCAGTACTTCAGCAAATGTAGATTTAGCCAAGCGTTGCTCATCTACATACTCTCTTACTAATGGTTGTGACACAAAGTAAATAGCTTCTTCAACTGGTACACCTGCTTTAACAAGATATAATAATATAGGTGCAACTTCATAATTACCCTGGATAAAGAATATCCATGCATCTTTCTCAACATCCACCCAACCATTCATAGCTTGAGAGAAAACATCCGCTATTTTATTAATGTTATTAGCATCATATAAATTAGACAAAGAAATTCTCTCTTTACCGTCAACAGTTCTAACATTATGTTTTAAACCTAATTTTACATCTCTAGTTTCTCCTTTATAGTTAGTGTATGTCTCAGGCATTAAGGCCCCAATAGAGTTTAATAATACATTCATTGTATTTTCCACAGCACCTAGACCAAGAGTTTTCTTACCAACAATGTTTGACTCATGTTTATATAAGTTATAAAGTGGTTCTAATACTCTTGTTGCACTGATCATTTTTTTACCTTTCTCTGCATCTAGAGTTTGCTCATCACTCATGTAGTTTTTAAATGGATCATATTCCATTACATCTGAAGCTAATTTATCAGCAATATCTTTCAATAAGAATGTTCCATTAGGAGTAATTAATGATACAAAGTTTTGAGGAAGCTCAAGTATTTCTTTAATGTCATTCATCAAATCATTCTCAAGACCTGCTTTTTGTTGTTTAAATACATCAGCTACTAGTTTTTCTTCACTACCTTTTAACTTAGCCAAGTCAGCTTTTAGCTCATTAGTGTTGTTATATAATCTTTGTTTAAGCCTACCTTCCTGATCTATATTAGTCATGAAGATTGTAAGTTTATCAATATCAAAGTCACCCCCTGACTTAGCAACTATCTCTGCTGGAGGAATAATAATATTACCTGCTTGAGCTGGTAAGAACTCATAAACTTCCATAAACTCCATAGAGTTTAGACCCTGAACCGGAATCCTAACCCCTACAAGAGTTATTGCTTTTCTGTTAGCACCATTATCTGCATCTAACCATTCATCATCTTTGATAGCTTTATTTAAGGTATTTATATCACCAATGGTTTTTCCTTTATATTCAAGATTCAACAAGTTAGCATAGTCCCCCTGTAATGCAATCATAACCTTCATTGCTGCAGTTTTACCATCCGCCATCTTATGATAAGTAGGAAGTAAATTACTACCTATCCATTTCTTTTTCTCAGCATCTGTTGCATTTCTAAAATCTCCAATACCGGTTACATTATTTTCATAAAAAGCAGAAGATACTTGTACAAGTGGTTCTCCTTTTACTTTTTGTTTGATAACTCTTTTGTTAATCAGAGATAATAAAAGTTTCTCAATTTTTAATGCTTCTGGGTGTAATGATAAATCATGTAATAATTCACCACTATCTAATGCATCAATAAAGTTGATCATCTCATCACTGTAAGATTCTTCTCTATCTAAATTGTTTCTTACAAGAGAAAGCAGTTTCCCGATACTCTCTTTATCTCTTGGTAAATATTGACCATTCTCTGTTTCATCAAATCCTATCTCTTCTAATAACTCTAATTTAACTAACTCAGTATAATCAGATACATTATCAAGATATCTTTTTACTAATGGAGAAACTACATCATCTTCATTTGGAGAATTGATAACACCATTTTCATATAAGTTATCTAAGATTAACTTTCTCATCTGAGTTGAGAAGATAGATTTACCTTTGTATTCTGAGTTAACTTCTGTTTGGTTCTTTAGGAACTCTGTGAAAATTACATTTTTTGTAATAGGAGCATCCATAATAATGTTTCCTGCTTCATCATAGATTTCATCACCAGTACCTAAATGGCCCACTTTTGAACCTGACTCAAATAATACATAGTCTACACCATCAGTCATCATCTTTTGTTGTAAATCATAAAGTGGTGTGCCCTTTTTAGCTACACCCGGTATAATTGGAGCAAGAGAGAACTTGTGGAAAGAAGTAATTGGTAACCCTGTAGTTTCCATAGCACCACAGTACTGTAATTTATATGGAGGAAAGTAATGTACTATATCTTCTACAGCTACATCTTCTCCATTAGCTAACTTTTTATATAACTCTTCTTGTTCTGGTAACCAGTTACCTTCAAGATTTTTAAGAATTCTGTATGTTTCAAAATCAATATGACCTTGACCATCACCAATCTTCATACCTTTATACTCTTTCAATGTAGTTTTAGCTAGCTCTTCTGCTTTAGCTTTGTCACCAAATCTTTTAGTATATTCTTTTACAAGAGCATCATAGTATTCATCATAGTATACAGACTGTTCTATTACTCTTTCTTTTATGATTGCTGTAGTCAAAGTACCGTCATATGGCTTTTTATTTGGATCAAATAGTTTTGCCATTTTATTTACAAAACTTCTTGATTTTACATCAGCAGCAAAACCTAATCCACCAGAACCAAAACCAGCATTTCTTTTATGGAACTCTTCTTTAGCATGGTTGTACTGTGCTAAATCTCCATAACCAAGAATAGCAGTCTCAAACTTATGAATCCAAGAGTTATAAGCATATGCTTTTAATAAAGTTAAGTCAGACTCATCAGGAGTAAGTTCTACACCCTTATTGTCAACTCTTGCTCTTAAAGCAGGATCAATAAACTTTGTCTTATCAAGTCTTGCTTTTAAATCACCGGTTAAAGAGTCAAAGTATTTTGCTACATCTTTTCTTATGTCTTCTGTAAGAGCAGGATTTTCATCATAAATGTCTGAAAAATCAAAACCACTTTGTTTAGTTTTAACAGCTTGGTCTACTAGTTTGTAGATTTTCTCTTGTGTAGGTTTAGACAATACATCTTCAAATGCAGCAAGTGCTTGACCGGCCATTACTATCTCACCTGTTTTTCTTCTAACGGGTCTTGTGTAACCTGTAAATTCAGAATACTTATCTAAATCAGAACTAAATCTGAATATTCTATTTACTTCACCAGCTAAGTATCCAGATAAAATATCAAAACCATATTGCTCACCTGACTTTGTAGTAGGTAAAAACTTTTCTATGTCAACATATAAGTTCTTAGCATTTTTACTTCCATATGTGTCAAGCCCATTTTTTAATACAATACCTTGTGACATTTGTTTAGAAGCATGTCTCTTGAATTCTTCTACACCATTCATCAACATAGTATGGATCTCTTGTAAATACTTACTTGTAGCATCCATTGATGCTGTAGAAATACCTGTTGATTTATTAGTTTTTGTATCAATCAATTGGGTACCCGCTACATTCTGAATAACTAATCTGTTATCTTTTTTACCACCAGGGTTATTTACAGCAGACAAACTATTAAATAATGATTTTAATAATACTGAATGTGGAGTAAATGTGTTATTGTCATATGATAAATATCTCATATGTCTGAATAAACCATTTGGATCTGCTTCAGGATTAGTAAGTTCTTGCCAAGATTTTGCTTGGTTTAAAGAAGTCATTATTCTTGTAAATGTATTATCCAAGAAATGTTCCCATACTCTATTTCCTTCAGGACTTATAGCACTAAAGTTAGAATACTTATCAGAGAATCTCACTTGAATATTAGCAAGCTCTTTTACTCTTGATGAAGAATCAAATTTACCACCTGGATCTAATGTTTTTGGTAATGCAGATTTTAAAAAGGCAACTGGATCCTGTAAGAATTTAAACTTCTCCGGATCATATGTTTTACTAATTTGCTCTAAAGAATCATATATGTGCCCTATAGCAAACTTGTTTACAAAGTTAGGATTAGATAATTCATTAGCAATTGTAGGATTAGAAGTATCCATTATAATACCTAATGCATTTAAAAAGGATACAACATTTTTAGAATTTAAGTTATTCTTAAAATCTTTTACTAAGTTATCTAAGTCTAATACTCTTTGTCCAGCGTTGTTTTCTTTAATATATTTAGAAGAAGCAACAGTCTTGAAGTTAATTTGCCAATCTCTTAAAACTTTACTTCTATCAAAGTCTGTTCTTTGAACTCTAGCCTCAGCAAGAGTATCTTTTTTACTTTTAGTAATGTTTAAGTTTAATTGGATATAAGATAATCTAGGCTTTTTAAGGTCTTGCCAGAATTTTGTTTCAATATCAAACTCTGCTTTATCTTTATAATCTTCATCAGCAGGATTAGGTAAGTAAGATAGTAACTGTAAGAACTCCGGATTATCTTTTGTATTTTCTGAAAGTCTTTTATACATCTCAGTTTTATCAAAAGAACCGGCTAATACTTTAGCAACCTTGCTCCACATTTCTCTTTCATCCAACAATATATTTAAACCTGTTTGTGGATCTGTTTCATACTCTATATTAAGTTGTGTTTTACCATCTGAATCTGTTACAATCTTAGTTTTATTTCTATCTATTTTATAGATACTAGACAAAATAGTTTTAGTCTCTTGACTAGCAGCTTCTCTAGAAGAAAAGATATTTCCACCATCAAGTCTAACAATTCTAGATTGATCTATGTCAGTTGGATCTTCTTCTAACTCAACAAATTTATTTGCTAGGATTTTAAATCTAGAATTTTGCATATGGAATGCCACGGCACCTTTTTGACTATTACCATCAACAGTTTGAGCAATGTCTCCAAAATTGTCAATCAATCTAGCTAAAAAAGTTAATTGATTCAATTCTTGATTGTCAATGTCTTCACCTTCAACAGATCTTCTTGCAAATTCTGTTTTTAAATTATCATACTTTTCTAGTAATTTCTTTTCTAAAAGTGTATAAAGATGTTTTCTATTTGTGTTAGTTTGTAATACTCTTACAGGAGCAGAAGTAATGTTTCTTTCTTGATTTACTTTACTGAAAATCTCAGGAATCATACTATCTAAATAATTTACTGCCTTTAATGACTCTGCTGAATCAAAAGGTTCATATTTAGTAGCTACATCTTTTACTGAAGTAATAGCTTTTGCTCTATTCAATTGAGTAAACATCATGTTATCTGTAGAAGGTAACATGTCTTTTAATACTTCCGGTCTTTCTGAAGCTACATATAATTTGTCAAACAGCTCTTTTACTGAAGCAATGTCTCTTGGTCTAGTAGCAAGTTCTTGTTTACTTACTTTACCAAACATGTTGTTTAAGAAATCATAAATTCTTTGGAAAACTGTACCTAAGAAACCTTTAGGAGCTTGTTTTTTACCCTTGCTTCTAGCATAATCTCTAAAGTCTTCTGCAATATCTTCTTCAATATCAAAATAAGATTTATCAGCCCATTTAGGGTATGACTTAACATCCTCATACAGTCTGATTTTTTCTTCTTTGGTAAGGAATAATTGTGAGAATCCGTGCCATGCTTCATGGTATATATCTACAGGAGTACCTCCATCAGCTTCATAAAGAGTAATACCGGTTCCAGTAAATTTAGCAAATGCATTTGAGTTAACTACTTCTGTTATTCTCTTTAAAGATATTAATCCTAAATGTTTAACTTTAGAATTCTTATTCCATTTACTGTTTTTATTTAAAGGAGAATTATCCCACCAAGAATTTGCTTCAGCATTTTCTTCTTCTGTAGGAAATACCTGGTTTAAATACTCTTCATTTGCCTTGCTTCTCAACATTTCAAACCCATCAACATCTTCTTTAGTTATGTCTAAATTAGGATTAGAAGATACATTAAGTGCAATAAGTGAAGGGTCAAAGATCTCTTCTACTTCTTCTTTGGTCTCAACTTTTTTAGTACTTCTTTTTTTACTAACAACAGCAGCTTTTTCTTCAGTAGCTTTTTCAGCATCATTGTTTTTTTCTACCTGTGTTTTTTTCCTAACTGGAGCTTGTGTTTCTGAGTCTCTAGCAATGTCAAAAAATGTATCAGGGTCTTCTGTAAACTGAGAAGGAACAGCATAACTCAAATAAGGATTGAATCCTGCTATCATTGCACCATTTTCAGTAGTATACTGAGGCTTTGCATATTTTAAAACCACATCATCAATGTAATCTTTCTCAACAGGTGTTATTTTATTACCTGAGATTTCATAATCTGTATAAGTCCCTTTTTCTTTATAGTTTGTTACTATATTAACATTTGCTCCAATTGAACCTCTATCACCAAACTTAATTGCTTTTGGTAAGTGTTCAGCAATTTTATCTCTTACAGCAGTAGTAAAAATTTCTTCTCCTTCAAACACTTCATCATTGATTGTTAATGTAAGAGGACCTTTTCCAGATTGTTTTAAAAAGATATTGTTCTTATTTTTTTCACCAGTCTTGCTTTGTTTTTGATTATTTAAAAACACTTCAAAGTATTCAATTCTTTTATCATCAGATAAAGGGATACCTTTGTTTGTAGCTTTACTAGTGATTACATCAGCTACTTTATCAGCCAACTGTTGATCAAAGTTACCTCTCTGTATATTAACAGCCATCTCAATTTCACCAAAATTTTCAGTGTTTTTCTTGATAAAGAACTGAGCAAAACCTATACTTTTATCTTTACTTGAGATAACCTTACTGTCTTTAATGATTTGTCTTGTTAGCTTTACAGTTTTTTGTAATTCACTGTTAATTTTTTTTGCTCTTTCTTTATTTAGTATACCAAAACTACCACCATTGATTTGTGTAACATATGTAGTACCATTGTCTATAACATCCTTACGCATGTTGTAAACACCATTCATAGCTTCTTTTTGGTTTGCTAATACTTCTTTAGAAGGTATACCAAGTCTTTCAGCTATTTTTGAAGCAGCTACCAATGTATTTTTATACATCTTACCAAGTTTATGGTAAATTGTAAATAAAGCAGGTTGGTTTTTGTTAAGCTTATCTTCTAATAAGTATGGTTTTCTAATGAATTGATATACCACAGTACCATTATCTTCATCAGTTATATTACCTTTTTCATCAAAGTATAAATAATTACCAGTAGCATCTGTAATAACTGCCACAGCACCTCTATAAGATTTAGCTTTTTCAGTTCTGTGTACTGCTAATTTATACTTGTCTTCTAAGTTTTCTGTAGGCATTATTTTTAAGAACACTTCTGTATCATCAATCATTGGATTGTTTTGATCAGCTGTTTGCTCTTTAACACTCTTGATAATTTTTTTAACTACTATCTCAAAAACTTTTTTGTCTTCTGAAGTATCATCTTCTTCTTCTTGTGTTTCTTTAGCAGCAGGATTTTTTTCATCAGCAAACTGAAATGTTGTAACATTAGGAAACTCAATTTTTGCTTTCTGCATTTTTTCTAATACAGAATTATCAGGATCAGTAATTTCTAAATTATCTAATTGAAAATTTTCATGTTCCAATTCATCCTGTAATTCTTTCTTAGATTTTTTTCTTACAGATTTTGTAACAAGCTTTTTTACACTATCAAGATTTTTAAAACTACTTCTTGTTTTAGAAAGTTTTTTAAAATCAAAATCAGAGTCTAATAATTTATCATTAATATCATCTCTGTTACTTTTACATACATCAACAATAGTTGGTATAATTTGAGCATATTGTAATGCTTTTTCTTCACCAGCTACTTTTTGAATTCTGTTGTAAATGTCTTTTATAAACCCCTCAAGATCAAAACTTTCCGATTGATTAAGACCGGAAAGTTTCTTGTAAGTTATTTTATATAAATCTGAAATCTGAGTTTCATTAAGTGAACAAATCATATTAACAAGTTTTTGAATTATCTTCTAGGTTTTTAAATAAATCATCTTCAGATGACTCATCTGCTTCTTTTTCACTTCTGTCTAAGAATTCTTTTTTGCTAAGATTTTCAGAAGCATCAGTTTTAGTTTGTTCTGAAGCATCAACAGTTTCTTGTGAAGGTTTTACAACTTCTTCCATAGTAGATTCATTAGTAGGTTTAACAAAATTATTTATAAGCTCATCTTCTGTTACTTCTTGAGTAACATCCCCATACTTTAATATAACAGAATTTTTATTAATTTTTGCTACTTGTACAGGAGAATCTTGATTTGTAAAGTTACTTATATCTTGTAAAATATCCCCTACTTTTAATGATGCAATATCAACATTTTTAATTAATTCAAGCTTTCTATTTTCATAAGCTGTATTGATTTCAGCTGTTGTAAGCTTATTGCTTTTTTTGTTTTTAAGCAACTGAATTTTTTTAAGTTGTAAAGCTTCTAAATCTGTAATTTCTGCAAAGGCCTCTGTTGCTTTATTGACAACAAATTCTTCAGGAACTAAGTTATCAAGTTCATCTGTAGATGCTTTAACTATTTTTTGGAGTTCACTGATTGAGATTTCTTGCGTTTCTCCTCTGCCTGTTTCTCCAGGAACATTCTCTGTTTGTCCTCCGGTAGGGCTTTGAATCTCAGGTACACTAGTCCCGGATTGTACTTCTGACTCTGGTCCGAAGATTTGGTTGAGTTCTTGTTCATATGGTTGTTCTTTAGCTATTCTATTTTTAGCAGTTAAATTAATTAAATTTAATTGATTGGTTAATTCATTCAATGCATTAATTTGTCTGTCAACAGCATCAAATCCTAAAGCATCATCTTCTACCATTAACATATTTTGATATGCTAACAGAGCTTCTATTTTTTCACCAATCCAATTCTTGATTTTAGCAAGTTCTTTACCTCTTCCTTTAAACTCACTGATACCTTTTGCAAATAAGACATTAAGTTCTTCAGGAAAGTCACGATCTAAAATTCCCTCAATTTCTTTTTCTACTCTAGGAGAAGCCGGAGACAAAGCAGCAATTTGCTTTAATTCTCTTTGTGTATCTAATGCAGATTTTGCAGCTCTATTTTTTTGGAACTGGTTAGGTAATCTGTTTAATGCAAATATTACATCATTGCTGTTACCACCTAATACAAATACTTTATTATCAGTAGATAATTTATTTCTTTCTTCTTGTAGTTCTTTTATTCTAGCTTGAGCTTTACCTATTCTTCTAATAAATGATGCTTGAGAAAGTGTATTAATTGTTTGTTTAAGTTTTTTAATTTTATTACTTATACCAACAAAGTCAGAACCATTGTTTCTTTTTTGTTTTTCCAAATTTGCAATTTCATCATTAAGACTTTCAATTTCTGCCGTAGCAGCTTGCATTCTTTGTCTTTCAGAATTTACCTTTTTTGTAAAAGCAGAAATTGATTGATCAAGTTCATCTCTTTTCGCATCATTCTTAAAATAAACAAGTTGAGTTATTTCACCTAAAGCATTTCTTCCTACAACATATCTTACACCATTTACAATTGCAATGTCTTCATTACCATTTTCAAACTTAGCATCTATAACTGTTCCTTTGATAATAGAAATTTGACCAATGTTTTCAATTGGTGTTATTAAAGCTAAACCTGCATTAGTTAATTCAACACTGCCATCAGTAATGTTTTTATTTTTTGAAAGAAGCGGATATATTTCTTTACCTTTTTGATTCTTTTTTATATCTTCAATTTGAGTCTGGATTTTTTTAGCTATTTCAGGATCACCAAATTCCCCATTTTCAAAAGCCAAATCTTCATTTAATCTTGATAATAATTCATTAGAAAACTCTGCTTCATTACTTAAATCAACTTCTACAGCATAAACACCATCATCTTGTAAAATTAAAGTTCCAATTTTACCATTGTAAATCACTTGTTTACCTAAGTTATCTTTAAGTAATACTTTAGAAGTATCAGAAGCATTTATTTGTGAATTTTTTTCAGATGCTTCTTCTGTTTTTTCAGATGACTTTTCTTCTGAAATAATTTCAGCAGGTTTATTTAAAGTAATACCTCCTTGAGTTTCTACTTCAGGTAAGTATTCAAGCTCCAATGTATTGAATAATTCAGCAGTATTTGGAACAAGTGGAACCAATGTTTCGCTTTTATTTTTTTCTCCACCTACTGTTACATCTTCTATATATGCAGAAGCGTTTTTACCAAGTGTTACTCTTATAGGAAATAAAGCTATTTTAGGAATAACACCAGTCATGTTATGATACAAATTTCTGTAAATAGATAACTGTGCTCTATAGGCTACATTTTTCCAACTATCCGGTTTTTGGAAACCATTCCAAGAAGTAGCTGTCTTGATGTCAACTATCATGATTTCACCTTTAGTATTAATAAGTACCATGTCTGTTTCACCAGATACACCATTCTCTAATAAGTTTCTATCAAATAACTTTACATTGTTTGTTAATGGTATATAACCTTTAGCATCCAAATCAGCTCTGAATCTAGAAACAATACCTCTAATACCAAACAGATTTTCAAAAGCAGACTCACTCATGATGTCTGAAATTTTCATTTCAGTACCTTCAACATCCACAGTGTCGCTGTATTTTAATTCAGCCCAAGTAGATGTAGTAGCATCAATAGTGAAGAACTTTCTTATAGCAGCATCTCCTCTTGTTCCAGCTTTAGAATTGTTTGAATATGCTTCAGCTTTTAATAATTTTTTAAAATTCTCTTCAGTTGTATTTTGTTCTAAAGATTTTCTGATTCTAGCTTTCTTCTCCTCATTATTAAACTGTTTCTTGTTTGTTCTTACAAGTTCTGTAAATACAGTCCAAGCTTTATCAAATGCATCAGGATCACCTTTCTTAACAGCATTGTTATATTCAAAAAAGAAAGCTTTAGATATTTGATCTATATTCTCATCAGAATATGAGAAAGCAGTTTCACCGGTTATCTCATTTGCTAACTCATCAGAAATGTTTGTTACCCTTCTAGTAAGTTTATTATCTGGATCATCTGCAAACTTTCTACCTATCTTATTACCATCTTCATCAAATACATCTACTAACTCATCTTGTTTAGCAGCCACACCTTTTCTAAAACTGTTTAATACTTGTACCTGTATACTTACAGGTTGAGAAGCTCCTTGTCTGTACTTTAGGAATGTTCTAAGTTTGTCAATGTCCTCTGAAATTTCTTTGATGTCTTGTTCAGATAACTTGATTTCTTTATCTCCTACTTTATAGATTTTATTTTTAACTGCTGTCTCAAGTTTATCTATGATTGCATTCAGGTTTCCAATAGGAATAGTAGCTTCAATTTTTAAATTCTTGAATACTCTAGATGTTAATACAGGAGGTTCTTTTAAAGCTTTAGCTCTAGCTGCACCTTCTTCTCTAACTTTTTGATTGTATTCATTTAATAAATTTACACCATCAGAACTTTCTAACCAGTTCTGTCTTAAATTAGAATATTTAATTACATCAGTGTCTTGCAAACTTGCAGGATCAATATCAATAGATTCTAAATAAGCATTAAATTTTTCATTTACTTGATTTTGTAAATCTTCAGGATAACTATCATAACCCATCTGTGCAGTAAAATCTTCTGGAGTTACTCTGTCTATACCTTTTTCTTTAAACTCTGTTTCTAAATCAGCTTCAAACTTATCATATCTAGTGTTTATAGCACCAATTCTTTCCTCATTAACTTTGAAAGATTTAGTATCACTAACACCAATTATTGGTAAAGGATTTTGTTTAAGAATATTATTCTGCTCTTCAATTTTTTGAGCTAATAATAATGGAGATTTTTCTGTTAATATGTATATAAAGTCTACTGCTTTATCCATAACAGCTTCATCAGCTTTTTTAAACTGACGATCCATTATTGCATCAACCAAATCAACATTTACTTCTTCTTCAAGAAGTACAAGTTCTTCTAGAGTTAATAGTTCTTCAGAAAGTTTTACAATTTCAATTGAATCTACAGGATCATTACCAATTACTTCTAATAAAGTTTGAAGCTTGGTGATTTTTTCAGAAGCAACTTTTTGGTCCTCTTCTAATTCTTTATTTTTATTGTAAGCTTCTTGATTTTGAGCATAAGCATCTTGTAATGAAACTCCTGTTTCATCTTGAAATGCTTGTTCAAAATCTTCATTTGCTTTATTTAACTCATTAGTTTTTTGTTGTCTTAATTCAGATAACCTATCATCATATTTTTGTTGCAAGGTTGCAGGATCACCTGCTGCTCTTTGTTCAGATAGTTGAGCTGCTCTTTGAAATAAATAAGCATAGTCTTCATATAAAATACTATCTTGATTAATGATCATTTCTTTAGTTGTATCTATAAAATAAGATGGTAAATAATTTGGATTATTACACCACTCAGCAAATTCATCTAAGTCAACAAATATACCTTTAGAAGCTAAAGTATTTAATACTTCATTTTTCTCTACATCAGAGATTTCTTTATTTACAATTTCTTTATAATATTCTTTTCTGTTATTATAAAGATCTTTCATCCAAGTAAAGTTTTTATTCAAATGATCATAAAAACCTTGAGGATCAGCTAACATGTTAACATATTTAGCTATTGCTGAGTTTTCATGTCTTAACAAATGAATATCAAACAGGGAACCAAAAAGATCATCAATTCCACCATTGTTGTCAATTTCAGCTCTTAATTTTACTTTAACTTGATCTACATCATCAAAAGATCCATCCTCTTTATTATTAATAGCTATAGCTTCAAGCACATTTTGAAAACTATCTAAATAATCTGATACTCTTGAGTCACTAACATCACCATTTTCTTTAATGTTATTTAAAACTTCCATAAGATTTGCACCTGTGATATTTTCTTGAGCAGTATGGAACGTATTTAATGCATTAAGTAATGTTCTTTTTCTATTGATTTCTTCAGCCAGTCTAGGATCATTTGTAGAAGCTGCAGAATCAATTTCTTCCATAAGGTAATTGATCTGAGCACTTAATTTATTAGCGTCAGATAAAATACTAAAATTACTAAAAGCACTATTTGTTAATGATTTAATTTTATTAGCAGAACCATATAACTTTTGTAGTCTGTTTAGTCCATCATCAAAACTGTTCTGTAGGAACACAAAACTATTTATTGATTCCAAATAAGCTTGGTTATATATTTGTGCTACTTGATATTCCGGAGAACCTTCTTTATAGTCATTTAAATCAACAAAATCTTTGAATTTGTCTTTTGCATAATTAAATCTTGCTTCAGTTACTTTTGCAGAATTAACTGCTTTATCAATATTTTGTAAAGCTTTCTCTCCTTGTCCTTGTTCTAATGACCATGCTTCTTCCAATTCTTCAGGAGACAATGTTTTGTACTCACCAAGATTTTTAACAAACATATCAAAAGTTCCTGTTCTTAAAGCTGTAAGCACAGAACTTTGAAAAGCCTGGAATTCTAAATCTTTAGCATCTTTTTTAGTAACATTATCTGGATTATCTACAGTTTTAGCTACTAACATTTGTGTAGAATAATTACTCATTCTAGGATCAAAGAAATACTTAGCATTTTGATGCATATTATTCAATGCATTAACAATGTTATCAGCTTGAACTCCTCTTTCTTTTAGATTTTGTTCATATACTGCTTTGTCTGTATATAGTCTACTAAAATTCTTAGTACCAAATTTAAACAACTTACTTGGTCCTTCTAATAAACCTGCCATTAAGAAACCAGATGCAAATGTTTCTGCACCTTGTTCATTCATTTGTTTACCAAGTCCATCTAATAAAGCTCCAATACTATACAAATATCCTGATGAAGCTTTGCTATAGTAACCATCAACAAATTGTTTTTCTGTTGCTGAAGCTAAAACTTCCTGACCAATTTCCTGAAAACCTTCAACAAGATTTTTCTTAAAATAGTTTAATCCTACCGCACCAAGTTTTTTTGGATCTTTTAAAGATTTAAGAGAATTTTTTAAAGACACTGCTTCTTTAGAATAATAAGATTTTGCAACATCATCTGCTGGATTAAACACAAGTTGAAATTCTTTTCCAACTTCTCCTACTACTTTTCCAAAATTAAATCTAGGTGCACCTTTTAAAAAACCAGCTCTTGTAATAGAAGGAAAAGCAATCTTGTTTGAATTAAATACTAATCCTGTATTCCATATTGTATTTTTAAAACCAGCTTTTTTAGCTTGCTTCATCATTTCTACTTGTTGTTCAGAAGATGGAGCTTGACCAAATTTAGCATAATGGTCATTATACAATTTATTATAAACAGATTTCTGAGCAAAACCCCCTTCTAATCTACCTTCAGATAACGCTAAATTTACACCCATTATATCATGCCAAAATGCACCAGCTGTTTTAGATACCTTAGCTAATCTAGTTATGTCATCAACTTGTTTTAATGATTTGTATGCATCATATGTATTCTCTAATGGATTTAAAAATTTAGCTGTCCCTTTTACAGCAGATGTAAAAAAGTTCTTAGCAGCATTTATGTTTTTTAATTCATTAACAGCAGTACTAATTTTACCAATATTTTTAACTGATTGAAAAAGTGCACTAGGAATTTTTGCAAATGCTTCCAACCCTTTTACAGCACCACCTATAAGAGCACCAGGACCAGAACCCGCACCTCCACCACCTACAGCTCCAACAGCAGCACCAATCATCATACCCTCTGCAGCACCTTCTAATAAAATACCTGCAGAGTAAGAAACAGAGTTTAGTAAGTTTGTAGTAAATCCACCTACACCACCTTTACTAGAATAACCTATAGCATTGTAATACTCATAATCTTTTGCTTCTTGTCTACTTGCATCAAGATCACCTCCAAAACCACTTGCGTATGAATTTAAAGGAGACATGAACCCAAGTCCGACCATAGGTAGGGCTGCGTTTACAGCCCATCTTTTCATATCATCAAATGTATTTGTCTGTTGATTGTATACAGCTTCATTATCAATATGTGGATCAAAACCTATTTTATTATATGTCTCTTGACCATAAGCTTTATATCTTGCTTTAAAAGAAGGTCCTGATGGACTATTATCATAAGCATATACATTACCATATTCATTTTTATCTTGAAAAGCAGCATCACTTGCAGTAATTGAATTAGAAAGAGCTTTCATACGATCTCTACTACTGCTAGTATTTTTAGGTGGTGTATTTGGAGTCACACCAGACATTGCTTGTCTAGTGTCAATAATTTTACTTGTGTTAGATAAATTATTAATATCTAAATCTGCCATGCTTGGAACAATCTTAGTATTTGCCATTATTAAAATATTTTATATCCAGAATCTTTAGGAACTCTACCAAATTTATCTTGAAAAGATTTAACAGTTTTTTCATTATTAGAACTGTGATATTTTTTAAAATCTTCAGCAAGTATATCATTAGCATCAGCAAATTTTCCCATAATATCATTTAATTTAGCATCAATTTGTTTACCAAATGGTTGTGCAAAACTTGATTCTTTTAGTTCATAATATTCACCATTATCATCAACTGCTCTTATTGCAGTAGTATAGCGATAGTTACCAGTAACATTATCTCTATCTAGCACAAGTTTATGTCCATAAACAGGATCTATATATTGTATTTTTCTACCAGTATTTAATACAGCTTCTGTAGGAGTAACTTTGTTAGATTGAAACAAGCTATTTTTCCAACTGCTTGCTGGTGCAATATAAGTGATACCATTTGTTTGTAAATCAGAAATTATTTGAGCATCAGTTTTTGTATCAAAATATTTTTCAATAATTTCATTAGGTATATTTTTAATCTTCATTGCACCTAACTCAGAATTTTCTGCACCAATTTGAGATTGTATAAGTTTAAATATAGTTGGGTTACCTTTTTGGCTTTTATTTTTTGACATTGTAGATAAATCAAATAACATATTTTTTAATTTGTTATTTAAGTTAACATCAATTTCTGCATCTGGATCATATTGGTTACCTTTTAAAGAAACTCTATAAGAATTTTTATCAGCTTGATTAAAATTAATTTTTCTTACATCATTTAGAAATTGATTAAAGTAAATTAAGTTATCATCCTTTCTACCTAAGTTTACATTAACAGATGTTGGAGTTGCTCCTAATGAAGTTTTACCACCAGCTGTACTTTTTATACTTGGTAAATAAGATAATAAACCTAACTTATGATCAGGACTATAAACAATATCTTCATATGTTTCATTCATATCACCTAATAAATCAGCATTAGAAAAATTTTTAATTGCTTTACCCGCCTTATACATATTAGTCGGATTAGGTGAAACTGAAGCACCTATCATATTAGGTATGTTTGCAATAAGCTGACCAGTTCTAGAAAAGAATCCTGGAGTTTTTACTTGTTTACCTGTTCTTTTTTCATAACTATCAAGAGTATTTTCAAGCATATCATTAAACTCATCATCTTCCCATGCTTTACCAGTAACATATTTTTTAAGATACTGGTCAATAATGGTATATCTTAATGCCTTATCTTCAATACCTCTAGCTTCTAATTTTGAACTTAAAGAATTAGCAATTCTAGTTTCATTTTCTTTTTTGATTTGTAAGTGCATACTATAAAATGTTTTCATTTGATCAAGTTTATAACTTGAAATTGAAGATGTCTTATTATATTTATAGCCTGTTCCTCCTGCATTATGTTTTAATGCCCATGCATCCATTCTTTTTTTGTAATCAAAAATTTTAGCATTAAGTGTAAGATCTCTAACAAGTTTTTGTCTACCATCTGCACCATTATCATAGTCATTTTTAATTTTATCCCATATTTTTTTACCTCCTGCACGATCTGTACCAAACAAATATGCTAAGTCATTAGGATAAATTTCTTTACCATCAATACCATTTTTAATTGTATTAACCCAAGTATCTATATACTCACTTGATAATTTATCAACATGCTCATTTAAAACTTTTCTGTTGTATTTAATAGAATTTACAGAACGGTCATCTGTTTGACCACCTTCACCACCATCACCTGATTCTTCTTCTTGAGCTCCCGCTTTAACATTAATAACTTTTCCAGTTTGAGGGTCTATTTCAGCAAAACCATTATCTAACTTCCATTTATTAAGAGCATCATCTGAAGCAGCCTTTATTTTTGCAGAAGCTCTATTATCAGCTCTTCTATTATTTTCTTGATCTCTTTCCATTGCATGCTGATGTCTAACAGTCTCAAGCCCTAATGGGCTCATTTCTTCCTTATAGATCATATCATTTCTAGAATAAGCATCTGCGGCAGACATTATATCTCTCTCAGCTAAATAACTTGCAGATAATCTATCAACATCATATCTAGCTTGTTCAAGATTATCTAAGTTTAATCCTTCAACACTAGTTATAGTATTTTCTCCAGTATAAGTATTACCAGATGGATCAAGTTCTTGACTTAAATTTTTATTATGTTGATATACAATCTCATCTACTTGAATTGCTTGTGCAATTTTTTGTAAGTAGGCAGGTTGAAATGGATTTACTTCACCATTACTAATATCCTGTTCTACATTATTTTTTTGATTAGTAGATGCTGATACAGCTTCTTCAGCTTGTTTTGTTTTTTCTTTAGTATAATCTTTAAGAAATAAAAACTGTTCTTTTAAGAATTCTTTTTCAGCTAAAACTTCATTATTACCATACTTACTTGCTCTTAATTTAGATTCATCTTTTCTCTTTACATATGCTTCTGTAGCATATTTCTTTTGTAAAGCAGGATCATTAATATAATCAGCATAAAACATCTTTTGTAGTGTAGGAATAATAAGGTCTCCGTTCTTTTGTCTGACCATATACATACCAGATTTATCTGGTTGAGTTATATCAACAGATAAATTATACTTTTTAGCTAAATCCATGTACTGTTGAGTAGCATTAACATTTGGAGTATACATGATATTTCCAAAACCTAAAACATCAGCTTCTGCTGCATTTTTAAATTCTTCCAATCTGTAATCCATGTCTTTAATACCTACATCCCAGTATGCACCTCTATCTTCTTTATTTTTACTTGCTGCTAATGCTAATGCTCTTGACTTTTCATCTTTATAGTTCTTAGTAAGAGCCATATCTTTCATCAAGTTCTTATTTTCATAGACAGGTCTAAAAATTTGTTTAGCTTGTTCTACATTTTGTTCAAGAGATAAATCTAAACCTGATACTCTCTTTAATTCATAGTCTATATTTTTTAGATAATCATCTTTCATCTTATTACTAGAATCTCTAGTAACATCTTGATAGTATAATTGTCCATATAAATTATTTAATTGCTTATAATTCTTGTCATATTGATTTTGCTTTGTTTGCAAAACATTATTATAAAAATTATAGTCAGGCTGAAATGGTTGAAAATCAGGAATATAATCTGTAACACCTTGTATATATGTACTCATAGCTAATTTTTTCTATTGTAAATCTATAAAATTTTTAATTTCTCAGTAAACATCAAAAGTTTAGAGTATAAATGGGTAAGTTATATCACTATACATAAAGCCTCCTTTTTGTTTATATATTGACATAACTTTTTGAGCATCCTCATCACTACCATCACCACCTGAATTCATACGTTTTCTTTTGTTTTCTGCACAAGTTTCAAGTGCTGCACCCTCAAGACCTTGTTTTTTACAAGATGCATATATTGCATCATCATCAGGTCCTGACATTTCAGGTTTAACCTTTCTAGATTTAGTCGGATCATATGTAACTTTACCACCTCTACCAGCAGCAGTATCAAACTGAGGATACAATTGATTCATCGCATCTGTTTTCATCATGTTTGTTATACCTGATGTAGTTTGATTTAATAAATTATTTCTCAATGCTCTCTTAGTATTATCATACTGTTGATTAGAGATAGTATTTTGATCATATAACTTTTGTTGAGAAGCTGTGTTTAATTGTTGTTCTTGGTTCTCAATATTTGAAATATTTGATTCAAATTGGTTAGCAATGTTTACATTGGCGTTGTTGTATTTAGCCATTACATCCGCAGCATTTTTACTAGCCGCACCCATCACACCAGAAGATCTAGCTGACAAAGCTTGAGGACCTGCAAATTGACCCAAAGCTTGAGTTTGGATATTAGCTTGTTCAGCATTAGCAGCAAGTTCTCTTGTTGGATCCATGAATGTAGGTTTTGGTGTTCTCAAATCATACTTAGCAGCCCAAGGCATGTATTTCTTAGCACCCATTAAATCACCAAAAGCACCTGCAATTTTCATTTTATCTTGCAACCACATTTCAGGTTCAGTCTCTTGAGCAGGAGTACCACTTTCTACACATGGAGGACAACTATTATCAGCATTTCTTTCTGGTACATAAGAAGTTCCATCAGCTCTAGTACATTCTGGACATGGACCTGTAGCTTGTTCTTTCTTTTCTTCTGGTATAGCTTCAAAGTTTCCTCTATCAACTGCTGGATCAACACCATGAGCAAGTGTGGAATTTTCTGCATCACCATCTATAGGAGACATTGTAGCATATTCAGAACCATATAATGTTCCCATTTCAGTTTCATCTGCACCACCTGTATTAGTTTCTCTACTTTTATCTTTTCCTAAGAATTGATACATTGAATATTTTTGATCATCATCAAATTTATCATAAGCACCACTTTTTTTATTTCTTTGTACTCCTGCAATAGCATGTGTACTAGCTTGCTCAAGAATAGTTGTTTTTACATCAGGTAATGTAATACCAGTTGCCTCAGCAACTTTTTCTTTACTTGTCCAATTATTATCTGTGTATTGTTTATTTATTTTTTTAGCATCATCAAGAGTCATAGTTGAGCCATCAGCTTTTTTAATACCAGCAGCAACCATTTGTTCTGGTGTCATAAGTTTACCTTTGTAATTTGTAAAAAGTTGCATGTCAACACCTGTTTCTTTTATTTTATCATTTCTTTGCTTTTGACTTAATAAATATTTTACAGCATCATCATCTGATATGTCCATTTTAGAATACATCTCAAATCTTTTATCAGCATTTTTAGTTTTACCATAGGCAGCTCTATTTTTTAATGCTGCTCTATATTCTTTAACATACTCTTCTCTAACTTTTGATTTTGGATTTCTTAATTCTGTTTCTAGATATTTATATTGAGCTTGATGTAGTGCTTTAAGGTCATCTAGTGTTGGAGCATCTTTTTTAGTAGGTGGTACATATCTTGCAGGTTTACCATTTAACAATATGTTAGGTTCTTTACCTGGATGTTTATCTCTCCACATGTAATATCTTTTATTAGCTGCTTCAGGATCTAAACCTGTAACATCTAATGTACCATCATCTGCTGGAGCACCTCCTGCAGCACCAGTAGAACTAGCACCTTCAGCACCTTGATATGTTCTTAAAGCACCACCTCTAGCATACATAGCAGACTTAGGTCTTCCCATATAGTTCTTAGAAGTAATACCCATAGCCATACCATATTCAGCTTCTGGCATATCATCACCATAAGGTAAATCATAACCTCCCATTGACATACCATACTGAGCCATTTCTAATTGTTCACAGGGTACACATTTATTTTGAGGCTTTCCTTGTACAATTACTTTTTTCATGCAAGGACAATTTTCTAAACCACGTTTATCCATTTCTAACATTTCTTCGGGTGTAGGATTTGGTTGAGGTTCTCCCGTTTCGGGATCTATTGAAGTTCCCATATTTATATTATTTATGTCTCTTATTAACTGATTATAATCTTTAAGTTGATCTTTATTTAGTGGTCCTTCTCCAACTGGAATACGTTCAGGACGATGATTTATTTCTTCATATTTTTTCAAAGTTTTGAGATACTCTTGCATACCAGGTTGATTTCTGTCATAATTTAAATTTTTAATTGGGTCATCAGACTTTGGTGTATAAATAGGACCTAATTCTATACCTGATTGTGCAAAAGGTAGATCATATCCACCCATAGCCATACCGTATTGTGCCATCGGTTGTTCCATTGCTCCTGGTTGAGCAACAGGTTGTCCTTGATTCATCTCTTGAGCTTGTTGAGCTTGTTGAGCAAAATCCGGATCTTGTTCTGCAGTATTTTGTTCTTGTTCTATTGCTTGTAATTTACCATCTATTTGTCCAGCAAATTCTTTAATAGAAGGATCAACAAATGTATCTTCAGTGTATTGATTTTCTGCACTCATTGGTTTTGCTACAGCCGGCATACCTTGAGGGAATCCTTTCTTACCTTCTTGTACTAAAGCTAATGCAGCAAGTTTAGACTGATAATTTTTAATCATCAACTCCGCAGTTTTTCTATCAATTGCATCCGAGTCTGGATCTTGAAGAATCTTTCTGTACTTCTCAATATCATATTGTTTAGCAAGTGCAGCTGGAGTATAACTTTTCTTACCCTTACCACCTTTACCAAACATTTGTAAGAACTCAGGTTCTTTAATGTTCATACCTCTGAAGTCACTGTATATAAAAGTGTCATCAGGTAAGTTTAATGGAACACCACCACCAGAGTGTCTAGGACCTTTGATAGTTTTGTGTTCTGGCATTCCATCACCATTGATATCACCATATACAGTTTCTCCTCCTTCAGCTTCTAGATTAGCTTCTTCTCTAGGAACAGCCGTCATATACTTACTAGCTTTTAGACTTGGTTTACCTATATAAGTATTGTAATCTGCACCACCCATAGCTGGTACATCATTAGCTAAAGAACCTTGTACTTGGTATCCTGTTCTAGCTTGCGGTACTTTTTTAATTCTTACTTTCATCTTATTAAGATTATAAATATTCTACTTCACCTCCGTTAGCAATAAATTCTGCTAATTCTTCTTCAGTCATATCAACTTCATCTCCTTCAGTATATCCTCCCTCTTCCATATAACCACCTCTTTGACCATATGCAAATCTACCCATAGTTTCTTGACCTGTTTCATTAGGTCTAAACATTCCTGTTTGTTGACCATAAGCTACATAATCTCCTTTATCTTTATTAGTAGATGCTCCATAAAGTTTATCAGCATTAAAGTTATTTGCATACATTTCATTTTGTTGCTTAGCTTGATCTAAACCACGCATTCCACTTGTAAATGCATCAATACCAGCATTCAACTTCATGTTAAAATTAGTACCGTTGAACTTTCTTTTTGTTTCTACATCTTGAGCAATTAAATCATCATCTTCTTTATTATCACTTACAGGACTTTCTCCTACTGCCTCTACAGCTCCTGATAAACTTTGAAAACTTTTTGGTAGACCTGGTATTCCTGCTGATGGTTGTATCGGTCCTAATGAAGCTGTAGCATCAGATGCCGGATTTACACCATTAGTAGGTGACTTAACACCTATTTGAGCTTTTGGTAAACCACCATATCTTTTTTCATACTCAGCTTCTCTACCTTCTTGTTCCATTTGCATTCTCATTGCTTCTTCCTCAGCTTCTTTTTTTGTTGTTGCTTTTGATTTACCTGTAGGGAATCTATAATAAGGATTTAAACCTGGATCATCCATACTAGAAGAAGGTGTAAATTCTTCTCTAGTTTGTACTGCATTTTGTATTGTTGGTATATACCAATTGTCTATAAAATCACCTCTATCTGAATTATTTAATAATTGTGAATTAGGATTAAGATAAGTCTCAAGTACTCTTTGTTTTTTTAACATATTTTCTCTTTCCGCATTTGAAGTATTTATCATTTCAATATCTTCATCAGACAATCCTTCTGGTAATGCAGCTTCAGTAGTTCCATTATCCCACCATTCTGGAGTATCCATACCAATTTTAGTAGACCATGCTGCAGCATCTTTCATTGCTGCTTTAAGTTCTTTTTCTTTTTGCTTTCTCTCTTCCTCATCAACATTAACAAAATTAACACCTTTGTTAAATTCTTTTGTTTCATTTTCTAACTTAGCCCACTTTCTTTCTTGTCTTTTTTCTCTTCTAGACAATTTTTCATATTGCTCATCAGGTATGTTATACTCACGTTTTTTTGAATCATCATCATAAACATCTCTTTGTGGTTTATGATTTGGTTGAGGTCCTCTTTTAAGTTCATCAAT
>Ga0181352_1000160_pt1 | contig 31921 bp, 34 predicted proteins | sample Fa13VDMLBSN_FD_130103 | JGI IMG/M metagenome (GOLD analysis project Ga0181352, IMG submission 130103) | Freshwater viral communities from Lake Michigan, USA - Fa13.VD.MLB.S.N | ecosystem: Environmental > Aquatic > Freshwater > Lake | place: USA: Michigan | collected 2013-09-23 | reverse complement strand
GCAAGGTCAGCAAGGGTGATGGCAAGGATGTCGCTCACAAGGTAGCTTTCGATAAGGGTGGTAGTAACAAGCAGGGTCTGCGCGTCGAGAGCGCCGCCAAGAACCGTTCGTTCAAGCGGGACAGCAAACATAATCTGGTGGATGAAACCAGCAAACGAGAACGGAAGAAATAATGCAAAGCATTGACGATAAGGTGCTACTCGTCAAGACTACCGAACCCAAGACCATTACCGACAATATCAAGAAGAGCGCGGTATATAGGCAGGATGGGGATACGTATGAAGTAGCAGTGAAGTGGGGTCTTAAGGAAACTAAGGCGCTCATGAAGCTTGGCGTGGACAACCCACCCTCCCCAATCCAGAAGCAGTATCAGTGGTCGGGCAAGCACAAGCCCTTCGACCACCAGAAAGAGACTGCCGCCTTCCTCACCCTTAACGACAAGGCTTTCTGCTTCAACGAGCAGGGTACAGGTAAGACCGCTTCGGTTATCTGGGCTGCAGACTACCTGCTCAAGCTGGGTGAGATTAAGCGCATCCTCGTGCTGTGTCCGCTATCCATCATGAAGGCTGCGTGGCAGCAGGACTTGTTCACCTTTGCGATGCACCGCTCTTGCTCCGTTGCGCATGGTACGTCCAAGCAGCGTGAGAAAATCATCAAGGCTGGCAACGAGTTCGTCATCCTCAACTTCGATGGGTTGGCTGTTGTCGAGGATGCCATAATTAACGGTGGCTTCGACTTAATCGTGGTGGACGAGGCTAGCGCCTATAAGAACGCACAGACCAACCGTTGGAAGGTGCTTAGCCGCATCGTCAACGCCACCAAGCCGCGCCTTTGGATGCTTACTGGTACGCCAGCAGCACAATCACCTTTAGACGCCTACGGGTTGGCCAAACTAGTCAACCCCGACAACTGCCCCAAATACTACGGCTCGTTCCGCGACCAAGTGATGTACAAGGTGACGCAGTTTAAGTGGGCAGCAAAGCCACAGGCAGAGAGCATCGTGCACAGGGTGCTTCAACCCGCCATCCGGTTCGAGAAGAAGGACTGCCTCGACCTACCCGATGTCACCTACATGGAGCGTGAAGCGCCGCTAACCAAGATGCAACATGCCTACTATCAGGTGCTTAGGGACGAGATGTTGTTCGAGGCAGCGGGTGAGGAAGTCAGCGCGGTCAACGCGGCGACCAAGATTAACAAGCTGCTGCAAATCAGCGGTGGTGCGGTCTACACAGATACTGGCGAGATTATCGAGTTCGATGTGTCCAACCGCATCAAGGCCGTGATTGAGGTTATCGAGGAGAGCAGCCACAAGGTGCTGGTCTTCGTGCCCTTCACGCACACCATCCAGCTACTACAGGATGCGCTAGTCAAGCACGGTATCTCGTGTGATGTCATCAACGGCAAGGTGCCAGTGAACCGGCGCAGTGAGATTGTGCAGGAGTTCCAGACCCGCAAAGACCCACACGTGCTTATCATCCAGCCACAGGCTGCATCGCACGGACTGACGCTCACGGCAGCTAACACTGTTATATGGTATGCACCCGTGACGAGCGTGGAAACCTACCTCCAAGCCAATGCCCGTATCAATAGGCCGGGGCAGAAGAACAACATGACCGTTGTCCATATTCGGGGTAGTGACGTAGAGGCTAAGCTATATCACATGCTGCAGCACAACATCACAAACCACGAAAAAATTATCGACCTTTATAGACAAATCGCCACAGATACCCCTTGACACTGTAAAATGTTAAGTTATTCTGGTGTGGTCTTAGGACGAAGGAGCAATCATGACCGAAACAGAATTACCCGTTAGTGATATGGTGGCAGTTTACCGGAAAATCCGGTCTGCTATCGACGAGAAGGAAGAGCAGCACAAAGAAGCGATAGCTGCCCTTAAGGACCAACTCGAAACAGTGAGTAATAAGCTGCTGGAAATCTGCAACGAGCAGAATGCCGACAGCATCAAGACACCTAGTGGCACAATCAGTCGGCGTATTAACGCTCGGTACTGGACGAGCGACTGGGAAACGATGTATCGCTTCATCAAAGAAAACGATGTGCCGCAACTCTTGGAGCAGCGCATCCACAATGGCAACATGAAGCAGTTCCTGCAAGAGAACCCCGAAGCCTTTCCGGCTGGGCTGCAGTGCGACCGCAAGTATGTCATTCAAGTACGTAAACCAACAGCTAAGTGAGAGAAACAATGGACGAAGAAGACCAACTGTTCCGTGAAGATGACCTTCGGGACAACGCGCTAACTAAAGCGCTATCACTAATCCAAGTCCTTGGAGGCAGGGTAGACCAGACAAAGCCTGACGCCCAAGCTACCATCGACATTGCCCAAACATTCTATACATTCCTCAAGGGAGAAACTAAGTGAGCAATCTTTCTATTTTCAAAGAGTCCGGTGCAGTTTCGACCGCATCTAAGCGGGAGCTAACTGGCCTCGCCAAGACCCTCGCGGCCACCAACAACATGCGCCGCATCGCCACCAACACCAACGGCACCTTCAAGCGCATGATTAACGGTGAGCAGATTGGTAACGCCATCCGTGGCGAGTTCAACGCCATCATCGTTGATGCGCTGCCCAAGGTTAGCCGCACGTTCTATGCTGGTAAGTATGACCCCAATGCGAAGGCCACGCTGCCTGACTGCTGGTCGAACCTAGGTGATAAGCCAGAAGCTTCTGCTTCCAACAAGCAGCACTCCAACTGCGCAGACTGCCCACAGAACGTAAAGGGTTCCGGTGACAACGGTGGTCGTGCTTGCCGCTTCCAGCGCCGCATCGCCATCCTGATTGCAGGTGACCCAACTGGTGAAGTTTATCAGTTCAACGTCCCAGCCAAGTCGCTCTTCGGTAAGGGCAACGGCAACGTGCATCCATTCGAGAGCTACGTGAAGTATCTGCTGGGCAACGGCGAAAGCCCTGACACGGTTGTGACCAACATTAGCTACGATTTGAACGCTGACAGCATGGAACTGCTGTTCACGCCGCTGCGCGGCATCAGCGACGAAGAGTACGCACTGGTTGTTGCGGCACAGGCTGACCCCGAAACCAAGAAGTATGTGCAGCTTACCGTGTCTGCTACTGATGGTGCCAAGGCTGCGCCTAAGCAGGAAGCACCTAAACCTGCTCCTGCCCCCGCTGTCACTCGTTCCGCTGAACCGGATGATGAAGACGAATCACCCGCTGAACCAGTGAAGCGCAGCGCCAAAGCAACTGCAGTCGAAGAAGTCCCTGCCGCAACTGGTGACCTCGCGTCTATCGTGAGCGCTTGGGGCGATGACGCAGAAGATGAGGACTAAGTATGTCGCAAGGCTACAGCCTTCGACTGCGTGACCTTAACCGGAGGGCACCCAACAAAGCGTTGGGTGTCCGCCTCGGACGGGTGTGCATTAAGCACGACGTTCCGGTTACGGTAGTGGCGAAGATGATGGGTGTTACTCGTCAGACGGTATACAACTGGTTTGTGGGTGCATCTAACCCGCAGCAATCGTTGGTTACCTTGGTCGAGTCCTACATCGCCCAATTCGATTAAGGCATAAGCCTACTGGTATTAAAAGCATATGCGGAAGGTAGCTTCCGCTGACTGGCACACATGACACAATTTGACCTCTTGAATGCTGTGCAGCCATCCTCCGGATGGTTTGCCGTGCTTGGTATCAAGGGAGTCGATAATATCAGACAGTACCTCGTGGAGACCCGTGAGGAAGTAGACGAAATCGCCGCTTTAATGGTGCAACAGGAGCGGAATGTTTTCTTCGGTGTAGCAAAGTACACTGATGGATCAGGCCGAAAAAAGAGCAACGTAAAAGCAATCAAGTCTTTCTGGCTGGACATCGACTGCGGACCTACCAAGGCAGTAGTAAACCCTAAAACTGAAAGGCCGGATGGTTATATCGACCAAGCCACCGGTCTCGCTGCGCTACAGAAGTTCTGCAGCACTATCGGCCTACCCAAACCCATCCTCGTCAATTCGGGGCGCGGGTTACACGTATACTGGCCGCTGACCGAAGAAGTGACCCGTGAGCAGTGGGAGCCTGTGGCTGCACGGCTGCGCGAACTTTGCCTAACCCATGACCTTTACGTCGATAACAGCGTGTTCGAGGTGTCGCGGGTACTACGAATACCGAACACCCTGAACTTTAAGGACAACCCAGCTAGCACAGTATCGGTAATCCATGAGGGTAAGCCGACCCCGTTTGAGGTGTTCGTGACCCTACTGGGCGTCAAGATGCCCTCGACGGAGCCGCTGCCAGCTAAACGTCCGCTCACTGCCCTTGGCAAAGCCCTACAAGAAAGCATGGGTAAAAGCTTTAAGCGCATCATGACGCGCAGCGCCAAGGGTGACGGATGCCAGCAGCTTCTCGACTGCTACCAGAACCAGACCACTATCTCGGAACCTCGGTGGTTCGACGCCCTGTCAGTAGCAAAGTTTTGCGACGACGCGGATAAATCCATCCACCTACTGTCGAACCAGCATCCTGATTACGACCCCGGGAAAACAGTGCAGAAGATTGCTCACATCGAGCAGCCACACAACTGCGTCACCTTTGAACGGAATAATCCCGGCGGCTGCGCTGGGTGCCCACACTTCGGGAAGATTAAGAACCCGATAACTTTGGGCGTGATAGTTCCCCGCGCTACGGTTGCAGACCGCACGATGGAGTTGCTCAACGAACGCACAGGCGAAATGGAGATGGTCACCATCCCAGAGTACCCCAAGCCGTTCTATCGCGGCAAGGAAGGCGGCATCTGGCGCGAACCCTTTAAGGATGAGGGCGACCCAGTCTTTGTATACCAACACGACCTCTATGTGGTGAAGCGCATGCACGACCCCGTGCAGCGTGATGTGGCTGTTGTTCGGCTGCACACACCCAGCGATGGCGTGAAAGAGGTTATCATCCCCAATAACAAGGTCACAGACAAGGCAGAGCTACGTAAAATCCTATCAGGCGAAGGCGTGATGGTTGGTTCAAAGCGTTTCGACCTTATCTGCGAATACCTAATCTCCGCAATCGACACATTTCAATATGGACCAAAGGCAGAACTCATGAGACTCCAATTCGGCTGGGCAGACAATGACAGCAAATTCATCATTGGTGATAAGGAAGTCACCGCAGAGGGCGTATTCTATAGCCCACCTTCATCAACCACGGAACAAATCGCCACGCACATGGGTGCCGTGGGTACGCTTGAGAAGTGGAAGGAGGTGTTCAACATCTACGGGCGCGAAGGGCTTGAAGGTAACGCGTTCGCTGCGCTTACTGCCTTCGGTGCACCACTGCTGCGCTTCACTGGGCAGAGCGGGGCTATCATCAACGTCATCCACCAACACTCCGGCACGGGTAAGACCACCATCCTCCACATGTGCAACAGCGTCTGGGGCCACCCGAAGCACCTATGCACGACCCCGCAGGACACGGTAAACGCCAGCATCATGCGCCTCGGCGTGTACAACAACCTGCCCTACACGGTGGACGAAGTGACCAACATGGCCCCGCTAGCTTTCTCCGACTTCGCTTACGCAATGGCAAACGGTAAGGGCAAGGAGCGCATGGAAGCCAGCGGCAACAAGCTGCGGGTGAACAACACACGGTGGCAGACAATCAGTCTTTGCTCCTCGAACGCGTCCTTCTACGAAAAGATGGTTAAGGCCAAGGCTACACCAGACGGTGAGGTCATGCGCATGTTGGAATACAAAATCGACTATTCCGACGCCGTTCCGATGGATTACGCGAAGCAGATGTTCGACCACCAGTTGTTCGGTAACTACGGACATGCAGGGGCGATTTATGCCGCCTACCTACTCAAAAAGAAGAAGGAGGTGCTTGATACAATCAAACACGTCCAAGCTAAGCTGGACCGCGAACTCAAGCTGACGCAGCGCGAACGCTTCTGGTCTGCCGTTATCTCCGCGAATATCACTGGTGGCTTGATTGCCAAGGAACTTGGCCTCATCGACTGGGATATGAAGCGCATCTATAAGTGGGCCAGCCAGATGCTACTGGCCTTGCGCGAAGATGTGCAGCCGCCAGCTACCGACCTTGCGACCATCATCGGGGATTATCTGAACCGCCACATGCAGAACATATTGGTAGTGGAAGATAACGTAGACCGCCGCACCCAGCTTCCAATGATGCCAAAGCTCGAACCGAAAGGCGAGCTACTGGTACGCTACGAGCCAGATACTAACCGCATGTACATCGCTGCGAAGCACTTCAAGAGCGACTGCGTTGACTCCCAAATCAACTACAAAGAAACCCTAGACCAGCTTAAGAAGCAGGGTATCTACCTCAAACCAGAGGTGAAGCGGCTATCGAAGGGTATGAAGGTTATCACGCCGGGGGTCTATTCGTTGGTGTTCGACACGTCTGTGGCTGGCTTCCTTAACTTGGATAGCATCGTGGGCATCGACGCTGCGGAGCAGACTGACGAGGTGGAGCAGACCGATGAGAGTGGGGGAGATTGACTACGACATTGACTGGCGTACCTTCAAAAAGGGTAGGTCAATGTTCTTCCCTTGCCTCGACACTGTGGAGGCCAAGCGGAGCATAATGGACGTCTGTGGACGTCTACGGATAAAAATTTTGATGAAAGTCGTCATTTACGACGGGATTAGGGGTTTACGTATCTGGCGTCAGTGAGTATCACCTCGTGTCAGGAAGTTTGCTCCTTCCCTTCGGTACTTCTCGTACCGCTAGCCCCCCAGTTTGCACCAACTGGGGGGCTTTTTATTTCTCTGCCTCCACGCGGCGCTTGAGAATATCCCGCATATATGGGGTCTTACCCTTATCGTCGAGCGGCACACCACGGGTAGCTTTACTTCGCAGTACGGCATTGATAGCATTGCTCTCCACCTCATACAGCGTGTCGATGCTGATGACGTCGGTTGGGAACGTCCTGTTGTACTCGCCCCACTCTTTCATAAACTCTTTATGAGCCTTCGCCACCTCGGGGGTAAACCCGTACTGGTGCTTATCAAGCGCAAGTTTGCGGAACTTAGCCAGTGTCTCGTCACGAGAAGCCTTGACCTTCTGCGTAATCTTCCTGCCTTCATAGTTCTGTTCCTGCCGCTGGCTGGCTTCAGTTGAGGCAAACCCGAGCATCTGGAGCGCAACTTTGTCGCTAGTCCAAAACTCTTCAGGCATCCCAACTAGTTCGCGGTCGTAATTCAACTGGCCTTCTTCAGCAAAGCGGTTGGCTTTGGCCACGTTTGAAAAGACCTTCGGCGTTTTTTCTAAGGCACGGTTGGTATAACCGTTCATCAGATCATCTATGGCTTTGTAGTAATCTATACCCGTACTGGCGGTCGCGCCGCCGAGGAAGTTGAGCATTAATTCTCCCGCTACGCCCTCAGGAGTTTTTGCACGTGGTTCCTCCGGAACGAAGAACATGAAGTCCAACGCTACTGAGTTGGCAACGTCAACATCAGTAATAGCCGAAATCGGCCCTTTTTCCATGGATAGAGCTACTGTAGCAGCGGTATCGTCATCGTACCCGAATAGGTTTTGAACCGTTCCACCCTTGCCGAAGAACTTGGGTATCCAAACATTCCGGAACCACCAGTCAACATTATAAGTGGCCTTGATGTTGCCATCCTTGTCGATGTAGCTCAGGCCACCTTCTTCGTCATCGTCGTCGAACTGCGAAGCGAGCCAAAGCACCATGCTGGCAATACCCATGGTGACGCCATATAGTGGGACACCCTTAACCCCTGCGTACGCAAACAAATTAAGTAGCGTGCCAGTGGCTATCTCAATAGCGGCTACGCGCTCTCCGGGTTCAAGCTTTCCTATTTTAATCGCTGTGTACATATTCCGTATCAGCAGCGACGACATCATATAGGGGAAGCTGTAGAACTGACCGGCAACGCGCCCTACCGGCGATGTCAGAATACGCGGTTTGTTATACGACGAGAAGTCGAACGTAGCCGCTAGCGTGGTATCCACAGCAGCTTCAATGGCGTTCTTCTTTGCTTCGGCGTGGGTCTGGCCCTTCTCCTTGTTCTCTCGGTATGCCAGTTCCAGCGCAGCCATGTAGGTAGCCTCGCGGTTCACGCGCTCCATCTGGTGCATGAGTGACCCCATCGCGTCGAGGACAAAAACCCCACCACGCCAAGTAGCCGTGTGAACACGACCCTTCATAAGCTCCTGAATAGCACTGCTTTGTTGGGGGTCAGCGTTAGCAAAACCACCAATCTCGTTAGCAAATGTATCCATGAATATGTTGAGTTCGCGGCCTTCGTTCCACCCTTCAGACAATACTTCGTAGAGTTCTGGGTCGCTTTCTTCCTTCATCCCAGTTACCGGGTTATCCAGTAAGGTTGGTTGCTCCCAGTTGAAGGTATAGCTGCCGTCTTCCTTCTTTATCGCCGTGAGCGGGCTGGTAGCAAAACCACCTAGAGCAGAAAAGCCGTACTTGGCCAACGCAGCGGTAGCATTAACGTGGCCGTATTTCTGGGCCAGTATCGGGAGCGCCACGATGTGAAGCTGTGTAAGCTGGATAACGCCGGTCTTAGGGTTAGCCAGATACTGGTAGAACGCCGCCTTGTTACCAAGCTCAATCATCTTGTTTAAGGCGCTGTTTCCAAGGGCTTCCGGCGTCAGGCTGTTCATCGTGCGGAGTTCAATCTCCTTGATGAAAACCTCCATCTTCTCGCGGTCAGGCATATCCTTGACCATATCCTTGGCCCGGGAAATCTCTATCCGCAGTTGCTCACCGAACTTGGCGCGTTTCACATCGTTAATGGACGAGCGCCGGAAGGTGGCAAAGTTCTTCAAGATGTCAGTGCTATAACCAGCGCGCATCTTACGAGGAGCCATGTGCTTGCGCATATCGCCAGCCGACATAGTCTGAAGCCATAGGTCGAAGACTTGGCTCTTCAACGCACCAATATCCTTGGGGTTGTCACCAAACAGGTCGAGGACTCCCTTCAACGGACCGCCCGCCATCTGCTCGAAGTTGTTCCGTAGGTCTTCGACGTTACCGATATCGGTGACTTCTTCACCACGGACTTTCATCAACCGCACAAACTGGTTACGCTTGCGCCGCGTTTCAAACATCTTGAAGACGCTATTAGCCCCCGTACCCACACGTGCGTAGTAGGAACCAAAGCGCATGGCCGGGAAGTAGATGACCTGCTCCAATGCCGGTTTGAACTGTGCTTCGAGCTTCTCCAATGCCTCAGCGAGGTCTTTGTCCTTCTTGGTCTCCTTGAGGCGGTTACGAAGCATATTATACTTAGTTTCCAGATCACGGCGATGCGCGTCACGGATAAGCTTGAATATTTCCTTGCCCTTATTGCCACCAAACTCCGGACGACCAAGGTCACGCCAACCAAGCACGCGCTCATCACCGGGCACACCTACGTAGACGCTTTTAATGTCAGCAAACCGACGAGCGATTTTGTCTTCGACTTTCTTTTTGCCTTTGGCATCGCCAGCCGTGACGCTACCTAGTTCGGTCTGAAGCTCCTTGGTTTTCTTGTCGAGCTTGGCATACTCCTCAGGCGTAGCTGCCTTCGTCGGGTCAACCTGATACGCCACGGAAGCGAACTCAAGGTCCGATAGAGCCTGTGCAGCCTTCGGGTACTTCTTCAGGAACTCAGATATCTGCTCCAACTCTTCTGCAAGAAGGCCATATTCCTTGCTCTGGAACCGTGGGATATCTTGCCGAGTGATACGGTCAGACTCTATGAGACCCGGAATGCGCCCCTTAAGGATGCGGAAGATGTCCTCGGTCGAGAGGGTTGGTAGGATCAACTGCCACTTACCTACATCAACGGCGTCAATGGCACCACTAAGGAGTGCCAAGTTTTCCTTGTCACCACGCGCCAGTTTAACGAGGTCGATACCACCACTCAGAACATCAGCAGTGTCGTTGGTAGATGCAATTCGCTTCTGGATACGGTTCATCTTCTCCCGAGCAGCCTTAGCTTTGGCCAGCGCTGTGCGCTTCTGCGCTTCGGTCAGAACGACCTGCTTGCCATTGGATACTACCTTAGGTGCAGGGGCTTCACGTTCTGGAGGTTGTGGGACTATCCCTCCTAATACCTCGCGTTCGCCGGGGCGGAACATAATTGCTTGGTCATGGGCCATCGCAAGGATAGTGGTAATTTCCGCGTCAGAAAAAGCTGCCTTGATGCGCATACGACGAGCAAAGTCTTTTATAATAGCAGCTAGCTTAGCGAACAGGCTTGCTTCAATCCGCCCTGCTTCAGACCGCTGTGCAAGTATTTCCTCGACTGCACGGGCAATCGGGTCTGCGTCCTCGCTATATGCGTCTGGGTTTTGCTCCCGCCAAGCATTAGTTTCAGCCCGCAGGTTGCGGTTGGTGTCGTACATACCACGCAGAACTTTATCCAGCCGCTGCCGGAATTGCTTCGCAAGACCCATATGCCCTAAGGTTTCGTGGAAAAGCGTAGCTACAGCTTCTTCGACAGTGGTTAGGTTATCTGCTATGATGTAGACATTACCATCCGCGTCTATTGCACCTGATGGGGTAAGACTACTTCCACTAATAGCAGCCGCCTGAAGCGCAGGGGGTAAGTCAGCTACTGACTGGACGATATTCGGCATTGGCACACCAGTGCGCTCCGCCGTGTCTTCTAAGATGGGGATGACTTGGTCCAACGTGATATTACCGGGTTCACCCGGACGGAAGCGTCCGCCACCCATAGCTCGCTCAGCACTCCGCGTGCGGGCTGCGTCAAGTTGGGCCTCAATTTTTTCCAGTGGCAAGCGACGTTCTACCGCCGAGGTAAGCAGCTTATGTGTCTTTGCGTCAATCGCCTCGTCAGCTAGCGCCGCCTCAATGTCCGCAAGTACGTCAGTATAAGGGTCGGCTTCTGGCGCTGCTTCCTCAACAGGTGCAGCAACTACCTCGGGTGCGATCTCTTCGGTTACTGGCGCAGGTGCAACTCCTTCTTGCTGCTTACGCGCTTCGATTTCTTGTCGTAGGGTCGCCTCGGCTTCGGCATCCGCAGCTTCTTGCGCTGCTAGCTCTTGCCGTCGTGTATCGACATAACCCTGTACATCTTCCTGTACAGCTACATCAGGCGTAGCCGCTATCTCAGGCGCGGTTTCAACCGTAGGCGCAATACCCAACTGCTGTGCGCTTGTTTGAGCTAAGGTCGGGATAGGGCCAACATCAGGAGTAGTGGTAGCGACTGATTTAATCGCGTCAGCAACAGGAGCCACAGCCACTTCGTCGATGGAAGGCGCAGCCTCAATAGTCGGTGCTGCGACAGTAGTCGCAGGAGGCAGAGGTGGGGCAGCGAACTTCTTGCCTGTAACCGCTTCGAGCGCAGCCATAGGGTCACCGTTATGCTTACCGTTCGCAAGCTGGTTCTTAGCCGCATCGTACTGCTTTTGGTCAACATCGTTGACAAGCTTGTTGTTGAGTATCGTGTCGTTCAGTAGCTGCCTAGCTACGTCAACGCGTTCGGTCAGCTTGATCTTTTTGTTAGCGAGGGTGTTCTTGGCTTCATCTAGTGCACCGACTCCCGCTCCCGCGCCAACATCAGAAACTGATACGCCAGAAACAGGTCGCTCCAGTCCTCCTCCGATAGTTTCTCCAACGCCTGTAGCACTGGGTGCGGGCGGTGCGGTTCCGAAATCAGGAGCAGTGCCTGTTCCAGTTCCTCCGAGGTCATCCACTCCGGTATTAACATCAGCGACATCTGTAGCTCCTTCTGCGCCAAGCATAGTGTTAAGGATTGCTGTGTCGTACAGCTTACCCGCGTCCTTAACGACTTGGTTATAGGCTTGACGTTGAGTTAGGTCAGGGTTCTGGTCACGCAGCGCCTGCGTCTCAGCAGTAACCAAGCGGTAAAATTCCTGCTCGACTTGAGGGGAATTAGCTAGATTCGTTCCGGTCTCGACTTCACCATCTACTCCGCCCGAAACTGCACCTATACCCGCTCCTAGACCCGCGCCAGCAATACCTTCAATCGTACCGGAACTAATCACACCGCGCATGGTATCAACGTCGAAACCTTCGCGTTGAAGGGCAAGGTTCGTGGCAAGCTTTTCTTGCGCGCCCTGAATAAACTCAGGGGCACCTTCTTTAGCCGCAACACCCAGTGCACGACGTCCCACACTTTTGGCGGCTTCCTTACCCGCTTTTTCTGCAGCAAGACGCCCAAACACACGCTGACCCACTACCTTAGATAGAGCGCCTTCGATACCGGCAACACCCGATATCGCACCTAGCGTACCTCCAAGGAGGATTTGTCCGAGGTTTTCTCCACTATATGCTTGCGCTGCATCGGCAAGAGCTTCGGCTTTAGCTTCTGATACACCTGCTTTTATATACTCTTCGCGCACTGCGTCATATATAACGTTCTTAGTGCCACCTAGCCCCATGAGGCCACCAGTAACAACACCTGCACCAGTAACAACAGCGGCAGGAGCACCTGCATAAGTAGCAGCGGCAGTAGCCCCTATAGGTGCCGCCGCCGTACCGAAAGCCTGTGTAAGTGTATCAATCGGAGCCACGGCGAAGGCGTTAATACCTGCGGCCACCTGATTAAGGATGCCTTTATCCTCGGCTTCTTTTAGGATGCTCGACTGCTTTTGTGCATCCTCCTTGGAAGACGCAGACATATACTCGTCAACCATCTCCTGCACGTCTTTGATTGCTTTACGGATGTCTGTCCCTGCACCCGCAGCACCAGCAATAGCCTCAACCCCGGCCCCGGTGCCTTTCATAATCCCCATGGGTATATCAGCTAAAAAGGCAAGTGGTTTACCCACATAGGGTATTTTTTCTAACGCTGTCTCTTTAACTTGCTTTGTAGGTGCAGCCACGGGGACTGGTGCAGCGTCGGCAGGTGCGACAACGGCAGGGGTCGATTGCTCCCCTAACTGCGCACCAATACGCCTACGAAGCTCTGCTTCAACCTTTTCCTTAGGTATATCCGCTCCAGCTTCAAGCTTATACACACGCCCATCGGGGCCTGTCATCGTGTAAGTGGGCATCTATACAGCTTTCTTATGGGTGTTAGCGTTACACTTACCCTTAGTAGTTACCTAAGTCTATGGCACCGGGGCCAAATTGCCTATCGAGGTTCTTCTTAATCAAGTCCGAGCGGTACAAAGAAGCTTCGGCTGGGTTGGTAGCAAGTAGCCCTTGGTAAGTACCATCTACCGTTAGCATCCTATCAACCAAATCCCCCATCGCGTTGGCAGCACCGATACGTTGTCCCTCAAGTTGCCTACCAGCCACAGTAAGTGACCCTGACGTAGAAATCTGCTGCTGTCGAATACCCGCAGCCGCATTGATTTTAGTAATACGCTCTTGGCTGTCACGACCCAAGGTCTCCCACCGATCACGGAAGTTCCGATCTTGGAATGCTTCTTCAAGTGGAACGATACCCTTAACCACCATGTCAAGAGACAGAGCGAAGCGGTCTGCAAGTTCCTTATTGCTCAACCGTTCTTCAGCGAGCAGTTCCTTGGTTAGAGCGCGCTTCGCACCACGACGTTCCTTAGCAGCAGCTTCAAAACCGGGGAGCGCTGCGCCAGCACCTGCGGTGGCAGCTTGGAGCAAAGAACCGGGCGTGCTTGCCATGGCAATCCCCGCCTTAATCATCGCCATATTCATATCTTCCTTGGCCCGAGACTTCTGTGTCTCTGGAGACATCTCCTCTTCAATGAGTGCTTCAAGCTGCTTCGCCCTCTTGGTCTTATACGGCGATAGCTCATCGAATAGATCGCTGCTGCTAAGAACATTCTGCTTAAAGTTCGCAAGTATGTTAGGTGACGGCGCAAAAGCCCTACCCTGCATCGCCAGAGGGTTCACTTGGGGTGTTTTCGCGCCAAAAGCTGCGATATCACCGGTCTGTTGTTCTTTCGCAAGTTCTTCAGGAGGACTATATGCTTCGTCGTCTACTTCGTTACCCGTGGCGAATGCAACCAATCCACCGCCGCGATAGCCATCACCAAAGCCACCGTTGCTAGGCTCATCGAACATACCGTCAGGCAGAGGCATATCGGAGAGACCGCCGCCAGAAGCGTAAGGAGGGACCATACCGCCTTCAGCCATCATTGGCATTTCACCCTGCGGAGGAGCCGCACCCATTGGAGGCATAGCATTCATAGGCGGCATGGCTGCGGCTTGTGGCGTAGCACCAAGACCCGCCGCAGCAGGAGCAAAGACTTGCTGCGCTATAGTCTGCTGTGGAACTTGGGCTTTCTGTGCCTCTGCATCTCCGCGTTTTTTAAGCATACCAGCGAGCACCACAGCAGTAGGGTCGGCCATACCCATAGCCGCAGCCTTAGCCATTTTTTCTAAGTCGTACCCGTACTGCATAAGGAGTTGCCGGGGAGCTTCCAAGATGTATGGTTTCGAATCCATTTTAAATTAACCCCGCCCGATTAGCCGTGTTGTAGATACCAGCGGCAGCAAGACCGCCACCCATAAGTTGCGAACCTAGCGAAGCGTTGGGAGCATACGTCGTAGACGTCGAGCTAGGTGTTACTGGAACGCCGCGCAGCAAGCTGCTGTACTGCTGCAACTGCTCCATCGGATAGTCACGCTGACGCAAGAAGTCTTGATATTGTTGGTCAAGACGCTGCTGGTTAATCGCTTGCTGCTGTGCCGCTGTGCTTGTCTGCAAACCAAAGCGCGCTTGGTCGGCTTGCGACTGTGCCGAGCCGATATTAGAAAGCGTCTGACCCATCTGGCCAGCCTGTGCCAACCCTGCAAGACCCTGCTGCGAACCAAACTGACGCGACTGCTCCGCCATACGCTGCCTATCAAGGTCAGCTTGTTGGTTAGCCAATGCCGCCTTAAGTGCATTATCCGCATTCATACCCTGAGCTTGGAGTTGCAGTGCTTGGTTGTTGACCCGCGCCTGCTGCTCATTTGACAGGTTAGCTAATGCCACGCGAGAGCCGATATCCGCCCCAAGATTTTGAACACCAAGAGCAGCCTGCTGGTTCTGCTGCGCCGTGGTCATACCCGCTGCGCGGTCACGCTCGAACTGCTGCTGCGCACTCTCATACGCCGACTGCAAACCACGAGACTGAATATCACCCATCTGCTGGCCGAGATTACGCTCACGCTCCATGGAAGCAAGAAGTTGGCGGCTACCGCCATAAGTGCCCTGACGCGCAGAGCCAAGGTCTTGTGCAACCTGCCCACGCCGAGCACTTGTAATGGCTTCGCGCATCTGAGGTTCCAGCGCCTGCTGGATAAATGGCGACATATACTGCGCAGCCTGCTGACCGCCGAACATCTGCGGACCCTGCATCTGGAAGTAATTAAGGCTAGGGTTGTAGTTGGATTGCGCACCCTGCATATCCTGCGCAGCGACTCGTTGTGCGTTGACTTGCTGGGCGTTAAACTGACTCGGGGTATACTGTCCCGCTGCGATTGAGCGGTTCGCAACATCAGAAGCAAGTCCAGTAGCAGTACCAAACTGACCCGGTGTTTGCTGGTTTAAGATATTACTTTGGACACCCCGCTGCTGCTGCGTAAAATCAGCAATACGCTCTTGGCCATAAGTCTGATAAGGCGTCGTTAGGTTCGCCTCTGCACGCTGCATCAACCCTTCATAATAAGGACGTGCATATTCGGGGAGGGTTGACTGGACAACCTCCGACCTCTGTACCTGATTGCTACCGCCACCACCGCCCATATTACGCTCCTAGTCCTGTATCTGCGACTGGCAATTCATATACCTGCCAAAGTGCTTTATATCCATCGTTTTTAAAAATCTTTGACCAACCGATCCTACCAGAAGACTCGATACGATCACAGTCATTATCGTACGCCCAGTGCTGCAACATTTTAAGCATGGGGGCTTTCCACTCCATACCTTCATCGCCTGCGCAAAATACCATATCAAGACACAACATACGCGGGTACTGTTTAAAGCAGGTTATCGTAATACCTTTGATCTCTTCGCCTACAAACGCAACCCAAAGATGGTGGTCATATTGCGTAATCGAGTCGAGGATATCTTCAGGCTCATACCGACCAAAGGTGTACTCCGCAGCTTTACTCAGGTGCGGAAAGATGCGAGGCCACAACCCATTCACATGCTCGGTAGGGATAAGCGTAACTTGCATTATGCAAGGCCGCGACGTACTTTAGTGTCTTGGCCGCGCTTTGCTTTCTTGCGGGCTTTGTGCGCCTTATTCATAAGCGAGTACAGCTTGTCGGCCCCCTTCTTCGGGTTGCCTTTACCAAGGCGGCGCACTGCGTCTGCGGGTACTAATACCTCATCGCGTGCAACACGTGCTGGCTGGTCGCGGCCTATACGAGCAGGAATGCTATCACTTACTCCGTCACCCGGACCATCAATCGGACGGCCACCAATACGGCGAAGAGCTTCCATGCCTGCGTTGCTGCTGCCATTACCAACTTCAGATACCGTGCGCGCATCGAGCACAAAGGCTCCATCAGACAATTCAACTTCACCGCCTCCGGCATAGCTAATGTCCATCTCGCCAAGATCAGCGCCGGTCATATAGGGATTAAATATCTGGTTGTAGCGGTTCTGACCCTTCGTCGCATTAGGGTTCAGAACGTTTTGCATAATCGGCGTGCCCGATGCAGTGCTGGAACCCGGACGCACAACTTGCCCCTGCATATTGTAGACTTCAGGCATGTCTACGTCGAAGTAGCGCCGCTCTTTAGACGAGCTAAGAAGCTCATCGGTAGATGGAGCAAAAGTAGCTGTACGTCGTTGCGCAGTATAAGGACCAGCATAAGAGTTATCTATTACGCCATCCGAACCCATGGTGCCCATCGAAGGTGCCATTGCATTGCTGATGCCACCCATGACGCCCATGCCCGCTATCATCGGTGCGGCTTTGGAGATAATCCCCGGAGTACCGGCGGGTAAGCCCGCACGTGCCGCATTACCGAAGTTTTGAGCAAATCCAGCAAGACCCGTTTTAGCAGCTTGGCCCGCAACCTGACTAGTAGCGCCAGCTAGATTTCCGGTTACATTAACCGCACCCTCGACAGGGGCTAGTGATAGAGTTGGAGTAAGCCCAGCCGTGCTAGTACCCACAGCACCAGCACCAGCACCAGCACCAGCACCAGCACCAGCACCAGCACCAGCACCAGCACCAGCACCAGCACCAGCACCAGCACCCGCACCAGCACCCGCAGCACCAGCAACATTAGCCGCGTTTGCTGCCTGACCGATACCAAAAGAACCTGCGTTGAGGCCCGCCGCAGAACCAAGAGCCGCGCCGCCATAAGCTTGAAGACCAGCCATCAGACCTTTCTTGAGGCTACCTGTGGCAATACCTGTACCTGCACCAATCAAGGCGCTGGCAGTTAGAGGGTTGATAAGACCCCCAGTAAGCGGCGTAGCGATAGCACCAAGAATAGTGGGGAGTAGTTTGCCAAGCCAGCCCGCTTCGGGAAGACCTGTTTCTGGGTTAATGGTAAGTGACCCGCCATGCGCCATAGCTAGGCCTTGGAGGCTGTTAACCTCGGCGGGTGTCATATGGACAAGCATGGAGTCTTCGCCGCGACCTTGCGACTGCAACTGCTGCGCCAGTGGGTTCTGAGCTACATTAAGTCCACCCTGCATGGGGAGACCACCCGTAGTGCCGGGTATAGGGGTGCCTAGCTGTGGGGTGTTACCCATAGGTGAAGCTGCGTTGTAATCCATTGTCCCTTATCCCTATACCGAAGTCACGGTTTCCCAAGCAGACCCGTCGTATACACAAAGTTTTCCTAATGTGGTATCAAAAACTACCCACCCTGCTTCAGGTGCAAGCGCGTTCTTTTCGGTGGTAGTCACGTTCCGTGTAGCTGCAATCCCGTTGAACGTATCAGCCGTATATTTCTGAGCGTTATTCGGTGTGTTTGAGTCCAACTGCGAGAAGTAGTTTTCTATAACGCGGATAACCTGCCGCATATACTGCGGGTCGTACTGTGACGGCGCGTTAGGCAAAGGAGCAGCGCGGAACCTATCAAGTGCCATTAGCGTTTACCATCTGGGCGAGCGTCCAAGCGTGGTGCGCCAAGCTGCCAGTTAACACCGAGAGTATCCGACTGGATTTTAAGCGCCATCTGACGCGCACGGGCACGGACAAATATCTGGTCTGTATACTGGTTTACCGACGTTTCTATAACGCGCTGCGTATCGGCGGCATCGCCAGAGAAGCTAGACCCCGGAAAGTTCCGTGGGCGGATTTGCAGCGTGACTTCTGGATTATCAGCTACCGAACCACTGAAGTTAATATCGGGCAATATGCGCCGAGTTAGCATGAACTGGTCGCCGTCCTCAAGGTCGAAGTCCGACGATTGGATGTAGCTCTCCATAGGCAGGGCGTCATCGTTAACGCCAAACTCATGGATGTATAGGGTACCTGCGTTTGTGCCACCCGGAGTGTTGGTAGCTTGTGGGTAGTTCCGCAGCGCGGTGTCGAGCCATGCAGTGCGGTCTATAGTGCCGTAATACCAGATGCGCTCAAGGTGGTTATAGACAACATAGGCATCGTTATAGTCGCTCTGCTCGGTTGGGTAGAACCACCATATCTCGTTCCAACGCTCGTTAGTACCGCACACCACTTGGTCTGCTTGGTTGATGTTGAAGTTGTTGAACACGTGGTTACGCAGTGAGCATGGTAGTGTCTCGACGCGGCCTGTGTAGGCATAGAACTTGTCTTGCCCCATCCAGTACGTAATGTTGGCAGCTGATGACATAGCCCGAGGCGACATAACTGATATGTTATCCGCATACTCCTGAAGCCCGAACACATCTGTGGTGCCAAGAAACTGCAGGGTGAAAAGGTGCGTGTCAGTCCAGACCAAGATTTCCTGACGAGTAGGTAGTGCCCGTACGATACGCGAACCACGAGAAATGCGTAGGTCGCCAGCGGTGTTGGTCTGTGTAGGAGTCCAGTCACCCGGGGTATCTTGGTCGGCCCAGCGGATAAGTAGTGGATCAAAATCGGCAGTATCTGTAGACCCAAATGGCACTGCGCCAAAGGCAATCAAGTGGCGGTCTTGCTGCGATACCAGCAACTGCATAATCTGTGCTGGAACAGCGTCAGGGTCAAACCCTTCACCATCGGCGTAATCCGCAAGGCGGATAGCTGGCGTAGACAAAGCGGGGCCGGGGTCTTCCAGCGTGCCGCGCACCCACCAGTAGCCCTCGCCATTACGGATATTCATAACGAGGTCGTTGTCGAAGTTATCAAACCACCAGTCACGCTGTGGCAGAAACACAGGAGTAATGGTACCTGTGCCCCAATCACCGCGACCCCATGTACCTACGTTCCACCCATAACCACCGACTGTTATTGCGTTACCGGGGCTGATTTGGAAAGATAGGTCTATGGCAGTGCCACCTGCGGCGGAAACAGTTGATGTAGCAGCTGTGCTAACTGTGTAGGTGAAGATGAAGTTGTCTACACGGGTTATCTCATAGGTGCCGTTAATCTCGGTGATGGGGATACCACCAATAGCGGATGGACTGCCTGAGCCGGTAACCCCCGCAATAATTACATAGTCACCAGTCTGCGCACCATGTGCAGTGGCTCCAAGGTTAACGGTAATAGTTGTGGTGGCGTTAGTCGTGTTTATGCAGTTGTCCGTATCCGGTGTAGAAAGGACCGGCACGTCGTCGCGCAGTGGCGTGATATCGTAGAAGTTACCAGCAATTTCGATGTAGACTTTGACGTTGGTGCCCATGGCGAGCATGTCGTCTGAATAAGTCGTGATCCAGTTCAACATCTGACGGCAGTAGCCAACGAAGTCGCTAGGGGCAGAACGCTGCCAGCCGCCAAGCTTCTCAGGGTAGCCAGAACGGAACCTGATTTTGTCGCACTCAAACCAGCCGCCCTCGTTTGAGTAGTTGGTCTGGTCGCGGTTCACACCGGGCTTAAACTGGAGCTTGATAAATGGCATTAACTTTTTTCACTCAATGCAAAGATTAGCTGCTGCACTTTAGCGTCGGTAGCCACGGTATCACAAGCCCCGTCTGCGTTAAACACAGCAGGCACTTCAAAATAGGTGCCGCCCTCAAGCGTACCCTTGGCGTACCATTCAGCTTTATTTGCTGGGTAGAAGATTGTTATGCCCATACGATTGACCTCGTGTCGCCAACGGTTGTGCCGAACACGGTAGGCGCACCATAAAATATCCAAGATGTTGTTGACCCGCCGCTGCTGTAAGAAGCATCAACGCGGTTAAGTGAGGTTCCATTAATCGTCAGCGTAGACCAACCGGAATTAGGCGCGCTTCCAAAAACCGTGAAATCTAACCATGCTGGTACGCCCGAGTTATAGACGTCTTTAAGTTGAGAAAAGGTTAGGCCGCTGTCCGCCCATGTCGCTGGTGTGATACTACCTTGGCCCCCGGCACCGAAACCATAACTACTGAAGCCGCCGCCAGACGTGAACCCAACAGTTACCGTTGCGGTTCCGACGTATATCGACCCACCACTTCCAGCCAGTGCGCATATAATCCCAGTCATTAGCTGAGACCCGCGCCACTGATTACCCATGTAGTAGAGGCAACTTTGACGCACGTTGCTAGGCCGTACTGAGCGAGAGTGCGCGTCCCCGTGTTCGCGGTCCCTGCCTGACGTAGTGTGTCTGACGTGATGGAAATAGTTTGGCTGCTACCGCTGTTGTTGAATAGGACGATGGCTGTATCGACAGGGAACGCGACAGAGGCGTTGGCGGGGATGACCCAGCCGCCAGTCGTGTTGGAAACCTGCTTGCCTGCGTCAGACAACGCCAGCGTGTAAGCGCCGGTCCGGGCGTTCTGCGGTAGACCACGGAAACCGGGAGCCGCTGCACCTATGGTGCCTGCGTCTAATACTGTCGTAGCAGTTAGGTTTGTGGTCGTAGCGTTCGTAGACGTCAGGTTCGTAAGTATCGCAGTTGTGGCGTTGACGTTCGTAGAGGTAACGTTTGTAGCGGCAATGTTTGTGGATGTCAGGTTCGTAGCGACTAGAGTTCCAACTACCGCGTTGACCGAAGCAAAGTCCAAAGCGCCTATAAATGGCGCATAGGAAAGAGCACTAACGACATTAACCCCGTCGCTGTAGACCCAAGTCGAAGCACCTGCAGGTACGGTGATACCGGTACCCGCTGCAGTCTTAACGAGGATGCTGTCCGCGCAGTCGTTCTGGATGATGTACGGTTTCTCAATCGAAGGGACTACGAGATTGCGAGTTGACCCGCCAGTTGTCCCTGTGCAGCGTAAACGTAAGTTACGCGCCGTCTGAGATGCGTTGGTATTAGTGAGCGTGAGCGTGACGTTGCCACTGGAGAAAGTAACATCAGCAGAACCAACGATAGCTTCTTCTAGTGCAGTGCCGAGGTTGACGTTAGTGACGTCACCCCATGAGGTGTTGTTCTCACCCGTTGCCATTAGCTGAATTTTAAGGTTGCTGTATGTACTTGGCATCTTCGTTCCTTACGTCGGTATCTGAGTCCAGATTACTGTGTTTCCGTCATTTACCTGTGCCCAGCTATTTACCTGCAAATCGTCAACCGGCACCCAGTTTGGTGTTTGGTTATCGTTAATAACGCCCCATACTAACGGAGTTGTGATTAGTCCTGCAGCTTGTACACCAGTGACAAGGACTTTACAACCAGCTACTACGCTAGGGGTTCCTACCTGACCGGTAGCTTCTAGGCCCGTTACACGTACGCGTTGCGATAGAAGTATGGATACAGAGGCGACAGAAGTAGTGGCTTCTACCCCCGTAAGCGTAACGATAGCTTTAGATGAAGTAGTTACCGAACCGATTGCACCAGATGCAGTTAGGCCGGATACCGCTGCGGCTGTGTTAACGACGGCATTAGCCGTGCCCACCAAACCTTCAGCAGATACCGAAGTAAGTGCTGTGGTTGAAGTAGCGCGTATAGCTACAGAACCAAGTGCAGCTTGCGCAGTTACCGCTACTGCAGATACGTTGGCGTCACCACTTATGAACGGTGTACCGATCTCACCGACGCCATCTACGTCATTAGGGTCTACGGATATGTTGCCGCCCGCAGACACGCCTACGCCATCGTCGATGACGTCAAGTTCAAACCCGGTTAGCTCTACGACTACCCGGTTGGTTTCCTTGATATCGGAAAAGGCCGACCCTGAGAAAGGAGAGAAACCGAACATTATTTAGCCTCCCTCCTTCCTAAATTAAGGGTTTGGGTTAGTCTTAGTTACCCAGATAGTGTGAGATTAGCGTCAGGACTATAACGATACCTACGAGTGCAGCTGCTAATCGTACCTTTGTACCGAAGCGTGGGGCGGCCACATCCTCCATAGGCAGTATTTTGCCTGCGGTTTCTTCGCCCTTACGTTTTAGTGTGCTCTTAAAATCCATCGTCGTTCTCCTTACGCCCAAGTAGCGTACTTCTTGGTCTTCAGTTTACGGTCGTCTAGGCCATGTGTACCACCATTAATACGCTTTGTCAGCGCAAGTATTGTAGCGTCGTTAACTCCTTGGTCGCAGATACCCCAGAGCTTGTTCCGGTCGAAGAACCACAACGCGCTCTCGAAGCACAGTTCGCCAGCCACAAGGTCTGGGTTATCCATCACTTCTGGGCGTCCGATGTAGTTGGCAAAGGCTTGGTAGTTGTCCCTGCCGGTGAGTTGGAGCGCGCCGCGTCCGCGATATTTCCAGCCGTCTCCTGAGATTTCAGGTCCGTTGCCCATGCGATTTGCATAGACACGATTGGCAATCTTTTGCGGTTGACGTTCGTAGGCGCGAGCCAGCGCATCAGTCGGGAAGTACTTGCCAAAAATACCGCGTAGGCCTTTTGCACCATAGTTCAGGTTTTCGCTGAACGCTTTGAAGCCGCCGCTTTCATGCGCCGTTTGAGCAAAGAAATGCGCAGCCCGATTAGGTGATAGCTTATAGTAAGCCGCAGCTGCCTTAAGTGTACCCGGACCGAACGCACCATCTGCATGACATCCACATTTGCTTTGAAGGTTGATTAAGCTCATTTGCCAGCACTCCGCCAATCAGGAAAGTCATTTTCGTCCACTACGCCATCACCGTTGATGTCATAACGCATATCGTTGCGGTACTTCTCCCAAGGCTCCATGTCGTCATCATCGTCGTCTTCAGGCTCGTCGATAAAGACGGTGGCCTGCGGGTCGTCATACGCCTTTGGGGCCATCTCCGGTGTCAGGTCAAGCGGGGCAGGCGCAGGCTCTTCTGGCTCAGGGTCGTTGCGGTCTTCTGGCGGTGGCGGAACCAACTCACCCTTCATACCCATCAGCGTGGCATATGAGCCAGCCACAGCGCCAACAACCGAAGTCATGACGTAGCTAAGGAGGCCGAAGACGTCCTTGTTGTCGATGATTTCGTTCGACACGAACAGGCCGACAATCATGGCACAGGTGATTGCAACGATGACGAAGGCCATCGTGCGGGCGGCAAGCCATAGCGCCTTAATGCGCGCATCAAGCAGTTTATCTTCCATCTTTAGTCCTTTCCGGCCAGCGGGTTTGCCAGCGTCTTTTGAATACGTTCCGCAGTCTGGGTTTCAAGTTCCTTGATCCGCCGTTGCTGTTCCTTATCCTGCTCACGCAGTTGGTCAATGATAGCGCGCTGCATGGCCATGTTCTGCGCGTCGCTGTTCCGGACACTGCTCGACACTGCGTCAACCGTCTGGCGTGTGCCGCTGACACTACTGGAAATGCTGCCCGTCATATAATTCAGGGCTTCGCTGTTAATCTTGGTCAGGCGCTCCACGCTCGTGACGCGCTCATCCAGCTCAGAAATGCGGCCTTCAATACCAGACAGGTCTGGGGGTACATACGCAGCGGTCACTTCCTGCATGGTCAGGAATTGCTGATACACTTGGAAGCCAGCCCACAGGCCACCAAGGACTGTCGAAAAGGCCGCAAAGATAATGGCAATCTTGCCGCTGCTCAGGCCACCAATCTTAAAGCTGAAACCGCTCTCGTCAAAAGAGACCTTTGGCTCCTCATCTGTACTGCTCATCTACCATCTCCTGCCATCGGGCATCGTTTGTCTGCATCAGTCGATACAACTCAAAGTTTGCGTCTTGCAGCTTACGTCTGCGGTATATATCACGAATTGCGTAAAAGTCAGCCCTATCTTGCAACGACGCCTGCGTGTACGCGGTGAAGCCCGGTACGGCCCCCATCGCTGAAATGGTTTCGCTCTGCCCTTCTGCCATTTCACTTTCTGATTTTTCAGATGACGCGGTTGTCGCAACAGGCGCTGCGCTATTTCCGCCGCCAGTATTGTTCAGTATTTCAAACGTGGTGGTCATCGAAACAGGGCCACCAGCCGAAATAGCAGCGTCAAGCGGTGAAGAACCTACGCCAGCACTGTTTCCACCCGCACCAGAAGCGCTCGACCCGAAGTCAACGCGCATTTGGAAGCTACCGAAACCCTGCGATGATTGTGAGTTGTTTTCAAACGCCGATGATTGGCTGGTTTGTGCAGCATCGTCAAAGGATGCGTCTTGTATAACCCCGCCGTTTTCTTCAAGCGCCGTATCAAGCTGATTTGACGTTTCCTGTTCTAACTCACCAGAAGATGCGTCTTGGCCTTCTGCGGTGTTGTCCGTGCCGTCTGCGGCAAGCGCAGCGACTTCGTCGGGGGATAGCCGTTCTTCATCTGGCCCGAGGTCTTCTAAATCACGTTCCGAAACCAATTCTTCGAGTGCGTCATCCGCTTGGGCGGCAGCTTCAACGGATGCGTCTGCTGTTTCTAATGCCTCTTGCGCGGTTTCAAGCACTTGCTCAATATCGGCAACATCTTCAATTAGCACTTCTTCTTGGGTTTCTTCCATTGCCGCCTGTTCGACGGAAGCGACAGCAGCTTCAAGCGCAGTTTCAGCAGCAGTTTCAGTCGGGTCAGGTGCACCCACATCAATGGCAACTGAAATTGGCGGGCAGGATGGATGCTGCGGTGTGGCGTTGCAGTCGATTGCCACTTCGTCAGGGATTGGCGAACCATAGGTCAACAGGCCCGATTGGTTTTGCAGGAATTGCGGATTGCGACCATAAAAGAGCGAAACATTGTCACCCGCTTCAGGGCCAGTGATGCCAGCCGTAAAGTCATGACCGCCGGATGCAGACAAAGACCCATAGTTGAATTGGATGTTGCCATTGCTGAACAACTGAACTTCGAACGTGTTGGAGTTGTTCGTGCCGTATTCTTGGACGTTATACCAACCAAACAGTGCGGACCCTTCGCCCAAACTATAGAAGGGGTTGCCAGTGAAGCTGATAATGTCTGACCAGTATGCGTAAATTGTGTTGCGCTGTGCTTGGTCGATGGGCTGACCATTGCAGCACAGATGATTGCCGCTCTGGAACGACACAAAGCCGTTGCTTGACACCCAAACGTCAGTGAAGGTCTGGCCCCAGTATTCAAACTCAAAGCCAAGGGGCACCTGCCGTGTGTTATCATCGCCAAGGTTTAATGGCGTCATCGTCGTGGGTGCGCCGAGAATTTGTGGTGGGATCAAGGCAGGCTCGTAGGTCTGCGCACATACAGGTGTAGCGCAAGCCAGCAGGAGGGCCACCCGCAAAGCGTATGTCTTAATCCTTGACAGGGCGAAGCTCGGAGTTCTCGGTCCACGCGGCGCGGGCTTCCTCGCCAATCAATCCCAAGAATGGACAGGGTGTTCCGGCCATCTCCATCGCCCTAAAGACGCGGAAGTCTTGGCACAGGAGGCTCACAGCAGCGACACGCATACCCATGTCGTACAGGGTCTTCGACAGCTTCATACGTTCGCAGTTTTGGTCGCGCACAGTGCGGCCAGCCGACAAGCCAATAATCTGCGTCTGTACTGCACCTGATTGCCCAGTGGTGCAAAGGTCTTGGCTGTAGGACATCATTGACGGCGCGATGGCGCTGGGCGGTGGCGACTTAATGTTCTGGTCGATTATCTGCCGGTTGACGCTCTCGCTGTAGCTTTTACTGTCGGACACGTTGACGTTGTTGTTCTGGTTGACGTTGTTCGCCGTGCTGTTGATCGTGCTATTGCTCGTGTCGCTGTTGATGTTTCGGTTGGTGTTATTGGACGTGTTGTTGTTGTTGCTGCTGACCGTCTGGTTGATGGTGCTGTTGCTCACATCCGTATTGAAATTGCGGTTTGTATTGTCAGACGTGCTGACGTTAGTGTTCTGGTTAATGTTCGTCATCGTACCAGAATTGATGTTCTGGTTGATATTGGTCATCGTCCCAGAAGTTTGATTGATGTTGGTGTTTGTCGATGTGCTAACATTGTTATTGTTGTTCGTGTTCAGCGAAGTGCTGGTGTTCACGTTGTTATTGGTGTTCGTCGATGTGCTGGTTGAGGTGTTGGTATTGGTGTTGGTGTTGGTGTTGGTGTTAGTTGAGGTGCTGTCCGACGTGCTGGTAGTCGTCGTGTCGTAGACATAGGACGTTGGCGCGCTCTGAGCGAACACCATGCTACACCAGCCAAGAGAGACAAGAACCCAATACCGCTTAATCATGCTGTGTAACTCCCAGACGAATTAAACTGGAGGATTGTGTTTGAGCCGCTGGTGGTGACCGTTGGGCTTCCTGTTGTTGTACCAGTGTAGTTGGCTGTTGGCACGGAAATAATGACCACACCAGAGCCACCTGCGCCGCTAGTATTATTTGAGTTATTAGGTGGGCCACCGCCACCGCCGCCGCTTCCTGTATTAGTAGTACCAGCTACGCCAAACCCACCAAAACTAGCAAAACCGCCCAAATCCGTGCCGCCGTTCCCGCCGCCGCCCGCTCCACCTGCTGGGCCAGCAGAACCAACAGCGAAATAGCCGCCACCGCCGCCACCGCCAGCGCGTGTAACTGATGTGCCTGTGATTGACGAGGCAAGGCCATTACCGCCAACACCGCCGGTTGATGACCCCCCAGCCGGTGTAGCACCAGCGGCACCAGCGCCGCCACCTCCACCGCCAGCGCCAGACCCACTCTCGCCAGTGCCCCCGGCATTACCCTGCCCAGAGGTACCTGATCCCCCAGAGCCAGCGAAATATGCGCCACCGCCGCCAGAGCCTCCGCTTAATCCTGTATTGGTTCCATTCTGAGAGCCGCCACCGCCGCCAGCCGTAGAAGTAACGCTTACGCCTGTCCCAGAAAGTGATGAATTAGAACCGCTGTTCCCAAGGGTTGACCCCGAAACACTAGCCCCACCGCCGCCGACGGTGACTGTATACACAGCGCCAGAAGTAAGAGTAGCGGTGCTTGTAAGGTAGCCACCAGCCCCGCCACCACCACCATCGTTTGCTCCGCCACTACCGCCGCCAGCAATTACGAGATAGCTTGCAGAGTACGACGGACCTACCGGTTTGGGCCACAACCCCTGCTTAGTCCAATACGCAGCCTCGGCCAACGTCCAAATCCCCGGAGCCGCAGAAGTGGTCGGGGTAACTGGTGTTTTACGGATAAGCCCTCCGGGCCACCTATTCGCCATTTGGAACCTCTATCCAAGACAAGGTGTCTTCGTCCCACGCGTATGACTTGCCGTCATCTGGGTAGGCTACAGGCGCGTCCCAAAGGCACGTATCTTCGTTCAGCGTCCACGACGCGAATGGTTGCGGCGCGATAAACGCATCGCGCACCACGTCGTAGGCGTAGCCGATACCTGCATAATTCTTACGCAGCGGACGCCCTTCGGGGTGTTGACCGCCATAGGTGTTGTATGATGTCTGCACCCAGAGCGCAGGATCGCCGAACATACCCGTGTCGATAACGTCCTGCTCGATGACCAGAACCTCGGTGACGATGCCGTCGATGACTTTTGCAAAATGGCTCATGCCGTGTAGCTTCCCGATGAAGTGAAAGTTAGGATTGTGTTGGAGCCGCTGGTTGTAACCGTTGGCGAACCTGTGGTTACGCCGCTATAGTTGGCCGTCGGCACAGAGATTATAACAACGCCGGAGCCGCCAGCGCCGAAGGTATTTCCACCGTTACTAGCGCCGCCACCGCCGCCACCAGTATTTGCGGTTCCTGCGCCCCCCGTAGAGCCTCCAGCACCGCCGCCGCCTGTACCACCAGCGCCACCTGCGCCGTAGATATTCCCGCCTCCACCACCACCTGCGCGTGTGACTGATGTTCCTGTAATGGATGAGGCAAGGCCGTTACCGCCAACCCCAGCTACCGTAGTTGAACCATTACCACCAACAGCACCAGCGCCACCGCCACCGCCGGATTGGTAGTAATTAGCACTATCTGTTGTGGTGCCCCCATTATTGCCTTGACCTGATGTGGCGGTGCCGCCTGCAAGATTGGTACTTGGGTAGTTAGACCCAGCCCCGCCGCCAGAACCACCCGCTGCACCAGCAAGTCCGTTTCGGCCACCAGCACCGCCCCCCACTGCTGCGGTTAGGCCCGTTACTGACGAATTAACCCCGTTGTTTCCAACGCCTGTTCCATTTGCGCCGCCTGCGCCGACAGTGACGGTCTTTACATCACCCGGCGTAAACGATTGCGCCGAAAAGGTAAGATACCCGCCAGCGCCGCCACCGCCGCCTTGCGGGCCACCGCCACCACTACCACCACCCGCAATTATAAGTAGGTCGGCGCTATAAGTCCGAGGGGCTTGGAGGCTTTCGCTTATGTCGTAGACACCCGAAGTGCCCGTAAGCAAACTAGCTGTAATGATGCCGCGAGGATAACGCCTAAACATCCAACGTCCTTACGAGTTGAGTTCTTCCCACGAACAGGTGACTACAAGGTCGTTAGCTACCGCAGCCGTTGCGCCGATGCTTTCGTTTTCCTTGAGGTAGAACGACGTTGTCTTGTCAACTACGATTAACGTAGCGTCAGCAGGCACCGAGATTGTTGAGGCAATCGGGAACGCCGTGCCGCCCAGAGCCGCTGCGCTATACTTATTGATTGTGATGTCAGCAGCTGATGTGCCGTCTACGTTGGCAACCATAATAGTGTTAATCTTAAACACCTTGCCACTGGACGCGGCGTTGCTGACAATAGAAGTCGCGCTGGTCGAGGACAGTGCAGTACTAGAGTTGTTGCCATAAATGGCGGTGACGCCTGCGAGATTTGGGTTAGCCATGTTGCTTCCTTACAATCCAAAAACCATGCTTAATACGATACTTTGCCCAATAGTGACACCCGCCGCCGCTGGTGCAGAAGATACCCATTCCGTGCCGTCGCTGGTTAGGACGTTACCCGCCGTGCCGGGGCTGGAGAGACCGGTGCCACCATTAGCAGGTGGTAGGAGGCCGAAGCCGTCCGAGATAGACTTGCTGGCTGGGTAGTCACAGAACACATCTTTAGTGCCCGCAGAGAAGTTAACGAGCGAACCGCTATTGCTGGACGCAAGCACAGTGTCACGCGAAAGCGTGGGGCCAGCACCTGAGTATGTACCGATGCCGACTTCCCACTGTGCACCAGCGTTAATGGTGTAGTATGTGGTGTTACCGTTGCCGACCGCACTAAAGGTCTGGTACCCCGTAGGTGAGGTACCACTGAGCGTTATCGTACCTGTACCAGTGGTAGTGGTAGTATCGCGTACGCGGTCAGCAACATTTAAAGGCATTAGTTTTCCTTATACGATGCGGATGATTGCAGTCGTATTAGTAGCTGTTGGGAAGATGATGGTGAAGTCACCGTCTGTCGAAGTCTTATCCGAACCAAAATCCAACGTAGCTACCGCAGCGTTCGTCAGCGTGGTGTTCGCGTTCGAGTTAGCTGAAGGCGTTGTGTTATAAATCAACGCACCACGAGCCGTGATGGACGAGTTTGCAAAGGTCAAGTCAGAGAAGTCTGTGAAACCTGTACCTGTGGACGCACTGTTGTTCGACGTGACAACACCAAGATTAGTCAGTGTACCACCGCCAGCGGTGTAGTTTGTACCTGTTACTTCGTTAGACGCAGTGTATGCGGTGGTGTTGGCGTCAATCGTAGCCGACGAAGTATACATCGCCAGCTTAAAGGTATCGCCGCCTACGCGGAAGTCGTGCACAGCCAGCATAAGCTCGGCCTTAAACGACGTGGACATTGCTTGGGTAATTGCCATCTTAAGGCCTCCTTATGTATCAAGTATCGAGGTAAGCTCTGGATACCCCGCCTGTTTAAATTTGTTCACCAGAGTTACGTTATGCGACCGCACAGCTTCGTGCATATAGTGCACTAACACCCCACGGATGCTGTCTTTGAAGGCTTCAGCTTGGTCCCGAATAGCAGGATGTGCGTTGCTGCCGACATAGATAATTTTATCCAGCGCACGCTCGGCAACTTCTTCCGGCGTGGAACCACGACCTTGGGTAGCCATAACCATGACGTTGCCAATAGTGCCTGAAACGGGGTCGAACATCTATATCTCCTACTGGACCGGATATCGTGCTTGCGGCGTCCGGTACATATCCTGACGGTTCTTACCTTCACCAAGCTGTTTGAGCATACCCATCGCGCTGTCGTACCGTTTCTGATACTCAGCGTTGACGTCCTGCTCACCCTTCATAAAGACATATGCTTCAATCAACGCACCATAAAGCAGCGCGCTATCGAAGTTATCCCCCAGCCACGACGTCCCGGCAGTTACGATGGACTCTGGGTAGTAGAAGTAGTGCAGTTCGACTGCATAGTTAGCGTCTGGCGTCGGCCCTAAGATGTACGAGTTCTCGTCAAAGTACGCGTAATGCGTGGGTATACCTTCGTCGTCTGGGTTCGGGAACGACTGCCGGATGAAGCTGACGTCCTTGTTGAGCAAATACTCATAACGCCCTGTGTCGTCGATAACCGCCATAGAGAAGTTAGCCAGCCAGTCTGAAGGCACCGAAAGGTACTTGTTGCCTGACGTCATGTTACCCGTCACGTTCTTACGCAAGTCAAGCAGCTGCACCGTGTTAAAGATGCGCTGCTCAGCCTGTTCGATGAACGTGTTAATCTGTTCGGTAGACGTCAACGTCACCGTGCTAGAGCCGTCAGAGCCGGTCCACGAGGTGTTGGGGAAGTCGTTTTCGACGTACCCTTTGATTGTCTCGAACAGTTGCGCGTAGTTCATTATGCCAACTTCTTGCTGCTATGCGTGCCCTTAGTTGCCGCACCCGTACCGCGAGTCTTCACAGTCTGAGTGTTAGCAATGTTGTTAGGGTAACCTGAATTGTTCTTCACAATCGGCACCTGCTTGGGTTGCTTATATTCAGCCATTTTTATTGACCTTTCCCATGTCTTTCTTGGGCTTGCTACCGCTCTTCTGGTTCGCAATCTTCGCCAGATTACGGCCCATTTTTAGCATCTGCGTATTTGTCTTGCCACCTTTAGCCATTTTAATTCTCCGTCTCGATTGTTACGGTCCCTACTTGACCACTACCTAATAGCGTATTTGGGAGACCAAATAAACCCAAAGGATTATCTAACCCGACAGGGTTCCACCCCCACTGAATTATACGGCTACCATCACTCGGGTTATTGTTCGGGTTGAGGCCTGATTGGTAGTAGCTGTTGTCGGGGCGTGGGTTACGCAGAGCTTGTGGGTCGTCCACAGGATACATACCCAACTGAAGCTGCGGCTGGTCAGGTTCCCAACACGTAGGGCACACCAGAATGTTGACGTTCTTGGTCTTAATGACGAGCCGCTTGAGTTCCTTCAGCTTATAGCGGAAGTTACAACGGTCGCACTGGGCGATTGCCCATTTACCAGATGCAAACCGATTAGGCACACGTCACCGGAAATACTGACGAGGCGCAAGGCGTAATGGTGCCTTCTCGCGGTCCTCATCAGCAGCCTGCTGCCAGAGTTCTTCGTACTGCATCTTCAACCCAACAGAACGCTCAAGCGCACCGGGGATTTTCAAGGATAGGTGATACGCGAGACCAGCCACCATACAAGGGATGAACCTAAACGGTATATCTTGCGTAGTAACACCATCACCAGCATCCTGTAAGCGGCGCAAGCGCCAGTAGACAAAGGTATAATAGTTATCTTGGTCTGGGGCTGGCCAGACGTTAATCGACGG
>Ga0181352_1000159_pt1 | contig 32082 bp, 52 predicted proteins | sample Fa13VDMLBSN_FD_130103 | JGI IMG/M metagenome (GOLD analysis project Ga0181352, IMG submission 130103) | Freshwater viral communities from Lake Michigan, USA - Fa13.VD.MLB.S.N | ecosystem: Environmental > Aquatic > Freshwater > Lake | place: USA: Michigan | collected 2013-09-23 | reverse complement strand
CTGTCCCGGTGTCTCCGCTGAGGTCGTGCCCTGCTTGATGAGCACCGAGAAACTTGAAGCGTTGATCTCCGCGTCCGTCCAGGCCAAAGACCAAAGGTCAACCGCAGAACCTTCTGTGAACGCAGGGGAATCAGCCGGCGGGGTCATGGGGTGAGGCCCGAAGGTGATCCTCTCCCGTTCCGTGGTGGCCGGGGTTGAGCCGTTCTTCGATAGCCACACCCCGATGTAAGGGTAGGTGGCCGGGAAGGTGATTAGATACGGGTCAGGCCAGAAGAAGCACTGACAGTAAACTTCGATCCCTTCCGGCAGAGCACCAGCCGGGAGAGCGAATCCGAAGTCGCCGCAGATGAGGTAATCGGTCGCCTGTGACGCGTGGCGAGCAACAATATCGTTATCCGAGCCGAGAGCATCAACAAGCGTTCCGCCGTCGGATGCCGCCCAACCGGACCCGGAAACACTACCGGGAAAAGCCCACGAGGTAACTGGCATGATGTTTTTTGCCTTACAATGAAGGGATGCTTGATCGGACTCTTAACTACGGAAGGCACCATATAGCCCGCTTTACCAAGACCGCCGCACCTTACGAACGGGTCTTAGATATCGGGGCGGGGCTCGGGGCTGATCTTCTGTTAGCCCGTGAAGCTAGTCCATCCGCTTCACTGCACGCTGTTGAGGTCTATCCGCCCTATCAGGACAAGCTCCGAACCTTGGGGGTCGAAGTCTGCGCTCTTGACTTAGAGCGTGACCGGATGCCCTACGAAACCGGCTCGGTTGATGTCGTCATCGCGAACCAAATCCTTGAGCATGTCAAAGAGGTCTACTGGATCTTCCACGAGATAAGCCGCATTCTGAAACCCGGCGGGCATTTCATTCTCGGCGTTCCGAATCTCGCGTCACTCCATAACCGGTTCTTGCTTTCGATCGGTCGCCAACCGACCATCATCAAGAACAACTCCGCTCATGTTCGGGGTTGGACCAAACACGATATGATCCGGTTCGTTTCCACCTGTGCGCCGAACACCTACCGTTTGGATGGCTTCGGGGGTGGCAACTTCTACCCGTTCCCCGGTTGGCTCGCTAAGCCGCTGTCCGGGATCTTCCCGAACGCTTCATGGTCGGTCTTTATGGACTTCGTGAAGGTCGGCCCTTATGAGGACAGCTTCCTGCGCTGGCCGATTGAACAGAACCTAGAAACTAACTTCTTTACGGGCGGCAACGAAGATACAACTCAGCGAGGCTGACCGACTCAGCATTCCCCGCCGCAATCTTCGCCGCTAGGTTGTCCATGTCGGTCGTGAAGTTCGCCGTACTCCGTTCGATGTCAACCGCCGCCGGAGAACCGATGACATGATGGTAAGTCAGGATTAAGAACGCTCCATTGCGGGACGTGTTCTTATTGATGGCGGTGTTTAGGATCAGGTCCACGTAGGCCGTGGTCGTGGTCCTGACGATGTATGCCGTCGGAACCAAGAATGTCGGGTCAAGGATCGCGTTCGATGTGCCATACGACGTTTGACCGCCGGTGCCGATGGTCCCGACCGTCATCTTGACGTTCGCTTGAGCGATGGCGAGTTGGTAGTTCGTCCCCCATTCACCGTATGGGGGAATGAAGATGTCCTCTGAGACTCCATCCCCGAGCCCGTTGGAAACGAGCGCCGTGCGACCGTCATTAATCTCGGCATAGCAAGCCGCCTGGGAAGCTGTCGGTAGAACCGTCTGTTGATGGCTCTTTGTGTGATTGTTGAAGGTATGACCTTCCGCCTTCATGGTCTGCATTTCGGTCGCGTCCATGTGGTCGTAACCACCGAACGTCGTCCCGATCGCGTCCGCAATGATGGCAAACGAGCCTTTGATGTTCCGGGCGTTCATGATCCCGCGAACGGTTGTATAACCCGAGATTCCGCCGTCATCGAAGCGGCAGGCAACTAAGAGAGGTGATCCTTTCATATCCAGCCAATCTCCCTAATCCACATCGAATGTGTGTGCCCAGTTGTGCCCTGGATTCGGAACCGGAACCCCATGAACGTCGAAGTAGCATAGGCCGCCGTTCCGTTCGTGATCGTCCAATCGCTGATCCCGAAGAACACCCGATTCCAACCATACGAAGCGTCGAAGGAAATGGCGATATTGTTCGCCGCCCCTAGCGAGCCGACGTACATGAAGATCGTGATCGACGTCCCCGCCGCCAAGGTTCCCGCCGTGCTTGAAGTCGTCGGCCGGGTCAAGTAGAAATCGACATAGAAGCCGATGTACTTCCCGCCGGGTGCCACCGTTGCCGGGAGCGTGTAATCAAAGAAGCTGTTCGTGCTCGCGCCCGTGGCGAGCGCCCGAACTAGCGATTCCGTGGGGCCTTCGGGCGTGGCGATATCCGCCATGCCGACCGTACAACCGGAAGCCGCCGTCCAACCGGTCGCAGCGTTGGCATAGTTGATTCGCTGCCGTGGCTTGACCTCCGAATACCGAAGCGGGCGGGGTCTGCCGTTGCGGAATACGACGCTCCCCCTCCCGTTCAGTAAGGGTTTGGATTCGAGCGTGTTCATAGCCGTTCGATTCCGAGCTCCACCTGAAGATCAGAAGTCGATGCCGCGTTCCATGCCGCGCCGTCGTGGATGATGAGCGCGAACAAATCAACGCTGTCTACGTCGATAACCATATCGAAACCGGACAGCGAAGCCACCTTCGAGCCGGAAACCGGGGTGTACCAATCGCCCGCGACCACCTGAATGGTGCCCACGAGATTCGCAAGGTCGCCAGAGCCCAAGACCAGAGCCCCGTTATCGGTATAAGTTCCACCCGTTGGGGTCGCCTTGAAGAACATGAACGTCAGAGCCGGACCCTGACCGCCTTTGTCCTTGAGAACCAGCGATTTAACCTTGATAGGACGCGCTGTGACGAGACTGGCGCCCGTGATCGTCTGAATACCGCCTACCACGTCTAACGCGCTGTAATCGGGCGTTGCCGTGATCGTCGGGACAAAAGCGAGAGTTGCCGCCCGTGCGCCAAAGATCGTCTGGTAGCCACCGGATGCGAGACCCGTGAACGGATAGGGAGCCGCGCCGATGTAAAGGGTAGTTCCCGCACCTGAAGAGTAGGTGATCTGGATACCCGTCACACCGCGGGCGTCGAGCATGAGTAGTTTGCCTGCCGCGCTTGAAATCGTATCGCCTGCGTCGTAGGGAGTGCCGTTCGTGGCATCCATGCAGGAGCTGTTGACCCATGCGCCATTTCCCCGCCGTTTGACTTGGACGGTGAAGTTTAGGCCCGTGCCGACAAGTTCGATAAAGCCGGTGCCGTAGATCGCGTCGAAGTCGTAGGACACAACGCCCGCAGCCGATAGAGAGAATGTGCCTGATACGGCGCAAAGGTTAAGCATCGCAGTTTAAATTCCTTGAGGGTAACAGCGCGGAACCCCGGCCAGCGAGGTGTGGCCTGACCAAACCGAGGTATCCGCGCTCTTGGGTTAGATGGGCATGAACGTGATGTAGGCAAAGCCCACCATTCCAGCCACCGCGCCAGAAGCACGGGAAGCCGTCACGTATTGCGAGGAAGTCACCTTGACAGCCGACTTGCCGTTGGTGCCCTGGTTTTCGATGTTGTCGAACGTGCCAGCGGCAGTGTTCACATCGAGACCGTCCATGATCGTATCGTTCGAGGTCGTAGCATTCGCCGCAACGCCAACATCTACCGTGCAAGCACCCGTAGACGCCGTGGTCACATCGAACACCACCCGCGTAACGATAATCGAGCCACCCGTAGGGTTAGCCCATGCCAGAATCGCACCCGCCGTATCCGCCGCCGCCGACAAAGCGACCCGGACCGTAACCGGGACCTTGACCGTTGCGGACGCCCCCAAAAGAGGGGGAGACCACACGGTGTTCCCGTAAACGTCCTTCATGAACGGGTTGCCGGTCGTGAGGTCGAACCCCAGACCGGCCTTGTCCATGTTGACGCTACCGGGGTTTTGAGCCCCGTAGGTGATGCTCCAGCCGGGAGCGCTGGCGTTCGTTTCCGGTGCCGTGCGCATACCCATTTAAGCCCCCTCGGTGCCCCAAGTGTTGCGCCAGGTGAGGAAGCTACCGATGTACTCCTCGAAGATCGCAAACTTGAAGACAAGGTGGTCGATGTCGTAATCGTTCTTCGTTCGGCGCGAGATGCGCTTCAGAGAGAACAAGGGGTTTTCGATCTTCTTGGCCGGGATCAAGAACCAGGCGGTCGTGCTCGTCAGATACGGGTTCACGATAACGTCCTGGATCAGCTCGGCGCTCTGGCTGGGGTTGTTGTTAGGCGTACCCGGCTCCTTCACCGACTTGACGATCGACTTCGCGTAGAGATAGAGCGCCGGCGGAACCACAAGATTCCACGGACCCATAGACGGGAACGGATCGCCCTTTTCCGACTTCTGCGTCAACAGGTCGGTAATCGCCGCATTCAAGGCGGAGTACGAGAACGCAACCGCCGTAGAGGCTTTGTTCCGACCGCTTCCCACGTCCTGCGTGTGGTCCGTCGCGAAGAGGGACTTGGAGTCCGCGCCGAGGTTCGCCGTTGCCGTGGAAAAGCCGAGGTTCAGGATATTCGCATACACCTGTTCCTCCGTCTTGTCCATCGCCAGCATGATCTTGGGGACCGGCTGGGCGGCGAGGTTGTAGAGGTCCGTCTCCTTGGCTTGCTCGGACACCTGGTAACCGATGGCTCGGTTGACCGGGGTGTACTGCTTGCTTCGGATGAGACGCCAAGTATCGAACGAGATGGGAGCCGTCTCCGCTACCACGTTCGCCATAGAGAAGTCCGACACCTGAGCCGCAAGCATGTACGCCTGGTTGGTGTCAAACATGTTGCCAATGAAGCGCGGATAGATCTTATCCGGGCTCTCGTCGTAGTTCTTAACGATGCGGTCAACGCCAACGCGGGCGAGTATCCCCATCTGGGTGGTTGTCATTGCCATCTTAGGTCACGCCTCCGAGAGTGCGCCACGCCGGACGAATGCGAACCCAAACGCCGGGGAACTGGTCAGTGGCCGAACGATCGACGGGAATCTCCACGATCTGGACCTTGTTGATACCGTCCGTGCCGTTAGGGGCAGGGGAGCAAACGGTCTGGATGTCGCCAGCGCCGTTGTAGCGGAAGAGTTCGGCATAGTCGCCGACCTTCACGTCCTGGACTTCCGCGTTCGTCGCCGTCGCGTTGTAGAGCCGAAGGAAGACCTCGAAGTCGCCCTCGACAACGTCCACGAAAGCGCCGGTCGTACCGGAGGCAGGCATCAGGGCGAGGCCCCGAACCTGGTCCGTTAGACGGGTCGTTCCGAGGCTTGACGTGATGGACGCCGCCGACGGATCGGCAAGTCCGCCGAGGTTGATGACGTTATCGGAAGAGTCGCTTGAGACGAGTTCTCCGAACTGGAAGGTCTGACTGGCGGCCTCGGTCATCCTACGGGTGTAGACGCCGGTGCCATTCGACGCGGGACGCCAGAGAGGGGCATTTTTCGGGAGCGTGCCCGATGAGTACTGGCCAGGTAGTGGCATAGTCTTTGGTTGTCTCCTGTTAGGGTTGTTTTCCGACCGCGCCACACACGGCCAAAACTGTTAACGGTTACCCGTTGAATGCGCTTTTATCGCGCTCGGCTTGAGCGATCGCCGCTTGTGCGTTCGCCGCCGCATCGGTCGCATGTTGCTCCAGCGTTTTGCTGTCGCCCTGCTTGACCGAGTTCGTTGTTACGGAAGGGTCGTCGACCTTGGAAGTCACTTCGACCCGCGCTCGTGCAAGTCGTTCGATCTCCGCTTGGTTCTGCTTGAACCGTTCCTCGGGGTAGAGAACCGTGATGGTCTTTCGGGTCGTATCCGCGATCTCGCCGCCGATCTTCCCGTCTTCATCAAGGTAGGTATCAAGCACGTCCTCATGGTCGTCATGCTTGCCCGTGTAAATCTTCACTGCCCGCATCCCTTCGGGGACGACGAACTTCTCGCCGTAGGGCCGGGTTCGGGGTGAGCCTTCGCCCAATACGTTCTGATTGGGTGCCACTGGGACACGCTGAGTCCTGCCAACGCCGTGGTTGCTCATATTCCGATCTCCTTCTTCTCTTCGTCGCTGAGCTTGCCGAATGCGCTTTCAAACGCGGATAGGTGCGGGTCGCTCGTGGTCGTGGCTACCGATAGGTTGGCGGCGTTGGGGCCGAGAATCGAAACCGGGGCTTTCCCTTCTTTCACAACCTGCCGGAGAATCGCGGCCGAGATTAAATCAGCGTTGCCGGGTGCCGCGAGTTGAGCCGCTGGGATCTTGGCTAGTGCCTCTCGCGCCAACTTCTCCGCGTCAGGGCCGTAACCCCTGCATTCGTCTAGAACCGCGTCTCGGGCGTTCTGGATATCGTTGAAGGTTGTGATGGCGTCTTGGGTCGCCGCCGCTCGTATGGCCTTCTCATCGACCACTACGGGGGCATCGGGTTCGTTCTGGGATGCGAGATACTGACGCCATTCTTCGTCTCGGGCTTCGATATCCGCGGTTCGCAACTCTTCTAGTCGCTGTCGTTCGGCTTCAAGTTGTGCGTTCACTTGGGCCGGGGTGTACGTGGGTTCGGGTGGGTCGGCTACTGCCACATTGCCGTTGTCGGGGTCTTCGTTCATGATGCTCCTTTGACCATTTCCGTGGTCGCGTCTTCAAAGCTCTTAGAAAGCAGGTACTGGAGGATTTCCAATCTGCCCTGCGCCCGCGCTAAGCGCGTCGGGTCCGCCACCGGATCCAGCGTTGAGCAACTGTCCAAGCATTTCTTCGATTCCGCCTCCAGTTGCTTGCGGGTCCATGCCCATTCCGGGCTGCGGAAGTGCTCCCGCATCTGCTCCGAGGCCAGTAGGGATAAATTGGTCAATGACATGGCTTTCAATCGGGAGATTCAAGGCTTGGATGACCATCTTAAAGAAGGTCACAAGGAGCATCGGGTTAACGAGTCCTGCCTGTACGAGTTGGCCCGCCATCTCCATAGCGAGCTTCACCTTCTCAACCAGTGCCCCAGGCGTTGACTCCATCGTCTTCCCGGTAGGCTCGAACGTGTAATCACCGGCGAACTCTTCGATGGACTGGGCGGGGAAGTCGGGGCCGTAGTATTCGATCAGCCGCTCAAAATAGAGCTGGGCAAGGGTGATGTTGAACTGGCAAAGCTCCGCAATTCCGTTACAGGCGTTGGACCGGTATTCGTCCAGTCCCATTCTCTGACCCTGCAACACTCCCGCGACTTCCGTAGCCGTCGGGGAACCGCTGAACTCTTGACCTTGACCGGCTTGGGACACCCTCGAAGCCGCGTCCGCGAGTTCGGACATAAGGGTTACGAGTTGGGGCATCTCGCCGGGGTTGAAGGTCGTGGGGACAGGGAAGAGTTTCACATCTCCCGGCATCTCCAAGACGGAACCCGGTTCGTATTCGATCAGTTTCCCAGCGTTGCCTACAGCACCCGTCGCGATAATGGCAGTCTGAGCCGCCATATCCGAGCCGTCGACCATGTTGTTGATGAGCTTGTCAAAGACGAGTTGAAGCCCTTGGAGTTTGTGAGCCACCGGCACTTCACGCAGGAACTCGTTCTCTTCGGACTCTTGGAGGAAGACCTCGAAGTAACCCGGCCGGTAGAACTCAGTGTATTTCGCCGGCTCCCCAAGTTTCTGGCGCTCGACACCGTAGGGAACGCACGAGAGTAAGACCTTCTTTTGCTTGGCGAGTTTGCAGAGGTGGTACTTCCCATCCAGTTTGACCACGATCCTAAAGCATTCGATCGCGTCGTCTTCGGGGTTGCCCGACAAGTAAGGATCAGGTCTAACAGAACCCGAATACAGAACGTCGTCGGGCTTGTCGCCCCCCTTGATGTCCGCCGCCTCGGGGAAGAACTCTTTCGACTCCGCGCCTTGTACAAGGTCTTCAGCCCTCGCGTAGTACCGATCCGCGCAAAGGGTGGCTTTCCTGATCCCCCCTCGGTAGGCGGGGTACAGAACGAAGTTGCGGGGGTGGATGATCTCCGCGCACGGTCCACGTTGCCCGTATGCGTCCCCTTCCTCGAACCAACAAAAGACAATCGCGGGCTCTGAAGTCGTAGCCCTACGGACGGCTTGACGGAACCACCGATCGAAACCGTTCTTTTCAAGAAGGAACTGGTTAACCTCGCTTCCCTTCTGTGCTTTGGGCTTCGACTCTCCGTAACCGATCCCCGTAAAGTAGGGCTTCGATGTCAGGACAGGTCCCACAACCGCGCCGACGAGTTGATCCAGCTTCGGGCCCATCAACGGGAAAGTCCGCGGCATGGACGTTTCGTCGTAGTTCGACCCCTCATCCGTCGGAATGCACTTAGCGATAGCCTCTAAGCGCGACCAACGGTCGTCCATGTTGCCGTGCTGACGTAACCCGGCTTCGATACACCGGGTCAGGTATTGCGCGAGTTCGTCACGGCCTGCCTTGTCTTGAAGGTTGGGGAGTTTCATGATAAACTGATTGCGATAACCCGGCTTGCCGGTAGTTCGGGGTGAGTTCGAAGTGAACAGGTGGCGGACGCGCTAACTAGTGCCAGGGTAACGACTGGACCCCGGGCGTCTATTCGTACAAAACCTCAATCTCGCACTCGGGGACAATCAAGTCGTCTCCGAACTGGAGCGCCTGATCCGAATACTTCCAAATTGCTTGTTTGCCCTGGTGCTCTCCACTTAGGATGTCCACCCGGTCCGACCAGTTCTCAAGCTGGAGAATGATGCTCTCTTGCTCTTTCCGGTGGATCTTCACGTTCCCCGGTGTTGGGGTGCCGTCCTCGAAAGCCACGATGTGTTCGGACCAACAGACATTGCTTAGCGTGTCCTCGTCCGCGAACCTCTCACGCCCGACCATCCGGTACCAACCCTCTTCCGTCTGAACGAACAACCCTACGTAGGGGCGAAGATAGACCCTTGTCCCGACTTCGAGACCGTCAACCGCATGGATCGCGGCGATAACCCCGGCATCGGGGCGAAGGTTGCCCGCTAGGTAGTCCGGTAAGACGAGTTCCCCGTACTTCTCAGGCTCTGGGCACATCAGAACGACCGGACGGCCTGGGAGCGCCTTGTAACGGGCATTCTCGGGCAGTTCCGGCCAGACTTGAGCGCGGTTTAGGACGTTAGCGAGTTGCATCTACTCCGCCGCCTGTGGAATCGGTCGCTTGAAGTAGCAGGACCGGTTGATGATTGCGCACAACTCCCAACCGTCAAATCCGAACTTGTTAAGCTGAACCTCATATGGGTGCATGTCCGAATCCCGAACCCACATCATGTATTCCCACTTCATTCCGCTTCCAACTCCGCTACCCGGTTCTGCAAGTCCTGAACGGCCATGTTGAGGAAGTGAGTGGGGTTTAACAGATTGGGCGCGTAGGCGGCGAGAACTTCCACGGCTTCATGGATCTGGTCTGAAGGGTCGAACTCTTGCTGACGTTCGACAGCCGGTTCGTCCTGCGGCTCGGGCTCCATGCCGGGTACAGGGGCGTGCCAAGCAAGGAGTTTCTCAATCTGGGCGCTTTGGCTGGTGACGATATCAATCAGCTTCGCCTGCCCTTCTTCCATCGCTCTCATGCGCTGTTCCGGTCTCACTTCCAACCCTCCGCGAACATCTGAGCCGGGAGAGTGTCAGCCGGGTAATACCGATCGCCAATCAGAAGCTCGTAACCTCGAACCTCTCCGGCGTGCGTGTATCGCCTAACCGTTACCTCGACACTGAAAGTCTTGTCCTCGACTTCGCAGGGTTTGGACTTGGTTGTTACAAGCTCCCCCTCTGCCGTCGTCGTCGGTCGTTCCGGGATGACAACCATCTCGGGAGTCTTAGCCACTTTCTCTGTTTTTCTCATAGTTTCCCTTTGAACATCAAGCGTTCAAGCCGTTCTAAATCAGTCTTCTTCTGCCGTTCCAAGGTGTTCCTTCGGTGGAGCTTCGGTTCGCTCCGCGTGATGGGCATCGCGAAGATGTCGGGGCCGAGCGACCTAAGCCCGTCCAACCTGTGGAACTTCGCCTTATTCGCAATCTTCTCCGTCCGTTCGCCCATGTCGTCAAGTTCACGGGTGTAAACACCGATGTCCGTGATGATCGCGGCCAGGTCATCGAAGAAAACGAGTTGAGCCTTGCCGGGGAACATGCCCCCTTCGATTCGTCTCTTCATCGCGGCCCAGATACATTCGATCTGGTATTCAACATTCCCATCCGAAGGCTTGGAAATAGGCAGTCCTGCCAATGTCCAGAATCCGCGCCAACCCGCCTCCTGCTGGCTTCCCCCGTACGCCCTCGGCATCATCGGTTCGCCGTCGACGGCCGATCTACAGAGTGCTCGAAGGTTGCGGATGTGAGCCGCCGCAGTGTCCTTCTCGTCGGCGCCCGGTTCCGCCCCCGCGTGATACGTTGCGAAGACATACCGCCTGCCGGTCTTAATCCCGTTCTCGTTCTCTTCCTCGGCGACGAGAACACCGGCCGTATTGTCCGGGCCGAAGTCACCACCATAAAGCAGGTTCCAATACTCCGGGATCTTGAACCGGGGGCATTCGTTGTAAACCGGGTCGTAGCAGTCGTAAATCTGACCGGCGGGGCGGGTCGGTATCCCGTCGTACTTCATGGAGAACTTCCAAGGCGGAAGCAACCCCTTTTGCTTGTCGTACTCTAACGCGTTCCCTGGGTTCGGGTTGTGCCGCGTCGTGAAGTTGACAATCCACGTATCCGCCGGCGCGTCCGCTCTCCTGATCCACCTATCCCCGCTCTGGACCATGCACCGGCCCCAGATGTCGCGGACATACCAGTTATGCTCGTATGGTCTCGACGTGAGCAGGATGCGAGCCTGGTAGTAGAGGGCCCGAGCTTGAATCGCTTCCCAGATGGCGTCTGCGATCTGGCCCGGCTCGTCCACCCAAATCCCTTTAGCCGTGAAGGCTTCGATCGCGTCCGCGTTCATGGCGTGCCGAAGCAGGACCCTTGTCTCTTCTTCTTGCTTCTCGCCCCAGAGCGTTATCTGGCCCGCTTCCGTCAGGGTGAAAACGTTATCAGCGCCGTTCCACTTCCAATAGGGAAGTTTGAAAATCTTCTTAAGCTCGGGTAGAGCCTTGTTCTCGAGCATCGGGTTATGCGGCGCGATAACCGCGTAATCACCCGCTCCCCGTCTCTGGATCTCCCTCCGCAGCCAATAAGGGCCAATAACAGTCTTTCCAGACTGCCACCCCGCGAACACCGCCAGGATGCGATACTCGGATACCCAAACCTCGCGCTGTCCAGGGTGTAACTCGCACCGGGCACCGTCGATAAGGAAGACCGGCTCTGATTCGGTATCAATCGTCAGCCGCATCGACAGCCTGCGCAGCTTTTCTTCTTTCAGCTTCCGCAATTCGTCGGTCGAGTTCGTCGTCGGGTAGGTCAGCGTACTCATGAGTGAGCGTCAATTTGTCGTTGAACATGCCAAGGTGCCGCCCGATCTTCTCGAGCGCGGCGACCTTGTCCTCGCGGGTTATCTCGAGTTCGACCGTCTCGGAAATGTTGCCTTCCTTGTCCGTGGTCGTTCGCCGCTTCGACTTGACCGACTTGATGGTCTTCGCCGCGTCGTCGTCAAGATCGGCGCTAGGCTTGAACTCAACGCCGTCTTCGGTCCACGTCGCCACGTCGCGAAGGTCAGAGAAGCCAACCTTGGCGAGCTCACGCAGAACCATATCCGCCGTGATCTCGGTTCGCTTCGCCCGTTCGTCCATCGCTTTCTTGATGGCCTTCGCGACCACCGGATGACCAAGCACCTTCGCGCCCGTGTCCCGCGCCGTCTTGCTCGCATAGCCCGCACGGATGGCGGCCGCGCCTGCGTTCAGGTCGACAAGGTACTCGCGGATGAAAGCGCGTTGACGATCGGTCAGCCCATCCGCGTCCTTCTGGGAGGGGCCGTCGGTTAGCTTCCGCCGCTTATTGGGGAAAGATGGCACTCTAGCCTGCCTCAGTGGGGGCCGAAACCATTATTGTATCGGCTACGCCAGCACCATTGGCCCCCGCTTCAAACAACTTGGCCGCCATGAAATGCCAATCGACGTTTTGAACCCGCGCCCAGTGCTTGCGCCCCGAGAAGTCGTTAGTCTCTACGAAGCAAGCTACAAGTGCCCCATCACGCATGATAGCGTAGCGGGAATCGCCTTCCCATATTTGGCAAACAGGTTCATCGTTGCATGTGCAAAAGCTCATTTCCCTGCATTCCTCAAATCTTTACCGCCGCGTCGATACCGAGCCCGATCACGAGTCCGTGCAGTGCGCCTTCACCGATCCGCGCAGCGCACAGCACCCAATCGAAGGTCACGGTGCGGTCTTTCTCGCGAGCCTTGACGAACGCGCCGAAGTCCATCCGCGCCGCCGTTGCCGCGTTGCCGATGACCGGAACTAAAACGATGATTGGATTCATGGTCGTAAAAATGCCCCGCGCCTGCCGGGTCACGGGGCGATGTGTTTGTAGGTTCTTCGTCTTGGAGGGATACCACCGGTCATTGCCGGAATTCTGTTAGCCGCCGGAAGGGAAAGCGTTGATAACGTTCTGAACCGCGTTCATGGCGTTGGTCTTCTCCGAGCTTGCCGAGTAACCCGCGCCGATGTCGGCCAAAAGCTGCTCAGCGTTGGGACGCGTCGACAGTCGGTGCATGAGCTGGGCCGTGGTCATGTTCCCAAGGAATCCGCCCATCTGAGCGCCGAGAAAAGCGCACTGGGAAAGGGCCTCTGCTTGAAGTTGTTCTAGTGTCATGGTAGCCCGTTCGCCTTCTTGAAGTCGTTAAATCGCTTCATCGTCTTTGCCCGTTCCGCGTTGTTCTGATCCGTCTTGATTGAGACAAGGTAATACAAAATCTGGTTGTCGCGCCGGAGCAGTTCCACCCTTTCCAAGATCGCAACGTAATCAGAACGTGCTGATCTGGCTTCAGCCCTTGCGCCGGCCGCGACGACACAACCTGCTCCAATAGCAACCAGGCTTAGAGCTTGCACCGGCCAAAACCACTTTGGAGGCTTGGGCTGGCCGATGCCGTCGAGCTTGTCCCCGAGTGCGTCGATGCTCTCCGTGAACCGCTCAATGGCATCTAGTTCGATGTTCCTCGCCCCTTCGGCAACCGGTCTAACAACTGATCGAACTTGGTTTCAAGCCGGGATACGCTGGTTTCGATCTTTCGGTCGAGCTTCTCGATCGCGCCCATCATGTTCGTATACCGCTCGTCCATGACTGCCATCCGTTTCGTCGTTTCCTCGTTGCGACCGTGGTAATCCAAGATGCTTTGCGTCCGATCCTCGCGCCATGCTAGGAGTTCGTTGATCTTGGATTCGAGATGGTTTACGTCGTCCTTGCTGGCCGTGTTCGTGGACTTGATGTACTGCCGAACCTGAAACCCTGCGAACGCCAACGCCTGAATGATAATCAGAGAGACGATGCCGATCCATACCGCCGGCGGGATAACCAACGGCTGCGGGTCGTTCACCCGAGACTCCCGAAACCCCACGACCAAAAGCCACGGGTCCGAACCCTGCGATACAAACCGTCGCCGTCGCGTTGATTCCCTGCGTCACCCGAGCCGGTGTTCCCTTCAATCGAATAGACGAGCGGCCCGACAACGCGAACGACGATCCCGATATGACCTTTCCCGCCGCCGCTGTCTTTCATGCACACATCGCCGCGCTTTGGCGTCTTGACGAGCTTCCCGCGTGCTTTGAACCACTGATGCCAGTTTCTCACCGCTGCGGGTCCCGTGGGCACGGCTAAACCGGCCACCTTGCAAGCGAATGTTAGCGCAGATGCACACCACGGGTTACCGGGACCGACGCCGGCGGACTCTAGGAAGACTTCAACCCACTCGCCGCGGTTGTTTCCCGACTCCCGGATCTTCATAGATTCAAGATCTGCGAACGCGAGCAATGCGCGTTCACCTGCCGGTTTCTGGTCGTAACCAGGATATCGGGCTTCCATGCGGCCGTGGCAGTTGCCAATCGCGCGGATGGTATTTTCCTTCATAGGCGATCAGTTGTCGTAAACCCGAATCTGAACGGCGGCATATTCCGCGTCGTCCACATCTTCGCCCATGATGATTCCGAGCCCGTCGAGAATCTTGTCTTTCGGTAGACCGATCTTCTCGAGCAAGTCGAACATGCCCTCTGCTGCCGCGTTGAGCTTCGGCGCTTCGGCCAGAACCAGCGCGATCATCTCTTCGGGCGGGTCGACGATCTGCGCAATCGTGCGGTGATGGTCACCTTGTTCCTTGCCGACGAACTTATCGCCGCGAAGGTCGGTCACGATCTCGCGGCCGGCTACGAACTGAACTTTGATCTTTGCCATGGTTTCTTTTCCTGAAGGGGTTAGTGGGCGAAAATGGTTTTAAGCCGTGACCACCACGTGCGCCGCGCTTGTACCCATGCGTGCGACTCAACAGCTTCGCGGGCATAGCCGTCCAACATTTCTTTAAGTTCCGCCCCAGCTTGCCATCGGCGCTCCTGAGATACGAACTCGTCGATAAAGGCTTGAGCTTTTGTTCCTAGATCCATTTGTGTTCACCTGAAAAGGGGCGGGCCTGTCCACTGGCGGCAGGCCCTGGTTTGGGGGGAGAGAAAAAACTTTTACGTGGCCAGATCACATGCCAGCTTTGAACCTGAATCGGGATTTCCATCCACGTTCTCAGGTTCAAAACCCTTGGCCACATGAAAACATGATCCAAGGTGGTCCCGACGGGCTCGTTTGGCCGTGGATATGCGAGGGAGCCAGCCAAGGGGTGAGTGAGCCCGTCGGAATTGCGATAGCCCCGATCCGAAATAGAATCGAGGCTATCTGCCGAAACTGCGGGACCCTCCGCGACACGTCTTCACTTGCTTTTTAACGTGCTTCACCTCGCACACCCGGTACAACGTGCCTGGCCGGGTCAATCCTCTCGCGGTCTTTATCGGGTCCCTGTTTTGTTTATGAGGGTTAGTTGAGGCTTTCGCCAAATCGTTTGAACCTGCCGCGTCGCTACCGTCTGACGCACTCCACCGTGGCAGATTACAAACATTCATACGGTAGAGGTTGGCGGAAAGTTTCAGCGCGGTTTCTTCTTTCGTTCAAACGCTTCAAGTCGCGCCCTGGTTTCGGACTCGAGCATCGTGCGGTAATCGAAATCGGATTGGGATCGAAGCGCGCTGCATCTGGTTCCCATTCTTGACTGTCTGCGTGGCTTTCGGCATTATTTGAGTCGGCGTATTCCCCTTTCTCTGGTTGCGATCGATCTTCATGGCTCCACCGTCGCCATTTTCGCCCGCATCATGTCCGACAGTTCCCTGTTCGAGACTGGAACCGCGCCAAGTGCAATCGCTCTTTCCCGCTTGCTTTTGCAGATGTCGAAGTGAACCTTCCACGTCCCCGACTTCTGAATCCACCGTGTATTCACGCCGATCTTTGATGCGAACGCGCACAGCTCAACGAATCCGTCAGGCTCATCGGAAATCATGTGACACATCATCATTCGGCCAAATGGTTTGTCTGGTTGGTCAACGTAGATCATTTCATGCCGCCTCAAACGCTTTAGCGCGCTCGTTCTCGATCCGTACCGCGTCCATCATCACGACGTTCGCGATCTCCCACTCCTCGCGGGTCACCCTGAGCCCTTCACGGAATAGCCGCACTAAGATCCCGCGCGGCCGCCGTGCATAAGCCGGGTTGCCCTTGTTCGCCCTGGCATAGTTCATCAGCGCGTCCTCGACCAGGAAGTAAGCATCAGCGCTCTTATCGCGGCTCGCTTCCGGGTCCGCCGCGTCGGGGCGCTTGGGCATGACGAGCTTCGCCTTCGTGCCGTAGAACGCCCACTCGGTGCCGAGCGCCATGATGCGCGGGCTCATGCGGAAGCCTCTTCTTCCATCGCCTTGAATAGTCCCCTGAGCGCCGCGAGCGTCTTGGGTGTCCTGCCTCCGCCGGTGAGAGTGCAGAACCTAGCGGCTTTGTCGAACGCGCTGCCGAGATTGACCCACATGTCTCCATCCTCGCTTCGGGTCAGGATTAAATCTGGCCCCTCGGTTGCCTTGATTCGTACTTGACTCATGCATATACTCCCCCCCAGTATGAAATCGTATGCCGTATCTCAATCGAACACACTGGCGTCACCTCCTGCGGTCTGCGCGGCGGGTTGCGCCGGCTTCGGTAGCGGGTCGAAGAAGCCGAAGCCTTCCTGCCTTGGCTCGGGCTTCGGAACCGTGAACGATGGCGTTGCTATCAGGCAAAGCGCTGGCGGCGGCTCTGCCGGCTTAACCGCGATCGGTCTCGGGATCGCGTCAGCCATGCACTGCGCCGCCGCCACCAGCGCTTTGCCCGATAGCGGCCGGTTCTCCATCAGCCGCGCCATGATCGGCCACTCATCGGTAACGAGTTTCGCGCCCGTCGTCAGGTCGAGCCATAACGCTTCATCCCATTTCGATAATAGGCTTAATGCTTGCGTGCGTTCATCACTATCGCATTGCATATACCAATCATCGAAATGACGACTCAGTAAAACATATAACGGGCTATCGCTATAGTTGATGCCATCCATAATCTCCGCGCTTAGCGTGGCGATTATCTGGGGCTTGTGTTCGCGGAGCTGGTCTAGGATGCCGGGCGGCGTGGCAGGCGGCAGCGCGAGCCCGTCACCCTGGAGAGTGGGCCACACGCCGGAAGCGCGGATGATGGCGAGAGTGCTCATATGATGATGTTTCCTGTGATCGGGTCGAAAGTGGTTTCAGGGGTTAAAGTGGTTTCAGGGGTTTCATTTGGCCCCTGCTCGGGCGGGTGTGTGCGCTCATGCGTGCGTTCATACGTGCGTAGTTCAAAAGAAACCCCTGAAACCCCTGAAACCACTTTTTGAGTCTGATTTGGGCAGTGGTTAGGGCAGTGGTTTGTGTTTTCCGGGTGGTTAGAAACCACTTCCGGGACCAGTTTCCATATCCTTTTGCCTTCGACCGTTCGGTCGGGAGTGGTTAGCCGCAAATAGATCGGCGTGCCGTCTTCGCCCTCGGGGACCGCGAAAACCCGGTCTTTGCGCTCGGCGAGCTGCCGCCCGAACGCCTTCGTCTTGTCCTTGGCCGTCGAAATCAGGCCGGCCAGTTCCTCATTGATCTCCCAGAGCTCGACGAGCGAACTGGCGAACATCGGCGCGTCGCGGTGGATATTCCAAACGCGGGAAATGAAGTCGTTCACTGCGTCCGAAATCGGATCGGCAGATATTCGCATCTGGTCGAAGTTGCTCATAAATCCGGTAACTCCGCAACTTTCGAGAATGCCGCCTATCACGCTACTCCATTCGGAATACTTGTTGTGCTTGCGACCAGTAAACGGAAAGTTCTTCCTAGCGCCGTGCTCGACTATGCAAAGAACCGCCGATAGAATCTTGGCGTTCTCGCGGCGAATCCATTTAAGGTCGGGGTGCTTGAACTCTGTTCGTCGTCCTGGGTCGGGCATACCGGTATCGAGCCGAATCCAGATGGATCGCTCAGAAAGGTCGGGGGACAGTTTGATGTTGTTCGAAGTCACGATCCATGCCGCGGTGATCGGGACCTTCATCTTGTCGTTCGTGCCAAGCAGCCGCCCGCTCCATCGTTTGGATGTCAGAACGCCATTCAACTCGTTCGACTCGAGCTTGCCGCCCAGGTCGTCGAAGAACACGTATGACGGCAGGTAGCGCAGCGACGTGACGAGGCTCTTTGTCCACTCCTCTTCGGTCTTGGGTGCGCCCTGTCCTTCTACTTCGGGTTGCGTGACGAGCAGTAAGGCTTCCGCGAGCTTCGACTTACCGGAGTTCATGATCGGGGCGTCGATAACGTGGAGCGGTGTTGCACCGTCGATCGCAGGCCGCACAACTGGCAAGATCATCAGCGCGAGGGCATGAGCGATCGAAGCGTGATCCTTGAAGCAGAAGTCGACGAGCACGTCGTTAATCAGGAAATCGACGGCGCTTTCGGGCGTTCCCGGCCATGGCGGCGGTGCGTTGCCGACGATGTAATACTTGGACTCTTCGCAGTATCCAGGCTCAGAGCTAATCTTCCCGCTTGGCGTCAGGATCGGGTGCGACGTGATGCCGGCGATATGCGGGATGCCCGGCCAGTGGCGTTCAGCTAAGAAGTGCTCGACGACATCCGGTGGGCAGTGCGGCACGGGCACGCGGACGACTTCGTCCTTCTCTGGCTTTAGTCGGTGCCAACCGACGCACGACGTGAGCCGGTTGCGAAGCCCGGATTTGCCAAGGTCTTCAATCTTGGGCGGCGAAAAGCCATCGTCGATGATCTTCGTCAGTTCGCCGGCACGGACGAACACTGTCGGCGGATCGTTGGCGGCGATGAGCGCGGCGAGTGCTTCTTCATGTATCTCCGTGCCGGGTCGTCCCGAAACGCGGATGCTTTCTTGCTCTAGGCTCAGAACCGAATCGTCGACGCATGACAGCAACTCTTTGGCTTTGCCCTTGACGAGATAATTATCGAGGCCGAGTTTGTCGTCGACGCCATTGATTTTGAGGACGATCGCGTGAACCTTAGCCCCGCGCTTTTTCAGCCATCGCGCCAACCTGATGAGTGCATTTCTAACCTCGCGCTTGGTCATCACATCGTTATCGAAGACGATGTAGGTGGTTCGGCCCTTGAGCGCGATATCTTCCCAATCAGCGAGCGTCGTCGTGCCGCCTAGATCGTTCTGGCCGCGCCAACCATAAACCCCGTTGACACTGAGGATGCATAGCCCAGCCTGGGCGCCGGCGTCGGCCTTTTTGGATCCTTCCGTGATGTACAAGGGCACATCCTTGGAACCGAGTGCAGCGCGAAGCAACGGCGCGTTCGGGATATCGAGCCGGTTCAGATGACCGGCGGGAAGCTCATACTTGGCAGGCTTGGAACCGTCTGACTTAGGTCGCGGGATAGTCGGCTTGATTTGGTAGCCCGTGATATCGCCCTTGTGATCCCGGTGCGGAATGACAAGGTATTCACCGGCGGGGACCTGGGGTTCAGGGAAGCCTAGTGTTTGTAAATAGGCGGTATCGGTCGTCGTATGGTAACCGCGTGCCTTGATGATGCCGACGCCTAAGCCGGATTCCTCTGATAGTTCTTGCCAGTGGGCAGGGGAGAGGGGTAGACCGTCGGGGGCGGGCGAGGCAGCCATTAAACGCCACACACTCCATCGCACTCGTTCCCGAACCCATCCTCAAACATCGCGCCTTGTCGCTCGTGCATGAAGTCCACTTGCCGCAACGGTTTAAGCGAGCGATGCAGGAACTGATCGGCCACCATGCGGCCACTTCGGCGGATCGCTTCATCAAACTGGCAAGCGTCCTCAAACTCTTCCGGGCTCGTCTGCTTGAGCGTAATCCAATAGCGATCCCCATGAAACGGACACCCGATGCAAGACGACTTCGGAGCTTCGCCCAACGCGAGAACGTTGTATTCGTGACAGTCTCGGCGGGACAAGTTGGCTTCGATGAGCGGGAACCGGTTGGTTATGTACTTGACCCCGCTTGGCTTCATGCGATGGGCTTCGTCGGTGCTAATCCCGATCCACATTTCCGCCGTCTTGCAGTTCTCGCGAACCCATCGGCGGATAGGCTTGATCTTGTATTCGTTGGAGCACTGCCGCCTGCCCATACCGGAAGGTTTCAGATAGAAGGGCAACGCGGCGAAACGATGACCTGAACATGAACCGTTCACAACATCAACTCTGAGGTTCCCTTGGGTCACGTCGATGATTGGGAACGGTGCGACGTGCTCGCGAAGGCGTTGGAGCCATTCCGTGACAGCCTTCGGCTCATAGCCGGTATCAGCGAACAGCGCAACATCAGGCAAGTCCCCGAAGCGACCTTGTAGCGCCATCAAAAGCATTGCGGAAGACTGAACGCCAGCGCCTAAGCTGATGATTCGCTTCATGCCCACTGCTCCAAAAGAACCGGCTCAAGCACGTCGCGCAGAAATTCCGCGTACCAAACCTCGATCTGTAACCGTTGCGCTTTCTCGATCCCGCCGCGGTCTAAGAACCGCTGATAGTGGTGCTTCTTCTCACTGCGCCCGGCCGCCTGGACAGCGATAACCTTCCCGTTGGCGATGAAGATAACATCGGTGCCCAATAGCACGTCTGACAGCCGTTTGAGCCGGTGGTCGTACTTCTCGCGGGCAATCTCGACCCAGCCTTTCGACACGCCCCACTTAACGCAAGCCTTGGTCGAATACCAGGTGGCGCCGGTCCCGGTCGTGTTGAGTTTGACGGGCCTAGCGGCTTCTCTTACCAGACGCTCAAGATAGGCGCGGCTGAGGCGTTGGCGCGTGTTGTACGGCAACCGGGCCCACTTATCCGGTACGGGCTGGTGTAGATCGTCGATCGCGAATCCATCGGCGTCGACCGGGGTTGAGACTTGCATATCCATTGCGGGTTTCGTTTCAAAATCGGTGGGGCCCATCGCTGAGCCCCGAGGGGTGTGGTTTTAGTCGAGCGCCGAATTCCCGCCAGCCGACAATCGAGCGGCGGCGGCTTCAAGCGGTTTGGGAACGGCCCACGTCGGCGGCTTTCCGTTGGCGCCTTGCTCGCCGCGCCCGACAAGGCTAAGCATCAACTGACCCCAGTCGTCGTCCGAGATTTCGGAGAGCGATACCTTGACGTCATTGGGCGTCTGCCGCCACATTGCGTAGAAGCTCAGCCAGTCGGCTGGCGCTTGTTCAGGAGTCGGCCAGTTGTGAGCGGCGGCGAGTTGGCAGAGCGCAGACAGGTGAGTGTTCGGGGTTCCGTCTTCATCGTCGGACTCGGCCACCGGTCGATCGGCATAGGCGGGGTGGCTTTTCAGTTCCTCGCGCATTCGCAGAACGGCGGTGTCAAGGTCCTCGTTATCGTTTCGCGGCCGCTTCGCCACGGGGTTCGCGATGGTCGAGCCCGGCTTCAATGTGTAGAAGTTGGCGTACGTCGCATGCTTACCGAACCGGTTCGGCTCTTTGGACTTCGCGGCGGTGATGACGATCAACTCGTCTTTCGCGCACTGCAGCAATCCCCAAAGGAATGAGAGGGAGGCGCTAGAGCCTTTCTCCTTTCCTTCCAGATCGGTCAGATCGACCTTGACGCGCTCGGGCCCCTTGTTGGTTTCGATGTCGACTTCGGCTTGACCGTAGGGCGTTCCGTCTTGGCGTTTGCCGAAGTGGATGCCGACACGGCGCATAACGCCGGTGATCTTCTCGCGGGTCACGTAAGAGTGATCGACCTCGCGTCCTTTGCAGATCGCGCCGCCAGCAATGCGCCAGCCGGATCGCTTGGGAGTCGAGACTTCATCGTCGCCGGGAATGTGGGTTGTGGTTTCTTGAACGGATGTCATTTTCGTATTCCTTGTTGATTTCATTTGGTCGTTTGGTCGAAGGTGCAAAATGGGAATGGGGGGGGTGCCGGCGGCTACGTAGGCCATGAGGCGCGGGGTGACGTAGATGTCAGCCGGGAACATTAGGCGGCGCTCCTTGCTTTGCGCTCAGCCCACAGGCGCTTCATGGCTTCCGATGTGGCTTTGGCCGCTGCCGCCTTCTTCGATGGGTCTTTCCTCGCGGAGTTCTCGGCGCGGGTCAAAAGCTGAAGATGGGCGGGGTTGCAGCACATCGGGTTGAAACAGATGTGATCCACCGTCATCCCCTTCGGGATATCGCCAAAAGTGAGCCGGTATGCGACGCGATAAGCAAAAGCGCTATGGGGTTCCCCGGCAATCTGTCCACTTGTGAAGCGGGGAAGAAGATAGTTTGGAAACCGATTATTCGGCGTACATGTAGCACCGAGCCACATCCAACACTCTTCCATTCCGCGCCGGTCAACGTTTGACCAGAACTTAGCAACGAGAAGCCCTCGGCGGCGAACGGCGCGAGCGGATCTCTCCGCTTCAGCCTTTCGGGCCTTTTCTGCCGCAGCGGTTCCGAACGTGTACCGCGTAAGCCCCCAGTGGCCGATGCGCTGATGAACGCGAGCGCGGCTTATCCCGAGTTCGCTGGCAATCTGCGTGAGCGTCTTATGCTCGCGCAACCCCTGAATGATCGGCGCGTCCTTAGCGATAAGGAGCGCAGCGCGGCGCTCGACCGCCGTGATTCGCCGAAGGGGATTCGGAGCGGTCTTTTTCTTCCATCGCGGGTTATTCAGCTTTTCGGCTGGGATGAGTGACTGATAGCGGGCGCGTTGATAGCACCTCTGGCAGAGGCTACGCTTCTTGACATAGACCGGACGGCCACAGGCGCAATTCATGCCGCCACGTCCGTTCCGTTGTCCATGTGCCAGCGGATGTACTTTTGTCGAGCGCCCTCGCCGGAGCAACCAACCTTGAATCCGATCTCGTCGAACGTTAGCTCGTCAACGTCGCGAAGCTTGGCGATATATTCGCCCTTACCCTTGAGGTGCCATGGTGGCCTCGCAGGATTACTTGTTTTGCGCCGCTTTTGGTTGGCATTTGACATTTCTCCAATATCATACACCAAGTTATTCGGAGTTTTGGCAAGTAAATACAAAAATGAGCGCGACATTATCACTCTTGATGAGAAATGAAACGGGAGTCGGTGCCGATCTGCGACGGTTCCGACGGAAGCTCGACTTCACACAAGAGCAAATGGCGGAACGCTTGAAGCTAAAGCGGACCACCTACACCAGCTATGAAGACGAACGCGCAAATTTGCCGCCGTCTGTTTTGTCAGAACTCCGATCCCTGGGGTTTGGCTTGGCTGAAGTTTCCGCGCCCCAGCATCCGCAGCCGGTTCCGGTAACACTAATCCCGCGAGGTCCTTCTGTGCCCTGTTCTGACTGGTCCGACCCACTCGACGCATCCTTCGCCGACTTTGAGGAAGTAGATTCCTATATGGCAGGTAAGGGCCGTTTCGCCTGCGATGTGATAGGGGATTCGATGTATGACCTACTCTGGCCGGGGGACAAATGCGTCTGGCAGTCGTCCGCAAACCCGAAGCTTGGAACCGTCGTGCTCGCCACGAACGGGAAGCACGAAGCGACGGTCGCGCAACTCAAACACGACGGAACAGACTACGTTCTCCATAAGCTGAACGCGAAGTATCCGCCCGTGACTGCCGATCACTGGGAGTGCAAAGGTTTCCTTGTCGGGATCATCCGCATCCAAGGATCGAAGCGCGTGGCGGTCTACGATCCCGAGGGTATCCGCCCATGAAATTACCGGCTTGCGAAAATCTTTTTTAGGTTCAAATCGTAAAAAAGCCAAAGTTTTTTGTCAAAACTCTTGGCAAAACTCCGAAAGTTTGTCATAATCTCTCCATCGGCTCAATAAAAGAGCCGGTCGGAGTGAACGATGCAAGTAATCTCAAATCAAACGCCGGTCTTAGATATCGGCCCCAAGATCCGCCGCCGGGACGCAATCCGCGCCGTAACCAGCCTCGACAAGACCGAGCGCACCGAGATTTTCATTCTCGTCTTCGCGCCGGAGTTCGATAGCTTGGGGTGCGCATGATCTGCAAGACGGACCCCGCACGATTGCAGGAATGCACTTCCTGGTACGGCGACTACAACGGCGTCCGCATTATCGTCAAGTGCCAAACCCGCCCCGGGCTCGATGTCTGGAATGGCGAGGGCTGGGCGTTTTACCTAGTCGTTCACAAAGAGCAGGTATCGCCTGAGGTTTGGGAAACGATCTGCGTTGAGCCAACCCCGAGCGAGTTCGACGGCAAGCTGCACTACTCGACTTGGAACATTCCAATTTTGTCCAACCTGGATTGGCACGGCGACTGCACTTGGTACGAGCGCAACTATGACAAGTTGGGTCAGGTTGATTCCGTTCAAGCGGGCTGCGACTTCATGCACCACTTCGATACGGGTCGGGTCTACACGATTTCTACCGTTTGGGCCGAAGCTGAAAAGTGCGTTGACTCGCTCATTGAGGCAATATCACCGAAGGTCTGGTGTTCGTCGGTCGGGAAGTGGTTTGACCGATCCGACGGGGTGTTCGTTGATGGACACTTCTATTCAGGCGAGGGCCAGGATTGGCGCGAGGCTCAAGGTTGGGCGCGACTTCCGGAGGTGGCAGCATAATGCTCTGCCCCCACTGCGGCTACAAGTTCAATCAGTATTCCGGGCGTTGCCAGAATAACCACTGCCCCGGTCCCGCGCCGGTTCGCACGGTCGACGCCGACGCCTTAGCCCGTAGTATCGCCACCCAAGAAGAGAACCGCCGCAAGTCGGAAGCCACGATGCGCGAGCTCTACGCCGAAGCGATTGAGGGTGGTTGCCGGATCGCAGACGTCCCCGCGCAATATCGGCCGACAGTGGCCGAGCACTTGAAGACCGTCACGAATAAGAGGCTGTGGGGAGGGTTGAGCCGATGAAGCACACTCCCGGCCCTTGGCAGGTTTGGCCCACGCATTGGGCTGGCGGCAACGCCAGCCACCAATACCACGGCCACAACACGATCTGGATTGACAGCCCCAACGGGGAAGTCGCGATGGTTCGCCCCGATGTTGGCGGGCAAGTCACGGCGGCGACGTATGCCAACGCTCGCCTAATCGCCGCCGCTCCCGAAATGTTCGACGCGTTGGAAGAGTGCGCGGTGTTCCTTTCCCGACTCAACGGAAAGGTTTCGCTCGAAGTTTGGAAGTCGATCTACGAACCATTGAGGCAGGCCCGCGAAGCACTAGCCAAAGCGCGAGGTGCCGAATGATCCCATTCCTTCGCGTCATCCAGCTTTCGTTTCTCGCCATCGCCCGGTTCGGACTGGCGGCGATGGCGGTTTGCGAGGCGATTCAACCCGCCCGGAACTACGGCGAACATGCCGAGATCGAGGTTTCGATATGAGCACGTACAAGATCGGCGACATCACGGGCGATTTCATCATCACGCAAATCTGCGACGTTCCCGCCAAGCACAAATGGCCGGCGGGAACACAGAAGGTCATCGAACTAACAGCGAAAGAGCCGTATCCGCGCGAAGTCTATCCGCACGCAACCGGCCCGGTTTTCTATAAGACGTGGGTCAGTGACGGTGAACTAGATCAGAGGTTGGCATCATGACCCAGCCCACCGTAGACGTCAATGTCCGGGAATACATGTCGGGCATCCAAAGCTCGTCCATCGAGATCACGTTCCGTGGTTTGCCGGCTGGCGCGAGTGACGAAGTATTGGGCGGTTTACTCGGCACCGCCGATCGTGCGGCAACGCTGATAACGGCGATGCTCAAAGCGCGGCATGAACAGCCCAAGACGCCTGTGATAAGCAGAGCCGCGCCAAGCATCGGTGACGCTTCTGTATTTGACGATGAGCCGGTTATAGTTTCCGATCCAAAAGTGGAAGCGGTCACTGAGCCGTTAAACAAAACTGAAGCCGAAATAGATGGGCAGTCAAAGGCAAGATCGGCAGGCCATAGACCAGATTGCAAGTGCCCGGATTGCGCCGACCCATCCGCTGAATACGACCCCGCCGCCGACACGCTCGAGCTACGCCCCGAAACGTTGCGCAAGTCCGGGGCATGGAGCGAAACGCCCGCCGCCGGTCATCCCGAGTTCTGCCGATGCGGCGACTGTTACGACATGTTCCACGACGTCGCGGACACTTACGGCGATCATGTCGAGGGTTGCCAGTGCGCCGATTGCTTGAAGAAGCGGGAAGAAAAGCCCGCTCCGCCAGCGTCAATAGAAACGGTTCCTTCTGTCGAGAATGGAAAGGTGGCCGAAACGCCAAACGAGGCCGCCAGCGCGGTTGACCGGCTGCAACCGGTCGCCGCGCCTGAACCCAAAGCCTGCATTGATTGCGGCAAGACGAAAGCCGACGATCCCAACATCGTGTTCGGTGGTCCGGCTGACGGCCCATGGCGTTGTTTCCCCTGCTATCAGCGGCAAGGCGCTAAGCCAGCCACGATCTTGGCACCTTTGGACTTGCCATACGCAAAGCCAACCGAAACCCGCGAGCACACGTTCCCGGCTGGACTGGCCGACGTCTGCGAAGTGTGCGGCGGATCCACGAACGCCCGGTCACTGCCGCGGGAATGCCCGGGCGTGGTCCTAACGACGGCGCAGGGCGCGGAGATCATCGCGGGGCGACTCGATTACGTGGGTGGGCGGTGGGCCCCAGTAGCTGAACCGGCTACCGGGGCGCGCATCGTCCCCAACCCGGCGGGGGAAGCGCAAGCCGAACCCGCCGTCACATGTTTCCGCTGCGAAGAGCCGGTCTTCGGCGGCGGCGTGGAAATGGCCGGGAATGTTTACTGCCATGACTGCGTGAGGGAGAATGGCAAAGAAGCCAAGGCCGAAGTAGCTGCAACCTATCCGGCTGATTCAAGCGGACTTGTCGACATGCCAGCGATCGATACGAGCAACGAGCCGAGCTTTATTGCAGAGTTGCCGGGCGATGACCCAAAAAACACCGATATTTTGGGTCACAACTCCATCCCCGCCGAAGACCTTGATGATAGCGACCTACCCGGAATGTGGGAGAAAGCCGACTTCACGGGCGGACAAGAGGAATCTCGTGGACCGGCTCCAATCCCCAGCGATTCCGAAGTCTCGACCACGATCGACGTCTTCGGTGTTCCGGTCGGTATCCCGCCGCTCGAATGGGCTAAGGAGTCCATCACGAAGACCGGTGGCGAGTCGGACGGTGGGCAATGTAAAGCGCTGAACACAGTGCTAGGCGAATTCGGCTACAGGGGCGGCGACCGGCATTATGCGACGCTCGCGATTATCCAGCAGTGGCACGACATGCGGGCGGTGCTGAATTCGATCAGCGACCTAACCCGCGCCGAGGCTCACCTAGTCTTGGAATTCCTTGACGCGGCGGCGGATAACGAAGAAGCGCATGCCGCGCTGCACGAAGCCACGCAAGCGCTCAAGGGGCAGGTTCCGCTATTCAGGACGCGGGAGAAGGTGGCGAGTTGAATGGCCGCCTACTACAACGAACACGATCCCAGCGCGGCGGCATGGCTCCGCGAGCTAATCAAGGCGGGACATATCGCGCCGGGAGAAGTCGATGAGCGGGACATCAGGGACGTCCGACCCGACGACCTTCGGGGGTTTGTTCAGTGTCACTTCTTCGCCGGCATCGGGGTTTGGTCCTATGCACTCCGATGCGCCGGATGGCCCGACGATCGACCCGTCTGGACCGGCTCTTGTCCCTGCCAACCTTTCAGCGCGGCAGGCAAAGGCGGCGGGTTTGACGACGAGCGGCACCTATGGCCGGATTTCTTCTGGCTCATCCGCCAAGGCAAGCCACGATCTGTCCCGGTCTTTGGTGAACAGGTTGCGAGTAAAGACGGCCTTGCTTGGCTCGACCTTGTACAAGCTGACTTGGAAGGAGAGGGCTACGCCGTCGGGGCGGTCGATATCTGCGCTGCGGGCGTCGGCGCTCCCCACATCCGCCAAAGGCTCTACTGGGTGGCCGACGCCTCAGGCAATGGGGGACACGACGGGCGGCGGGTCATTGTTGGACGCGCTCAAGTGGGCGGCGAACGAACCGCGTCCATCGGGAGCCTCACGGGGATCACAGCTAAAGAATGTTGCCATGTTGGCATCGTGGCCGACACCGAATGTCCCGAACGGCGGCCGCGTGCAATCCGACGAAGTGACGATATCGCAGAAGCGCCCGGACGGGTCGAAAGCGCAGGCGGGGTTAGAGAATGTGGCGAACCTTGCGACATGGGCGACTCCGATCAAGCAGAACGCGGATCACGCGTCGAACTCGCCAGCGGAGCTACGCAAAACGGAACGGGGCTACGGGCTCGAGCTTCACAATCAGGCTTACCTGACGGACTGGCGAACCCCGTCGTCGAGCGATGCGCAGCGGGGAGTAATGTACGAGCCGGACGCCCAGGCGGGGGAACACTCGCTCAACAATCAGGCGAACCTCGCGGGCCAACCGGAGGATTCTGGCGAGACGCCGAGTGGATCTACTGCCGAGACGAAAAGTGGCGGGCAGTTGAATCCGGCTCATTCCCGCTGGCTTATGGGGCTCCCGAAAGAGTGGGACGACTGCGGGGTTACGGCAATGCAATTGTCTCGCCTTGCGCCCAAGCGTTCGTCGAAGCCTATCTCGACGGCGGCGGCTTAACATGAGCGCCGCCGCCGTCGCCATGCCGTTCAGCCGGGGTTCTATCCCGTTCGTCCCGCAATCCCCGCCGCCGATCATCCTCAGTGACGAACAGCGCCAAACCATCGAAGCCGTCATCGACGCGCGTTCCGGCGGTCGCTGTATCTTCGTCACCGGCGGGGCGGGAGTCGGGAAGTCCCTGACCCTGAAAGAAGTTCGCAAAGAAGTCCGGCTCTGCATCGTCATGGCGCCCACGGGCTTGGCCGCTCTGAACGTCGGCGGATCCACGATCCACCGGTTCTTCGGCTTCGATACCAAGATCAGGCGCAAGGAAGAAGTCCGCGCACTGTCTGGCACGAAGCGCGACTTGATCCGCAAGATTCAGCGCGAAGGTGGGCTGCTCGTCATCGACGAGATCAGCATGGTTCGCGCCGATCTGCTCGACCGCATGAGCTGGTGTTTGCAGAAGACGCTGGGCAACGATCTACCGTTCGGCGGTTTGAGCGTGATCTTCTATGGCGACATGTGGCAACTCGAACCCGTCATGCCGCCCGACCCCAAGAAGATCAGGAGCGAAGACTATAAAGCCCGTGTCGAATGGTTCCTTAGTGAATACAAGTCGGGCTTTTGGTTCGATGCGAAATGCGTGCAGCCGGACTCCGATCTGTTTGGCAATTCGCTCAATGTCGAGACGTTCGAACTAAACGAAATCTTTAGGCAGAAAGGTGATCCCGCGTTCGCCGATGCGCTGAACTTGATTCGGGTCGGCGATCCGTCCGGGCTCGAATATCTGAACACGCGCGTCGGCATCAAAGCCCCGGACCATATCGTACAAGTTTGCTTCACGAACGATTACGGCGCGGCGGTGAACGGCGACAAGCTAGCCCGGATCGCGGGAGAGCCAGAGACGTTCCCCGCCGAAGTCGAGGGCGACATGAACACCGACGAAGGCAAAACGCCGGCGCCGGTAGAACTCGATCTGAAAGTCGGGGCCCGGGTCATGGTCGTCAAGAATATGCAGGTCGACTGCATCGAACTGGTGAACGGCGACCTTGGCGAAGTCGTCGCGATCGAAGGGCCAAGCGTTACGGAGATTCCGGCGCAAAGCTGTGTCGGCGAAGATGGCGAGACGGTTGAAGTTCCCGCCCGAACCGTTCGTTCACCCGGCAGCGTGACGATTTACACCGATTCCGGGCAGTTGGTCCGGTTGCCGCGCGTGACATGGGAAGAAAAGGATTATGTGCTCGACCTCAAGACCAATGAAAAGGTCGAAATCGTCGTAGCCACGTTCACGCAATTTCCGCTGAAACTCGCATGGGCCATCACGGCCCATAAGTCGCAGGGCCAAACCTACGACGCGGCGAACTTGACACTTGAAAGCCAAGCCTTTGCCCACGGGCAACTCTACGTCGCACTATCGCGCGTGCGGACGATGGAGGGGCTTTACCTGTCCCGGCCATTGCGGCCCGGTGACCTAAAGATCAATGCGCGAGTGAAAGAAATGTTCGGGGCTAAAAAGCTCCAGAACCCGGAGGTATTCGACTGATGGACTATTCCTACGAGCAACTAGACCCGCCAGAACCGGACCCTGCAAACCGGTGCCCGAACTGTTGGGCTTTCGTTTCAGTGATTCGCGAAGACGGCAAATTCCCGCGACCCAGCGAATGCAAGCGATGCGCGAAAAAGAAGGCGGCGGCATGAGAGATCCCGCACACGCGATTTACCGCGAGGCAGAGCGCAAGTTAGAGCGCGCCATCGACGAGATCGAAAAGAACCCGTCGGTGAACTCGGCCCGCGCATCCGCCCTAGCGAAGTCAGCCTTCGAAATGGGCGTCGAGACGGGCCAAAAGATGGCGGAAGCCAGGGAGAAAGTGAACACATGAAGAACTACGAACTAATCACACATTTATCAAACCTACCAGCGGGCGCTGATGTCGTCATCAACTCATCCGTGTGGGATCAAAACTCTAACGAACTCGCACGGTCCGAAGACGGCTTTCTGTTTGGGGATATTGATTGCGACGAAAACACGATCAGGATAAGCGGTCCCGCTATTGATCTGGTAATCAACGACAACGCCGTCGAATATGCCGAGATGCAAGCCGATTTGGTTCGTTACTGGAACGTTGCAGAAGAGGCGCGGAGGATGCTCGACGGCGAAGTTGTCAGCGACTCCGAGAACCTTCTCCGAAGGCTTGTGTCGATCGACCCAACCTATCCGGTGCGGGAGGTCGCGTCTTGACCACAACATCTATGAAGATTTTCGGCAGTTTCGCTGTGGGCTTTATGGCCTGGGCGTGGGGCGTCGCCATCGGCCGCGCCATCGAAACCAAACTGCTTTACGACACGTTCGAGATCATCGAGCCATCCGGGAATCCCGGACAACTGAAAGCGAAGCCGGCTGAATGGCGGAAGACGAAAGCCACGTTCTACGGCAACCCGTACGATGATGGAAAGCGCCGCATATGCGCCGACGGTCAAACGGTCTACACGTCGAACGGCACCTTCTGCGCCACTCGGCTGGTCCCCTTGGGAACGGTCATTGAAGTCAGGCGCGGGAAGGTCACGCTTCGGCTCAAGGTCACGGACACACAAGCCAAACGCTACGGCCACCTGATCGACATCCCGACGAAGACTTGGGACCGGTTCGGGGCAAAACGAAGCGTCGGCATGTTGCCGGTTGAATGGAGGCGGGTGAAGTGAGCGCCAATACCCCTGAATGGAAGGAGAAGCCGGATTGTGAAGGCTTGTGGGTGTTCCGACACGTCGAAGGCCATTTCAAGGGCTATACCGCCGTTGCAGACTTCGCCGACATTGACACCGAGAACACCCGCGCATGTCTGCGTTGGTTCGGCCCCATTCCGCCCGTTACCCCGGAGGTCTTGACCTAAGCCCATGCCATCGCCCCGCCTAGCCGTCGTAGAGCGATCCGAACCCCTTCTCGTTGAGATGGGCGGGCTCTGCTTGCTGCTGGGCGGTGTGTCTAGGACTCAGGCGTATGCGATCATGCGCGCGCCGGAGAATGCCGATATCGCGCCCCGGCCATTCCGGCTGCTGGAGAAAGGGAAAGCCATGTACGACGTCGAGGACGTGAAACGATTTGTGCGCGAGAGAAAAGCGAGGGGATTATGAGACTTGACTGACGTGATTATTTTATATCATTTTTGATTAAAATAGAACGTGCGGTATATTTTCGCTTTAATGTGCGGTATATTTATATATCGGCGAAAGAAAAGCCGATGGAGTAAACAAAATGACATTCACGAATACACACACCCCGACCGAACTGATCGCCGCGTTGACGCGGAATGACGAAACCGGACTGAACTTCCATTCCGTCTCTTACTCGTGGCGGACGGGCTCTGTAGCGTGGCCTGACCAGGGGTCGCGGACACGGGGAAATGTTCTGATGGATGGGGACCGACTGACGATCCTCAACGACGCGGGAGTCGAGATGTTCTACGCGTACCCGGCTAAATGGGCCCACAACCACTGGGACGGACGCGAACTGCTTCTCACGGAAGACGGCTCGACGGACGGGCGGTTCATTCGGATCACCAAGGTCTAAACTACAATCGCGCCGGCGCTGGGGTTCTAGGCCCTGGCGCACGGCGCGGAGTAAACGCCCATGAGCATACCCACGCTATCAACCACCGAAGCAGCCGCCCTTCTCGGAGTCTCACCGCGAAGGGTTCGCGCTATGATAACAGCCGGTCGTCTGCCTGCCGACTGGGACGCGGAAACCCGCATGAACCGCATTCCACTTGCCGCCGTCGAAGTCTTCGAAGTCAAACCCCGTGGCCGTCCGAAACATGAGGGCGGGTAACGTCTTGACCATGCGTCCTCCCCGTTCCGGTGGCACCATCAAAGGCACCGACAAGTTTAAGACCGTCCGGCAGTACATCGGGCCGGACGGTGGCACGGTGAAAAAACAGTTCGTCCAACGCAAGGGCGAGACGAAGACGGCCGTCATCAAACGCGCCGATCTGTGGCAATCCCAAAGCGCGGGCACGCTACCGGTTCCGAAGCTGAGTATCGAAACCGGGCTCGAGCTTTTCGCCAAGCACCAGGAACGCCGCAAGCGCGCCGATTCCACGGTCAAGGATTT